>Ga0209656_10001250_pt1 | contig 16533 bp, 13 predicted proteins | sample BogFormECP12_OM2_FD_188239 | JGI IMG/M metagenome (GOLD analysis project Ga0209656, IMG submission 188239) | Bog forest soil microbial communities from Calvert Island, British Columbia, Canada - ECP12_OM2 (SPAdes) (version 2) | ecosystem: Environmental > Aquatic > Freshwater > Wetlands > Bog ... | reverse complement strand
CGCGCTGGCGTTCCAGTCCCGGTCAACCCTCGTCAACTACGTTCGGCACACCGAAGGTCTCATGCTCTGCGGGCGAGATGCCGCATGCCCGCGATGAGCAAGTAGCCGGGCCGGCGCTGCCCAGCTAGCCGCGCTCGGAGCCTCACCACCACAGCCACGCAGGCAGCCCGGTGAGTTCATACCTGCGGCTAATGGCTAATTGCAGCATGATCAGATCATCGCCCCAGAACGCCCTGATATGTGCTCAACCACGCTGCCAAGAACAAGCGGACACAGGAGCGAATAATCGGCGATCAGGATTGCTGGCATGGGCTCGGGATTCACGCTGCGTGGCCAATACTCGTCCGGTCAAGCGCGAGTAGCTTGCGGTCCTCCTCGAGGCGCTTCACCGGCAACCGGCGGCGGGAGCGTGGACCCGGCTCCATACAGCCAGACCGCCTGGCTCGATGGTCTGGTCCCGTGCCGTCACTCACCCGCCGGCAAAACGGTTCGCGGCCTCCGCCGATCCTGGCGCCGTGCGGGCACGGTGTCCGCCACCCTGCGGCTCCCGGCGCGCGCTGCTGTCAGCGCTGCGCGGTCCAGGGACCCACACCCGAGATCCGGTCCACCTTGATGTGGGTGATGTACCCGGGCGGTGGGTTGTCCATCGGCGGGAAGCGGACATCGGGACCAAGATAGGTGCGGGCGAGCCGCTGGAGGAGTTCGGCCGCACCTCCCTCGGTGATGCGGGCAGTGCCGTAGATGACCAGGTATTCGTTCAGGCCCATGGCGTTACGCGTGTCGGTCTCGATGGACAGCGCGACCCGGCTGTCGTTGCGGATATTGCGTACCTTGCGGTGCTCGGGAAGGTGGCCCGCCACGATCTCGTCCCCGTCCAGGCCGACCCATACGACGCTGACCTGGGGGCTGCCGTCCGGGTTCACGGTCACAAGGTGCGCCAGGGCCGGGGACTCCAGCACGGCCCGGGCGCTGTCGGGCAGCGATGTCATGCGGCGACGCTAGCAGCCCGCGCCGCCGGCCAGTATCGCAGGCTGCCCCGGAAATGCGCAGGGAGCAGCACCAGCCTCTGCGGCCGGCCGCACGATCGCCACGCGGCGTCCATGACGAGGTGACCGGCCCGGCTGGGTGCTCACCTCCCAGCGGGCTCGGCGTCGGTTTCCGGCCGCCCGGCGACGGCCAGCATGTCATGGCACGCAATTGAGGACCTGGCGGTGCGGTCGCACCGGATCCGCCGTTCAGCGCGGCTGCCGCTCCATATGTGATCAGCACTGAACGCGCGCTGCTCAGGTCATTCTGTATCCCATTCCTGGACCTGGGCTGGCGCGTTCTCGGGTGCCGTTTGCGGTGGAATCACGCCATCGTCACGACGGTTGCTACTGTCATGAATATCGAGATCTGGTCTGACGTCGTGTGCCCGTGGTGTTACATCGGCAAGCGCCGGTTCGAACGCGCAGTTGCCTCTTTCAGCCATCCCGGCGAGATCACGGTCACCTACCGGTCCTTCGAACTGGACCCGGGCGCGCCCGCGGAGCGTAGCGGGACCCATGCCGAGCATCTGGCCGGAAAGTACGGCATGACGATCGCTCAGGCCGAGCAGGCCGGCCAGCAGATGACCCAGCGTGCAGCCGCTGACGGCCTGGAGTTCCGGTTCGACCTCATCCGCGGCGGTAACACCTTCGACGCCCACCGGCTTCTCCACCTGGCCAAAGATCACGGGCTGCAGCCGGAGATGAAGGAGCGCCTGATGCGGGCCACCTTCACCGAAGGTCTCCCGATCGCTGACAGGCCCACCCTCGCGCGCTTGGCCGCCGAGGTCGGCCAGCCGGCAGCGCAGGTACAGACCGTCTTGGATGGGGATACCTATGCCGACGCGGTGCGAGCAGACGAGCAGCAGGCCGCGCGGTATGGCATCACCGGTGTGCCGTTCTTCGTCGCCGACGGCAAGTACGCGGTCAGCGGCGCACAGCCGCCCGAGGTACTCCTGCAGCGTGCCTACGATGAGACAAGCCAGCTCACGCCCGTAGCCGCCACGCCCGGCAGCAACTCCGAAGCGAGCTGCGACGGCGACTCCTGCGCGGTCAGCTGACGCATCCACGCGACCCCGACAGGATCCAGCTCAGGCTACGCTTCGAATCGCACAGCGCCCACCGCCGTCGCGACCCGTGCGCGCGGAGCCGCCGTAGGCGAAGATGATCTCCGATCACCTAGATAATGCTGATGAACGGGCCATGAGTGGCGACCGTCCCCGACGAGGATGGCTTAGAAGGCACGGCTGAGGAGTGGCGGGACGTTGCCTGGTGTGGCTATACGAGCCATCTAACAGCAGTTATGGTGGCTGGGCGTCGGAGGGCGTCGCCCGGGATCTGTCTGCGTTGGCTCCCCGTTTGGCTCCCAAAGTTCAGTTTCCTTCGCTAATGTTCGAATAAGGGAAAACAGTTTCGAATATGAGATGCTCCAGCCGTTACTCGACTTTCGCGATCAGGCCGCTGCCTCGGCCCAGGCCAGGTGGACGGCGCGGATTTCTTCGGGGGTGGGCTGGCGGGGCACCCCCGGGTGAAATTGCGCGGCGATCAGGACCCGCCGGAGCTTGACGATCATGTCGATGTAGGCGGGGCAGGCTTTGGCGGCATACCAGGGCGCCCGGTCCCGGCGGGCGCGGGCGATGGCGGGGCTGTGCCCGGCCAGGTGGTACCAGATGATCACGAGGCTCTGGGCGTACAGCGCGAAGGGGACGGTGCGCTCGACGGCCCTGGGGAGGCGGTTGCGGGCCTCGCCCACGCCGGTGATGTTCTTGGCGTCGAAGATCGCGACCTCGATGGCCCACCGGCCGGCGTAGCGGGTGATGACCTGCTCGGCGGGGGTGGCCATGTCGGTGGTGACCAGGGCCAGGAGCTTGCCGCGCTCGGTGACCGCGATCACGCGGACCGGGCGGGACCGGAATATCCGCGGCCATAGGCAGCGGCGCTTGCAGATGGTCACGCTGGCGGTCTTGCCGTACCGGGTCACGGCGGCTGCGCGGCCCGGGCCGGCGGCGGCCAGATCGGCCGGGGTGCCGATCTTCGCGCCCTTGGCGCGCGGCCGGCCGCGCTGGCGTCCCCGGGCCGACGGGTAATCCAGTTCCGGATGCACGTCATACAAGACGGCGTGCCGCGGCATCGGCCCGGTCAGGGTGACCCCGGCCGGCAGGCGGCGCAGCTCGGTGCAGATGTAGGCGCTGTCCGCCACCACGTGCACGGCGCGTCCACGGCGGGCGGGCGCGGCGGCGATCAACTCGATCAGCTCACGGGCCAGCTGCGTCTTGGCCGGGCCGCCCCGGCGCCACAGCCGGGCGGCCACCGGCAGCGCCACCGGCCGGCGCAGGAACGGCAGGGCCACGATCACCGCCGCGACCACGAACGTGTTGCCGCGGGAGAGCTTCTTACCGCCCGACGGCACCTTGACTGACCCGTCGTATCCCCAGTACGCGGCATGCACCCGGCGGCCGGCGCGGCGGAACATCGTGTCATCGACCGCGATCACCACCGGGGCGCCGACCGGGATCAGCCAGCCGGTCACCAGCCGCAGCACCACTAGGCCCACCGCATCGGCGCTCCACGCCGCCGACGCGAAGAACCGGTGCGCCCGGCTGTGATGCCACACCCCGCCCAACCCGGCCCCGGCCAGCATGCCGCACACGGTGCGGCCGGCGGGGCGGGCAATCAGCCCCGCGGCCAGCAGCGCAAACGTGGTGAACGTCGGCGTGGTAAAGCAGGGCCGGAATTCCTCCAGCAGCTCCATCAGGGACCCGGGTAGCCTGTTGACGCGAAGCATCGGCGGCACTCTCTGCGAAGAGTTCTATGGCAACCGCCGATGCTTCCTCACATCCCGGCCAAGATCACCGCGACACGCCGGATCGAACGCACGTTCCCCTAAAGTGCGAAACTCGAGGCCGTTAGACCTGCGAGCCTAGTCATTCAGCTTGTAACGCTATGTCATGGACGGTCGCGGGGGCACGCGCACAGTCCCGCCGTTATCTCAAGTCCGCTTTGGGGTGTCTCCCATGTAGCTTTACGGACCTTTTGAGCTGCGTCGTGGACGCGTTATCTACAGCGGTGTCCCCGCCGCACCGGAAGCGATGTCACCCACGTGACCTGCGTCTATCCCCTTGTCGCTGCGCTTTTGCGTTCTGAGCCGCGCCCAGAACCTCACGTCAGCGACATGTCTCAGACGCAAAAACCTCTCATGACCAGGGCTTATCCCAAATGGACTTAAGATAACCGCGGTCGTCGGGCACCTGCGGCGTGCCGTTGGTGCCGCACCGAACTGGGCGTTCTGCGTGATTGCTGGCCAGCGGGGACACGCGCGCGCTACTACCGATCCGGTATTCCCTGACTGGTTTGCCTGCGGGATGGGCCGCGGGCCTGGCGACGGGCTGCGGATCTTTGCCGGGCTGTTGGCTGGCAGGCTGTTTGGGGTGCCGTAGACACCGGACCTGTCGGTCAGACGTGATCCCGGCTCGTTTCGTACGACTGGTTGTCGCGCATGCCGGGTTCGTTATGGTCGGGGTCTGCGCCGGCCTGCCAGACTATGGTTATGTCCTTGCTTGCCGGTGCTGAAGTCCAGGCGCTGCTGGCTGATGCAGCCGGACGGGCCGGGCGCTACCTGGCTGGCCTCGATGAGCGCCCGGTCGCCCCGGATGGTGCTGCGCTGGCCGGGCTTGCCCGGTTTGACGAGCCGTTGCCGGAGGTGGCGGGAGACCCGGCCGCGACGCTGGCTTTGCTTGACGAGGCGGGATCTGCGGCCACCGTGGCGAGCGCGGGTGGCCGGTATTTCGGGTTCGTCATCGGCGGCTCCTATCCGATCGCGGTGGCGGCGGGCTGGCTGGCCACAGCGTGGGATCAGAACGCGGCGCTGCCGGTGATGTCGCCGGTGGCCGCCCGCCTGCATGAGGTGGTGACCGTATGGCTGGCCGAGTTGTTCGGCTTGCCGGCCGGGAGCGCGGCGGTGTTCGTGACCGGGGCGTCTATGGCCAACACCGCCGCCCTGGCAGCTGCGCGCGATCACCAGCTGGCCCGGGCCGGCTGGGACGTACAGGCAGACGGGCTGTTCGGAGCACCGGAACTGACCGTGGTCATCGGGGAGAACGCCCATTCCACGCTGGTCAGGGCCCTGGGCCTGGTGGGCCTGGGGCGGGACCGGGTGCGCCGGGTCCCGGCCGATGATCAGGGGCGGATGCGCGCTGATTGCCTCCCCGAGGACGTGACCGGCCCGGTGGTGATCTGCGCCCAGGCCGGCGAGGTGAACACCGGTGCGTTCGATCCCTTCCCCGACATCCTGGAGTGGGCCCGGCGGCACCAGGCGTGGGTGCATGTCGATGGCGCGTTCGGGATGTGGGCCCTGGCGGATCCGTCGCGTTCGCACCTGACCGCTGGCCTGGCCGGCGCCGACTCCTGGGCGACCGACGGGCACAAGTGGCTCAATGTTCCGTACGACTGCGGCATCACCCTGGTCCGGCGCACCGAGGACCTCCGCCGCAGCTTCGCCGCGGCCGCTGGCTACCTGCCCCCCGATACCGGTTTGGAGGCTATGCATCACACGCCCCAGTCCTCACAGCGCGCCCGGCAGGTCGAGGTGTGGGCGGTCCTGCGCACACTCGGCAGGCAGGGCGTGATCGATCTGATCGCACGGACCTGCCGCCATGCCCAGACGATGGCCGCTTACCTAAGCCAGGCGGGCCTGGAGGTGCTGAACGACGTCGTGCTCAACCAGGTGCTCGTCCGGGCGGCCACCGACGACCAGACACTGGCCCTCGTCGCGGCCGTCCAGCAGGACGGAACGTGCTGGTGCGGGCCGACCGTGTGGCAGCACCGCCCGGCCATGCGGATCAGCATCTCTGGCTGGGCAACAACCGCCGAGGACATCAAGCAAAGCGCAGACGCCATCATCGCCGCTGCTCAGCGGCAAGCCCCAGGAGATAGGTGAACGACGCCGAGGCAGGCGGCAACGTCGCATAACCGGCGAATATGTACTCCCCTGTCCAGCTGCTCGGGCAACCGACGACACACGCATAGTCGGCGATCTGATTTCCTACCAGAACTGTGGGAAAGGATGGCGGGTGATCCCTGAGGAGATGGAGCAAACGGTGAGTGAGTATGCCAGCCGGCGTATAGATATACGTACAGGTAACGCCCTCATTTCGGGTGAATAGTGTGCTTGAACAACTGGGCGGCGATCTGCGCCTCGGTGCGGCCCTCAGCGAGGAGGATAACCGTCCTCGCGGGCGCTGGGCTGTGTCAGACCGCTCGGGCGCAGGTGTGTCGGCCGGCATGAGGGCGTAGTGCTTGTAGAAGGCGTCGCTGACCTGGCGCTTCAGGAAGCGCAGCGCGCCGTTGACTGCACGATCCTGCAACGGCGCGGTTGGCATGATGTTCCGTTGTTCGAAATGGCGCGGCGGCGTGGAGGACATGTGACGGTCATATGCTTCTCGTGAGATGGTGGGACGAAACGGACCTCAGAGGGGAGCGGCATGCCGAAGCCGACGATCGTTCTCGTTCACGGCGCATGGGCCGACGGATCGAGCTGGAACGCCGTATCGACCGAGCTGCAGGGTCAAGGCTTCACCGTCCTCACTCCGCCCAACCTCCTGCGCGGGGTGGCCGGAGACGCCGCGTACGTCGCGTCGTTCCTCGCGCAGCGCACGACCGGTCCGGTCGTCCTGGTCGGCCATTCCTACGGGGGCGTGGTGATCACCAACGCCGGCACGACAGGTGGTGACGTCAGGGCACTGGTGTACGTCGACGCGTTCATCCCGGAGGCGGGTGAGAACACCTTCCAGATCCTCGGCGGCTCGGGCTCCGCGTTCGACGTGCCCGACCCGAACACCGTCTTCGATCTCGTCGGATATCCCGGAGCTCCGGAAGGGGACGCCGAGGCGTTCCTCAAGCCGTCGACCGTCCACGAGGCGTTCGCGCAGGACCTCACCGAGGCGGACCGGTGGCTGATCGTCGCGAGCCAGCGCCCGATCACGCTCGGCGCGAATACCGCGCCAACCGAGACCACGGCCTGGAAGACCATCCCGAGCTGGACCGTGATCGGAACCGAGGACCGCGTCATCCCCCCTGCCACCCAGCGCAGCATGGCCGAGCGGGCGGGCTCCACGATCACCGAGGTCGCGGGATCGCACGTGTCGATGGTGTCTCATCCTGAGGCTGCGATCAGCGCTATCCTCGCAGCCGTCGCTGCCGTCGGCGACTAGGCAAGGTCCTTCGGCGAACTCTGACCCGGGTGAGCTGATCAGAAGGTCTGTCGTTTCCGACGCCACCGGGTGAGTATTAATCAGTCAGCCCAGCTAGAGCGCATCCATCCTGGTAGTCAGGCTGACGCACCGATTTTAACACTGGCGCCATAGTGTGCCGGAGAATGCCGTTTTGTTCGTGTTACCGGCGTGTTGGACGCCTCCCGGACCCGGACTTGTGTTGGTTGTGTGTTGGGACCGGAGATCTCTACAACCAGGGCTTACGCCACGCGGACTCGGGTCAGCACCCAGCCCGCGCAAGGCTCGTATGCTGAGGCGTCAGCTACGCCGATGGAGGGGGGCACCATGAGCATCCCGTCGCTCTCGTCCCACCTCATTGCCTCCGCCAGGTGTTATCGGCATGATTATTTGGTCATGGATCGAAGATCAACGGCGACGCTAATTTGTGACGGGGCAGCCAGGAGTTGCTTCCATGCGCAGGCCAGCTTGTCGCGGGTCCAAGCAGATCGCCGAGTATGCGCGTCGGTCGATGGTGAGATTCACCGTACAGGAGCGGCGCAGAACTGCCAGTTCTGGGCACGGTCGCGACATCCTAAATGTGGACGACCGCTCCAGGCCGAATCCCCGCGCGCGACCGTCTTGGAGTTCGCCCGGCGCGGCGCTCTGCGACGGTGGTGTGCTGACCGCTGCCGTGACCCGTTGACGCTGCGGTTCACGTCCACCGATGCCCACCGCGCGCTCACCTGCGTCGGATGACTGCGACTCAGACGGCCGCTTGACTGTTCATCGCGCACGTGGGCGCTAGCCCGGCGGGCGGCGCGGGGATCACGGCCCGGTCCCGCTGCGGGGCGGCGGGGTCTGCGCACGGCCGGGGATCCCGCGGTCCAGCATGGTTCGCAGTTCGGCCCGGGAGGTAATCCCGAGCTTGGGAAAGGCCCGGTACAGGTGTGAGCTGACGGTGCGGTGCGAAAGGTAGACCATCTGGGCGATCTCGCGGTTGCTGAGCCCTTCGGCGGCTAGCTGGGCGATCTGCAGTTCCTGCGGGGTGAGCTGGTCCCAGGCTTCGGGAGTCCGCGGGCGGCTTGTCTCCCCGGTGGCCCGCAGCTGCTGGCGCGCCCGCTCGGACCACGGGATGGCGCCGAGGGCATCGAATGTCTGCTGGGCGGCGCGCAGGGGGGCCCGGGAGGCCGAGTCGCGCCGCTGCTGGTGCAGCCACTCCCCGTAGGCGAGCTGCACCCTTGCCCGCATGAACGGCCAGGCGGTCATGTTGGACTGCAGCGCCGCTTCGAATAGCTCCCCGGCGTCAGCGTCCCGGGCGAGCAGCGCCCGGGCATACCGCAGGCCGGCATGCAGCACCGGCGACGGGGTCTGCCCGGCCGCTGTCTCCATCTGCTCGACGAAGACGCGTGCGGTGCCTGGGTCGCCGCTGCGCCGGGCGGCGTCCGCGAGATCACCAACCGTGCCGCACCTGATCGCGACGTGATAAGCCGGATCGGCAGGGTCGTGCAGGCGCTGCAGGTGCTCGAGGGCCTCAGCGGGGCGGCCGGCGCTCAGAGCCGCCAGGCCCCGGGCGAACTGCACCGCCGCCAGTACACCGCTGGCACCGATGGGCACGGACACCTGCTCGGCCTGAGCAGCAAGCCCGGCCGCGGCCGCCTGGTCACCGCGCACCGCGGCCAGCAGCGCCTGAGCCGCCTGCGCGGTGGCCAACACCAGCGGCTGGCTCGTCTCCTGCGCTAGCCTGCTGCCTTCCTCGGCGGCCGGGATCGCGGTGCTCCGGTCGGCGAGGCTCGCGGCGGTCCACGCCTGGAGCGCCAGCGTCCGCGCCAGCAGGCCGAGCCGCCCCTGGGCCCGCAGTCCGGCGGCCGCAGCCGCGAGAAGTCTTGTCGCGATGTCGAGCGCCCCGACCGCCATCGCGGCGTTGCCAGCGAGCCGGGCGGCCCCTGCCTCGCCTCCCATGCCCGGCTCAAGCCGGGCCAGGCGTTCGATGACGGCCGCGCCTCGCTCGATCGGTGCCGAGAACGCGAGGACCACCAGCAGCCGGGGATCGCCCTGGTCCACGTCCAGCCGCTCGGCCGCGGCGACGACCTGGTCACGCGCCTCTTGTCCTGGGTCGGACCACCAGCATTGCAGGGCCGCGCGGTATAGGAGCTTGAGCGCGAGATCGCGGTCGCCGTCGGCACCCGCGCGGCCCGCGACCGAAGCCAGCGAGCGCACCTTCGAGGCATCGCCTGGAATGCCGTCGGCGAAGCTCTCCTGGATCCAGGTCACACGCGCCCGTTCCCGCTGCGGCAGATCGAGCGGCTTGGCTTCTGCCAGCAGGCCAGAAACCAGGTCTTGCTGGCCCAGCTCGAACGCGAGCTCCGCCGCGCGCAGCAGCCGACCAGCGCGATGCGGGCCATCGCCGAGCGCGGCCGCGCGCTGGAGTGCCGACACGGCCATGAAGTTCGCACCCCGCCGTTGTGCCCGCGTTGCCGCTTCCTCCAGCCCGCGGGCCACCGTCTCGTCGGGCCCGATGGTGGCGGCCGCCTGGTGCCAGATACAGCGCTCGGGCTGGCCGCTGAGGACATCGGCCAGCGCGGCGTGTGCCGCGTACCGCTGCGACACGCTCGCCTGCTGGCGGATCGCCGTGCGGATCAGCGGGTGGCGAAACCGGAGCTCCGTCTCGTTGATCTCGACCAGGCGGGCGGCGACAGCCGGGTCCAGGACATCGACCGTCAATCGTCCGCCCGCCACGAGCGCCGCCGCGCCTAGCATCTCACTGATCAGCGGACTGTCATTGACGGCTGCTACCAGCAGCGCCGTGCGGGCCGCGGCGTGCAGATCAGTTACTCGTTCCGCAAATGCCCGTTCCAGCCGCGTCGTGAGGGGCAGCCATACGGGCAGCCTCGCCGCATTGCCGAGATGAGCCAGGGCAGCCGGCAATTCCATAAGTGCAAGCGGATTGCCCGCGGCTTCGTCGAGTACTCGCTCGCGTACCTCGGCCGGAAGGCCAGGAGCGCGGTGGTCCAGCAGCGCCGCCGCGGCCGGCGGCGGCAGCGCTTCGAGATGCAGGGCCGATAGCCCGGCGTCGTTGAAGGGGCTGTCGAAACCGTCGCGGATCGCGGCGACTAGCAAGATCGGCTCGAACTCCAGCCGCCGGGCAACGAATGCCAGCACATCGCAGGTGGAGCGGTCGAGCCAGTGAGCATCCTCTGCGACAACCAGGACCGGGGCTCGTGCCGCGCTCGCGGCCAGCAGGTCCAGCGCTGCGAGCGCTGTCAGGAACAGGTTGGGCGCGGCCGGATCGGCCAGGCCGAACGCTGCCAGCATCGCTTCGCGCTGCGGCTCGGCCAGCATGCCGGCCTGGCCGAGAACTGGCTGCACAAGCTGGTGCAGCCCGGCGAACGGCAGCTGCGCCTCCGATTGCACGCCGGTGGTCATCAGGACCAGCATCCCGCGATCTTGCGCACGCGCGCTGGCCTCGCCCAGCAGCGCCGACTTGCCGATGCCGGGCTCCCCGCTGATCACCAGCGAGCCACCCTGCTCGTGCACCTTGTCCAGCAGGCCGGTCAGCACCTGCATCTCGGACTCTCGTCCGAACAGCGAGGTACTAGTAGCCGGCATCGCCTGATCCATCCGATGTGTAACCGCGAAGGCCATCGTCACACGCGGACGCACGCCCGGTCCAGGTGACGGGCCATCCCCTCGTGCGGCCACCCGCCATTGACAGGCGGGATGAGCCAGGTCCCGCGATGGGAGCCCGTGGTGCCACGGCACGGCTCCGGGCGGCTGGTGGGTATCGGGATCCGAATGCAGTCATCTGACCCAAGTGAGCGCGGACATTTCTCACTTACCTTCAACACGTGCCATATCCACGATCAGGGAGATCTTGATGAGCCCGGCTGAAGCCTTCAGGAACGGGAGCATCCCGACCGTGCTGCTGGTGCATGGCGCGTTTGCCGACGGATCGATATGGGCGGGCGTCATCGCCGAACTGCAGGCCGCCGGGATCGGAGTGACTGCGCTACCCAACCCGCTGCGCAGCCTGGCGGCCGACGCCGCTTATCTAGCCTGCGTCGCGGGCGGGATCGATGGTCCCGTGATACTGGCGGGTCACTCCTATGGCGGCGCGGTCATCACCGCCGCCGGATCTGCGGCCGACAACGTCGTCGGCCTGGTATATGCCGCCGCCTTCGCCCTCGACGACGGCGAAAGCGCGCTCGACATTACCGGCCGCTTCCCCGGCAGCCAGCTACTGCCCACCCTGCGCCCGGCCACCTTTCCCGACGTCAACGGCGCCCCGGGCGTGGAGCTGTACATCGACCGGGAAGCCTTCCCACACGTGTTCGCCGCCGGCCTGCCCCACCGGACGGCCACGGTGGCTGCGGCCGCGCAGCGCCCCATCACCGCCGCCGCATTTGAGGAGAAATCGCACGCACCCGCCTGGAAGACAACACCCAGCTGGTACATGATCGCCACCGCCGACCAGATAATCCCGCCTGCGGCCCAGCGGTTCATGGCCCAGCGCGCCGGCGCGCACACCACCGAGATCCACGCCTCGCACGCCATCGCGCTGACTCACCCCGCCGCGGTCGCCGGACAGATCGCCGCCGCCGCCGCATCCGCCCGCGCACACGCGAGGCCGGAGAAGCCAACGTGACCACAAGAAGCACCTGCGTTACCTCATCCCAGCTGAAAGAGGAATCATCATGTCCACCGAAAAGCCCAACGGCACGGCAACCCTCACCGAGCACGAAGCTGAGCAGATCCAGCGGGCGAACGCCGCCGGGCGCACCCCGGTGATGTTCGTGCACGGCCTATGGCTGCTGCCCAGCAGCTGGGACCGCTGGGCAGCACTGTTCGAGGCCTCCGGGTACGCGGCGCTGACACCCGGCTGGCCGGACGACCCCGAGACCACTACAGAGGCCAGCGAGCATCCCGAGGTGTTCGCAGGCAAGTCCATTGGCCAGGTCGCCGACCACTTCGCTGCGATCGCCGGGTCCCTGGCCCAAAAGCCAGTCATCATCGGGCACTCCTTCGGCGGGCTGCTGGCGCAGATCATCGCCGGGCGCGGCCTGGCCGCGGTGTCGGTAGCCATCGACCCGGCGCCGTTCCGCGGCGTGCTGCCCCTGCCGCTCTCAGCGCTGAGGTCAGCGTCCGCGGCGCTCAGCAACCCGGCCAACCGCCACCGCGCGGTTCCGCTGACCTACGATCAGTTCCGCTACGCCTTCGCCAACGCCGTCAGCGAGGACGAGGCAAAGCAGCTGTACGAGGCCTTCGCGGTGCCCGCCCCGGGCCTGCCGCTCTTCCAGGCAGCAGCCGCCAACCTCAACCCGTGGACCGAGGTGAAGGTCGACACCGAAAATCCCGGCCGCGGCCCGCTGCTGATCATCTCCGGGGAAAAAGACCACACCGTCCCGTGGGCGATCGCCAACGCCTCCTACAAGCACCAGGCACGCAACAAAAACGTGACCGAGATCACCGAGATGCCCGGCCGCGGGCACGCGCTCACCATCGACAGCGGCTGGCAAGAGGTCGCCGACACCGCGCTCGCCTTCGTCCAGCGCTTCACCCAGCCCCAGCCGGCCAAGTAGGGACAGACGTCATGGACCTTGATCTCCGGGGCAAGGTAGCGGTCGTCACCGGGGCAGGCAAGGGCATCGGCCTGGCCGCAACCAGGGCCCTCGCCGGTGAAGGCGCGCAGGTCGTCGCGGGCTCGCTGCATACCGACGGCCTCCACGGGCTTCAAGGCGTCACCCCCGTGGCGGTCGACCTGTCGATGCCTGACGGGCCGGCGCAACTGATCCAGCGCGCGACCGAGGAGCACGGCCAGCTCGACGTGCTGGTCAACAACGTCGGAGCGGTGCGGATGCGCACGGAAGGATTCTTCGGTACCAGCGACGAGGATTTCGCCTGGGCGATGCAGATGAACTTCTTCATCGCGCTGCGGGCCAGCCGCGCCGCCCTGACCGCGATGGTGGACAAAGGCACCGGGGCGATCGTCAACGTGGCATCCGTGAATGCCTTCTTCCAGCCCGACGCCGCCACCATCGATTACGGTGCCGCCAAGGCCGCGCTGGTTAACCTGACCAAGACCCTCGCCCAGGAGTTCGGCCCGCGCGGCATCCGCGTCACCGCCGTCTCCCCCGGCCCCGTCGCCACCGACCTGTGGCTCGGCGAGCACGGCGTGGCCGAGACCGTCGCCAGGGCCACCGGCGTTGACGCGGCCACGGCCCGCCAGACGATCATCGCCGGGATCGGCGGGTTCGCGACCGGCCGGTTCACCACACCGGATGAGGTCGCGGCCCTGATCACCTTCCTAGCCTCTGACCGGGCCGCCAACATCACCGGTGTCAACTACGTGATCGACGGCGGCCTGATCAAGACGACCTGAGGCCAACATGCCTGTGCCTGAAAACCCCGCTGACCCGATCGCGGGCACGCACAGAAACCGCTGGGCAGTGCCGCGCATCGCGCCGCAGGCATCGCCGGCCTAGAGCAATCAACGCGCGCGGCGGGGCCGGATGACCCGATCAGACCACCGAAGGTCCCAGGCCGCCCGGCGATGACGAGAATCCCGCATCACCCCACAGTAGAGAAAGGAATGTTAATGAATATCCCCTGGGCCGCACACCGGACACGACTACGCCTCATCGTCCTCGCCGCCGTCCTGGCTGTGGCCGGCTTGCTGGCCGCCACCAGCCAGGCCGCCTCCGCCCGTGCCGACAATCCGCGTGCCTTCCAGTGGGACGGCGGGCCCAAGCCTGTGATCGTGCTGGTCCACGGCGCCTGGGCGGATGGCTCCAGCTGGAATCGCGTCATCGCGCTGTTGCAGGACGATGGCTTCACTGTGTACGCGCCGCCTAACCCGCTGCGCGGCCTGTCCGGCTTCCCGTCGTCTGACCCCGCCTACCTGCACGATTTCCTGACCCAGAACGCGGCCCTGGCCGGGAAGCCGATCGTGCTGGTCGGGCATTCCTACGGCGGGGCTGTGATCACCGACGCCGCGGTCGATGATCCCCAGGTCAAGGCCCTGGTCTTCGTGGACGCCTTCATCCCCGACCAAGGCGAGACCCTCGGGCAGCTCGTCAGTGCGGTGCCCGGGTCCTGCCTGAGCGGCAACCCCACCAACGTCTTCAACCTGGTGCCTTACCCCGGCGGGCCACCCGGCGACGTCGACACCTACATCAAGCCGAACCTGGTCCCCGGCTGCTTCGCCAGCGGCCTGCCCGCCAGCCAGGCCGCTGTCATCGCCGCCACCCAGCGGCCGCTGGCCGCCAGCACGCTCGGCGAGCCCTCCGGGCCCCCAGCCTGGAAGACCATCCCGTCGTGGGCCGTAATCGGCACCGCCGACAGGGTCCTCCCGCCCGCCGAGCAGCTATTCATGGCCCAGCGCGCCAAGGCCCACATCACCGACGTCAACGCCGGCCACCTATCCCTGATCTCCAACCCCGGCACCGTCACCCAGGTCATCATCAACGCCGCCCGCGCTACCAGCTGAAAAGCCCACAACAGCCAGCCGGCCGGTGCCCCCGCTCATCCCGTGCGGATCCGGCACCAGCCGGACACCCTTCCCTGATCCGGGCGGCTTCCTGCCGGTTGACCGCAGCGTCAGGCTGGCGAACCGACGACGGCGATAATCCAAAGGAGCAAGCCGCATGAGAGCAGCGGGAGTATGCCAGATCGGCGCTGCTGTCAAGCTCTTGAGACAACCCCGGACCGCACGCATCGCGCAGATGAGGTTCTGCCTGATATGCACACCGACATCCGAGGCTGGTGATCGTGACCCGCATGAACGGTGCCTCCGCTGAGCCCGGGCAGCCCACGAGGCACATAACAGCACTTCGGCGCGAGACGGACCACTGTTCGTGTCGGCCGGGATTGCGCGCATAGCGGCGGCTACGTGTGCGGGTGGCCACGGCGACTCGACCACGCACCGTGATCGGCATCAGGGCCGATGCGTAGACGCGCGAGCGTCCGCGATGCCGTGTCATGCGGCATAGCCGGCAGGCGAGTCCTCATAGCATGCCCCTGCCTGCCGGAGACTCGATGATGATCCCGACGTACCTCATCGCGGCAGAAGCGGGCATTCGCCCCAAGGATGGCGATGTATAAATATACAGAACAGGCGACCATCCAATAGGCCATACCGGGGCTGCTGAGATGCCCCGCCAACGCCCAAATAACCGCGCGCCGACCCGCCGATCGGAGCGGTACTGCCGATTGCCGGTGTTCGGCATTGGCGGGCTCATATCTGGCGGATCTGTGCGGCGGCGGAGCGCCGCCGGTGCCGGCCCGAGGGTCGGGTCAGGTTGCGCGCTTGAGCTTGCGCCAGCCGCCGGCCCGGTTGTCGGCGATGATCTGCCGGAACACGGCGGTGAGCGCGGGCGCGTTGATGGTCTGGCCGTCGCGGATCGCCACCCTACGGGCGGTCTTGTTGTCATGCCCGCCGGTGATGATGCCCTCGGGGTCGGGAACGATGGCGCCGTCGTAGAGGAAGACGTTGACATGGTCCTTGGCTGCCTGCAAGGCGCAGATGTTGCCGTCCAGCACGAAGTAGGGGGCGGAGGGCATCGATGTAGGCGTCCACACGCGGGTCGGTCGGGTAGGTCATGGTGCCTTCGCGCTTTCCTGACCGGTGCGAGGCTGTCCGGGGCGGGCTGCCTGTCCCGGGGCTGCTGGGCGGTAGTAGCTGAGGAACGTGTCGACGCCGCTGGTCAGCAGCTCCTCGGTCGCCTGCGGGTCCAGGCTGATCCCGAACATGGACCGGACAATGTGCGGGTAGACGGTCAGCGCGTAGAACTGGATAACCGCCAGCTCCAGGTTGGGCACGTCCGGTTCCCCGCGCTTTGCGAGGTCTCGCAGCGCGGTGGCGATGGCCGAAGCGAACCGCTGCGGGGTTTGCTGCAGCCATCTGCAGGCGAGCTCGGGGAACCGGCGGGCCACGCCTTCCCCCCGACGTCATTGTTCAGCGTCGGGGAAACCTGAGGCCCGTCGTGGCGGTGTTCGTTGACAGAGAATGTCGCTGTCCCAGCTACACTACGGTCCCCCATGGCCGGTACCCTTGCCGTCCTGCTCCGGACCACTGGGGTATCCAAGGTGCGGACTCGGTCCTACGATGACCCAGGAGCCGGTAGATCTCATTAGGGGTACCGCGTGATGCTGCAGGGCGCAACCAGCAGTGGGGGATGCTGGATTGGGCGGCGACAGATACACGCAGCGAGCCGGATACCGGCAATGTCGCATTGCGGGGCTATGCGACCATTCCTGCACCTTGCTACCGGGCCGCCCGGGCAGAAGGTGTCAAGCCGCAGATT
>Ga0209656_10001249_pt1 | contig 16553 bp, 13 predicted proteins | sample BogFormECP12_OM2_FD_188239 | JGI IMG/M metagenome (GOLD analysis project Ga0209656, IMG submission 188239) | Bog forest soil microbial communities from Calvert Island, British Columbia, Canada - ECP12_OM2 (SPAdes) (version 2) | ecosystem: Environmental > Aquatic > Freshwater > Wetlands > Bog ... | reverse complement strand
AGGAGATGTTTCCGTCATCATTGTCGCCCACAATTATGCGCAAGTTTTTGATTTTTGTGATCGGATCAACCTTCTGCAGAGCGGCAAAATCACATTCGACTGCAAAACCAAGGACACATCTGTCGAACAGCTGACCAGCCTCGTGGTTAGCGAATATCGAATCGCTCGAGGACAAAGGACCTAACTACGGTTTTTGCAGCAGGCTCAGCTGAATCTCCCTTGGGCGGAACCGGCCCAACACTGGGAGCCAGTGAAATCGGTCAAAACCGGAATCCGGGTAAAGGACCGCGTGCACCAGGTATTCGCGGCTTATCAGGAGTTTGTACCCCTGCTTTTCAATATCTGCAGCCGTGAGACCGAACCAGTCGGGGCCAATGTGATCGTCCCAGAACACGATCGTTCCCGAAGGCGCCGTTTTCAGCCGCTTAACCAAGTCCTCCCGCCCGCTCGCCTGTGGACTGTTCTGCAGGTTCCGCCCCAGATCGGTGCACATTCGGCCGTTGCTCCAGATCAATCCCGACATTGACTTCGGATGCTGCTTCAGCCAATCGACCATGTCATCGATGGCAACCGGGTCGCGTGCCCACGTCATCGCGTCGATATAGAGCAAACTCGTTAGAAACGAGAGAACCAGGACGACCCACCCGGCGGCTACTAAAACAACTCTTGGAACGCGCATCAAGCGGAACAGGTTCCATCCTTCCAAGGTCAGCACAGCGGTAGCCGGCGCCACTGACACCATATAGCGCGGATATCCCGCCTCTCCAAAAAGCCCAAATTTCCGAAAGATTGAATGGAGGACGAAAAACAACAGAAACGCTGACGTGATCAGCAGCCAGCGACTGGAACGCCATCGATAGAAAAGACCGACGACGCAAGGAACAACTAACAACCCGCCGATGAATTCTAATCCTCGCTCGGCATAACTTAAAAATGTCCCATGTCCGTACATCTCTTTGCGCCAGGTGGCCGGCCAGTCGTGGAGAATAAAAAACGGATCCCGCGTAATAAGTAGCGCGGCGAACCACCAGATCACAACGCCGAGCGCCAGGATCACCACGGACGGTATCCGCGTAAAAACGCGACGAAATAACGGCGAGTGGTCGGGTAAGACATCCGGCTGGACCAGGACCAATACTCCCCACAATACACATAGAAAGACTCCTTCCGGCCGGGCAAGTGGAAGCAGCGACGCAATCAGCATCCCAGCCTTCGTGCGACCGCTCAGGTGGCACCGAACCGCCAGCACAAATACAAGCGCAAACAATGTCTCAGTGAATAGATCCGTAAAAAGCTCAAAGAACACAGGTTGTCCAAGCAAAATCGGAACGACGAGCCACCGTCGGGGTATTTCCAGATCGCTTGCAAGCAGGCAGGTCTGCCACGCCATCACCAGGCTGATACCAAGCGCAAAGCACCGGGCCGCAGTGTATCCAAGCAGTGCTATAGGCGCATACAGCATCGTAAATAGCGGACGCGCCCACACGCTGACCAGATAGGAGGGATCGACCCAAGCAGTCCGCGCCATCAGAAAATGGTAGTCCGTATCCTGCTCCGGTGAACCTGGGAACAGTACTATCACTAGAATTCCGACGACTGCCATCAACCCCAGCGCGACAACCATAAAATGTGAATTGACCGGTTTCTCCATATTCACGGCCGTGCCGCACTTGGAATCGGAAAACGTGAGGAAATCTTTCTCATCATTTTGGAAAGAGCGAACTCCAATCCATTCCCAGCCGTTTTTCCAGTTCGAAATTATAAAAGTAAGATCGGCAATCGGGCCTCTTTTCGGCGTTCGAGGCAATTAGCGAACCGGCGCGCAATTGCAAACCTATTTGAGATTCTTTTCTTAACCTCTGTGTCCTCCGTGCCTCTGTGGTGAATCCTCTTCTCCGTGTCCTCTCTCCCCTCCGCGTCCTTCTCTTCTCGATTGACTTGCCGGAGGAACTCTCTGAAAAGTGGTAAATCTCATATAGAATGAGCGAGGCGAACCCGCGTATGGCTGACACGAGACCCAACTTGCAAGCGTACGATCGCTACATTTCGAAACTCTTTGCTCCGGAGGATAGCGCACTCGAATCCGCACGGGAAGAAACGCAGAAAGCCGGCATGCCGGAGATCAACGTTTCGGCGAGTGAAGGAAAGCTCCTTCAACTCCTTGCACGAATCATCGGTGCAAAGCGCATTCTTGAGATCGGAACTCTGGGCGGCTACAGCACGATCTGGCTGGCGCGCGCGTTGGCGCCGGACGGCCAGCTGGTAACCCTGGAAATCGACACACGTCACGCCGGAGTTGCAAAACGAAACCTGGACCGCGCAGGCCTCTCAAAAAACGTAGATATTAAGATTGGCCCAGCCCTGGATTCCCTGGCCCTGATGCAAGCCGGAGGCGAGACGCTGTTCGACATGATCTTTATCGACGCTGACAAAGAGGGTTATCCGAAATATTTGCAAACGGCGTTGCCGTTGCTCCGTGACGGCGGACTCGTCGTTGCCGACAATACGCTTCCAGACGCGGTTCTCAACCCTGGCGGCGACCATGGAGCCAAGCGATACAACGCAGACGTCAGCAGGCATCCTGACCTGATCTCAATCCTCGTGCCGGTTCTCCGTACCCGCGGGGTTGACGGTCTGCTGATCTCCTTAAAGCGGAGGCAGTAAAATGGCTCTCACCCGCGATACACCGGAAGGTCTGATCGTCAGTGTGCGCGTAGTTCCGCGCTCTGACCGCGACGAGGTCGTTGGAGTTCACGGGGAATCGCTGAAAATTCGAATTAATGCGCCACCAGTCGACGGCAAAGCGAACGATCGACTCGTTCGATTTCTTAGCGCACAGCTCGACATTCCGGTCTCCGGCATTCAGATCATCCGAGGCCTGACAAGCCGCGAAAAGCAGCTCCTCGTCGCTGGCGTACAATCGGAAGAATTCTGGAAACGGCTGGGCCCAATCCCTGGGGCGTGATCGCGCGATTTCGAATGGGATCTAATGCCGTTCGCGATCGATCAGAAAATCGGCACGATCGTCTGGAGTCCGCTTGGATGGGGACGATTGACCGGTAAAGTCCGACGAAACCAGCCGCTCCCGGAAGTGAGCCGGCTTCACAAAGATAAACTCTCCCTCCCGTACTCGGACTAGCGGCGTCAGTCAGAGGCGGCGCGCTGCCACTTCTCTGTCGCCCAATCAGGGCGATACACGATTGGCGTCTCAGGCGGTTTAGGCGCTGGGCGGACTCAGCGCGTGAGTTTACCTGATCAACACCGACGTTCTTAGATTGCTTGCTTTTGCAATCCGCGCATGAGCATGGCGACGTGGCCGGCGATCAACAGATCCAGATTGCCCCAGTCATACCCAGGGCGCAATAGCAGCAGGACAACCAGGCCGTGAGCCCCGGCCCAGAGCTGCTGAGTCAGGCGACGCGTATCCGATTCTTGCGTCCGGCCGGCGCGAACAACCGCATCGACGCAGTCATGGAATCGGGTGAACGCTTGGAATCCGAGGTCATTTTCCTCATCCTTTTGGAGTTCCTTTGATTCCCGCCTGATAAAGGTCAATTCGTACTCGTTCGGGTGAGCGAGTCCAAATCGGATATACCCTTCAAGCGCTTTCGCGAGCCCAACCGACGGGTCGGAAAAATCTCGATGCACCGCATCAAGTTCATGGATCAATGCGGCGAATGTTTCGTTGCAGATCTCGGCGAGGATGGCACCCTTGTCGGCAAAGTAGACGTAGAGGGCTGTCGACGATATCCCGATTCGCGTGGCGATCCGCCGTATCGTTGTGGCGTCGTACCCCTCCTCCACGAACAGCTGTTTTGCCGTCTCCAGAATTTCTGCACGACGTTGTACTCCCTCCCCCTTTTTCTTTCGGCTCCGCACCGGCCGGCGTGCCTGTTTCATGCTTGCGTGAGCATAAAACTATCACTGGGCAATCGGGAAGAGCGTAAACGCAAATGTCTTACTTTTGATGAGCCTCAATCTTCCCAGGGAACGACGGTGTATACCCATGGCCCGTTGGACGAGTTGACCGAGGCGATGTTCAAGGTTCTGTCATCGCCTGGTGACCGAGGCTTGAAACCGGATTGACCCAAAAAACCGGATAAGATCAGGTTGGCAAAATTGAGCAAACCGGACCCGATTTGTTGTAGAAAAGGCATCCGTCGACCGGTGGGATTGACAGGATAGCCGAAAGGAGCCGAATAGATGGCATTCATAGGACAGCAAAGAACAAGCGACAAGTGTTAATGTTATCGATGATGAGTTATCACTGATAATTATCGCATTGTAAAGTAAATTTTTCCGAGATGGGCCTCTAGAGGTGAGGAGACGGAGCAGAGGATTCACCACAGAGGCACAGCGCGGCATAACAGCAACCAAGGCTTCGTAGGGCAAGCCGAACTTCGAACCTCGAACTTCCGGTCCGCCCGCTACCGGTCCGTATTGTTGACCGGTTTCACCGAGAGAGCGCTCGTCACGAAATCGTCCATGTCGCTCCGAAGTTTTTCGCGGGAATCGCGCTCGATGTAGACCATGTGGCCGCTTTCGTAATAGGTGAACTGAATATTCTGCCGGATGGATGGATCCAGGCTCATTCCGCGGACGACGCTTTGAGCCGCGTAAAAAGGCGTTGCGAGATCGTAATAGCCGCAGCAAACCCAGATTTTCAAATACGGATTCCGGCTCATTGCTTCTTTTAGCGACGCCGCCACGTCCAGATATTTGTTTTCCGCGAGAGTCCATGGATTCACTTCCACGACTGTTTCGTAAGGGAGATCCGTCTCAAATTTCAGTTCACGGCGGACATAATCGTTGAAGGCGCCCGTGAACGGCCCGTTCACAGCCTCGTCGCTCGGGTCAAAGTCATCTTCGTCGGTTCCTGGATGAATCCTGATGCCAGTAAACCGGCTGTCGTACCGTCCGATCGACCGATTCTGATCCTTCAAAAGGTCATTTGCAAACCGGTCGCTCGATTCCCTCAGATTTAATTGTTTCAGATAACCCGCATCCAGACCGATGAACCGGGCCAATTGCCGCGAGACGCGATCAGCATCGCCTTGAGTAATCGCGTCACCGTGCGCGAGCGCCAGAAGATAGTCACCTGAGGCGAAGTTCTCCGCCTGCGTCAACACATCGCTCAGCGGCAGCTGCTGCAGGTCCGCTGGAAGCCGCTGGTGGTACCACGCCGCCGCCGCATAGGTCGGGAGATAGAGTGGGTAAGGCACATCATTCCCAGACTCAAATTCGAGGGTCTGAAAATTCAGAACGGAACTGATCAAGGCAATGCCGTTCACGTACATTCCGTATCGGTGCTGGAGATATTGGCTCAGCCCGGCTGCTCGAGTTGTTCCGTAGCTTTCCCCGACAATGAACTTCGGAGAGGACCAACGGGCGTAGCGCGTCGTCCACATGCGAATGAAATCGCCAATGCTGGCGAGGTCCTGCTTGTAGCCGTAAAACTGCTTGGGATCTTCGCCGCGGACCGGTCTGCTGAACCCGGTCGATACAGGGTCGATAAAAACAAGATCGGTCTTATCCAGCCAGGTCGACTCGTTGTCGATGATTCTGGCAGGCGGAGGCAGCGCTTCGCCACGGTCCGAAAGCACGACCCTCCGGGGACCGATCCCTCCCATATGTAACCAGACCGACGAGGAGCCGGGTCCGCCGTTAAAGGCAAAGGTCACCGGTCTAGAAGCGGGGTCATCGGACCCGTTGAGCAAATAAGCGACAAAAAATATCTGGGCTTTCGGCTTCCCTTTGGAGGGATCGTATTGCTCCGATGGGTTCTCCTTGGCCGGGTCCTTCGCAGGTTCCGCTTCCGGTTTGTTTTCCCGGATCAACAAATACCCGGCGATCGCTTTGTAGCTGAGGGTTTTCCCTCCGGTAAGCGTCACAGTATGATCCGTGACGACGGGCGGAGCAGGCTGGTATTCGGCCTTGTTACTCTGATCGGGTGGAGTTTGATCTTTTGTGCTGTCGGGCGTCGGCTTCACATCGGGCGAAGCACCGAGCGCAGAAGTGGCGACGAGAGCAGACAACAGACAATGCCAAGCAAAATCAAGCGTAAGCATCAGAGCTGCTCAACCAAGCAGATTCTGGCAGTGGAAACAAGAGCCTCAATCGAACATCCGCTGCGGTGGGTGATCGATGCAGCTTGGCTTGTGAGATTTTTGGGCTAATTACCCGGGGGCGTATAATGGACCTGCTTTTCCATTGCCTTGTCAATCTCTTCCGGTGTGAGCAGTTCGATTGTTTTCATTCGGGTTGCGCCCGCTCCGGCAACTGCGAGGGAAATGGCTGCAGCCGTCAGGTTATCCGGCACCTCGATGATAAGGTATGCATCATTATCGCCGAACGCGAAGTAGAACGCTTCAAGACGACCGCCCAGACTCCTTAGCAGTTTATCGACAACGGCTCTTCGAGATGCTCCTCCGGCCTTTGTAAGGCCTTTTATACCTTCAGATGTATAGGACGCCACGGCCAGATACTTGGGCATAGATCAACTCCAAAAAATGACTGGTTGCGTTGCCGGCGCAATCGGATTGCGGGTGCCGGATTTCGCTCTATCTTACTCATGGGCAGCTTAGAAGTCGCATCACCTCAAAGCAAGCAACAAAAAGCTTTGCAATGCGTCGGCAATCTGTCGACTCAGGGCAAGGATCGTTAAAGTACGAACTAAAAGATCCGTTTTACTTCCGGAAGCGCAAGTTGATCGTGGCAGTTTTTATCAAGCAAATTTCAATTATTGCAGTGCTTTCAGGCTTCTTTGCAGTGATCGCCTGCAGCAGTCTCAATCGCAGAAGCCGAGCGGCCAGACCCCGTCTCAGCCGACGCCGAAGACGAGCTAGCCTTGAGCTAGCCTGCGTCGATCATCCCCCCGCGGCGGATCATCGAATTATCCGGAAATAACCGCGAATCATCCGACATTTCATCTTTGCGCTACGGATCGGTTGCATGAACCTTCGGTTTGTGGCCGGAGCCTGACAAAGTTGTAAACAGTATTTATATAATTGGTCTGCGCGTTTTGATCATACCCCCGTGGTTGCTGCGCCGGGCTGGCAACACTAATGAACGTCGTAGAATCGAGTCACCAAAAATTGGAAAACAGCTCTGGTGCCACCCTGAACGCGCCCGGCCTCGCTTTGCGACACCACAGGTTTCTCATCGCATTTCTTGGCTTCGCGGCGGGAGCCACCGTTGCCAACATCTATTACAGCCAACCGCTGCTCCACGCGATCTCGACTCATTTTCATTCCGACGCTGCCGCGACCAGCATCGTCTCCGTCGCCACCCAACTGGGTTATGGCAGTGGTTTACTGTTCTTCGTGCCGTTGGGTGACAGCCTTGAGAGGCGAGCCCTCATTGTGGCCTCAATCATCGGAACCGCTCTAATGCTCCTCGCGGCGGCCTTTTGCTCCTCGCTGCCGTTGCTGATCCTTCTCAGCTATCTGCTGGGCTTCATCTGTATCACGCCTCAATTGATTGTGCCGTATGCCACCGGCATCGCCCATCCCGGCAGCCAGGGACGAACGGTCGGATCGGTCATGAGCGGTCTTCTGGTCGGTATTCTCTTTTCCCGCTCGGTCAGCGGATTTATCGGCGCACGAGCCGGGTGGCAGGCGGTCTACCTGTTCGCTGCCGGAGCAATGCTTCTCCTCGCAATTTTGGCGGCGATTATCCTTCCGCCGCAAAGGCCAGAGCGACGAGTGCCGTATTGCGATTTGCTCGCTTCGCTATGGCCTATTCTAACGCGCCAATCCGTTGTGCAACGGCACGCGATTATCGGTGCGCTCGGATTCGGAGCTTTCAGCGCGTTCTGGACGACGTTGGCGTTCTATCTCGGCAACCGGCCTGAGCATTTTGACAGCCAGGCAACCGGGCTATTCGGACTGGTCGGAGTCGCAGGGGCCCTGGCGGCGCCAATTTCCGGGCGCATGTCCGACCGCTTTGAAGCGCGGATCGTCAATGGAGCCGCCTTGGCGCTCGTTGTCGTCTCGTTTCTCTTGATGCGGCTTGCAGACTACTCGCTGATCTGGCTTGTGGTCGGGGTTTTCCTGATGGACGCCGGCGTACAGGCCAGCCAGATCTCGAATCAGACACGCATCTACGCGATATCCACCGAGCTTCGGAACCGAATCAACTCGGTGTATATGGTTTGTTACTTCTTTGGAGGCGCGGTCGGTTCGGCAATTGGTTCGTGGGCATGGGCGCATTTTCATTGGACCGGGGTTTGCGTCGCAGGAACACTCTTTGGTGCGCTCGGCCTAGCTATCCTTTTCTCCCCGGTTTTTCACGTCAGACGTGAAGCAGTCCAGCCATAACTCGCCCTAGCGCCGGCGCGTCGTAGAATACGCGTCCCGCGTGTAAGCACGTGGCATAGGCGTCCCGCGTGTATTCTGTATCGCCTTTCGCGTGTCCAACCGAAACACAGAATACACGCGGGACGCGTATGCTACATCGTGAACCGTCGGATCACGCTGTCGTCCGAGGCGACTCTAAATTGCCCAGCCACCGGCGCGTGCCTTCGATTGTTGCCTCGGTCAAACCGTGCCCGGCTCGTTCGAAAATAAGGGTCACATCGGCGCCCGCCTGTTCCAGGAGAACCGAAAGCCGGCGGACATTGTCCGGCGTAATGATCGGATCATGATCTCCCGCCAGCAGCAACACCGGTGCACGCTTCAATTCCGGAAGCTTGTCGGGAACGAGCGGCACCATCGCTCGCCAGAGCGCAGCCCCAAAAAAGGTTCCTGGACGCAACAGTAGCAGACTGGCCGCAATATTCGCTCCATTCGAATAGCCGACAGCGATCGCTTCCGTCTGCTTGAACCTGTACCGTTCCGCGGCCGCTGAAATAAAATCGGCTAGTTCGTGTGTCCGCTGAATCAAATCCTCCTCATCGAAGACCCCTTCAGCAAGCCGCCGAAAAAATCGTGGCATCCCATTCTCGAGCACCTTTCCGCGAGGGCTCAACAGCGCTGCGTCAGGGTCGAGTGCACGTCCCAAGCCCAAAAGATCGGTTTCGGTTCCGCCTGTTCCGTGAAGCAGAATCAACGTCCGGTTCGAATGTCCCGGCACGAACCGATGGATAAACTCTTCTTTCACGGTTAGCCCAGATTTTTCAACTGGCCTTTCACGAACTGGGCCGATTTGGCCGCTTCCTCGTCGAGATCGTCTTTCCCAAGCAGGTCGCGCCAAACCGAAATATCCCGGCCAACTTCGCCACCCGGAACAAGAAATGGTTCCATCACGATTCCGCCTTGATAATTGATTTCCCGAAGCGCCCCAAACACTTCCGGCCATGGCATCCGGCCACGGCCCGGAGGACGCCGATTCGGCTCGCCAATGTGGAAATGACCCAACCAGGATCCAGCCTCGATAATCGATCCGCGCAAGCTTTCTTCCTCAATGTTCATGTGAAAGGTATCGAGAAGGATTTTGCAGTTGGGGCTTTCGACACGTTCGGCAAAGGCAATTCCCTCCGCCGCTGTGTTCATTATGAATTGTTCGAATCGATTGACCACTTCGACACAGAAAATAACGCCGCAATCTTCAGCCGCTTTGATCGCCTCGCGCACACATTCCACCGCGCGATCCGTCAGAACTCGCTTGTCCTCAGTCGGGCCTAATTTGCGAGGCCAGGAACTGTAATTGATTCCCGCCATGATCGTGCCGCCCATCTGTTGCATGGCACGTGATATGTCCCGAAGAAACGAGACTCCATTCTTGCGGACGGCAGCGTCTTCCGACGTCAAATCCATATCTTCCTTGAGGCCGATGCTGTAGGTCAATGTCAGCCCGGCATCTTCAGCTGCGCGTTTGAGGATCTCCCGGTCCTTATCGCTCAAGAGAGTGACCTTGGGAGCGTTGATTTCAAGAATATCGAAGCCGCACTTGCGAGCTCTCGCGACAAACGAAACGGGGTCCGTGCTCCAGGATTGTGTCCAATATCCGAAATGTATTCCGATAGCGTTCATATTGAATATTTCAACTGAGTGATTTTTCGCGCGCCCGGGGGGGGAACGGGCGATCGGTTTCAAACCGACAACCTGCACACAGGGATCAGCGGTAGCGACGACCCCAACCATCTGACAGCGCTTGGCCAGCAAAGTACGCTGCCTAAAATTAAATCGTCAACTCTATACCGCATCCAGGAACAGATCCGTGCGGAGAGCGCAACGAATTGATCGTGAGTAATTAAATTTGCGCAAAAGCGATTCCTGCCACGCCCATTTGCGACGCGTGCGATTGAGCCTGTTCCGTGTCCATGTGATTGAACCGGTGGATCCGCAGATTCTGTATATTTCAGCAAAGACCTGCATTCAGAATTAGCCTGATTCTCGACTCAGGGTAACGGCAGGAAACATGCAAATCGCCCAGCATACGCGTCCCGCGTGTATTCTGTTATCCGCGTCAATGCCTGCGTGCAAGGAAAGGAATACGCGCGGGACGCGTATGTTAAGTTAAAATGGAGGCCGTCTTAAGCGCCGAAGGCGCGGGCAGAACAAAGCGCTAAATTTGAGTTTGACGTGGCGCGCCTAACAAGCATAGCCTCCCGCATTTTCAGCGCTGATCCGCATCTTCAATCAATCCCCGGGGCTCCGCTTCGCTTCATCCCGCGGCCGAGGGGCTGTTATCCGGTCGCACCTTCAATGCTTAGATCCCCCCGGTTATGCTAAGTTAGCGCTTATAGGGCGCTAACGCTAAGTAGACAGGAACAGAAAAACTGGCTACAAAATGGCTACAACTTAATCGAGTGAATGTGGCAGAGCATCAAGTTCAAGCAGACCACGGGGATGACGCCGCTGCAATTCCTCCCGCAGCCTCATCGAAATCACGCTCCAAGTCGGCTACACGAGCCCGAGCCATTTCGCTCAGGTATTTCGGCGGACGGTGGGTATGGCTCCCACGCAGTTCCGCAAGGCCCTCTAAAAGTAAAAGAGCGCATCGCTTTTCCGCAAGAATACGACAGGCGCCGCACGATCCCAAGAGCAGTCACGATGAGATCCCACTCATAAGCGATGCGGAGCCGGGCGGTTTTGCCCTCGGAGTCTTCCGGGTTGGAGAGCTTGAGAAACAGGGCTTGCTGCTTGTCGGCTCATGTCATCTAAAGGGCCCGAACCTGAAGGCCTTTTCTGTTGGGTCCGCCTCACCGTACGCTTCCAAGACGGCCGAGCGCGCAGAATCCCTTGCCATCAGCTGAAAGCGCGAAAAATGTGAGTGGTGATGGTTCGATCGGCCTTGCAAATCCAAACCAACCGACATTCTGAGTGATCTTCTGCCCCAACCATTCTTCAGCGTTGGCGCTAGCTCGGGTCATACGGGCCAAGCCGACGATGCGATCACGTGTGTCGACCGCTATGATCGTCTCCGGCGGTTCGTGGTTTTTGTCCATCCAGGCCCATCCGGAAATAATTTCTGGCGTGCCGGGAGATTGAAAGAGATGTGTGAGATCTTCAGCTGGAATCGGGTCAACTCTTTCGACCGCACCGCGGCAATCTGCCGGGCGGCGAGTGGCCAACACGATCTTGGCTTCATCGCCCCATCGAAACGGAAAATAAGAAAAGATGCCTCGCTTCCTTGGCTCTACGTAGCCAATAAATTGCCTGAGTTCAGACTCGTCTGTGTAGATGCCGTGGAGGTAAACACGGTCATTGATGTGCAAAAACACCGCGAGGCTCCCTTCCCAGGTGCGATCTATTTCCTTCTGCCAGATACGAGTCTCGCGCATGTACCCCAGCGTTGAAAGCGGCAGGACAATCGCGAGAAATGAAGCAAAGACCGGCATGTCCGACCAGCCCCGAGCCAATTGCTCCCGCACTATCCCCGTAAAGATAGCGAGGACACCGACCCAGCCGAGCGCGGCGAATGAAGCATACTTCTTATTTGCGCCTTCCAGGATGCCAAACTCAGCCCGCGAATAAGCCGCTGCGAGTCCAGTCACGACAACGGCCACCAAAATCATGAAGCCAAAGATTGCCACCCGGCCTCCCAGTCCAGGTTTGAGCAACCGAATCGCGCCGAACCCCACCGTCGTAAGCAAAACGACCGCACCGAACCCCGCAGACAGATAGATGCCGAGGTGATCGGAGAAGCCCCACGTGACGTAATTACTGGGCCAGGGATCGAGACGCAGAAACGGGGCGCCCCAATAGATCAGCGCGAAATGGCCGATTTTGATCACATCGAGCGCTTTAGCGCCGACACCGGCCGTGGTGGTCAGGATGATCGCGGTGTGTGCGAACGCCAAGACCACAAGGGCAACGACGAGGGTGAGCCTACACCGCAAGATAACGGCAGTGGCGGCAGCGGAAATGAGGATGGCGGGGGCGTTGCCGAGGGTGAACGTAGCCACTGCAGCAATCGCAACCAAGCAGGACACGAGATGGATTTGCCCGGAAACCGGCATGTCAAATGTCGCGGCACGGCTCATTAGCGAGCTGGCAATGATCACCAGCAGCGCCATGATTGCGTGTTGGATCTGGAATGGGACAACGAGGGTATAAAAGAAATTCGGATTTACGAACAGCAAAAGAATCGAAAAGCCTATGAATAAACGTCGCGATACCTCCACATCGCGGCCCAAATCTGCAATAAACACACGATATGCGACGTAGGCGGATGCGAACTGAAAGAGGTTTGTTGCAATAACCTGGGTGTGCTCACGACCAGAAAAGAATAGTTCGTCAGCAATGGCGATCAGACGCGTCGTCGTGATCCGATGCTCGTTGTGCGTCGAGATGAGGTATACCAGCAAATCGTGTGTGCTTGTCATTGCACGATAGAAGCGAAGCCGGTCGAAGAGATCGTCATATATCGGCATCGCGAAACCGTGGCGCCATTGCCATGCCACAGTTGCCGCAACGATAACCGCCACCAATGCCGTGGTCATGGCCTCGGCCGTAGCGACCATTCGGTGGCCGCCGACACGCTGATCTTCGTTCGACGCCCAATCCATCATGTCCCTGCGTTCGTTGTACGGGGATAAACGTAGTCCGTTCCAAGCAGGAAGAAACGCTTGGCACCGCCACCTTCCTTTCCCATTAGATACTCCACCGCGGGGATTGCTTGCTGTTCGGAGGCAATAACTTGGCTTCGGAGTGTCGGGGTCGAATCAAAACCAGCCAGTCCCAACTGGCCGCTTTTTGCCGAAAAAGCGCGCCAGCTTCTCAGTCGTCTTCGGATGCTGGACGTCTCCGGAACAATGACGATTTCCGAGACCTGTTTGAAGGACATCACTCTGATAATGGTCGAATTAAAACCAGTCACTTTTTGCGTTTAAACCGACTGGAGATAAGTTGGCAAGAAGTGATTGAACATTCTTGGGGATTGTCGTGGTAAGGGTAATCCCGGCTTTGAGCTTGAACTCCCTGGAGCATAGCGCTACGAGGGGTGCGGGAGTTAGCGTGGACCGGTTACCAGAAGGTTTTAAGCACCTGAGCGATTAGCCTCGGCTGTGGCTGCTCGGATTTTGGCTTGAGTCTTATAACTTCGACTGCAAGGCAACGATTTCACTGACGCGCGCCCAGGTATTGAACATCAGGCTCAGCAGCGCGAGATCCCGTCAGCTGAGCCCGCCTTGGGTTCGACGGCTGCGAGAACTGCCAGGGTCTCGTCCAAATCCAAATGTTGGATTTCACGCGTGGAAGTCCGCTTGAAGGGATACGCTTGAGATCCGCCGAACTTGTGGCAAGTGTTCACGACATTCTCCGCCCAGATAACGAAAGGAGCTATAAACGGCACTCAATCGAACTTTTACGAGTGCAAGTGCAGTTACGCTGACGATTGCGACGTACGACTGGCCTCAGGGCCTGCATACGCTTGATGCCGCCATTTCTGACGACTCTCCAATGCTCGCTCTTGGGTGGTTGCCACCTTCCGAGTTCGTCTTCTCCCCGACTGGTTCCTGCAAAGAATTTCCACGTTTGATGATGTGACTACCTCATCATTTCCCTTCCTTCTGAATTTCACTTGGCGCTATCCGCCGGATTGCTTCGCGTTCTGATCCCGAGCCAAGCGCCACAAATCCCACGCTGAGTCCCTAAGGACCACATTGAGCTCTCTCAAAGGGATATCAAGGGCGAAGCTCTTGCTTAGTTAACTTGACGTGCTGAGATTTTTATCCCTGAATTGGTCGGTAACGAGTTATGACTCTTACTTCAAACCCGAACATTCGCGGCTCCGTCGACGTAGTGAGCCGGTTCGGCCTGAGCGGTTGGGCTGCGGATGACCAGACGCCTGAACGCAAGGTCGTGGTGCTAGTCCATGTCGACGATGAGGTTGTGTGCGCCGCCGTAGGCAACAAATTCCGCAGCGACCTTGCAGACGCCGGGATTGGCTCAGGCCATCACGCCTTTTCCTGTCTGTTCCCGACTCCGATCAACAGCGCGTCACTGAAGCGGCTACGGGTGAGCGCTGACGGGCAGGATCTGCCGCTCGCCCCAGCTGGAACTGAGGGCGATCGTCTATTTGTTCTGCCCACTGGGCTTAGCACGGGTGAGTATCTAGACGCGGGATGGCAGGACAGAGACTTTTCTGAGTACGGAGAGCAGGGCCACATCCTTCGATTCTTTGCCGAAAATCCGGAGGCGCCGCGATATTGCGTCGATCTTGGTGCCTATGACGGCGTCATTAGCAGCCAGTCACGGGCGCTGTTGCTTCGGGGGTGGACCGGAGTCTTGGTGGAGCCGGACCCGCGGACATTCGCGCGCCTAGCGGTGCTCTATTCGGATCGGCCGGATGTTACGTGTGTACGGTGTGCAATCTCCGATGAACCTGGCGTCGCGCCTATGAATTTTACCGCTGGGCCGCCGCAGACCGAACCTAGCATGGCGTGGCAGTTCGCCCAGGTGAATACGCTCACGGATGGCTTGGCCGAACACTACTCATCGTCGTTTGACTACAAGTTCGAGCGCCATCCGGTGCCGGTAGCCACGTTGCCTGACTTGCTGGACTGGATTCATGCGCCTGCGGATATCGGCTTTCTTAGCATCGACTGCAATGGTGTGGATCTGAGAATTGTCCGGGCGCTCGACTTTGCCCGATGCCGACCATGGCTGATCGCGGTGGAGTGCGATGACAACACGTGCCCCGAATTTGAAGCGGCGTTGGCGCCGGTTGGATATCGCCGTTATGCGGCAACCAGAGCGAACACGCTTTTCTACCATGAGGATATCCTATAGAAAATCTGAGCGGGCAACTCCTTTGCACACTGATAGCAATGGGAGCACACAGGCAAAGAATTGTCTCCCCGGCTAAGCTTCACGCTCGCAACGGTACGATAATTCAATTGCTCGTCTTATTGTTCTGTACCCATGGAGTTAACCCGGTCTGTCCGACATACCGGAATCAACCGCGAGTCATCTTGGACGTCGTCGCGAAAGATAATATGCGCTTCATTGTTGAAATAATCGATTGGATGCGAAACACAACCGCGTTGGTTCGCCGAACACCAGTGCGGGGATGGTTGATCCCAAAGCCTCATCTGATCACTATATCCGCCCAGCGTGGGAGATCGGTGGAAGCCGATCAATATGGACGAGATACTGATCCCCCTGGCGGCTCTCTCGCCTCCCTTTGTTCCCCAGGGACCTGGCACAAGGCCGGCGAGACTGAAGGCCCGCGAGTGTGCTCATCGACGATCGGCAAAGGTGAGAGCAGCAAGAAGAAGGCAAGTTCGGCATGGTCTGCAGAATCGATCACGGACGCTATTTATCGCACTAAATTCCTGGACGTTCCCGACATCATCGCCGATTGGACCCGGGAATATGGTGGCATTGCTGGCCGCGACGTTCTGGATTTCGGCTGCGGTGAGGCCACCATGGCACTGGCGATGGCCCTCCGCCACGGCGCGCGCCGTGTGGTGGCGGTCGAGATCCATGAGGAAATCGATAACTGCGCCCGATACGCGCGGCAACAACTCGCGCTCGAGCGTCTGCCCGCCAATCTCGAGCTTAAGCGCATCGCCGCCGATACGTCGCTCGATGTGTTCGGAAGCTTCGATGTGGTCTATAGCTGGTCCGTTTTTGAGCACGTGAGCCAAGAACTGATAGGCGACTGTTTCGCGAAGATTAGACGCGTCCTGCGGCCCGACGGTATCATGTTTTTGCAGACGACGCCTCTCTTCTATTCGTCAGAAGGATCGCACTTCAAGCCTTGGGTGCCGGAACCGTGGGCCCACCTATCGATGCAGCAGGATCGGTTTCTTGCAGCGCTTCGAGCGGCGGCTGATAGCCAAGAGCAGGCCGACCATCTCTGGCGGGTGTACATGACTCTGAACCGAGCTACGGCGCCTAATCTGCTGCGAGCCGCGGCAAACGCCGGATTCGAAGTGATCAGGGAGTACCGGACCTATGACGAGATCCCAGTCCCGGAACATCTGCTTGAGGTGTACACCCGCGAAGCGCTGACGACTCAGCAGTTGGTTTTCTTAGCGCGTGCAACGAGTTGATGCGACGCATGCCAGAGTCTAGCCGCGCCGACTGGAGCGCTATTAAATCCCGCCGCAACATCCTTTCCTTCCACGACTAGCCCTCCGCCGCTGCTGGCCGCTGCTCAGG
>Ga0209656_10001248_pt1 | contig 16555 bp, 12 predicted proteins | sample BogFormECP12_OM2_FD_188239 | JGI IMG/M metagenome (GOLD analysis project Ga0209656, IMG submission 188239) | Bog forest soil microbial communities from Calvert Island, British Columbia, Canada - ECP12_OM2 (SPAdes) (version 2) | ecosystem: Environmental > Aquatic > Freshwater > Wetlands > Bog ... | reverse complement strand
CAAGCATGTGGTGGTTCCGTGTGAGGCTTGCCACGGGGCGCTGGCCAAGCATGCCGACGATCCTGCCTCGGTGAAGCCTCCCAAGCTCGACACTGCCGTCTTGTGTGCCCGCTGTCACGAAGCCAATAGCGCCAAGCCGAAAGGCTTTCCGCAGGTGGCGACGGCCGATCACTCGGGAGGCATTGCCTGCGACACCTGCCACCAGCCGCACCGTCCGAAGATCGAAGACAGTCCTGCGAAGCCTGCGACGGAGGCCAGGAAATAATGGATACTACCCGCCGTCGCTTACTCGTCCTCTTGCCTGCCGCCGCGGTCGCATGGAAGTTCGTACTCGCAGGCACACCCGAGGCCTCGCCCAACTACAAGCTCACCGAGCACTGGTGGAGCATGCTGATCGATATTCCCAAGTGCATCGGGTGTGGCAGTTGTGTGCGGGCTTGCGCGCAAGAGAACGACGTTCCCGACGGTTATTACCGGACCTGGGTTGAGCGCTACCACGTCACCGACTGGAAGATTGAACGGCCGGAAGTGGAATCTCCGGATGGCGGCAAGCTGGGCTTCCCTCCTAATGAGAGCGACGGCAAGAATTTTTTTGTCCCCAAGCTTTGCAACCACTGCGCCGATTCGCCTTGCACGCAGGTTTGCCCAGTCGGCGCCACTTTCGTTACGCCGGATGGGGTCGTGCTGGTCGACAAGACCTACTGCCTCGGCTGCCGCTATTGCGTGCAGGCATGTCCGTACGGGTGCCGGTTCATCAATCCCAAGACCAATACAGCAGAGAAATGCTCGCTCTGCTATCACCGCATCACCAAGGGTCTGACGACCGCATGCTGCGAAGTTTGCCCGACCGGCGCTCGGCAACTGGCCGACTTGAAAAACCCCAAGGATCCGATTCATGAGTTCCTGAGAACTCACTCGGTGCAGGTTTTGAAACCGCATATGGCGACGCAGGCGAAGGTCTTCTACAACGGCATGGATGGTTCCGTTCGCTAGGCTGCGACAAGAAGGAGGCGCGTGCAAATACCGGTTGAAGGCTTCATGTACCCGAACGAAGTGGAGCTCCAGTGGAGCATCCTCATCGTTCTTTATCCCTTCATCACGGGACTGGTAGCCGGCGCATTTATTCTGGCGTCGCTGGAGCGCGTCTTCCGTGTCGAAGCCGTAAAACCGACCTATCGCCTCGCACTGCTCACCGCGCTTTCGTTTCTACTGGTTGCTCCCTTGCCGCTGCAGTTGCACTTAGGACACCCCGAGCGTTCTCTCGAGATGTATATGACGCCCCATCGCTCCTCCGCCATGGCCATGTTCGGATTCGTCTATCTCTGGTACCTGATGGCGGTGCTGCTGTTGGAGATCTGGCTCGACTACCGCCGCGATATCGTGATGAAGTCCCAGACTGCAACTGGATTCCCGCGCTTTATCTATCGACTGCTGACGCTCGGTTCCGACAATGTCAGCCCACGCTCGCTGCGGATCGACGACCGGCTAGGCTACTTCATCACGGTGATTGGCATCCCTTCTGCATTTCTGCTGCACGGATACGTCGGCTTCATCTTTGGATCGGTAAAGGCAAATCCCTGGTGGTCGTCGCCGCTGATGCCGATTGTCTTCATCTTCTCGGCCATGGTTTCAGGCATCGCGGCCGTCATGCTGCTTTACATGGCCTCCAGCCGCCTGCGCGGAAAGCGAATCGACATTCGCTGCCTGGACACGATCGCGCAGTACTTGATGTACACCTTCATCATCGATTTCAGCCTGGAGATGCTCGACCTGCTGCAGCGCATCTACGAAGCCGATGAATCTTTCCGCAGTCTCGACTTCATGGTGCACACGCGGCTGTGGACGTCGCAGGTGATTATTCAAATCCTGCTGGGCACGGTGACTCCGATCGTCCTGCTCGGACTGACTCAACTCGTGAAATTCCCCGAGCCCGTCCGCAAACGCATCTACGCCGTCGCGGGATGCCTGACCGTGATCGGCATCTTTGCCATGCGCTGGAACGTGGTCATCGGCGGCCAGCTGTTCTCCAAGAGTTTCCTCGGATACACCACTTATAAGATGGGCTTCGCCACGCGCGAAGGACTATTGACCGCGATCATACTGATGATTCTTCCCTTTGGCATTCTCTGGGTGTTAGTGAAGCTCCTGCCGCCGTGGACGGATTCAGGTTCGATTCCTGCCTCTGCCGCGGCACCGGCGCAAGCAACCAGCTAGGCCCCATCTCATCGGGGCAGATGCGGAGAAGCGAATGGCGCAAGCATTCGGTGGGATCGCATCGGATCTGGATCAACTCAGCGGACGCCTCGAAGAACTGGAAAGACGCGTCGCTGCACTGGAAGCACAACCCAATCAACCAACTTCCAACCGACCTGCAGTCTCGAGCACCGCGATCGACACACAGCAGCCTGCCGCCGGCTGGCTAGGATTCCCCGGAGTGGAGACGCCAACCGGCGTTGTGCCGGTACTCGGCAAGGCCGTGCTGGGAATCGCCGGCGCCTACCTGCTGCGTGCCCTTGCTGAATCGGCCACGATTCCGAAACTTCCCATACTTCTGGTGGCCATCGCGTACGCAGGCTTGTGGATGGTTTGGGCGGTGAGAACTCATGCGTCCAATCGATTTGCGGGCAATACGTTTGCATTCACGTCTGCACTGATTCTTTCTCCTCTGCTGTGGGAGGCGACGGTTCGCTTCCAGGTTCTCTCGCCAGCTTTCACCGCAGTGGTGCTGGTGGCTTTCGTAGTGCTGGCAATGGCGCTCGCCTGGCAGCACAATCTGCAAATCATTCCGTGGGTCGCGACTCTAGCGACTGTAATCACGGCCGTGGCGCTGATCATCGCCACGCATGCTCTGGTTCCGCTGACGGCTGCGTTGTTGACCGTGGCTCTGGCTACCGAGATCTCCGCCTGCCTGGGACACCGGCTCAGCCTGAGAGCCTTCCCCGCCATTGCTGCGGATTTCGCGGTGTGGTTGCTCGTTGATGTGATGACGTCTCCCGGGGGTGTGCCGGAGGCTTATCATCCCGCCAGTCCAACCACTTTGATTCTGTTATGCCTTGCCCTGCTCGCGATTTACGGCGGCAGCATTGGAGTTCGCAGTTTCGGATTGCGCCAGCGCATCACGATCTTCGAAATGATGCAGGGAGTGCTGGCTTTCGCCCTGGCGTCGTTCGGCGTGATGCGCGCCAGCCATGGCTCGGCGGCACCGGAGCTTGGATTCTTGTGCCTGCTCCTGGCCGCCGTGTGCTACTGGGGAACATTGGCGCGATTCGCAGACGAGTCGTGCGTCCGCAACCGTCGAGTCACTGCAACGTGGGCAGGCGCGCTTCTGCTGATGGGGGCGCTCCTGCTGCTTCCGGTTTATCTTCAAGTGGCGTTCTTGTGCCTGGCCGCAATCGGAGCGGCGTTCATATATACGCGCACGCGCAAACTCACTTTGGGCATGCACGCATCGGTGTACCTCGCGGCCGCCACTGCAATCTCTCCACTACCCGTTTATGCCGGAAGTGCGCTGGCCGGGACCGTGCCTTCGTCCCCGGAGTGGGGTGTCTGGATCGTCGCAGCTTCGGCGGCGCTTTGCTATGCCATCGGCTCGCGAGTGCCGGAGGATCAGCGCCGACGCCGTTTGCTCTGGCTAGTTCCCGCAGTGCTGGTGGGTTTTGCGGGAGCGGCCCTCGCCGTGGTGGCTGTCGTCTCGCTCGCGTCTGGGCGCCTGCAGTTGGACGCATCGCATCTTTCGGTAATCCGGACAGTGGTGAACTGCGGGTTGGCTCTCACCCTGGGCTACCTGGGCTCGCGCTGGAAGCACATTGAACTCGGCTGGGTGGCCTACGCCTCCGTTGCCTTCGGCACTTTGAAACTTCTGTTGGAAGACTTGCGCTTTGGCAACGCCGCCTCACTGGTGGTTTCACTGCTGTTCTACGGGTTGATTCTGATCCTGCTTCCCCGGCTGACGCGCCGCACCCGAAGCGAATCCTGAAGTAAAAAAATGGCTCTCGGCACTCACCTCACGCCCTAGTTGCATGGTGAGAAATAGCCGAGAGCCACACGCTTGCAGTCACGCTAGGCGCGTGTCAGGAAAATCGGTTGCCCCAGTTTGCGATCGTAAGTCGGCCGATAGCGCTCCGTGTTGTACATGGTTGCAACTTCTACTTTGCGCGGCCCGAGCTTGGGATCGGGGATCGGCACCATGGTGAAACAACCGCTGCTGATCCCTGTCATCAGCCCGGCCTTGCCCGCTTCCACCGCGTCCATCGCCATGCCGGCATAGGTGATCGCAACCATCCGGTCGACGAAATCCGGGCTGCCGGAGCGTAACTCGTAGGTCAGATCGCTGACTACGGTTTCGTCTCCTGTAGCCTTCTTGATCTCCTCGCTCAGGTCCTCGGCTACACTCATCTTTTTGCGATGGCCGAAAGCATCGGCTGGACCGTATTCCTTCACCGTATAGCCTTCCCACTCGGCGCCTTCGGAGAGAATCACCAGCGAGTAGTTGCTGGGATTCCGGTGCTTGTCGGTGACCAGGATGTCGATCAGGTGCTTCAAGTTCACCTTGTACTCGGGGATACAGCAGCGGACCGATGTTACATAGGCAGTGTAGAGAGCGGTGTAGCCGGCATCGCGGCCAAACACGCGAAAGATACCGATGCGCTCGTGCGAGCCTACCGTGGTCCGCTGCCGCTCGATGGCGTCCATGGCGCGCGTAATGGCAGTCGAAAATCCGATGCAATACTCGGTGTTACGCACGTCGTTATCCATGGTCTTCGGCACTGCAATCACTTTCATTCCCTGCCGGTCCAGTTCAGCGGCGTAGCTCAGGGTGTCATCTCCGCCAATCGCCACCAGGTAATCGAATCCCAGCGCCTCGATATTCCTCAGCACCGCTGGTGTCACGTCGAATACCGTGCTGGTCACGCCCTTCTTGGTGGATTCCTTACTGGAAAACTGCTGTCCCGCCAGTACGGGCGGCAGCGTTTTCATCTTGGTGGGATTAGTGCGCGAAGTGTGCAGATACGTACCCCCCGTGCGATCAATGGTGCGGGTGTTCTCACGGTTGAGCGGCTGGATGTAACGAGACCGGCTGGCCGGATCCTTCAGATCGACGTGGGTCAATCCTTCCCAGCCGCGGCGTATGCCCAGCACCTCGCATCCCATTTCGGACGCGCGATAGACCACCGACTTAATCACAGAATTCAGGCCCGGGACATCGCCGCCGCCCGTGAGGATACCAATACGCTTTGCTGACATGAACTCCTCCCTAGAAAGTATGAAGTGCTATACAGAATAGTCAGAGATCATTCTATAGAAGGCCGCACCATACATCGTCGGCAGGCTCAACTCAGCCGCTGCGATGAGGGTTTTCACCCTCAGCGTGACTGTGGTCACCCGGAGTCGTGATCGCAGATACATCCTGCCCATCGAAGCCATGATAAATCTGCCCGCCATAGGATGTGCTTTTTCATACGGTTTCTTTCTTAGAAGGCGTTGCTAGTTTTCATTTGGGCAGTCCGAAGTGGGGCCTGAGGATCGTCGGACGCGACACCTACCAGCCCAATAGTCCCGCCATAAGGAGAGGACGTATGAGCCAATCCGTTCCTACCATTTGGGAATCCATGCAGGCGAAGGGATACGACCGGCGCGATTTCATGCGCTTCTGCAGCTACGCGGGCATGATGGCCGGAATAGAAATGTCCGGCTTCTCCAAAGTGGCGGAGGCGTTTGAAAAGAAGGCGCGCCCGCCGGTCGTGTGGCTGCACTTCCAGGAGTGCACCTGCTGCAGCGAGTCCTTCATTCGCTCTTCTCATCCCATCGTGGCTGACGTGTTGCTGGACGCGATCTCGCTCGACTACAGCGAAACCCTGCAGGCAGCCGCTGGGCATCAGGCGGAAAAGAGCCTCTGGGATACGGTGAAGAATTCCGCGGGCAAGTACATCCTGCTGGTCGAAGGATCGGTCCCGACCAAGGATAACGGCGTCTACTGCACGATCGCCGGCCGCACCGCCGAAGACATCCTGCAAGAGGCCGCCAAAGATGCAGCCGCGGTGATTGCCTGGGGCAGTTGCGCCTCTCACGGGTGCATTCAGGCGGCGAATCCCAATCCCACTGGCGCCACGCCGATCCACAAACTCATTGGCCGACCGGTGATCAACGTGCCGGGCTGCCCGCCCATCGCCGACGTGATGACCGGAGTAGTCACCCACATCCTGGTTCTGGGGGATATGCCAGAACTGGACGGACTTGGCCGCCCCAAAGAGTTCTATTCCCGCCGCGTGCACGACACCTGCTACAGGCGTCCGTATTACGACGCGGGATTGTTCGTCGAATCGTTCGACGACGACAAAGCCCGTCGCGGCTATTGCCTGTACAAGATGGGCTGTCGCGGTCCAGTGACCTACAACGCTTGTTCGGTGACGAAGTGGAACGGCAGCACGAGCTATCCCATCCAGTCGGGCCACGGATGCATCGGCTGCAGCGAAGCGGGGTTCTGGGACAACGGTCCTTTCTACCAGCACCTGGCCTCGTTCCCCGGCTTCGGAATCGAAAGCACGGCCGACACCGTCGGAACCGCGCTCGGGCTGGTTACGCTTGGAGGCATGGCGGTTCATGCCGTCTCCACCAACCTTCGCAAGCACAAATTGATCGAGGAAGAGATTCAGGAATCCGACAAGGAACAGAAACCCCGAGAATCATGAGGTAAGAGCCCATGGCCAGAATCGTGGTTGACCCCATTACCCGGATAGAAGGACACCTTCGCGTCGAAGCAGTGGTGGAAAATGGCGTAATCACCGATGCCTACAGCTCGGGCACCATGGTGCGAGGATTCGAGAAAATCCTGAAGGGCCGCGATCCCCGCGACGCCTGGGCCTTCACCGAGCGCGCCTGCGGCGTCTGCACCACGGTGCATGCGCTGGCCAGTGTGCGCACGGTCGAAGACGCGTTGCAGATTTCCGTTCCGCAAAATGCGGAACTCATTCGCAACCTGATGTTCTGCACGCAGTACGTGCAGGATCACGTGGTCCACTTCTATCACCTGCACGCGCTGGACTGGGTCGACGTGGTCAGTGCGCTAAAGGCTGATCCACAGAAGACTTCTGCGATCCAGACTTCGATTTCGGACTGGCCAAAGAGTTCTCCGAAGTACTTCGGCGACGTGCAAAAGCGCCTGAAGGCATTCGTCGAGAGTGGACAGCTCGGAATTTTCGCCAACGGCTACTGGGGACATCCTGCGTATAGATTGCCTGCGGAAGTAAACCTGCTGGCGGTGGCGCATTATCTCGAAGCTCTGGAGTGGCAGAAGGACGTCGTGAAAATCCATGCCATCTTCGGCGGCAAGAATCCGCACCCCAACTACCTAGTCGGAGGCGTGCCCTGCTCGCTCAATCCCAACGAAGTAAACGCCATCAACACCGAGCGGCTGAATCAAGTCGGGAGCTTGATCAATGAGGCGATCGCCTTTGTGGAACAGGTTTACATCCCTGACCTGATGGCCATTGCCGGCTTCTACAAAGAATGGGCTGGAGTTGGAGGCGGACTCACCAATTATCTGGCCTACGGAGACTTGCCCACGCAAGGCTACGGCCAGCCCGATCACTTCAAATTTGCCCGCGGAGCGATTCTCGACCGCAACCTCGGCGAGGTGCATCCAGTCAATCCGCGCGATGCGCAGGAGATCAAAGAGTACATCGCGCATTCCTGGTACTCGTACTCGGGAGGCGATGGACAGGGCCTCCATCCCTGGGATGGAGAAACTGAATTCAACTTCACAGGGCCAAATCCTCCGTATGAGCAGTTGAATGTCGAAGGCAAGTATTCCTGGCTGAAAACGCCGCGCTGGAAAGATCACCCCATGGAGGTGGGTCCGTTGGCGCGGTTGCTCGTGTCATACGCCAGCGGCAGAACCGAAGTGAAAGACGTGGTAAACGAAGCCCTGCAGCGCCTGAACGTTCCGGTAACGGCTCTGTTCTCGACGCTGGGTAGGACTGCGGCGCGCGGTCTGGAGACGCGCTTAGTGGTCTACTGGATGAAGGAATTCTATGACGATCTCATAGCCCAAGTGCGCGGCGGCCACACTTCCACCTTCACGCGTGACAAGTGGGAACCGTCGACCTGGCCGCCGACGGCGGAGGGCGTAGGACTGACGGAGGCTCCACGCGGCGCTCTGGCCCATTGGATCCGCATTCGCGACGGCAAGATCGATAACTACCAACTCGTTGTGCCCAGCACGTGGAACGCTTCGCCCCGCGATGGCTCGGGACAGCGCTCGGCCTACGAGGCATCTCTGATCGGCACCAAGATCGCGAACACGGAGCAACCGGTAGAGATTCTCCGTACCATCCACTCGTTTGACCCGTGCATTGCGTGCGCGGTCCATTTGTACGATCCCGATGGAAAACACGTGCACCAGTTGAGCTTCTACTGAGGAACCGTATGGCAACCAATCCGACTGCTGCCCCATTGCCGAGTGCGCAACCGGCCTTGTTCGAGCGGGTCTACGTCTGGGAACTGCCGGTAAGGCTCTATCACTGGCTGAATGCGCTGTGTGTGGTGGTGCTGTGCGTCACCGGATTTCTGATCGGACATCCGCTCGCCATTTCCTACTCCACCGAGGCGTACCAGCAATATTGGTTCGGCACGGTGCGATTCGTCCACTTCGTTGCCGGCTTCCTGTTCTTCTTCAACTTTGTGTTTCGCATCTACTGGGGCTTCGTAGGAAATGCGTATTCTCGCTGGACGAACTTCATTCCCACGAAACGGTCGCAAATAGAAGAGATGGAGGAAGTGCTCAAGGTAGACGTGCTGCAGACGCGTCTGCGCGGCTTCATCTCGATCGGACACAACGCGCTGGCGGGCTTCATCTATTTTCTGTCGTTTCTGGCGTTCCTTTTCCAGGCCATCACCGGCTTTGCGCTCTACTCCAGCATGAGCAAGTCATTCTTCCCGCGACTGTTTGCCTGGATCGTTCCGCTCATGGGTGGAGACTTCGCCGTGCGCCAGTGGCACCACATCTTTATGTGGTTCTTCGTTCTGTTCGCTCTGGTCCACGTATACCTGGTCTTTTATCACGACTACGTCGAAGGGCGCGGCACAACCTCTTCGATGGTGGGAGGCTGGAAGTTTGAGCGCCGCAAACCAAAAGATTGACGCGGAAACCGTTCTCGTGCTCGGGGTCGGCAATGTGCTGATGGGCGACGAAGGCGTCGGTGTGCAGGCCGTCCGGGAGCTGGAAAAAATGCCGCTTCCGCCGAATGTGGAGTGCCTCGACGGCGGAACCGGCGGCTTTCACCTGCTCGGGCCGTTGCAGGATGCCGACAGGGTTCTGCTCATCGACGCCTGCATCGATGGCCAACCCTCCGGAACCGTGCGGCGGCTGCAGCCCCGCTTTTCATCCGACTACCCTAGAACGCTGACTGCCCATGACATCGGTTTGAAGGACTTGCTGGATGCCGCTTATCTGACCGATGCCCCTCTCAACGTAACTCTGTTCGCCATATCCATCGATCCTCTGCAAGGCATCGGCACGGAACTCCGCACCACGCTGGCCACTCAACTGCCGGAGATTGTAAGACTGATTGCGGCTGAATTGCCTTACTCCAGCTCTCGAAAATGATTCTTGATTTTTCCTGTAGATCAAGTCGTTGATGCAGGTTTATGCTAGGGGCATCAGTTCGCACGAGGGCTGTATGTTCGGCTTACTTAGGAGCAACGTGGCTCGCGACATCCATCTGAGGAGAGAGCGTGGATACAAGCGGTTGTCCTAGCTTGGTCCTGTCCGGAGCGCCACTTCACAGAAGTACCCGTCATAACAACAAAGTCAATCGAGTTAATTGCCTTTCGTGGGCGAAACGATGTCCTCTGTACCTGTGCATCGCTGCCCTGTCCTTCTCCATTGCCTCGGCCCAGGCTCCTCACCCGAATAGCCTTGAACCGCCGCCGAACGAGTTCGAGGTCTCAGTCGCAGAGCTCAAAGTACCGGCCAAAGCATGGCGGCATTTGCGGGAGGCTCACAAGGCTCTGACTGAAGGGAAGTTGAAGGAGGCAGCCGGTGAGGTGGACCGGGCGGTACAAATCGCCCCGGATTGTGCTGCCGCGTTTTCCATGAAGGCTTTCATCGAACTGGCCGGCAAGAACCCACTCGCCGCGGTCGAAGATGCAACTCGCGCAACTTTCATGGATCCTTACAATGCCGAATCGTTCGTCGCCCTGGCCATGGCTTACAACTCATCTGAAGGCTTCGCGAGCGCGCAACGTGCGGCCGAACAGGCGCTTAAGATTCGTCCCGATTCCTGGCAGGGACGCTTAGAGCTGGCAAAGAGCCGTTATGGGCAGAAGCAGTACGCTGCGGCTCTGCGCGAGCTGGACCTGCTGGGCAAAAACTTTGCCGATGTCCATTTACTCAGAGGCAATGTGCTCATGTGTCTAGGGCGCAGCCGCGAGGGCGCAGCCGAATTCTCTCTTTTTACCCGGGAGGCTCCGCAGGATCACCGGGTCGGGGCGATCAAGCAGATCATCGCGAGTGCTGCGGCTCCGGGCGCATTCTAACTCCGTTACAGACCAATAGCTTACCCAGCTTGCTTTGGAACGCCCTTCGAGCACTCGCCGGATTCGGAAAAACCGATCTGTGACACCAAAATTAATTCTTCTCAAGACTCTTGACAAAACACAAGTATGTCGGTAGACATACTACTGATAGTGGCGTAAGGGTCGATGCGCGGTCTTCGATGCCTTTGCCTCGTAGCATCATTCCCATGCCCCTCCCCCACCGCATGATGCCGCGCAGGTGAGCATTCAGAACAACGCAACCGGCATCAGCAGCAAAACGGCTACGGACGCGCAGGGACTCTATGTCTCTCCCTCGCTTGATCCCGGCGATTGCACGGTCGAGTTTCGAGCTACCGGTTTCGGGAAGGTGCAGGAGCGCATCTGGCTGGAAGTCGGGCACCGTGCTCTCAACAACCCGGCAGCAGAGTAGTAACACGGAGTATTGATCGCTCACCCGATTAGAAATGAATTAGACGAATAGGAGCACTGTGAAAAACAACAGCGTACTGAAGGTGTTGACTCTGATGTTAATCCTTGCCGCGAGTGCGCAACTCGCGCTGCATGCTCAAGAGACACAGCCATACCAGGGAGTCATTGGCAGAACTCTAGCCGACTCAAAGGAATGGTGGCCGGAGCCTGCGAAACCGCCGGCCGGTGCGCCCAACGTGGTGTGGATCCTCTTGGATGATGTGGGCTTTGGCGCCACCGGCACATTCGGTGGTCTCATCCAGACGCCCACGTTCGATGCTCTTGCCGCCGGTGGTTTACGTTATACGAACTTCCATACCACCGCGATCTGTGCCCCAACCCGGTCAGCGCTGCTGACTGGCCGCAACAGCGCATCCGTGCACGTTTCCGGATTCTCCCACACGGTTCTCTCCGCCGGGTTCCCCGGCTGGGATGGCAGGATGCCTGCCACGGCCGGAACCGTTGCAGAAATTCTTCGTCTGCATGGCTACAACACATTTGCAGTCGGCAAGTATGGCGTGACCCCCGACGAAGAGGCGACCGATGCCGGCCCATTTGATCATTGGCCAACCGGAAAGGGTTTCGACCATTTCTTCGGGTTCCTGGGTTCGCAAACCGACCAATACAAACCGGACCTGGTGGAAGATCAGGCTCACGTCCGTCCCGATGGCCGCCACTTGAGCGCTCAGATCACCGACAAAGCCATCAGTTATATCGATCGTCAGAAGAAAGCGGCTCCGGACAAGCCCTTCTTCCTTTACTACGCACCCGGCGCCACGCATGCTCCGCACCAGGTAGACCAATATTGGAGCGACCTATACAAGGGCAAATTCGACAAAGGCTGGGACGCTTACCGTGAAGAGGTAATTGAGCGCCAGAAGAAGCTCGGCGTTGTCCCTGCCAACGCGATACTTCCCGATCGTAACCCGGACATCAAGGCTTGGGATCAATTAACGGATGACGAGAAGAAGCTTTATGCGCGCTTCATGGAAGTCTATGCGGGTTATCTGACTTACACGGATTATGAGGTCGGCCGTTTGATCGACCACTTAAAAGAGATCCACCAGCTGGATAACACGCTCGTCTTTCTGATGATCGGCGACAACGGCGCAAGCAAAGAAGGCACTTTGAACGGGAATATCGATCAGAGTTTTACGGCCAAGCCTTTGCCGGAACAAGAGAATATTAAGTACAACCTGGATAAGGTCGGAGAGATCGGCACGTCCGCCGCCGCCAATGGGAATTATCCGCTGGGCTGGGCACAAGCCGCAAACACGCCTTACAAATTCTGGAAGCAGGATGCAAACAGTGAAGGCGGCACTCGCAATCCGCTCATCGTCTTTTGGCCGAAGGGAATTAAGGACAAGGGAGGAATTCGTACCCAATACAGCCATGTAATTGACATTTTCCCGACGACACTCGATCTTTTGGGCATCAAGGCACCGGACGAGATCGGGGGCGTCAAGCAGCAGCCCATCGAGGGAACTTCATTGGCATACTCGATTGACGATGCCAAAGCACCTACCCGCCACACGCTGCAGTATTACTACATGTTTGGCTCGAGATCGATTTATCACGATGGGTGGAAAGCTGAATTGCCTTACCCAAACAGCTTTATCACCGGCAACGCTGAAAGCAAGAAGCCCTTCGATGAAAACGCCTGGGAACTTTATAACCTGAATGAGGACTACACCGAGCGAATTGACTTAGCCAAGAAGTATCCCGAGAAACTGGCCCAACTAAAAGCTGAGTTCGAAGAACAGGCTAAAGCTCATCATCTCTATCCCTACATCACCTGGGACGATGTATATGCCGGGCGAATTCATCGCACCCCGGGCTCTAAGTCATTCTTGGACGCTGTGAAGGATGTAACCAAGAGTAGTGAGAATCAGTAGCTTTACCGGAACTATGAACCACACCTGGTGAAATGGTCATGACAGCACGGGAAAAATCACGCCCTGTTCCCTCCCTTGTTCCGGCAGTGCGCATCTTGCTGCTCCTGCTTTGTATTTGCGGGATCGTCCTGAGTCGCCCTGCCGGAACTCAGAATGCCGCTGCACAGAGCAGCGGCCCGACACAGTGTGATGGCGGAATGTCTCGTCATTCTCTGCATGCTGTAACTCTAACGGAAAAGCCTGACGTGGTTTCCACGCCTGGCGCAGACCAGGAGAGTGCTCCGGCGGGAATGGCCTGGATACCGGGCGGGCGCTTCTGGATGGGAACCGAGCACCTGGAGGACGCCCAACCGGTCCATCAGGTGCAAGTAAATGGTTTCTGGATGGACCGTACCGATGTCACTAATGAGCAGTTCGCTAGATTCGTTAAAGCTACGGGATATGTGACGATTGCGGAGCGCCCGCTTGATCCGAAAGAGTTCCCTACCCTGGGGAGCGAAGACTTAGTTCCGGGAGCGGTTGTCTTTACTCCTCCCAAGCATCCGGTATCGCTGAGCCAACCGCTCGTCTGGTGGAGTTTTGTGAAAGGAGCAAACTGGCGCCACCCCGATGGACCAAACAGCGATCTTCGCGGAAAAGAAAATTATCCCGTCGTTCAGATTGCCTGGCCGGATGCGCTTGCGTATGCGAAATGGGCGGGCAAGCGTCTTCCCACAGAGGCCGAGTGGGAATTCGCCGCGCGCGCTGGCCGCGACCGCCAGGAATATCCGTGGGGTAACGAGCTCAACCCGAATGGCAAGTGGATGGCTAACACTTTCCAAGGCCACTTTCCCGACGACAACACCGCTACAGATGGTTATGCAGGCGCGTCTCCAGTCGCATCCTTCCCTCCCAACGATTTTGGATTGTATGACATGTCGGGGAACGTATGGCAGTGGGTATCGGACTGGTATCGCCCGGATTACTACGCTCAGCTTCAGCGGCAGGGACTGATCGCAGTTAATCCCCAAGGCCCAAACGACAGCATCGACCCGCAGGAGATCGGCATCCCCAAGCGCGTGCAGAAGGGCGGGTCTTTTCTGTGCAGCGATCAGTATTGTGAGCGTTACATTAACGGGTCTCGCGGCAAAGGAGATCCCGAGACGGCAACTAATCACGCCGGCTTTCGCTGCGTGCGCGATAACTCAGAGTCACAGTAACTGGAGGGTTCGGGACATCGGCGAAAAGCCTGCGCCCTAGCCGGTGAGAGTCATCAGGAAGGTTGAGAAGAATTGGGGACTTTGACATATGACGCTAAAAGATACTTGGCTTCTGGCAAGGAAGATTTTGCTCGGAGTTGTCATCACGGTGGTACCGCTGGCGATCGTCGCAGGAGGACTGTGGATGACGCAGCGGATGGCAGGCGGTGGTAAACAAACTTCGTCAGCGAAGGTGGAACAACATGCAAATTGACGCCGGAGTCCGCAAAAGCATTTTCAAGGGTATTACGCTGAGCATCTTTATCTATGCTCTGCCGGTTGTCCTGATGTTTCTGACGTTTTCGATAAGAGGGCAGCACCCCTGGCACAATCCCCTTTCTGCGAGTCAGGTATGGTTTCTGGGCCGCTGGAATGATTACGGCATCTCGGCGTTCATGTTCGTTTTGGGGGTGCTGGAATTCACTTTTGGCCTCTACGACCACGAACGCTGGGATGGGAACGAGAAGTTCACCGATCTGGTTTGCTTCGCCATTCCGCTGATCGTCCTGCGGCCTTTTTTCACCTATTTCGGCCTGAAAGTCCTGCCGTTTCTGCTGCCGGGAGTGAAAAATGTTTTCACCTGGGTGCCGTTCTGGTGGGGGTTTTTCATCCTCTGTGTCGCAGACGATCTCACGCAATACTGGTATCACCGGCTGCATCACCAACTGCCGTGGCTCTGGCGCTTTCATCGCACACATCACTCCGCGCCTTACATGGGCATGTCGATGGCGAGCCGGCAGAATTTTTTCTACACGATTTTCTTCTCTCAGATCTACGTCACATCCGCGCTCGTGTATCTCGGACTCGGCCCTGCGGCTCTGATCGTACACGCCGTCAAGAGCATGATCACAACTCTCGCCCATTCGAGCATCCCGTGGGACAAACCGCTCTACGAACATCGATTTCTTCATCCCGTCGCATGGATCCTTGAGCGCGTGATCTCGACGCCCGCAACCCACCATGCGCACCACGCCGATACCACCGATGACGGCATCGGCTATTACAAAGGCAACTTCGGAAACATGTTTTTCCTGTGGGACGTGATGCTCGGAACGGCCCACATTTCGCGAAAGTATCCCGCCAGATACGGCATCTCGCACTATGAGCGGGACCAATGGTACGCGCAGTTCCTTTGGCCCGTTTTCAAATCAAAGGTCCCCGGCAGCGAACTCGCCGCAGACGGCCCGATGGTAAGGCAAGACGTTTCAGGCCAGAAGTCGTCGGACACTAGGATGACTGCCCGAGAGATCCTCGCATGAAGAAGGAAGCGTAATTTCCAAAACAAATCCTCGGAGCGACACGGGATGTCTGGGATCGGCCAGGCACTCGCCCGAAGCTGGCGCCAGACGTGGCAATTGGGACGCGCGCTCGAAGGGTAAGCTTCGACTTGAACCCTAACTCAGAAGCTCTTTCGGTTCCCGAGTGGCATCCGCAAGATCGCTGAGGAACAGCGCGGCACGGGCGCCGTCGGCTACGCGGTGATCGCAGGAAATAGTGAGGCTCATCATCGGCCGGATGGCGGGCTTGCCGCCTATGGCGACGACGCGATCCGCGATGCCGCCGACCGCGAGAATCGCGGCTTGCGGCGGAGTGATGATGGCGCTGAACTGATCGACCTTGTACATTCCCAGATTGCTGATGGTGAAGGTGGCGCTGGTGATGTCGGCCGGGCGCAGTTTACCGGCGCGGGCGCGCTCGGCCATATCGCGGCGCTGGATCGCAATCTCGGGCAGCGTTGCGGTGTGAGCATTGGGGATCACCACGGCGACCACGCCATCATCGACGGCAATGGCGATGCCCATGTTTACGTGGTCATGCAGTTCGATGCCATTGGCCGTCCAACTGGCGTTCAGGCGAGGATGCTTCAGCAGAACGCGGGCTGCGAGAGCGACCAGCAGATCGGTGTGGGTGACGCGCACGTTGTGCGAGCGCTCGACTTCGGCGACGATATTTTCGCGGAATTGATTCAGCGCACCGGCGTCGATGTCGCGGCTGACGAAGAAGTGTGGGACGGTGGTCCAGCTCTGCGTGGTGCGCTCGGCCATGATGCGGCCGAGGGAGCTGGGAATCTCGAGCTTGCCGGTTTCTTTCGCGGCGGACGAGGCGGGTTGCTTGTCGGCGAAGGCCTGGATGTCGGAGGCGAGAATTTCTCCGCCTGAGCCGGAGCCTTGCACTAAGGCGAGGTCTATGCCCAATTCTTTGGCGAGGCGGCGGGCCTTCGGTGAAATCTTTGCACTCGACGTTGGAGCGGGCGTGCTGGCGGTTGGCGGTGCAACTGCGGATTCGGCTCTCGCGTGCGAGATTGCTCTCGCCGCGGGCGCAGCGCTTTCAGTTTCTACGGGAACCGCTTCGCCGGGAGCGACGATCCAGGCGATGGTCTGGCCCACGGGAACTTCTGCGCCTTCGGCGGCTCTGATT
>Ga0209656_10001247_pt1 | contig 16584 bp, 14 predicted proteins | sample BogFormECP12_OM2_FD_188239 | JGI IMG/M metagenome (GOLD analysis project Ga0209656, IMG submission 188239) | Bog forest soil microbial communities from Calvert Island, British Columbia, Canada - ECP12_OM2 (SPAdes) (version 2) | ecosystem: Environmental > Aquatic > Freshwater > Wetlands > Bog ... | reverse complement strand
TTCTCGGCCGCCAAGGCGAAACTCCTCGGCCTCTGACCGCACCATCGCCCAAAGGAACCCGCCATGTCCGCCACCGCCGAGACGCTGCTCACCAAGGCCCTGACCGCCACGATCTCGGGCTCGGCTGACGCCATCGACGAGGTCTTCGCCGAGGACGTGGTGGCCTGGTCGCCGAACTTCCTGCTGACCTCCCGGGCCGAGCTCGAAGAGGCGCTGGCTGACCGGGACGATGCCCTCTCCAACGTCGACTGCGCGATCGACTGGCTCGGCACGGTCGGGCACAAGGTCATGGCCGAGTGGCGGGTGGCGGCCGACCACACCGGTCCCTTCTTGGTCGGCGACGACGTGCTGGTCGAGGCGACCGGCCGGCGTCTGATGTTGGCCGGCGCCACGTTCGCCGAGGTCACGAACGGTCGGATCTCCGCCATCCGCTTCTACTTCGACGACGCCGCCCTCTTGGAGCAGCTGCTGGTCGATTGACGGCTGACGGTGCCGAGCTCCGCTCGGGGCTCGAGCGGTCCGAAGCCGCCCCGGCCGACAGATGGAGATCCCCATGCTCGAGCCCGGTCACCCGAGGACGCCCCGGCGCACCGCCCGGCGGCTCTGTCCCCTGCTCCTCGCCGGCGGCCTGTTCCTGGCGGCCTGCAGCGGTTCGGGGAGCACCCATCCGAGCCTGAGCACCTCGACCACGCGGACCACCGCCAGCTCGGCGTCCACCAGCTCCGAGCCGACGACGGCGGCCAGCTCGGCGTCGACCGCCACCAGCTCCCCGACGGCCAGCTCGGAGGCGGCTGCGGCGTCGACCAGCTCCAGCGAGGTGCCGACGACCACCACGACGACCCCTCCGACGACCACCACGACCGAGCCGCCCACGACGACCACCGAGCCGCCGACAACGACCACGACCGAGGCGCCGACCACCACGTCCGCACCCGCGTCGACATCGTCGACGGCCGCGTCGACCAGCTCCTCGAGCCCGACCACCACCACCACGACGCCGACCCCCACCTCGTCGTCGACCCCGTGGGGATGGATCATCGCCGGCATCGTCCTCGTGGCGGCGGCCATCGTGCTGATCGTGGTGCTGGTGGGGTCCCGGTCACGACGACGAGCCGAGCAGGCCTGGGCCGAGTCGGCCCGTCCGGCGGCTGACCAGGCGATCGTGGCCCGCAACCTGCTCGACGAGCCGGGTGCCCGGGACGATGCGACCCGCCGCCAGGCGGTCGACGTCCAGGTCGAGCGGGCCGCCGCCTCCCTCGACGAGCTGGGACGCCAGGCGCCGGGGGACGACGCCCGGGCGGGGGCCGCATCGGCGGCCGGCGCCCTGCGAGAGGCCATGTTCGCCCTCGAGTCCGAACGCCTCCTGCGGGCCGGGCCGAACCCGCCGACCGGCGACCAGCTGGCCCAGGCCGACCAGGCCCGTCGCACGGCGTTCGCCCACCTCGATTCCTCGCTGGCCGGCCTGCAGGCCCGGATCGGCCCCCCGCCACCGACGACCTGAGCACGGCGACGGGACGGCCGGTGAGAATGTCGGCGTGAGACCGCTCGACCGACGCCTCCTCGACGAGGCCCCGTCCACCCGGGCCTACCTGGTCTTCTCGGTGGTCGTCGGAAGCGTCACGGCCATCCTCGTCATCAGCCAGGCGTGGCTCCTCGCCGACATCGTCAACGGGGCGTTCGGCGAGGAAAAGGACCTCGCGCAGCTCACGGTGCCCATGGCCGTCCTGCTCGGCGTCGTCGTCCTGAAGGGCGTCGCCGGATGGATCTCCGAGGTCGTGGCGGGCCGCACGTCGGCCCGCGCCAAGTCCCAGCTGCGCGCCGCGCTGGTCCGCCGGGCGGCCGCCGACGCCGCTCCGGGGGCGACCACCAGCGGAGAGGTGGCGACGCTGGCCACCCGGGGCATCGACGCCATGGACGCCTACTTCTCGCGCTACCTCCCCCAGCTGGTCCTGGCCGTCATCGTCCCGATCTGCGTGCTGGCGGCCATGGCCACCTCCGACATCGTGGCGGCGGCCATCGTGGCGGTGACCCTGCCGCTCATCCCGGTCTTCATGTGGCTGATCGGCGCCACCACGCGCGACAAGACCAACCGCCAGCTGCGGACGCTCCAGCGCCTCTCCGGGCACTTCCTGGACGTGGTCGCCGGGCTCCCCACCCTGAAGGTCTTCGGCCGGGCCAAGGCCCAGGCGGCCACGATCAAGGAGGTCTCCGAGCGGTACCGCCAGACCGCCATGGCCAGCCTGCGGATCACCTTCTTGTCGTCGCTCGTCCTCGAGCTGCTCTCCACCATCTCGGTCGCCCTGGTGGCGGTGGCCGTCGGCCTACGCCTCATGGGCGGACGGCTCGACCTCCAGACGGCGCTCTTCGTCCTGGTCCTGGCGCCCGAGGCGTACCTTCCGCTCCGCCTGCTCGGCGCCAACTACCACGCCAGCTCGGAGGGTCGGAGTGCCGCCGAGCAGGTCTTCGACGTGGTCGACCGTTCGGCACCCGAGCGGGGGTCGGGCACCGACGTCCCCGACCCGGCGTCGACCCCGCTCGTCATCGACGGCCTCACGGTGAGCTACCCGGGGCGCCCCGAGCCGGTGATCGACGGGCTGTCGCTCACGGTCCACCCGGGCGAGATCCTGGCGGTGACGGGTCCGAGCGGCTGCGGGAAGTCCACACTGCTCGCCGTCCTCCTCGGGTTCATCATCCCCGACGGCGGCTCGGTCCAGATCGGGTCCACCGATCTGGCCACGCTCGACCCCGATGCGTGGCGGGAACGGGTGGCGTGGGTCCCGCAGCGACCGCACCTGTTCAGCGGTTCCATCGCCGACAACGTCCGCCTCGGGCGTCCGGGGGCGACCGACGCCCAGGTCCAGGCCGCCCTCGCCGCCGCCGACCTGGGCACGGTGGTCGACGGGCGCCGACGCGATGCGGCGACGACGCTCGGCGAGCGGGGCGCCGGGCTGTCGGCCGGCGAGCGGCAACGAGTCGCCCTCGCCCGGGCCTTCCTCCGCGGCGCCCCGCTGCTCGTCCTCGACGAACCCACGGCCAACCTGGACGGGGGCACCGAGGAACGGGTCGTCGAGTCGATCCGACGGGCCGCCGTCGGGCGGACCGTCGTCATGGTCGCCCACCGCCCGGCGCTTGTCGCCATGGCCGACCGGGTGCTCGAGCTGACCGCCACGGCGGTGCCGTCGTGACCTTCACCGCACCGGCCGACGTCTCGGCCGACGACGTCGGCGCCCCGGACCTCGACCTGGCCGGGGGCGACGGACACCAGGCCCCGTTGCGCCGCACGCTCGAGGTGGCCCGCCCGGCCCGGCGCCGGCTGGTGCTCGCCACCGCGCTCGGGGCGGGGGCGGTCGGGGCGGCCATCGGGCTGATCGCCACCTCGGCCTGGCTGATCAGCCGGGCCTCCCAGCACCCTCAGGAGTCCCAACTGGCCCTGGCCATCGTGGCCGTCCAGTTCTTCGGTCTCACCCGCGGTCTCCTGCGCTACGGGGAGCGGCTGGTCGGCCACGACGCGGCCTTCAAAATGCTGTCCTCGCTGCGGGTCCGGGTCTACGAGCACCTCGAGCGCCTGGCGCCCGGCGGGCTCCCGGCCTTCCGCCGCGGCGACCTGCTGGCCCGGCTGGTCCACGACGTCGAATCGCTCCAGGACCTGCTGCTTCGGGTCGTTCCCCCCTTCGTCATCGCCGTCGTCGTCGGCGTGGGGACGGTGGCCGCCATGGCCTGGCTGCTCCCCGCCGACGGCCTCGTCCTGCTGGTGGCGCTGGGCCTGGCCGGCACGGTGGTGCCGCTGCTCGCCGACCGGCTGGCCAAGCGCTCCGAGGGGCGCCAGGCGGCGGCCCGGGGCGAGCTGAGCGCCACCGTCGTCGAGCTGCTCGACGGGGCGGCCGAGCTGACGGCGATGGGGGCGCTCGAGGAGCGCCTCGACGCCGCCCGCCGGGCCGACGCCGAGCTCACCCGGATCGCCTCGCGCTCGGCCACGACGGCCGGGATCGGGCTGGGTCTGACGACGCTCCTGGCCGGGGCGGCCGCCTGGGGGGCGCTCATGGTGGGGGTCCCCGCCGTCCGCTCGGGTGCGCTGGCCGGCGTGAACCTGGCCGTCATCGCCCTCGTCCCGCTGGCCGCCTTCGAGCTGGTGGTCGGGCTCCCGACGGCTATGCAGAGCGCCGAACGGGTCCGCCGGGCGGCCGCCCGGGTGTTCGCCGTCATGGACACCCCGCCCACGGTGGTCGACCCGACGGACCCGGTTCGTGTGCCGGCCGGGCCCCATGACCTGGTGGCGAGGGGGCTCCGCGTCCGGTACGGGTCCGGCGGGCCCTGGGCGCTCGACGGCGTCGACCTCTCGCTCGGGCGGGGCCGACGGGTGGCCCTGGTCGGCCCGAGCGGCGCCGGGAAGACCACCCTGGCCGACGCCCTGCTGCGGTTCACGCCCTACCAGGGCGGCTCGCTGACCCTCGACGGCGTCGAGCTGGCCGACCTGTCGGGCGACGACGTGCGTCGGGTCGTGGGCCTCGTGGCCCAGGACGCCCACGTGTTCGACACGACCCTCGAGGAGAACCTGCGGCTGGCGAGGCGCGACGCCACCGAGGAGGAGCTGGCCGGCGCGCTGGCCACCGCCCGGCTCGACGGTCTCCTCGAGCGGCTCCCCCGCGGGCTGGCGACGCGCGTCGGACCGTTCGGCGAGCGACTGTCCGGCGGCGAGCGCCAGCGCCTGGCGGTGGCCCGGGCCGTCCTGGCCGGGTTCCCCGTGCTCGTCCTCGACGAGCCGGGCGAGCACCTCGACGTCGGCGCCGCCGACGCCATGGTGGCCGACCTCCTGGCCGTGGCCCGTCCCTGGAGCATCCTGATCATCACCCACCGCCTGGCCGCCACCCGCGGCGTCGACGAGATCCTCGTCATGGAGGCGGGGCGGGTGGTCGAACGGGGGACCCACGACGAGCTCCTGGCCGCCGACGGGCGTTACGCCGTGATGTGGCGTCGCGAGCTGAGCGAGCGGTCCGGAAGCTGACGGACGACGGGAACGGGACTCACAGCTTTTCCACAGTCCTCGCGTCCGGGCGGGCGGACGCGACTCGGTCCGACGACGACCCTCGCCCGGGCGATGCCCCCGAATCACCCCATCGGGAGGATGACCCCGCAGTGCCGCCCCTGTACCGTGACCCCGTGCTGGCGACGGCCACGAACGTAAATCTCGCACGCGCCCAGTTCGCCACCACCAGCATCTACCACTTCCTCTTCGTCCCGATCACGATCGGGCTCTCGTTCCTGACCGCGATCCTCCAAACGGTCTGGCACCGCAGCGGCAAACCCGAGTTCAAGAAGCTGGCCCGCTTCTTCGGCACGCTGCTCCTCATCAACGTGGCGGTGGGCGTCGTCACCGGGCTCGTCCAGGAGTTCGAGTTCGGGATGAACTGGTCCGCCTATTCCGCCTACGTGGGCGACGTGTTCGGCGGACCGCTGGCCATGGAGGGATTGGCCGCCTTCTTCTTGGAGTCGACCTTCCTCGGCCTGTGGATCTTCGGCTGGGGTCGGCTGCCCAAGCGCATCCACCTGGCCTGCATCTGGATCGTCGCCTTCGGCACGGCGTTCTCGGCCATGTTCATCATGGCGGCCAACTCGTGGATGCAGCACCCGGTCGGCTACACGATCGACCAGACCACCAACAAGCCGGTGCTCAACAACATCTGGGCCCTGTTCACCAACCCGGTCTTCTTGTGGGGCTACGTCCACGTGCTGCTGGCGTCGCTCGTCACCGGGCTCCTCATCATGCTGGCCGTGTCGGCCTGGCACCTGCGCAAGAAGGTCAACGTCGAGTCGTTCACCAAGACGGCCGTCCTGTCGACGCTCGTCCTGATCCCGACGATGCTCGTCATCCTCTTCGTCGGCAGCGAGCTCGGCGTGGTCGAGGGCAAGTACCAGCCGATGAAGATCGCCGCCGCCGAGGCGCTCTGGAACACCTGTCCCTCGCACTGCTCGTTCTCGGCCTTCCAGATCGGCGGGGGCAAGGAGCACGAGAACCCGACCAAGATCATCAACATCCCCGACCTCCTTTCGATCCTGGCCACCAACCACGTGGACGGCGAGGTCCAGGGCATGAACAACCTCCAGGCCCAGTACCAAAAGGAGTACGGGCCGGGCAGCTACATCCCGAACGTCTTCATCCAGTACTGGTCGATGCGGGTCATGGCGTACCTGGGGACGCTCGTGCTGCTGATGGCGCTGTGGGGAGGCTGGCTCGTCTGGCGCAAGAAGCTGGCCCACGCCCGGGCGTTCCTGTGGGTCGCCACCTGGGCCGCCGTCGTGCCGTTCCTCATGAACACCGCCGGCTGGATGCTGACCGAGAACGGCCGTCAGCCCTGGATCGTCCAAGGCCTCATGAAGGTGTCCAACGGCGTCTCGGCGTCGGTCAGCGTGACGATGATCGCCATCAGCCTCTCGGTGTTCCTCCTGCTCTACGTGGTCCTGGGCGTCGCCGACGCCTACCTGATGATCCACTTCGGGCGGCGCCCGCTCCCCGAGGAAGAAGAAGCCGAGACGGCGCCGCCGCCGACCGGGCCCCCGGGCGACGGCGAGGCCGAGGAGCCCGCGGATGGCTCCGACGATCTGGCCCTCGTCTACTAGAGGAACGAGATGTCGCTCCACACCGTCTGGTTCATCATCGTCGCCACCTTCTGGTGCGGGTTCTTCTTCCTGGAGGGCTTCGACTTCGGCGTGGGCATCCTGCACACCGTCGTCGGCAAGACCGACGGCGAGCGGCGCATGGTCATCAACACCATCGGGCCGTTCTGGGACGGCAACGAGGTGTGGCTCATCGTGGCCGGGGCGGCGATCTTCGCCGCCTTCCCCCAGTGGTACGCCACGATGTTCTCCACGTTCTACCTGGCGCTGCTCCTGGTCCTCGTCAGCCTGATCGTGCGCGGCGTCTCCTTCGAGTTCCGAGGGAAGATGGACGACCCGCGCTGGCAGGCCACCTGGCGCTGGTGCATGACGATCGGCAGCGCCCTGGTGCCCTTCCTCCTCGGCGTCGCCCTCGGTGACCTCCTGAACGGCCTGCCGATCAACTCGCACCACGAGTACACCGGGAGCTTCTGGAACCTGCTCACGCCGTTCGGGATCTACACCGGGCTGACGTTTCTCTCCCTGGCCGTCCTGACCGGCGCCAACTTCCTCGCCATCAAGACCACCGGCGCCGTGAAGGAGCGCTCCGACGCGGTGTCCCGCCGTTTCAGCTGGGTCGCCGCCGCCCTGACGATCGGGTACATCATCTGGAGCACCATCGAGATCAGCGGGGTCCTGCCCAACCCGGTGGCCATCGTGGCCGGCCTGGCGGTGCTGGCCGCCGTCTGGCTGGGCACCACCCACAGCCACGGATGGGCCTTCGGGGTCTCGGCGGTGGCCATGGTCTCGGCCGTGGCAGTCATCTTCATCAACCTCTACACCAACGTGATGGTGTCGAGCACCAACTCGGCCTACAACCTGACCGTGTCGGGGACGTCGTCGGGCTCCTACGCCCTCAAGGTGATGACCGTGGTGGCCGTCATCTTCACCCCGCTGGTCCTCGCCTACCAGTCCTGGAACTACTGGGTCTTCCGGGGCCGGCTCAAGGCCCCGCCCCAGGGCTCCGACCAACCGGGCGACGACGGCTCGTCGAGCCCGGCGCCGGTGGCCGCCGACGTGGCCCCGGGTGCCGTCTCCGGCGAGGGCGACGCCGGGTAGACAGACTCCGGGCCCGGCGCCACCTCAGAGGTGGCTGAAGCCGCCCGACTCCTCCTTGGACATGTGGACGGGCATGGGGTGCTTCCCGAAGTGGGCGAAGGCCTCGGTCATGTCGTCGAGCAGGATCGAGGCCAGGTCCCGGCTGACCCCCTGGCGCACCAGGATCCGCTGGACGGCGATGTCCGAGACCGACCCGGTCAGGGTGTACGCCGGCACCTGCCAGCCGCGGACCCGCAGCCGGTCGGCGATGTCGAACAGCGTGTAGCCGGGGTCCGCCCCCTCACTGATCCGCCAGGTCACCGTGGGGATGCCGGTCTGCTGGTCGCCGGTGCACAGCAGGTCGAACGGGCCCAGGTGACCGATCTCGGACGCCAGGTACTTGGCGGTGTCGTAGGAGGCCATGTGGACCCGCCGGTAGCCCTCGGTGCCCAGGCGCAAGAAGTCGTAGTACTGCGCCACGATCTGGCCGGCCGGCCGGGAGAAGTTGATCTGGAACACCGGCATGTCGCCACCGAGGTAGTTGACGTGGAAGATGAGCTCTTCGGGCAGCTCGGCGGCGTCGCTCCAGATGACCCAGCCCACCCCGAGCGGGGCCAGGCCGAACTTGTGGCCCGACGTGTTGATCGACTTGACGCGCGGGATGCGGAAGTCGAAGAGGACGTCGGGGGCGCAGAACGGCGCCACGAAGGCCCCGCTCGCCCCGTCGACGTGCATGTCGACATCGAGGCCGGTCGTCTCCTGGAGGTGGTCGAGCGCGTCGGCCAGCTCCTTGATCGGTTCGTAGGCGCCCGTGTAGGTGACCCCGAGGGTGGGCACGACCAGGATGGTGTTCTCGTCCACCTGCTCGAGCATCTGCTCGGGCTCCATCTCGTAGCGCCCGGGGGCCATCGGGATCTCCCGCATCTCGATGTCCCAGTAGCGGGCGAACTTGTGCCACACCACCTGGACCGGCCCGCAGACCATGTTGGGCTTGTCGGTCGGCTTGCCGGCCGCGGCCATCTTCTTGCGCCAGCGCCACTTGGCCGCCATCCCGCCGAGCATGCAGGCCTCCGAGGAGCCGATCGTCGACACACCGACCGTGTTGGCACCCCCCGGCGCGTTCCAGAGGTCGGCCAGCATGTGCACGCAGCGCTTCTCGATCTCGGCGGTCTGGGGGTACTCGTCCTTGTCGATCAGGTTCTTGTCCATGGCCAGCTCCATGAGACCCCGCACCTGGACCTCCTCCCAGGTCTGGCAGAACGTGGCCAGGTTCTGACGGGCGTTGCCGTCGAGCATGATCTCGTCCTTGACCACCATGTAGGCCGCCTCGGGGCTCATCTCGTGATCGGGGAACCGGTACTTGGGCATCGCCGCGCTGAGGTCCTGGCCGGCATAGACCGAGTCGAAGAGCTGCTCGCGGACGTCTTCTCGGTGGTGCAACGGCATGGGGTTTCTCTCCTTGGGTGGGCTCAGCCCGACGATAGGCGGCCGACCCGACCGGACCCTCATCCAACCCGGGTGATTCCGGGTCAGCCCGCCGGGTGGGCCCAGACCGGGCGGGGCGGCCAGTGCAGACGGCTCCGACGGGCCGGGTGGCCGGGATCGACGCGGCGGCACGCCTCGCGGTAGCGCCGGCCGGCGTCGGCCGCCTGCTCGAGGCTCCAGAAGTCGCGCTCGGCGCCCCAGCGCCCGCCGCCGGCGTAGGTGAAGATGCTGACGCTCGGGAAGTCGATGGTCGCCGGACCGTCGGGGTCGGGGTTGTCCCGCCGGTTCTGCATGAGCGCCACCACCTCGTCGCCGTCGACCACGTGCCACTCGTAGGCGGTGTAGAGCTCGGGGAACTGCTCGGTCATGAGGGCGATGCACCACGGCCGGAACTGCTCCCTGGTCATGATCCCGTAGTGGTGGTCGACGTAGACACAGTCCTCGGTATAGAGATCGGCCTGGGCGTCCCAGTCCTCCCCGACCGGCCCGACCCGCCACAGGTGCTCGAAGGCCGCCTCGACCTCGGCCCGGGGGTGCGGCGGCGTCACCGCTCGCCTCCCGACCGTCGGCGCCGGCCCGCCGGCGGCGTCGACCGGGTCACCGGGCCCGCTTGGCCAGAGCCTCGATGGCGGCCTGGGACTCGGGACTGGCGAACGCCGCCACCTGCCACGGCCACTCCGCCTCGAGCTGGTCGGCGAAGCGGTGGTCCCAGGTCCGGCGGAGGAGGCGCTTGGCCAACTGGACGCCGAGCGGCGCCTGGGCGGCCAGCCGCTGGGCGTACTCGAGCGCGGCGGGCACCAGGTCGGCCTGGTCGACCAGCCGGAAGACCAGACCCAGGGCGAGCGCCTCCTCGGCGCCCACCCGGCGGCTCGTGGCGGCCAGGTCGAAGGCGGCCTGGGGCCCGACGGCGCGCGGCAGCAGATAGCTCAGCCCCATCTCGAGCGTGAGCCCGATGCGGGTGAAGGCGACCGTGAAGACCGCCTCGGGCGAGGCGAAGCACACGTCGTGGAGGAGGGCCAGTGCCACACCGCCGCCGGCCGCCGCCCCGCCGATGGCGGCCACCATCGGCTTGTCGAAGGCGTCGATGGCCAGCACGTAGCGCCCGACACCGAGGCGGTCGGCCCGCCGCTCGGCCAGTGTCAGCGAGTCCGTCTCCCCGGTGGAGGCGTGCAGCAGTTCGGACAGGGTGTGGCTCGTCGCCCCCTCGGCCAGGTCCCCGAGTTCCCCGCCGGCGCACCAGGTCGGAGTGCCCGACGTGGTCACGATGGCCCGCACCTCGTCGTCGACGGCGGCCTCGGCCAGCGCCGCCACGTAGGTGGCCAGGAGCGGGCCGGTCAGCCCGTTGTACGGCGGGTTGTTCAGCCGCAGCTCGAGCACCGCGCCGTGGCGCTCTCTCACCAGCAGCTCCCCGGGCATCGGCGCCTCCTGGCCATCTCGCTCGATGTGGTCCGCCGGTCGGGCTCCCTCGGGGGCGCGCCGGGGACCGGCGGAACCTAACACCGCCGGGCGGTCCGGGCTCACCCCGACGGGCTGGCCACCGGGAGCCCGGGCGACCAGTCGACCGGCAACGGACGGCGCCCGGTCAGGCGCGGTCGGCCGACCCGGGCCGGGCGGTCGGTGGTCCTCGGTGCCGGCGGTGCCCCGGTCAGCCCGGCCAGCCCGCGCAGCGGCTTGTCGAAGTTCGAGCGCAGCCAGGCGTAGCGGCGCCACGCCATCTCGGGGTCCGACCCGTGGACCAGGCCGAGCGACGACAGGGTCGGCAGGGTCTCCTCGAACTCCTGGCGGGTGACCGAGATCGGCGGCGGCGGTTCGTCCAACTTCGTGATGAGGTCGGTCACGAACTCGGCCTCGGCGACCGGCAGTCCGGCGGCCCGGGCCACGTTGGCCAGGGCCGGGCACCCGTACGTCATGACGAGCACCGGTCCCGGGTCGGCCCGGACGCTGGCGGCGTCGCCCACCGACAGGACCAGTGCGGCGGCCTCCATGGCGGCGCCGGCGGTCGCCACCCAGGACTGGTCGGACGACTGGTTGGGGAAGTACGTCAGCGCCGGGAACGACGTGTGGCTCTCTTCGAGGTCGACCAGCCAGCCCGAGATGCGGGTCCACGTGTCCTGGTTGTCGACCGCCTCGGAGACCTCGAGGCGCTGCAGGAAGTCGATCGCCGAGGGCGGGGTGCCGGCGAAGGGCCGGAGGACCTTCATGCCCCGCTCGCGAACGTTGTAGGCGCCGTAGATGACCGGCAGGTAGCTGATCAGGAGGGCCACCAGGCCGAGTCCGATGGTGGCCTCGACGAAGGTGATCCAGACCAGCCCCTGGTTGGACGGCTTGGTGAAGCCGAGGGTGAGGAGCGACGAGCCGCTCACGTCGATGGCGTAGGCGCCCGACCCGGCGTTGAGGCCCCAGTAGATGAGGGCGAACCCGAGGGTCACGAGGAGGATCCAGGCCAGCGGCAGCGAGACCAGGGCGACCGGGGCGAAGAGCGAGAGGCGGGCCTCCTGGCGGCGCTTCGAACCGACGCGGTGGACCATCAGACGGTGGACCAGGCCGAAGACGAACTGGGAGATCCGGGTAAACCCGAGACGGGGCAGGACGACGGTCTGGAGGGCCGAGCCGAGGACCGCCCCGATCACGAGGAGGCCGGCGACGACGCTGACGGTCTTGAGGAACCACATGGGCCGCTACGGCGCGCTCGTCGGGGCACCGAGCCCAGCCGGCTCGACCGGTTGGCATCGGCGTGCCGTAGGGGTCGGCATGTCGTCAACCTACGCGAACCCGACGACCACCGCTGTGACCGAATGGTCGCGCCGGGCCGGCGGACGTCGCGACCGGTAGGGTCGCGATCCGATGGCGGCCAAACAGGTGCGCTCGGTCGAGTGCTGCGGACACGACATCGCCATCTCCAACCCCGACCGCGTGTACTTCCCCGAACTCGGGGCGACCAAGTTCGATCTCGTCACCTACTACCTCGCGGTCGGCGACGCCCTCGTGCAGACGGCCGGCGGCCGGCCGGCCATGCTCCAGCGGTTCCCCGAGGGTGCCACCGGCAAGTTCTTCTTCCAGAAGCGGGTACCGGCCGGGGCGCCCGACTGGCTGGAGACCACGGTGGTGGCTACGGTCAACGGCACGACCTCGAACGCCCTGGTGGTGGCCGACGTCGCCCACGTCCTGTGGGCCGTCAACCTGGGCTGCCTGGGCCTGCACCTGTGGCCCTACCGGGCCGAGGACCCCGGGCACGCCGACGAGCTGCGCATCGACCTCGATCCCCAGCCCGGCACCGGGTTCGACGAGGTCCGGGCGGCCGCCCAGCACACCCGGGCCCTCCTGAGTGAGCTCGGGATCGCCGGGTACCCCAAGACGACCGGCAACCGGGGGATCCACGTCTACGTCCGCCTCGAGCCTCGATGGGACAGCCTGGCCGTCCGGGCCGCCGCGGTGGCCGTGGCCCGGGAGCTCGAGCGACGGCACCCCGACCTCATCACGGCCAACTGGTGGAAGGAGGAGCGGGGCGCCCGGATCTTCGTCGACTTCAACCAGAACGCGCCGCACAAGACGGTGTTCGGCGCCTGGTTCGTCCGGCCTCGCACCGGGGGCCAGGTGTCCACCCCGATCACCTGGGAGGAGGTCGACGACGTCGACCCCGAGGCCCTCACCATGGCGTCGGTGCCCGGGCGCCTGGCCGACCGGGGCGACCCGTGGGCGGCCATGGCCGACCAGCCGCAGTCGCTCGAGCCGCTCCTCGAGCTGTCGGCTCGGGACCGGGCGGCCGGGCTCCCCGACGCCCCCTGGCCGCCCGAGTACCCGAAGCAGCCCGACGAGCCGACCCGGGTGGCCCCGAGCCGCGCCCGTCGCCAGTAGCACGCCGCGCCCCGCCGGTCGCCCGGGCGCGGTGGGTACGATCCGACGATGGCTCTCCCCGTCCCCCCGCCGGTATCGCCCATGCTGGCCAAGCTGACGCGGTCACTCCCCGAGGACGGCGACTTCTACTACGAGCCGAAGTGGGACGGCTTCCGCTGCATCGTGTTCCGCGACGGGGACGACGTCGAGCTCGGGAGCCGCAACGAGCGCCCGCTGACCCGCTACTTCCCCGAGTTGATCGATCCGCTGCGGCGCGGCCTGCCCGAGCGGGCGGTGGTCGACGGCGAGGTGGTCATCGCCGGCCCGAGCGGGCTCGACTTCGACGCCCTCAGTCAACGGATCCATCCGGCCGCCTCGAGGGTCAACATGCTCGCCTCGACCACCCCGGCCTCGTTCATCGCCTTCGACCTGTTGGCGGTCGACGACCGCGACCTGCGCGACGCCCCGTACTCGCAGCGCCGGGCCGAGCTCGAGCGGGCGCTGGTCACGGCGGCCCCGCCGGTGCACCTCACCCCGGTGACCACCGACCCGGTGACGGCGGGCGACTGGTTCGAGCGCTTCGAGGGGGCCGGACTCGACGGCGTGGTGGCCAAGGCGGCCGACCTCACCTACCGCCCCGGGGAACGGGTCATGCTGAAGGTGAAGCACGAGCGGACGGCCGACTGCGTGGTGGCCGGCTTCCGCTGGCACAAGGAGGGCGGGGTCGTCGGCTCGCTCCTCCTCGGCCTCTTCGACGCCGACGGGACTCTCCACCACGTGGGGGTCGCCTCGGGCTTCAGCGCCGAGCGTCGGCGGACGTTCGTCGACGAGCTGGCGCCGTGGCGCGACGGGGCGACCGAGGACCACCCGTGGCGGCACTGGGCGGAGCACGAGGCCGACGGGCGGGTGCCCGGGGCCCAGAGCCGGTGGAGCGCCGGGAAGAACCTGAGCTGGGAGCCGCTGCGCCCCGAGCTCGTCTGCGAGGTCGGCTACGACCACCTCCAGGGCGACCGCTTCCGCCACGCCACGTCGTTCCGCCGCTGGCGGCCCGACCGCCAGCCCGAGTCGTGCACCTACGACCAGCTCGACACGCCGGTCCCGGCCGAGCTGGCCCAGGTCTTCGCGGCGGGGCGCTGACCGGGCCCGTTGGCGGGTCCTCAGGCCGGCGCCAGGCGACCAGCCCGCTCGGCCAGCTCGGGGGCGGCCAGGCGTCGGCAGACCACCTCGAACTCGGCGGTCGGGCCGCGCCACGCCAGGTCCTCGGGCCCGCCCAGGAGCCCGGGCTCGATGCGCAGCGTGGCCAGCAGGCAGAACAGCTCGGCCAGCGCCCGGTCGCCGGCCAGCTGGGTGGCCAGGCGGGCCGCCCCGCGCACCTCGGCCCGGACCTTCGGGTCCCAGTCGGCCTCCCGGTCGGGGATGGCGTCGATCCGCCCGTAGTGGGCCAGGGCGACCGACGCCGAGCGCTTGCCCCACCCCTTGATGCCGGGGAAGCCGTCGGCCGAGTCACCGACCAGGGCCAGCCAGTCCGGGATCGAGGCCGGGGCCACCCCGAACTTCGCCCAGACGCCGTCCTCGTCGGTCACCGTGCCGCTGCGCCGGTCGAGCTGGACGACCCGGTCGCCCGTGACGCACTGGGCCAGGTCCTTGTCCGGGGTGCACACGACCACCTGGTCGACCGTCGGGTCGTCGGCGCACGTCGCCGCCGCCGACGCCAGGGCGTCGTCCGCCTCGAGCTCGACCATCGGCCACACCACGACGCCGAGGGCCACCAGGGCCTCTTCCAGCAGGCCGAACTGGGCCAGGAGCTCGGCGGGCACGTTCTCCCCGGTCTTGTACCCCGGCCACAGGTCGTTGCGGAACGACTCGATGACGTGGTCGGTGGCCACGCCGAGGTGGGTCGCTCCGCCGGCCACCATCGAGATCACCGACGCGACCACGCCACGGACGGCCCGGGTCGCCGCACGGTCCCCCGAGCCCGGGTCACCTCGGCCGAAGTGGTGGCGGAACAACTCGTAGGTGCCGTCGAGCAGGTGGACCCTCACCGGGGCGCGCACCGCCGATCAGTCGGCCCTCGGCGATCGGCGGGCGGGCGGCGGGACGGGCGCACGGGCCCATCCTGTCGGAGCGCGCCGGCGGCGCGCACGCCCGCAGCCGGGGGTGGCCGGCCCGGCCCGGTGCCAGACTGACCAGCCATGGCGACCGACGAGCGCCCGGGGGCCCGAGGGCCGAGACCGCCGGGACGGTCGCGCCTGGCCGCCGGGGCGGCGATCCTCGTCGCTCTGGCGACGCTCGTCATCGGGGTCGTCTACACCGTGCAGAACCTGCTCTACGTGCTCGCCGCCCTGGTGGCCGACGGCCTGGCCGTCTCGGCGCTGTGGGTGGCGGCCACCAACCGCCGGTTCCGGTGGTGGGCGGCGGCGGCGGCCGTCCTCCTCGTGGCCGGGTCGGTGGCCAGCCTGGTGGCCGCCGGTCGGGGGCTGGCCGCCCTGGGCGTCGTGGTCGTCGGGATCGCCCTGTCGGCGGCCCTCGGCACGCTGGCCCTGCGCTACGAGGTCGGCGCCGCCCTCGACGAGCGATGGCGCCCGGTCCCGGCCACCCGCCACGGCGTCCTCCTCGTCAACCCCAAGTCGGGGGACGGGAAGGCCGAGCGGTTCAAGCTGGCCGACGACGCCCGCCGGCGCGGCATCGAGGTGGTGGTCCTCGAGCGCGGCGACGACCTGCTGGCCCTGGCCGAGGCGGCGGTGGCCCGCGGGGCCGACGCGTTGGGCATGGCCGGTGGCGACGGCTCCCAGGCGCTGGTGGCCTCGGTCGCCGCCGCCCACGGGTTGCCCTTCGTCTGCATCCCGGCCGGCACCCGCAACCACTTCGCCCTCGACCTCGGGATCGACCGGGACGATCCCCGACGCGCCCTCGGCGCATTCGGGGCGGCCCGCCAGTCCACCGTCGACCTGGGCGAGGTCAACGGGCAGGTCTTCGTGAACAACGTCTCGCTCGGCGTGTACGCCGAGATCGTGGCGTCCGACCAGTACCGCGAGGCCAAGCAAAAGACGGTCGCCCGGATGCTGCCGGACCTGCTCGGTCCCGACGCCCCGGCCTACGGCCTGGCCGTCGACCGACCCGGCGGGCGGCTCGAGGGCCTTCAGCTCGTCCAGGTGTCGAACAACCCCTATACGCTCTCCAGCCTGAGTGGATTCGGTTCTCGAGCCCGGATGGACGCCGGCGTGCTGGGGGTGGCCGCGGTGTCGGTGACCCGGGCGGCCAGCGTGACCCAGTTGGTCGCGCTCGAGGTGGCGGGCCACCCCGAGCGCTTCGAAGGGTGGCACGAGTGGACGACGGAACACCTCGAGGTCGACGGACCGAACCCGATGCCGGCGGCCGTCGACGGCGAGGCGCGCTCGTGGACGCCTCCGCTGCGTTTCTCCATACGCCGGGGGGTCCTGGAGGTGCGGATCGCTCCGAGCGAGCGGGGGGCCTCCCCCGCCTTCACCCGGACCCCGCTCGTCGCGTCGACGCTCGTCGGCCTGGCCCGCCTGGTGGCCGGGCGACCGAGCGGGATGGTCCCGGGGCCGGTCGCCC
>Ga0209656_10001246_pt1 | contig 16585 bp, 12 predicted proteins | sample BogFormECP12_OM2_FD_188239 | JGI IMG/M metagenome (GOLD analysis project Ga0209656, IMG submission 188239) | Bog forest soil microbial communities from Calvert Island, British Columbia, Canada - ECP12_OM2 (SPAdes) (version 2) | ecosystem: Environmental > Aquatic > Freshwater > Wetlands > Bog ... | reverse complement strand
TGCGCCATTCCGACAACACCATGAGGTTCCCCATGCCGATTCTAGCCAACCCGATTCCCGTTGACTCGCGAAATCCGCCGGCGCGACGAAACATTTTCAGGCTCTGAGCGGCGCCGATCGGCTGGCGTGATTCGTGAGCGCGTTACCACGCTTGCATCCCAACCTGCGGTTGCATTAAATCGTTAATCCTCGCCTAATCAGGGAGCAATCCCTGTTCCAGGGAGACGGACGATCAGTTGCAGGCTGGCATGCGCGCGTGGGGGCGCGGGGACGGCAGGATCAGGGCGACGAGCGATGCCCGCGAGGTTGCGGTCGCGCGCCAACCCTGTCGCGGTGCTGGTCGGCTGCGATCTGGTGGCGTCGGCCGCTGCAGCCGCAGTCTGGGCGGCGATGGCGCCGGGAGCGGATCCGGTCATGGCGGCGGCGGTGCTGACCGCGTTCGTGCCGGTGTTCGCGGCGGCAGGGGCGTATGGCGCGCCGTTCCCGCGTCCGATCCGCGCCGCCCTGCCGGCTGCGTGTCTCGGACTCGCGCCGGCGATGGCGGGTCCGTTCAGGCCCGAGCACGGGCCGGTGGGTGACGCGCTGGCGCCGCTGTTCTGGCTCGCGTCGCTGATCGTCATCGCCGCCGGGATCGGGCGCGTGCTGCTGGCCGGGCTGTGCTTCCGGCCGGGCGGCGGACGCTTCGCCATGCGGGTGGCGGTGGCGGGGGCGGACGGCGCCTGCGCGCGGGCCGTCCGGGAGCGGGTGGATGCGACGGGCGGACGGCTGCTCGGCTACGCGGCCGCCCGTCCCGCCCCCTACGACGGCGGGGACGATGGCGGCCTCGCGTGGCTGGGCGAGGTGGACGCGGTGCTGGCGATGGCGCGCGCGGGCGCGGTCGAGGAGGTGGTCCTGGGACCCGGCGCCCTGTGCCATCTGCCTGCGTTCGCGTGCCTGCCGGTCGCCGCGACGCTCGCCGTGCCGGTCCGGGGCGCGGTGCGGCTGGTGACGCTGTGCGGCCCGCCGCTGTCGGATGGGCAGGCGGTGGCGAAGCGGGTGCTCGACGTGGTGCTGGCGGCCGCCGCACTGGTGCTGCTGGCGCCGTCGATGGCGCTGGTCGCGCTGGCGGTGCGGCTGGACAGCGACGGGCCGGTGCTGTTCCGCCAGCAGCGCGCGGGATTCGCCGGACGCAGCTTCGCGCTGATCAAGTTCCGCACCATGCGCGCGGACGCCGCCGATCCCGACGGCGCGCGGCAGACGGAGCGCGACGACGCGCGGCTGACGCCGGTGGGTCGGCTGCTGCTGCGGACGTCGATGGACGAGCTGCCGCAGCTGCTCAACGTGCTGCGCGGCGAGATGTCGCTGGTCGGGCCGCGGCCGCATGCCTGGGGCAGCCGCGCCGGGCGTCAGCGGTTCGAGGAGGTGATCGGCGCCTACCCCGCGCGGCATCGCGTGCGGCCGGGTCTGACGGGGCTGGCGCAGGTGCGCGGGCATCGCGGCGCCATCGGCGACGCGGCGGCATTGCGGGCGCGGACGCTCAGCGATCTCGAATACGTGCGGCGCTGGTCGTTGGGCCGCGACCTGCTCATCCTGCTGCGCACGGCGTGGGTCGTGCTGAGCATGCGGAACGCGGCATGAGCGCGCACCGCTTGACCTCGGCCGATGCGTGGCGCCACTGGCGCGCCATGCCCGACCACGTCGCCCCGCTGTCGCCCCGCAACGATGTCGGCGCGCCCGCCGTCGCGGTGCTGATCCCGTGTCATGACGAGGCGGCGACGATCGGCAAGGTGGTGGCCGACATGCGCGCCGCCCTGCCGCATGCGACCATCTATGTGTACGACAACAATTCGCGCGACGACACGGTGGCGGTCGCGCGCGCGGCCGGCGCCTGCGTGCGGCACGAGCCGGCGCAGGGCAAGGGCCATGTCGTGCGGCGGATGTTCGGCGACGTGCAGGCCGACAGCTACGTGCTGGTCGACGGCGACGACACCTACGACGCCGCCGCGGCACCCAGGCTGGTGGAGATGCTGGTCGAGCGGCAGCTCGACATGGTGACCGGCGTGCGGCGCATGCAAAACGCGGCCGCATATCGCCGCGGCCACCGCTTCGGCAACCGAGTGCTGACCGGGCTGGTGCGCAGGCTGTTCACGTCGCCGGTGGCCGACATGCTGTCGGGCTACCGCGCGTTCAGCCGCCGCTTCGTCAAGACGTTCCCGGCGCTGGCGACCGGCTTCGAGACGGAGACCGAGTTCACCGTGCATGCGCTGGCGCTCGACATGCCGGTCGGCGAGGTCGCGGTGGACTATCGCGAGCGGCCCGAGGGCTCGGCGTCCAAGCTGCGCACGGTGCGCGACGGGTTGCGCATCCTGCGCACGATCGTGGTGCTGGTGAAGGAGGAGCGGCCGCTGCCGTTCTTCGGCACGGCCGCGCTGGGGCTGTTCGTCATCGGCCTCGCACTCGGCCTGCCGGTGGTGGCGGAGTTCATGCGCACCGGCCTGGTGCCGCGGCTGCCGACGGCGGTGCTGGCGGTCCGTTTCGTGCTGCTGAGTTTCCTCTCGCTCGCCTGCGGCCTGATCCTGGATTCCGTCGCGCGCGGGCGGAAGGAGGCGAAGCGCATCGCCTATCTCGCGATGCGTGCGCCGGGCTTCGACGCGGACGTCCGTGCGCCGTGATGCGGCATGTCGCGGGAGCCGCGGGCCCGCCTGACGGTCGCTACGACGCCGACATCGTCATCCTGTCGCTCGACCGGCCGGAGGAGACCGTCGCGGCGATCGGGTCCGCGCTGGCGCAGAGCGGGATCAGCCGGCACGTGTTCGTCGTGGACCAGGGTTCGCGGCCGGAGGCGCTGGCGCGGATCGCGCAGGCGGTGGACGGCCGCGCCGACGCCACGCTCGTCTCCCTGGGGCGCAATCTCGGCGTGCCGGGCGGTCGCAACGCCGGCACGCGGCTGGGCCACGGGACGATCATCGCGGCGATCGACAACGATGCCGAGTTCGCAGCCCCCGATGTCGTCGCGCGCGCGGCGGCGGCGTTCGCCCACGATCCGTCGCTGGGCGCGATCGGGTTTCGCATCCTCGTGGACGCGACGGGCGAGGACGATGCGAGTTCCTGGGGCTACGCGGCGTCGCTGCGCGGGCGTGCGGCGGGTTGCTTCGACGCCGTGACCTTCGTCGGCTGCGGCCACGCGATCCGGCGGCAGACCTGGGACGACGCGGGCGCGTACGACGAGGCGCTGTTCTTCACCTGGGAGGAGTTCGACTTCTGCCAGCGCGCGATCGCCCGCGGCTGGCGCATCGCCTATCGCGGTCAGTTGTGCGTGCGGCACAAGGTGTGTCCCGAGCAGAAGCGCGGGCGGTCGGACGACCGCTGGTTCTATGTCGTGCGCAACCGGCTGTACATCGCGCGCAAGTGGGGCATGGGCTGGACGGCGCTGGCGCCGCGCTCCGCCGCCTACCTCGCCAAGGGCGCCTATAACGGCAAGGCGTGGCAGACGGTGCGGGCGGTCGCCGCGGCGTGGGCGATGGCGCGCCGCCTGCCGCCGCCGCTGCGGATGGGATATGCCGCGCGGGCGTATGTGACGGCGAACGACGCGGCGCATCGCGGATCGGTGCTGACGCGGCTGCGGCGCGAGGTGCTGGTTCGCCTGCCGGCCACACCTAAGAGCACGTCCCGCGCCACGTGGCGCGGGAGTGGTGCTCTGCTGCGTTGAAGAGCGGGCGACCAAAGCTCCATACCGAGTCGCGGAGACTATGACTCACTGCGTCATCGCGAGGAGCGGAGGGCCGTGGCTCGTCATTGCGAGGAGCGAAGCGACGTGGCAATCCAGGGCCGCGTGGCAGGCGTTTGTCACGCGGCCCTGGATCGCCACGCTTCGCTCGCGATGACGGCGTGTATGGGTCGCGGACATCAGCACTCGGTATCAGTGGCCTGCTGATCCCAGAAGTGCGGTCGCGAACGTGTGGGCAGCACCGCTCTACCCCGCGCGGGCGCGCCAGAGCAGCTGGAAGACCTTCGGACTGTCGAGCAGGTAGCGTCGCGACAGGCGCCGGGGCTCGCGCGCCAGACGATGCGCCCATTCCAGCCCCGCCGTCTGCATCCAGGCGGGTGCTCGGGCGAGTTCGCCCGACGCGAAGGCGAGGCTCGCGCTGATGCACAGGCCGGTGCCGGTCGCGCGTCCGGTGGCACGCACGGCCAGCGCCAGAAGCTCCTGCCGCGGGGAACCCACGGCGAAGAAGGTCAGCCGGGCAGGGTGCGCCAGGATGAAACGGACGGTCATGTCGATCGCCGTGGTGTCGTGGATGAAGCCGAACGGCGGATCGTAGTGCGCCGCGTGCGACAGGCCGAGCCGGGCGAGCGTGGCGTCGCTCGCGCCGACGACGGTGACGCGTGCTTCGGGCGGCAGCAGCGCGAGAATGCGTTCCGTGACGTCGCTGCCCGGGCAGACCGTGGGCGCGGGCAGTCCGAGCATGCGCGCCGCCCGCGCCACGACGCGGCTGTCGAGCAGGCGCAGCCACGCCGCGCGGTAGCCGGCGGCGAGACCCGGCGCGCCGGAGAGGCGCACGAGGTGATCGGCGTTCGGCGTCACCACGTAGCCGAACGGCGCGTCCGCCGGTCGCGCCAGGATCAGCGCCGCCGCCCGGTCCGCGCGAAGGTCCGCGAAATCGAGGCCGAGAAGGTGGGTCATGGCAACAGCCGAAAATACTGACTCGTCATGCCGGGCGAAGGCCCGGCATCCATGCCTTCTTTGACTTTCCCACGGAGGAAAAAAGGCGTGGATGGTCCGCCTTCGCGGACCATGACGGGGGGAACAACCGATTCCATTCGATCACGTCACATCAGCAACCGCAGCGTGACGAGGGCGAGGTCGCGCACGTAGTTGCCGGTGCTCAGGCCGGGTGCCGAGGGGCCGCCCTGCTGGGCGGTGTGGTCGTAGTTGATCGCGAGCCGCAGGTGGCGGTTGACCAGCCAGGTGACGCCGGCGCCGATGGTTTCGATCGTCTGCACCCCGCCGCCCTGCAGGAACTGCGCGACCTGCATCGCCGCGCGCGCCTGCAGGAACACGTTGCGCAGGTACTCGTGATCCACCACGACGCGGGCGCGGGTGTAGGTGAACCCGGCCACGCCTTCCTGCGACGCGTCCTCGATCGTGCGCATCAGCTGTCCGCTGACCGTGGTCAGGCCGGAGGGATTCCAGGTCACGTCGGCCTCGCCGACCGGGGCGGCGTGGCTGTGATACGCGCTTGACGTGAACTCGCGCAGCTCGCCGCCGACCAGGAAGCGCCAGCGCCAGATGCCGTCGCCGTCGTAGTCGAGGCCGACGAGGGCGAGGTAGCTCTGCGAGTCCTGCGTGGGCTGGCCGGGCAGTCCGTTCGGATAGTGCGTGTCGAGCGCCTGCACGCTGAACACGGCTTTGCGTTGCGGGCCGAGCTCGTAGTCGAACGTCATGCCGCCTTGCACGATGTCGCGGTCGCGATAGGCCTGCGGCAGCGGCAGTCCGTTCAGCGCGGTGGTGCTGTTGAAGTGCCAGGACTGGTAGCTGAGCGAAGGCGCGGCGGTCCAGCGGCCGAAATTGAGGCCGTAGGTGGCGCGGATGGTGAAGCCGATCGGCGCGCTGGCGGGGATCGCGTCGATGGTGGTGGGGTCCTGGTGCAGGAACAGGTGCGCGGCGCCAAGCGTCAGGCGGCCGTCGCCGACGTCGATCGCCGCGCCGAGCGCTGCATAGTAGTTCGTGTAGTCGTCGTCCGGCAGCTCCGGGTAGATGTTGTTCGACACGCCGGCGACGGCGCCGATCGTGTAGGTGTCCATGTTGTCGTTGAACGAGATCTGCGCGGTCGTGTTGATCACCGCGCTACCCTTGCCGTTCGCGACGCCGAGCGGGTTGCTGTCGTAGCCGACGCTCTCGTCGAGCTCCGGCTTGACGGTGTAGCCGCCGATGTCGACGCCGAGCGGGTCGTACATCGGGTGCAGGCGCGACAGCACGGTGACGCCGCGCGCCTCACCGTAGCCGGGCACGCCGTCGGGGTAGAAGTCGCCGAGCAGTTCGGCCTTGGCGTCGCCCGACGGGATCGCGATCAGCGCCGAGAGCAGCAGATGCACGGCGAGCGTAGCGGCGTTCGCGCGGTCCGCGTTGCGGCGACGCGAGCGGGATGTGCGCGGGCGCGCCAGCCGGCTCATGCGGCCCCCGCGCGTCCCGGCCGCCATGTCGGGGGCAACGCCAGATAGGCCGCGGGGGCATACACCGTCACGGCGGTCGCGAGCCGCAGCACGGCGAGCAGGCCGGGCGAGGGGGCGGCGCCGAGCAGGTCCGGCAGCAGCAGGCCGCAGGCGGTGGCGATCGCGGCAGCGGCGATCGGACGCAGGCCGGCCTGCACCGGCCGCAGCCAGGAGCAGCGCAGCGCGCCGGCGATGCCGGTCTCCATCAGCGCGAGCGTCGCGAGCTGTGCGGCCGCCCAGACGAGCGCGGCATGCAGCGGCGTGGCCGGTCGCAGCAGCAGGCACAGACGACGGTGAGCACGGTGCCGCAGACGTTGCTCCACAGGAACAGCTGCGTGCGTCCGCGCGCGATCGCGGCGGTGCCGCCCGAGGCGGTCAGCAGTCCCGCGGCTGCCACCGCGACCAGCGCTGGCGCGGCGTCGGCGGCCGGCCGCCATGCCGGGCCGAGTGCGATCGCGATCGCCGGGCCGGCGAGCAGGCCGACCGCGCCGAACGCCGGGAACAGCAGCCCGGCATAGGCCGCGAGGTAGCGGTCGGCCGCCGCGAGCTGGCCCTGCGGATCGCGCTGGCGTTCCGACAACTCGGGCAGCATCAGCCGCCAGAGCGCGGTCGCGGTGAGGTCGCGCAGCGTGTCGACGAGGCGGAACGACAGATGGATCTGGCCGAGCGGGCCCGGCCCCGCGACCGCGCCCAGCAGCAGCGCGAACAGCCGGTAGCGGCCGGTCTGCACCAGCGTCGAGAGCGCCAGCGGCAGGCCCACCGCGAGCATCCCGCCGACTTCGCGCAGGCGCGCGCGGGGTCGCGGCAGCAGGCGGCACGACACGACAAGCGTCAGCGCACCCGCCGCGCTGCCGACCGCCTGCTGGATCACCACCGCCCACGCGCCCGCGCCGCATGCGGCGGCAACCAGTCCGCACACCGCGCCCAGGCCCTGGCCGATGACGGTGCGCGTCGCCAGCAGGCGGTACGATCGTGCGCGCGTCGCGATGCCCTGTGCGACGGCGGCGGCGCCGACCAGCGGCAACGGCAGCGCCAGCGCGACACCCATCGGCAGCAGCCGGGGGTCGTGCAAGGCGGGCGACAGCAGCAGGCCGCTGCCGGCCTGGGCGATGCCGAGCACCACGCCGGCGAGCACCGCGGCCCAGAACGCGCTGGCCGCCTCGGCGTCGGACAGGCCGGTGCGCTGCACGATGGCGTCGGCGAAGCTCGCGGTGAGCAGCACCCACAGCATGACGTGAACCGCGATCGCGGCGGCGCCGATCCCGACCTCGGCAGGGCCGACCATGCGCGCGACGGCGAAGGCGCTGACGAAGGACATGACAGCCGCCGCCGCCGCGTCGAGCCCCGACCAGAAGACGTGCCGCCGGCGCATCATGGCGCGAGTGCCGCGGCCGGCGTGGCGCCCGGGGGGACAACGGTCCGGCGACGCACGGCGAGCGGTGCGGCGGCCAGCGAGACGGCGAGCGGCAGCCACACTATGCGCGCCTGATAGCGGTCGTGCGGGTGGGACAGCGCGCCGGTGACCGTCGCGTTGACCGGCAGCGCCAGCAGCGCCGCAGCGGCCACGATCGCGAGCGGGCGCGGCGCGCGCACGACGGCGACGAGGCACCCCGCGATTCCGACAAGGGCCGCCACGGCGTGCAACCCGCGCAGCCACGCCGGGACAACGAGCGTGCCTTGTTGCTGGCGCGCCTGCTCGTAGCGCGCGACCTCCGCTCGGGGGAAGATGCGGTCGATCCACGGCGTCACGGTGCGCGGCCAGGGCTGCAATCCGTCGCCGGTGTCGAACGTGCGCAGTTGCGACAGCGCGTTGCGAAACGCGGCGCTCGCCGTCGCCGTCGGCTCGGCGGACAGCGTGCGACGGACGATCGCCGTCGCCTCGGTCGCGACGGCCTTCGCGCCGCCCGCTTGGGCCAGCGGGCTGTCGGAGCGCCAGAGGAAGTCGTCGGAGTCGGCCGGTGGCGCTGCGAGTGTCGCGCACAGACGCCAGTGCATCTGCGGGCAATCCCGTGCCAGCGTGCGCATCGCCGGGCCCTCGGTGAGCAGGCGGGCCAGCAGGAAGACGTCGGAATACGGCGCGATGCTCGCCCGGCCGTGGGCGGCGACGTTGACCGTCATGCAGGCGAGCGCGGCGAGTGCCACCGGCACCGTCGCGCGCGCGACGAAGCGCCAGCCTGGCCGCAGTGCGAGGGACAGTGCGGCGATCAGCGCGGCGGCGAGCGGCAGGTGCGAGAGGTGGAAGGCGATCAGCGCCGTGGTCACGACGACCGCGACGAACGACGGGGCGTGGCCGGATGCGAACGGCAGCGCGATCGCGAGCACCAGCAGGCCGGTGAACACGTCGGGCATCAGTTGCGAGACGTAGAAGGGCAACGACGTGCACACGGCGAGCACCGCGACCACGCACGTCGCCCGCCAGCGCGACACGCTCGGCACCAGACCGCACAGCAGATGCACGGCCACCGCTGCCGTCAGCGCCTGCGCGACCGCCACGGGCCACGTCGTCAGCGTCAGGTGAAGCGGCAGGATGGCGAGGCTGTAGAACGGCGGGCGGTCCCAGCCGACGTAACCCACCGCTGCCTGCGACAGGTACGTGCCGGTGTCCGCGAAGACCAGCGGATAGAAGTTCCATATCGCCGGCCACAGCAGCAGCGACGCCGACGCGACGACCGGCGCCGCGTCGCGCCACGCGACACCCGCGCGATCAGTCGCGGTAATAGCCGGCATAGCGGGCGTGATAGATGTCGGCATCGGCGTAGCCCGAGTGCTGGTGCAGGCGCGCGTCCACGCGCGTCAGCGTCATGCCGCAGACATGCGCCTGCGCCTCCTCGAGCAGCTCCAGCGAATGCGCCACGACATGAACGGGCGTGTGGTTCCAGCGCGCGCACAGCAGCGTCGCGTCGGCCAGCCGCGCGGCGACACGGGCATCCGCCATCGCCAGCACCGGCGGCACGTCGAGCAGCACGGCGTCGAACTGCTCGCGCAAATGGCGCACGAGCGCCGACATGCCCTCCGTCATGAACAGGCCGAAGCTGTTGGCCTGCCGGCTGCCGGCGGGCAGGTAGCACATGCTGGTCAGCCGGTCGGTGCGGATCGCGCGCTCGATCGGCGTGAAGCCGAGCAGCACGTCGGTCAGCCCGGCCTCTCCCTCGGCGCGCATCAGGCGGGCGATGGCGCGCTCGCGGATGTCGCAGTCGACAATGCAGATGCGTTGGCCCGCCATCGCCATCGAGCGCCCGAGTGCGACCGAGAGCGCCGTCTTGCCCTCGGCCGGCCGCGCGGCGGTGACCGCGACCACGCGCGGCGTCAGGCTGCCCAGCCACAGGCCGGCCCGCAGCGCGCGCAGCTGCTCGGCCAGCGGCGACATCGGCTTCTGCGCGACGTAGTCCTCGAAGCGATGACGGCCGAGCGTGCGCCGGCTGAGCGCGGGGATCAGTGCGAAGCACGGGACGCCGAGCTTGCTGCGCACGTCCTCGCCGCTGCGCAGCGTGCGGTTGGTGGCTTCGAGCAGATAGACGAACGTCCCGCCGAGCAGCACGCCGGCGACCGAGGCGAGGCCGATGATGAGCATCGACTTCGGGGCACTCGGCGACAGCGGCGGCAGCGCGGGCGAGATGATCCTGGCGTCGGGCTTCTCGATCGCGGTCTGCTGCACGGTCTGCTGCTCGCGCTCCAGCACCGCGTTGAGCATGGTGCGCGCCGCGTCCGCTTCGCGCTGCATGGCGTTCAGCGGCACCTGCGCCTGCGCGGTGGTGTCCTCCTGCACCTGCGCGCCCTTCAGCGCCGATTCGAGTGCGGCGACCTTGGCGCGGCTGGCGCGCACGTCGGCCTCGGTCGCGGCGATCACCCGCCCGGCCTCGCTGGCGACGGCGTGCTGCAGGTCGGCGAGCTGGTTGCGCAGCCCGATCGCGTCCGGGTGATTCGGACCCACCCGCGTCAGTTGCGCCTGCAACTGCGCATTCATCTGGTCGAGCTGGTTGCGCAGCGCGGTCACGCTGGGCGCTACCGCCGCCAGCGCGGCCGCACCGGCGCGGCCGCGTGCCGCCTCCAAGCGGCCCTCGGCCTGCGCGAGGTCGGCGCGGGCCTGCACCAGCTCGTTGTTCAGCCGGCTGACCTGCTCGGTGTCGAGCCCCGCCTGCACGCCCTGCACCAGCCCCTGCTGGGCGCGGTAGGCGGCGATGCGGTCCTCGGCGTTCTGCACCTCCTGGCGCAGCTCGGCGACGCGGGTCTCGAGCCATTGGCTGGCGCGGCGCACCGCCTCGAACTTCGCTTCGAGCTGCTCGTCGATGTAGCGCTGCATCAGGAAGTTGGCCGCACCCGCGGCGAGTGCGGGCTCGTCGGCGGTGAAGCTGACGGCGACCACCCGGCTGCCGCGCAGCGCCTCGGCGCCGATCGAGGCCTCGATCCGGGCGAGCACGGCCTGGCGGATGGCGTCGGCGGGCGGGGCGGAAGGCTTGCCGAAGACGGCGGCGAGAGTTCGGCCGAGCAGGCCCGGCGGCTTCAGGGCGGGGTTGAAGGCGGCGTTCCGGGTGAGGGTGTAGCGCCGTTCCAGCGCCTCGGCGGCCGGCAGGCTGCGGATCACCTCGGCCTGGCTCGCCATCACCGCGTCCGACGCGGTGTCGACGCGCAGGATGCTCTGCAGCTCGCGCGGGGCGTAGTCGGCGGGCTCGTAGATCAGCGTGCCCGTGGCGGTGTAGCGCGGCGGCAGGCGGGAGACGGCCACGCCGGCCAGGATCGGGGCGGCGAGGATACTGACCGCCAGCGCGACCCGGTGCCGGTTGAGGGCGGCCAGCACGCTGACCGCCTGCGTGCCCGCATCGGCCGGCGGCAGAGGCGGGTAGACCCGCGTCCGCCGCTCTTGGATCGGGACCTGCCCAGGGCGATCCAGCACCTCGCACCCCTCCCGCACGCTGCGAGATTTCAACCTTTCGTTAATACCGAAACGGGTGCGGCGTCAACCAATGGTTGTATTACGTGCGGTGGCGTTGCGCGTGGCGTGCAGGCATTCTGAAAGCCCCATCGAATCGGACGCTGCGGATGCGCCGGCGAACCCTGATGTTCGGGCTGACCGCGTTGGCGCTCGCCGGGTGCGGCGGCGAGGGCTCGGACCTGCCGCCGCTGCCCTCGCCCGACATCGCCGCATATCGGCTCGGGCCGGGCGACAAGGTGCGGATCATCACGTTCGGCGAGGAGCAGCTGACCGGCGAGTTCCGGGTCAATGACAGCGGCATGATCGCGCTGCCGCTGGTGGGCGGGGTGAAGGCGGCCGGGCTGACGTCGTCGGAGCTGGAGGCGGCGGTCGGCGACGCGCTGGTCAAGGCCGGCCTGCTGCGCAAGCCGAGTGTCACGGTCGAGATCATCGAGTACCGCCACATCTACGTGTTGGGCGAGGTCAACAAGCCCGGCGAATACGCCTATCACCCCGGTATGACGGTACTCAGCGCCGTGGCCGTGGCGGCTTCACCTATCGCGCGATCACCGGCTACGCGGGGATCGTACGCACGACCGGCGGCCAGGCGACCGAGGGGAAGGCGATGCGGGACAGCTTCGTCCAGCCGGGCGACGTCATCACCGTCTATGAGCGCCGGTTCTGACGGCGTCCGGGCGGGCGGCGCCAGCATGACCGACGCGACGCGCCGAAGGCTCGGCGTGATGGCCGCCGGGTTCGCGACCTTCCTGAACATGTACGCGATCCAGGCGGTACTCCCGCTGATCGCGCAGACCTTCGGCGTGTCCGCGCAGGCGACCACCTGGGCGATCACGGCGACGCTGCTGGCGGTGGCGGGGGTGGCGCCGTTCGCGGGCTCGGTGTCCGACATGCTGGGGCGCAAGCGGCTGATCGTGGGCGCCGCCGGCGGCCTCGTCGTGCCATCGGTGCTCGTCGCCCTCGCGCCGACGCTGGGCTGGCTGGTCGCGTGGCGGTTCGTGCAGGGCCTGACCCTGCCGTTCATCTTCACCGTCACGATCGCCTACATCGGCGACGAGACGGAGGGCGCGGACACGATCCGGCTTGCCGGCACCTATTCGGTGGGCACGATCATCGGCGGCTTCGCCGGGCGCATGTTCGCGGGTGCCGCGGCCGAGCAGGCGGGCTGGCGCTTCGGGTTCCTGGTGCTTGCGGCGCTGACGGCGGCGTCGGCCGGGCTGGTCGCGGTCCTGCTGCCGAGGGAGCGGCGGTTCCGCCCGGTGCGCGGCCTGGCGGACACGCTGCGCGGCTTGGCCGACCATCTGACGAACGCGCGTCTGCTGGCGACCTGTCTGGTCGGCTTCGGCGTGCTGTTCACGTTCGTCAACGCCTTCACCTATGCGAACTTCCTGCTCGCCGCGCCGCCGTATGGGCTCGGGCCGGCTGCGTTGGGTTCCGTGTTCGTCGTCTATCTGGTCGGGCTGGTGACGACGCCCGCCGCGATGCGCGGCGCCGCACGGTTCGGGCGTCGCCCGATCCTGGCGGTTTCGGTCGCGGTCGCGGTGACGGGGCTGCTTGTCACGCTCCTGCACTCGTTGGCGGCGATCGTCGCCGGGCTGATGCTGATGGCCGCTGGCGGCTTCATCGAGCAGGCGCTGGCGACCGGCTTCACCGGCGTTGCGGTCAGCCGGGCCCGGTCCGCTGCGGTCGGGCTATACGTGACCTGCTACTACATCGGCGGCAGCGTGGGCGGCATCGCCCCGGCCGGGCTATGGCACCGGTTCGGCTGGCCCGGCTGCGTGTCGCTGGGCGTGGCCGTTCAACTGGTCGTGCTGGCCGTGGCGTGGCCGGCATGGCGGGAGCGGCGACTGTAAGCTTGTCGTCCCGGCCTGCCGCCGCCACCTTTCCCTGTATCCCACCCCGCCGGCACAAGGCAGACACGCATGAACGCACCTTTCGACGCGACCAGCCTCGCGCTGAGCAAGTTCGCCATCGGGCAGCCCGTCTCGCGCAAGGAGGACCCGGTGCTGCTGCGCGGGCAGGGCCGCTATACGGCGGACATCGACCTGCCGGAACAGGCCTGGGCTGTCATGGTCCGCAGCCGGATCGCGCATGGCGCCTTGCGTGGGATCGATACCGAGGCTGCGCGGGCCATGCCCGGCGTGCTGGCGGTGCTGACGGCGGCGGACCTGCAGGCGGCGGGGATCGGCAGCCTGCCGTCGGGCCTGCCGTGGAAGAGCCGCGACGGCTCCGACATGCACCGTCCGCCGCAGTTCCCGCTGGCGACCGACCGGGTGCGCTTCGTCGGCGAGCCGGTCGCGGCGGTGATCGCCGCGACGCTGCAGCAGGCGAAAGACGCGGCCGAGGCGGTGGTGCCCGACATCGAGGCCATGCCCGCCGCGACGACGGTCGACGCGGCGGTCGCCGAGGGCGCGCCGCTGGTGCACGACACTGTGCCCGGCAACGTCGCGGTGGATTTCCATTACGGCGACACGGCGAAGGTCGATGCCGCCTTCGCCCGCGCCGCGCACGTCGTGCGGCTGTCGATCCGCAACAACCGCGTGGTGGTCTGCGCGATGGAGCCGCGCGCCGCGGTCGGCGCATGGGAGGACGGGCGCTACGTGCTGCGCGTCGGCTGCCAGGGCGTCTTCGGGCTGCGCGACAACGTGCGTGCCGTGCTCGGCGTGGAGCGCAAGGATCTGCGCATCCTCACCGGCAATGTCGGCGGCAGCTTCGGCATGAAGGCCGGCGCCTATCCCGAGTATTTCCCGCTGCTGCTCGGCGCACGCCAGCTCGGCCGGCCGGTGAAGTGGGTCGACGAGCGGACGGAGAGCTTCCTGTCCGACGGCGCCGGCCGCGACCACCAGATGGACGCGTCGCTGGCGCTGGATGCGGACGGCAAGTTCCTCGCCGTGCGGCTGCAGGGCTACGGCAATCTCGGCGCCTACCACGCCAATTTCGGCGTGCTGCCGGCCACCGTGAATGCGGTGAAGAACGTCGTCAGCGTTTATGCGACCGAGGCGATCGAGGTCGCGACCAAGCTGGTGTTCACCAACACGACGCCAGTGGGTCCGTATCGCGGCGCGGGGCGGCCCGAGGGCAACTACTACATGGAGCGCCTGATCGACACGGCCGCACGGCAGATCGGCATCGACCGCGTCAAGCTGCGCCGCCGCAACCACATCAAGGCGTTCCCGTACGCCGCGCCGTCGGACATGAGCTACGATAGCGGCGATTTTCCCGGCGTTCTCGATCAGGCGCTGGCGGAGGCCGACTGGGACGGGTTCGAGTCCAGGCGCGCCGAGAGTGCTGCGCGGGGCAAGCTGCGCGGGCGCGGCATCGGCCAGTATCTGGAGGTCACCGCGCCGCCGGCCAACGAGATGGGCGGCATCCGCTTCGAGGCGGACGGCGGCGTGACGATCATCACCGGCACGCTGGATTACGGCCAGGGCCACGCCTCGCCGTTCGCGCAGGTGCTGACGACGAAGCTGGGCGTGCCGTTCGACCGCATCCGCCTGCTACAAGGCGACAGCGACGAGCTGATTGCGGGCGGCGGCACCGGCGGGTCGAAGTCGATCATGGCGAGTGGTGCGGCGATCATCGAGGCGTCGGAGATCGTCATCGAAAAGGGCCGCGCGATCGCAGCACATCTGCTGGAAGCGGCCGAGGCGGACATCGAGTTCGAAGCGGGCATCTTCCGCATCGCCGGCACCGACCGCGCGATCGGCGTGATGGAGCTGGCCGAGCGCCTGCGCGCGGGTGTCACGCTGCCGGAGGGTGTTGCGGATACGCTGGACGTCGCGCATGTCCACAAGGGCGCGCCGTCGGCATTCCCGAACGGCTGCCACATCGCCGAGGTCGAGGTCGATCCCGAGACGGGCGTGGCCGAGGTCGTGCGCTACACGATGGTCAACGATTTCGGAACGGTGGTGAACCCGTTGCTGGTCGCGGGCCAGGCGCATGGCGGTGTCGTGCAGGGCATCGGCCAGGCGCTGTTCGAGCAGACGCATTTCGATGACGAGGGGCAGGTGCTCGCCGGCTCGTTCATGGACTACGCGCTGCCGCGCGCGGGCGATGCGCCGTCGTTCGCGGTCGGCTCGCACCCGGTGCCGGCGACGACGAACCTGCTCGGCGCCAAGGGGTGCGGCGAGGCGGGCTGCGCGGGCTCGCTGCCGTCGGTGATGAACGCGCTGGTCGATGCGCTGGCCGAGCGGGGGATCACGCATATCGACATGCCCGCGACCCCGCAGCGTGTTTGGGCGGCGCTGCGGCAGGCTGGCGGGGCGCCCTGAGCTAACGGGCGCCTGCCGCGCGATCGTCACCCCGGTTACACCGACCGTACCGGAGCGGTCACCAAAGGTTTGTCTGGTGCGGGCGTCGTTCGCTTGCGCTCATCGTCGTCCGCAAGCGCCCGCTTCAGTATCTCGTTGATCTGCGACTGCCACCCCGGACCGGCCTTGCGAAGCTTCGCGAGGACGGCGCGGTCGATCCGGACGCTGATCTGTTCTTTCGCATTCTCGGATCGTGGCCGGCCACGACCACGGCGGACGAATGTGTTGCCGTCGAAGACCTCGGCCTCGTCGAGCATCTCCTTGGTGATCAGCGGGGCGCCATCAGGGTCGGTCCAGGCCGCTGGCCCAGTTTGCTTCTTCTTCTGCATGTGCATGCCTCATCGAAATACTGCGCCGCGTCCCGCCGCGCGGTGTCCAGACGATCACGGCACATCGGCCATCAAGCCGTCCCATCGTGATGTAGCGATCCTCGCCATAATCCCTGCGCAGATCCTGGATGGTGCTCGTTCATCCCGCGAACACCTTTCCGGCATCGCCGAAATCCAGCCCGCGGCTGCGTAGGGTCTGGTCGCGCTTCGCCGGGTCGAAGCTGATGTCCACTGAATTAACGTATCACGATAAAGCCCATTATCAAGTTCGGCCGCGCGACGACCGCAACTGCAGGCCGAGGGTCATAGAACGGACGCATGCCGCAGCGCAGCATAGGCCGTATTATGGTGGCGTCGTGAGTTCTGTCGCCACAAGCTGAGAAGGTCTGCCAGATGTCAAAAACGCTGCCCATCGACCCGCTGCCCAAGGTCTGGGACCCCGATACACGCGTCGGCGACATGCTGACCGGACTGCGGGGGCTGGTCGTCGGCATCGCCAACCAGGACAGCATCGCGTTTGGCTGTGCCGCGAAGCTGCGCGCGTTCGGCGCCGAGCTGGCGGTGACCTACCTGAACGAGAAAGCGGAGCCGTACGTCCGGCCGCTCGCCGAGCAGATCGACGCCTCGCTGGTGATGCCGCTGGACGTGCAGATTCCGGGGCAGCTGGAGGCGGTGTTCGAGCGGATCGGCGCGGAGTGGGGGCAGCTCGATTTCGTCATCCACTCGATCGCGTTGTGTGTCCAGAGAAGGCTGGCGTGTTCAGCAGGAGTCAGTCCTGCCGGGGTAGAAGTCAGAGCCCCGTAGTTTGGATAGCGGAGGAGAGGGAA
>Ga0209656_10001245_pt1 | contig 16595 bp, 15 predicted proteins | sample BogFormECP12_OM2_FD_188239 | JGI IMG/M metagenome (GOLD analysis project Ga0209656, IMG submission 188239) | Bog forest soil microbial communities from Calvert Island, British Columbia, Canada - ECP12_OM2 (SPAdes) (version 2) | ecosystem: Environmental > Aquatic > Freshwater > Wetlands > Bog ... | reverse complement strand
CGAGCGCGTTTGCCCAGCTGTCGAGAACGGCATGCCGGCGTTCCTCGAGCACGGCTTCCGATTCGTCTTCGACCGTTTCCACCACGCCGCGCAGAGCCAGGAGGCCGTCCATGCGGGGCGGCGCCGCCTCGATCTGGCCGGCGAGCTCATTCATCAAGGCAACGAGCTGGGCCAATGTCTCGCGATTGACGCGCACCACCGCAGGCTCGGTGCGGGTCACGGTGAGGGTGGCGGAAAAGTTGCCTCGGCGGAAACGCTGCGCCAGCAAGGTGCGAAGCTGATGCTCCAGACCATCGAAACCCGGCCCCAGCCGAAATCGCAAATCGAGCGACTTGCCGTTTACGCTCTTGATCTCCCAAACCCAGCTGATGCCGAGCCCGTCGCCCTGCGCCCGCGCAAAGCCGGTCATGCTGGCAATACCCACGTCCACCGCTCTCCCGCTGATCAGGGTCCGGTTATACCGATACCCGGTTGTGCCAACAACGGCGCGCCCATATCGCCGGTCGATCGACTCGGACTCCGATGCTACCGGACGGGCTGATCCTGTTTCTCGTCAGGGAATGCGTGAACCGGTATTCCACGCTCCGGCTCGGCCGCAGCGCTGTGGTGGTATTGCGAAACGTTTCGACTGTGTTCGGCGAGCGTCGTCGCAAAGACGTGGCCGCCCGTTCCGTCGGCTACGAAATAGAGTTCGTCGGTGAACGCCGGCCGTGCGGCGGCGCGCAACGCGGAAATGCCGGGATTATCGATCGGGCCAGGTGGAAGCCCCTTGGCGACATAGGTGTTGTAGGGCGAGATAATTGCCAGATCGGTGTGGGTCAGGCGGCGATCGAACCGCTTCGAGCCCCGATCGCTCAACGCATAGATCACCGTAGGGTCCGATTGCAGGCGCATGCCCAAGCGCAGTCGGTTTACGAAGACCGCCGCGATGCGGGCCTGCTCATCCTGGCGCGAGGCCTCCTTTTCGACCAGCGAGGCGAGGATCAGCAGCTCTCGGGATGTCGTGAACGGTAAGTCGGGCCGCCGCTCCGCCCAAACCTCGGCAAGCGCGCGCGTCATCGCTCGCTGCATGCGGTCGATCATATCCTTCCGCCGGTCGCCGTACTCGTAAAGATAGGTCTCCGGCATCAGCTCGCCTTCGGCGGGCGGCGCGCCGGGATCCCCGTCGAGCGCGGGCGCGGCTTGCACCAGCGCCAAAATTTCCGCGCTGGTCAGGCCTTCCGGGATGGTCAGCCGGTGCTTGACAGTCTTGCCGCCGGCGATGATCTCCATCGCCTGAAGGGGGCTCGTCCCGGCCGGAAATTCGTATTCACCGGCCATCAGCGCCGAGCTGCGCCCCGACAGCGTCGCGCCCAGCTCAAAGGACCGCTGGTGCCGGATGATCCCTTGCTTTGTCAACAGCGAGGCGATGTCGGAGATGCCGGTATGAGGCGGGATCACGATCGTGCGTGGTTCCGTCAGCGGGCCAGGCGCGATGACGTCCCGGTAGAGCCAATAGCCGGCTCCGCCCAGGACGATGAGGATGAGGGAGACAGTGAGCGCCGCCCATGCCAGGAGGCGAAAAAAGCTCCGCATCAATCGCGACCGTCAGCCGTAACCACGCACCTGACGCGCTCAGGGCGGTCCGGCAAAGATCAGCGAGGCGTTGGTGCCGCCAAAGCCGAAGGAGTTGGAGAGCGCGTAGGTCACCTTGCGCTCCTTGGCTCGTTTCGGCACCAGGTCGATGTCGCAGGACGGCGACGGGTTGTCGAGATTGAGTGTCGGAGGGACCACCCCGTCGCGGATAGCGAGGATTGCGAAGATCGCCTCGACGCTGCCGGCCGCGCCGAGCAGGTGTCCGATCGCGGATTTTGTCGACGACATCGACAGCGCGTGGGCATGGCCGCCGAACAAGCGCTTCACGGCACCGAGCTCGATCTCGTCGCCGAGCGGGGTCGATGTGCCGTGGGCATTGATGTAGTCGATCTGGTCCGGGGCAATGCCCGCGCGCCGCAAGGCGTTGCGCATCGACCGGAACGCGCCGTTGCCGTCCTCCGCGGGAGCTGTCAGGTGAAATGCGTCGCCGGACATGCCGTACCCGATCACCTCGGCGTAGATCCTGGCGCCCCGCCGCCTGGCGTGCTCATACTCCTCGAGGACGAGGATACCGGCGCCCTCGCCCATGACGAAACCGTCACGTTCCTGGTCCCACGGACGCGACGCCCGCGGCGGGTCGTCGTTGAACCCGGTGGACAGCGCGCGCGCCGCCGCAAAGCCGGTGAGCCCCAGGCGGCACACCGCCGCTTCCGTCCCGCCGCACACCATCACATCGGCATCATCGAGCATGATCATGCGGGCCGCATCGCCGATCGCATGCGCCCCGGTCGAGCAAGCCGTCACCACGGCGTGGTTCGGTCCGGTGAATCCGTAGCGGATCGAGACGTGGCCGGAGGCGAGATTGATCAGATTGGCGGGAATGAAGAACGGCGAAAGGCGGCGCGGACCGCGCTCGTGCAAGGTCAACGCGCCGTCGGTTATTCCCGGCAGCCCGCCGATGCCTGAGCCGATCATCACGCCGGTGCGCTCGCGCTCCTCCTCTTCTTGCGGCGCCCAGCCGGCATCTGCCACCGCCTGCGCGGCTGCGGCGAGCGCATAGACGATGAACCCGTCCATTTTGCGCTGGTCCTTGGGCGGCACCCAATCGTCGGCGTTGAAGAGGCCTGAGGCGGTCTCGCCACGCGGCACCTGTGCGGCAATCTTGACCGGCAGGTCGGAAACATCAAACGACTGAATCGCGCGGACGCCCGACTTTCCCTCGACCAAACTGCTCCAGTTCCGCTCGAGACCGATCCCGAGGGGTGTCACCAGCCCCATTCCGGTTACGACGACGCGGCGCATCTTTTTACTCGTCAGCCGCGAGAGGCGGGACCGCTGGCGGGACGCGACCTGGAACGGGGGGGTTCGGCAGCGGGAGGCTCAGCTATGCGATTCGATGAAGTTGACCGCATCCTTGACCGTCACGATCTTCTCGGCCGCGTCATCCGGGATCTCGCACCCGAACTCCTCCTCGAAGGCCATCACGAGCTCGACGGTGTCGAGGCTGTCGGCGCCCAGATCGTCGATGAAGCTGGCGTTTTCGGTCACCTTGGATTCGTCGACGCCCAGATGCTCGACGACGATCTTCTTGACCCGATCAGCGACGTCACTCATCCGTTCTTATCCTCAGTGGCTTGCTGGAAAATCGTTTACGCACAGAACGCCTTGGCGCTGTCGGCCATCACGGGCGCCGCCCTCCGGGACTGCGTCGAAATCAGCGTCACGGCGCGGTCACATAGCATGTTTCCCCGGTACTGCAAATCGACTGCTCCGGGGAACAGTTCGACCGCTTCATACCATGACCATACCGCCATTGATGTGCAAGGTCTGGCCGGTGACATAAGCCGCTTCGGCACTCGCCAAGTAGACGACGGCCGCCGCGACCTCCTCCGGGGCGCCGAGCCGGCCGGCGGGAATCGCTTCGGCAAGCCGCGTGCGTTGCTGCGCCGTCAACTTGTCGGTCATCGACGTTACGATCAGGCCCGGCGCGACGCAGTTTACGGTGATGCCACGCCCTGCAACCTCGGCGGCGATCGATTTCGACATGCCGATCATCCCGGCCTTCGTTGCCGCATAGTTCGCCTGTCCAGCATTGCCGCTGACCCCGACGACCGAGCTGATCCCGATGACGCGCCCGTGGCGCCGCCGAATCATGCCGCGCAGCACCGCGCGGATGAGCCGGAACTGGGCCGTCAAATTGATCTGCAGAACCGCCTGCCAGTCCTCGTCGTTCATCCGCAATGCCAGCGCGTCACGCGTGATCCCCGCGTTGTTGACGAGAATGTCGACCCGGCCCATCGCCGCCTCGGCCTCCTTGGCCAACCGTTCCGGCGCTGCCGAATCGGCGAGGTCGGCCAGCCCGACATGAACTCGCGCGCCGAGCTCGCCTGCCAATGCCTCGAGCGCGGCGGAACGTGTTCCCGTCAGCATGACCTCCGCACCTTGGCGATGCAGCGCCTTGGCAATTGCCCCTCCGATCCCGCCGGAGGCTCCGGTAATCAATGCGGAATGGCCAGACAGATCGAACAATCGCGAAACCTCTGCCCAATGATCCCGTTAGCGGTACGCGCCGCGCGATGGCGCGTTTGGGAATATCTCTCCGGAGCCCTCATAGCTCCCTTATCAAACTTTCGACTTCTGCCGGCATCCCGACGGAGCGTGCCGAGAGTTCCGGGTCGATCCGCTTGACGAGCCCGGCGAGCACGCGTCCGGCTCCAACCTCGACGACCTCCTCGACGCCGCCTCGCTTGAGAAACAGCATGCTTTCGCGCCACCGCACCATTGCCGTCACCTGTTCGACGAGGCCGCGCTTGATCCTCGCCGGATCGCACGTCGCGGTGGCCGACACATTGGCGACGAGCGGCACCACTGGCGGTTGCATCGCCACCCAGCCCAGGGCTTCCGCCATGACTTCGGCGGCGGGGGCCATCAGCGGCGAGTGAAACGGCGCGCTGACTGGTAGGGCGATCGACCGCCGCGCGCCATGGGCCCGAGCGATGGCAACCGCGCGCTCGACGGCCTGGCGGTGTCCACTGAGCACGACTTGGCCCGGAGCATTGTCGTTTGCCAACGCGCACACCTGATCCGGGCCGGCAGCCTCGGCTGCGACCGCCTGCCCCTGCTCGACATCAACACCGAGCAGCGCCGCCATCGCTCCCTCGCCAACCGGCACGGCCTGCTGCATCGCCTGTCCGCGCAGCCGGAGCAGACGCGCCGCATCCCCGATCGTGACTGCACCCGCTGCCGCCAGCGCCGAGTATTCGCCGAGCGAATGCCCCGCCACGAAGAGGGCACTCCGAGCAAGGGTAAAGCCGCCCTCTCTTTCGAGGACGTGAATCACCGCAAGGCTCGCCGCCATCAGCGCCGGCTGAGCGTTCTCGGTCAGGGTGAGGTCGCTTTCCGGCCCTTCGAACATGACTTGCGACAAGTTCTGCGACAAGGCGTCGTCGACTTCCTCGAAAACTCGGCGCGCTGACGAAAACGCTGCCGCCAGGGCGCGCCCCATGCCGACCGTCTGCGAGCCCTGTCCCGGAAATACGAATGCTCGCTGCATGCGGTATACGTCCCCTTAAACCGCCATCTCCAGTCTGGTCGAGGCGAGCCTCGTGGTCATAGCGGCGTCGCCAGCAGTGTCAAGAAGGCGTTGCGGCCTCGTCTTGTGCCAGGCCGGTTGTGCCGGAGCCGGTTGTGCTGGAGCCGGAACCCCATATAATATCCAGGCTCAACCCTTGCCGGCGCAGCCGGCTCGATTCGATCGGCGCTCGCGCCCCGAATCATCACCAGCCATAAGGGGCGTGATTCAGTATGCCACTTTACGAAAACGTGTTCATTGCGCGCCAGGATATCTCCGGCGCCCAGGTCGATGCCCTCGCCGACGCCTTCACCCAGCTCGTCGCCGACAACGGCGGCGAGGTCAGGAAACGCGAATATTGGGGGCTGCGCAACTTGGCTTATCGCATGCGGAAGAACCGCAAAGGTCATTACGTGTTGCTGAATCTCGCGGCTCCTCCCGCCGCGGTGGCCGAGCTCGAACGGACCATGCGAATCAACGAGGACGTGATCCGCTATCTGACGATCCGGGTCGACGAGTTGGAGGAAGGGCCTTCGGTTGTGATGCAGAGCCGCGGCAGTCGCGATGATCGTCAGCGGCGCGGCGATCGGGAGAGATCGGGCGATGGGCGCGAAGCGGAGCGGCCCCCCATCGAACGCCCAGTCGCCGAACGCCCGGTCACCGAAAACCCGGTCGCCGAAAGCCCGGTCGCCGAAAGCCCGGTCGCCGAAAGCCCGGTCGCCGAAAGCCCGGTCGCCGAAACGGTGGAGGCGTAAATGGAAAGCCAATCGGCCGCCGGCTCGGCGCGCGGTGCGGCGACGCGCCGTCCTTTCTTCCGCCGGCGGAAGTCTTGCCCGTTCTCCGGCCCCACCGCGCCCAAAATCGACTACAAGGACGTCAAGCTGTTGCAGCGCTTCATCTCGGAGCGGGGCAAGATCGTGCCGAGCCGCATCACCGCGGTCTCGACCAAACGACAGCGCGAGCTGGCCCAGGCGATCAAGCGTTCGCGCTTTCTGGGTCTGCTCCCGTATACGGTGAGATAGGCGGCTCCGAGTCAGCGGGGCCGTCTGGCGGGCATCGGCGTGAGCCGGCTGGCGTTCGCCGGGGTGTCGGTGGTCTGTGGCGTGCTCGCAGCCGGCCCGTATCTGATGGCGCTGACCGGTTCGACCGGTTCCATGATCCTCGTCTATCTCGCTCAGCTGCCGCTTTTTGCCGCCGGGCTGTGGCTCGGGACCGGCGCTTCTGCGTCGGCCGGCCTCGTTGCGGCGCTGATCCTTGCCGGCGCCGGCAACCTGCTGGCAGCCGCGGTATTTGCCGTCCTGAACGTCATTCCGGTTGTTCTGCTGGTGCGCCAATCCCTGCTGGCTCGAACCGGCGCCGCGAACGCGGTCGAATGGTATCCGCCGGGTTTGCTGACGGCCTGGCTGACCGGCCTCGGTCTGGCGGCGGCCGCTGTCACGCTTGTTTTCTTCGGCGGCCCGCAAGCTATGCAAGCGGCGTTGCGCGAGTTGCTGGCGCCGGCCCTCGACCGGCGCCTCGACGAGTTCGTCCCTGAGCACGATGAATTGCTTGCCTTCATCGCCTTCATTCTTCCCGGTATTATCGCCACTTCGTGGATGGTGATGACAGCGACGAATGGGAGCCTTGCCCAAGGCTTGCTGGCCCGTTTCGGAGCGAGCTGGCGGCCATCTCCCGATCTGGCGGCGCTCGGCCTTCCGGTGTGGATCCCGGTCCTGCTCGCATTTGCTGCCGGGGCGACGCTTCTCGGCGGAACCGCGCGCTTTTTCGGCATCAACGTGATGATCGTGCTGGCTGTGCCGTTCTGCCTCGCAGGCCTCGCCGTGCTCCATACAGTGGCGCGCCGCTTCCCACGTCCGGCGATCACCCTTGTGACTTTTTATGTGCTGGCCGGAATTTTCGGCTGGCCGCTGCTGCTCATCGCGGTTTTGGGGTTGCTCGATTCGCCGCTCGGGCTGCGGCGGCGTTTTGCCCAACCTTGAGGATTGGAGGAATTTGATGATCGAACTGATCCTGCTCGAGAGGGTCGAGAAGCTCGGCCAGATGGGCCAGCTCGTCAAGGTGAAGCCCGGCTTCGCCCGGAACTACCTGTTGCCGCAGAAGAAAGCGATGCGCGCAACAAAAGAGAATTTGGCGTATTTCGAGACCCAGCGCGCCCAGCTCGAAGCGAGCAACCTGCAGCGGCGAACCGAAGCGACGGAAGTCGGCGGCAAGCTTGAAGGTCTGACTGTCGTGATCATCCGCCAGGCTGGCGAAAGTGGGCAGCTCTACGGCTCGGTTTCGGCGCGCGACATCGCCGATGCGGTGACCGATGCGGGTTTTACGATCGAGAAGCGCCAGGTCGTCCTCGACCGGCCGATCAAGAATTTGGGCTTGCATCCGGTGAAAGTCGTTCTGCATCCCGAAGTATCGGTGACAATAACCGCCAATGTCGCCCAGTCGCCGGAAGAGGCCGAAATGCAGGCCAAGGGGATCGACCCGTTGCGCCTGCGCGACGAGGAGGAAGAAGCGGCCCGCGCCGAAGCGGCGCAGACCGGTCCCAGAGCCGCCTAGCCGAGCGGAAGCGGATCGAAGCGCTTGTCTCCGAACGCGAATTTGCCAGATATTGGCGAATCCGTTCTCTATTCGGTCGCGTACCGATGTTGCTGTCGCGTCTGCTCGAGCGAATCATCACAATCGGCCGCCTGCAGGTCATAGATGCCGGCGGATTACTCCACACATTTGCCGGATCTGCCGGAGCCAGCGTAACCATCCGGCTTCACGATCCGGCCCTGCACTGGAAACTCGTCGCGAAGCCTCGCCTCTACTTCGGCGAAGCCTTCATGGACGGGACGCTGACGATCGAGGAGGGGGCCCTCTACGATCTCGTCGATCTGTTCGCGGTCAATCTCGAAGCTATGCCGGCGGGGTTGACCGCGCGGTTGCTGAACGGCTCCGTCACGCTGTTCCGCCGGATTCATCAATACAACCCGCTGGTGCGCGCCCGTAAAAACGTGGCCCATCATTATGATCTGTCGGACCAGCTCTACGAGCTCTTCCTCGACCGGGACCTGCAGTATTCCTGCGGGTATTTCGGCGACGGCTCCGATGATCTCGACGCCGCGCAGCTCGACAAGAAACGACACATCGCAGCAAAGCTGCTGATCCGACCCGGCCAAAGGGTGCTCGACATCGGCTCGGGCTGGGGTGGCCTCGCGCTCTACCTCGCCGGAGAATGCGGCGCCGATGTGACGGGTCTGACCCTCTCGGTCGAGCAGCACAAAGTAGCGACGCGGCGTGCCGCAGCAGCAGGGCTCTTCGACCGGGTCAGATTCCACCTGCGCGACTACCGCGAAGAGGTCGGGCATTACGACCGCATCGTCTCGGTCGGCATGTTCGAGCATGTCGGGGTCAATCATTACGGCGCCTTCTTCACCAAGCTGAAATCGCTGCTGGCCCCGGATGGCGTGGCGCTGGTGCACTCGATCGGGCGCAAGGACGGACCGGGCTCGACGAGTCCCTGGATGCACAAGTACATCTTCCCTGGCGGTTATGTGCCGGCCCTTTCCGAAGTCCTCCCGACCATCGAGCAGTTGCGCCTCTGGGTCACCGATATCGAAATTCTGCGCCTGCACTACGCGGAGACGCTCAGAGCGTGGCGGCGGCTGTTCGAGCGAAATCGCGACCGCGTGCGGGCCATCTATGACGAGCGCTTCTGCCGGATGTGGGAGATGTACCTCGTCGCCTCGGAAATCGCGTTCCGGCGGCAGGACCACATGGTTTTCCAGATGCAGCTGGCCAAAGCCATCGACGCGGTGCCGCTGACGCGCGATTACATGCTCGACTGGGAGCGCGAGCACAGCGCCGCCGCCGAGCGGGCGGCCTGATCGGGGCGGCAGCCCCACCCCCTCGCTGTAGATTCGCAGCCATTCGATTTCCCGAGCGTCGGGTGCGGTCCATCCCCGCCTTACACAGGCTGGGGATCGAATTCCGCGCGGGGTCGTGTTTCGGCCGGTGGTATCCTCCCCCCTGCATGGAAACAAACATGACGTCCCGGGTCGCGCTGCTGCGCGAGCCCAACCCCGAGCTTCCCCGAACCCCACCCTACAACACCGAAGCCGAACAAGCCCTGCTCGGCGCCATACTGATCAACAATACGGCCTATTACCGGGTCTCCGAATTCCTCCAGCCGGAGCACTTCGGCAACGCCGTGCACGGCCGCATCTTCGCCGCGATCGGCAAGCTGCTAGGTCGGGGCCAGATTGCCAATCCGGTCACCCTGAAGAATCTGTTCGATCAGGACGGGGCGCTAACCGAGATCGGCGGGGCGCAGTATCTGGCGCGGCTGGCGGGCGCTGCGGCGGCAATCATCAATGCCGAGGATTATGGCCGCGCCGTGCACGACCTCTACCTGCGCCGCGAGCTGATCGCGCTCGGCGAGGATGTGGTCAACGACGCGTTTCGCCAGGATCTCGACGATCCGGCGCGCGAGCAGATCGAACGGGTGGAAAAAAAGCTGTTCGACCTTGCTACGACCGGGGAGATCGAGGGCGGGTTTCGCGAGTTCGGCACCGCGCTGACGAGCGCGATCCTCAATGCCGAGGCGGCTTTCAAGCGCAGCGGCAAGACCGTCGGGGTTGCGACCGGGTTCGTCGATCTCGATCGCAAGCTCGGCGGGCTGCACCCCTCCGATCTGGTCGTCCTCGCCGGCAGGCCGTCGATGGGCAAAACGGCGCTGGCCACCAACATTGCGTTTTACGCAGCGCGAAATTACCGGCCCGCGGCTGCCCCCGAGGCGCGCAAGGCTGCCGAGGATGGGGCGGTGGTCGGTTTTTTTTCGCTCGAGATGTCGGCGGAGCAGCTCGCCACCCGCATACTCGCCGAGGAGTCGGGCGTCTCCTCGGACCGCATCCGGCGGGGCGATGTGAGCCATGAGGATTTCGACAAGTTCGTCCAGGCGAGCCAGCAGCTGGCGGCTCTGAAGCTGTTCATTGACGACACGCCGGCGCTGACGGTTGCGGCGCTGCGCACGCGGGCGCGGCGCCTGAAGCGCCAGCAGGGCCTGGGGCTGATCGTCATCGACTATCTGCAGCTGCTGCGACCCTCGAACCAGGCCCGCGGCCAGGAGAATCGCGTTCAGGAAATCTCCGAGATCACGCGCGGTCTGAAGACGCTGGCCAAGGAGCTCAATGTTCCGGTGCTGGCGTTGTCGCAATTGTCTCGTGCCGTCGAGCAGCGCGAGGACAAGCGCCCGATGCTCGCCGATTTGCGCGAGTCCGGCTCGATAGAGCAGGATGCCGATGTGGTGATGTTCATCTTCCGCGAGGAATATTACCTGTCACGTGAGCCGACCCGCCGGCCCGACGAGGCGGAAAGCAAGTTCAGCGAGCGCTACCAGGAATGGAGAGAGCGGCTGGAAAAGGTGCATGGGCTCGGCGAAATCATCGTCGCCAAGCAACGCCACGGGCCGATCGGCTCGGTCAAACTCCGTTTCGATGCCGAAACCACGAAATTCGACAACTACATGGCGCCTGATCACCTGCCAACGGCGGATTTCTAAGACGGCCGGTGGGCCGGCCTGCAGCTATTGCCGATCGCTGTTGCCGTCCGCCAGCTCGACGAGGCTGATCCGGTTGCGCCGGACCGTCAGGGCGAGCCTGCCGTGCTTCAAGGCCAGCGCGTCCTTGCCGAAGATTTCGCGGCGCCATCCGGTAAGCGCCTTCACCGGCGCCTCGTCATCCGCGGCGATCGCTTCCAGATCGTCGGCCGAGGCCAGCAGTTTTTGCGCCACCTGATGGTCGTCGCAGCGCTGCTTCAACAGCACACGCAACAACTCGATCAGCGGGCCAAGACCGGGCGGCGAATCCGGTCGCGTAACAGCCGGCGGCTCGAGCGCTCCGGTTGCGGCCAGCCCGCACTGCACTGCCTCCAGGATCTCGCTCCCGAGCTTGCCCTCGGCGACGCCTTTGCCGAGGCTGCGGGTCCGCGCCAGCGCTTCGATCGATCGTGGAGCGTGGGCGGCGATCTCGAGCACCGCTTCGTCCCGCATGATCCGTCCACGCGGCAGATTGCGTTGCCGAGCCGCCATCTCGCGCCACGCCGCCATCTCTCGCAGCACACCAAAAAACCGCGGGTCGACCCGGCCGCGCAGCCGGAACCGGCGCCACGCCTCGCTCGGATCGCTCCGGTAGGTGTCGGGGCTGGACAGCTCGGCCATTTCCTCGACGAACCAACTCGCCCGGCTGTTTGACGCAAGCTGTTGCTGCAGCTTTTCGTACACGGTGCGGAGGTGGACGACGTCGGCGAGGGCATAGCGGATCTGCCGGTCGGTGAGCGGCCGGCGCGACCAGTCGGTAAATCGCGAGGATTTGTCGAGCGAGGCACGGGCGAGCTTGGCGACCAAGGTCTCATAGCTCGCTGCATCGCCAAAACCGCAGACCATGCCGGCGATTTGGGTATCGAAGAGCGGTGTCGGTACCGCGCCGGACAGGTTGAAAAAAATCTCGATGTCCTGGCGCGCCGCATGGAACACCTTGAGCATCCCCTGATCCGCCATCAGAGCGAGGAGCGGCGAGAGGTCGATTCCCGGGGCGAGCGCATCGATCGCCGCTGCTTCCTCAGGGCCGGCGACCTGCACCAGGCAGAGAATCGGCCAATAGGTCCGCTCGCGCATGAACTCGGTGTCCACCGCGACAAAGCTCGCACCCCTTTGCCGCTCGCAAAAGCGCTCCAGCGCATCCGTATCAGTGATTACCGTCATGACTGACGCTATACAGGCAAAAGCATGGAGCGGAAACCCGTTGGCCTATTGGGCGGCCGGCAGAATCCTCAAATCGCGGTCGTGGGGCTGGACGGAAAAGACCGAGACCGCTTCGGCAAAGCCGCGCAAAGGGCGGTTGCCGAGCGGCGCCAAAAGGAAGGCATCACCGACTTCCGCCGCGACAGTCGCATCGATCAGGATCTGCCCGTCCTCGGCGGCGGCGCAGATCCGCGACGCCAGATTCACGACATTGCCGATCGCGGTGTAGTCGGAGCGGCCCTCGTAGCCGATACGGCCGACCGTCGCCGGGCCTTGGGCGAGACCTACCCCGAAGCCGATCGTGTGCCCGCGCGCCCGCCAGCCGCTCATCAGCGACTGGACCGCGCCCTGCATCTCCACCGCCATGCGCACGCCGTGCAGTGCCGGCGCGGGGCACGGCACGGGCGCATTCAGCAGCAGCATCACGCCGTCGCCCATGAAGCAGGTCAAGGTCGCCTCGTAGCGCGTAATGATCGCGCCAAGCGCCTCATAATATTCCTGCAACAGCCCCATCACCTCATGCGGCGCGGCGGCGCCCGAAAAGCCGGTGAAGCCCCGCAGATCGCAAAAGATCACGACCACCTCGGCGTGGTGACTGTCGAGCAGCGCCTCTTGATCGCTGCCTTCAACGAGCTCGGCGACTTGCGGCGAGAGAAACCGCTTGAGGCGCGCGATCCGCTCCGAGCGTTCCTGGGATACCGCAAGCTCGCCGGCCATCTCGTTGAAGCGCCGCGCCAGCCCTTCTAGCTCGTCGCCGGTCGAGATCTGGATCTTGTGGTCGAAATGCCCGGCGCCGATCTCTTCGGCTCCCTTTTCCAACAACGCGATCGGCCCGGTCATCCGCCGCGCCAATAGATAGGCGAGCCCCGCAGCGAACAAGGCGCCGGCGAGCAGCAGCAAACCGGTTCGCCACAGCGCCGCTCGGATCGGCGTCAAGGCTTCGGCGGCGGGTTGCTCGACAAAGGCCATCCAATCCGGTCCCGGGATCGGCGCCGTGGCGGCTATGACCTGTCGGTTCTCGGCATTGCTGCCCGCGGCGGTCTCGCCGCCGCCGGCGATTGCCGCCCGTTGCAATTGCTTGAGGCGCGCCGCGGCCGGGTCGCCGTCGCCGCGCAATACGAGGCTGATGTCCGGGTGCGCGACGAGGCGGCCGGAATGGTCGAGCACGAAGGCATCGCCGGACTGGCCGACACGGATCGCCTGGATCACGTCCCAGATCAGCTTGAGGTTGATTACGGCGATCGTGATGCCGTTGATCTCGCGCGTCCCGGCGACGGCGAGCGTCATATGCGGCTCGGAGCCCCCGTACAATGTCACCGGGCCATACCAGATACGCCCCGCGCGCGCACCCGCCACCACCGGGTCGGTGCTGCGGTCGACGCCGCTATCGACGACATCGGGATCGACCCGTGAGACGTGCAGCCGCTCGATGCCCTGGCCGTCGACGAGCGTGACCTCGACGACCGCGGACACCTGGCGCAGCAGCCGCAGCACATCGAAGCGGTGCCGCTCGTCCATGCCTTCGCGCCACGGCAATTGGACCGTCCATTGCAACTGGTCGGTGATATCGTCGAGGAAACCCTGGATCTTGCCGGCCGCCGACCGCGCTTCGGAATGCAGCCGTTCGGTCAGGAACGCGCGCTGGTCGCGATAGCCGAACCATGCCTCACTCGCTCCGTTGGCCAGCAATGGCACAACCACCGCAATAAACAGCGCGGCGAAATACTTCTGGAACAGCGGTCGCCGGGGCCGGGCTGTTACCCGCGTATCCGGCACATTCATTCGATCACGGTGTCGGCGTGCGCCTCGGCAGATTGCGGAATGGTGATGTCGAGGGCTTTCGCCCTTTTGAGTTTGACCATCAGCTCGAACTTTGTCGGTTGCTCGATCGGGAGATCGGACGGCTTCGCGCTTGCCAGGTAACCGTTTAAAGATGTCGCTGTCTGTGCCATTTGGAAAAAACTCAATGGCGTCGGGGCCGCCGCCGAGCTCTGGCGTCGCGCGGCGCCGAAGGCCGGACCGTAGGAAGATCGTGCAACCGATGTCAAAGACGCTGTCGCCACCGCAAAGAAGTATGTAGGGAGTTCCGCGCCCAAGAGGGAATAGCCAACCTCGGGCTGGAGGAAGTCGAATCCGACGAGCAGTCGGCAGAGCTGGCGTCGGCGGGCACGCTCATTCGATGACGTCGTCGGCACGCACCAGGATTGTCTCCGGGATCGTCAGGCCGAGCGTCTTTGCGGTCTTCAGGTTAACCGCAAGCTCGAACCGGGTCGGTAGTTCAATCGGCAGGTCGGCGGGGTTGGCGCCTTTGAGGATGCGGTCCGCGAGCCCGGCGGCGCGATCGAAGATCGCGGCGACGTCCGGGCCGTAGGACATCAGCCCGCCATCTCGGGCCAGGTAGGTGTACTCGTAGATGGCAGGCAGGCGGTGCTCGGCTGCGAAATCGATCACCCGTTTGCGATTGAGCACCGTCAATATGTCCGTCACCATGAGGATGGCATCAGGCGGTTTTTTGGTCATTTCAGCAAAAGCGGTATCGAAGTCGTCGGGCGCCCGCACCCCGAGCGGCACGATCACCATCCCTACCCGGTTGGCCTCGACCTGGGCAGCCTGGTATCGAAGCGTCATGCCGAAATCATCCGCGTTCCACAACACCGCCACGGTACGCACGCTCGGCACCGCCTCCTTGAGCAGCGCCAAACGCTTGGCCGAAAGTTCGGCGGCGACTTCCGAGACCCCGGTGATGTTGCCGCCTGGATGAGACAGGCTCGCCGCCAGCCCGGTAGCGACGGGGTCGCCCGAAAGCGTCACCACCACCGGGGTATTGCCCGCCCGTTCCTTGGCCGCTATGGCCGCCGTATAGCCTTGCGTGATGATCACATCGACATGGTTGGCGACCAGCTCATCGATGAGCCCGGGGAGGCGGTCGGGCTCGCCCTGCGCCGCGCGGCGCTCGAAGACGACATTGCCGCCGACGACATAGCCGCGCCGTTCAAAATTGAGCGCCATGTCGGCGCCAAGAACGCCGGCGTCGGGCCCCCCTACCGACACCAGTCCGACGCGATAGACTTTGCCCGATTGAGCGAGCGCGCCAACTTGCAGCAGCGCGATTGCCGTGGCGGCGAAAACGGTGCGTCGGAGGATCATCAAAGGATCAGTTCGCCGTGATGGGGGTGGGCGGGACTGGTACCGCAATAGGTTGGGCCGCGGCACGACAAGGGTTAGGCTCCCGCCCCCCGAATATAGCCGTAATCGCATGGTACGAACCTCGTCGTGGAGGCACCAGGGGCGTTCTCGATGCTGTTGAACTTCATGCGGCGGCGCTTTGCTGCAATTCCGGCGGCTCTTCTCGCGGAAAAGCGTCTTTGGAAGTCCGGTCTCCCGCCTGCTTTATCCCTATATAATCAGGTGGCGCCGCCCGCTTGCGCCTGAGCCGCGCGTGCGCCCTCCGGACCGGCGGCCGGGTTGACAAGCGGGATCGTTCGGTGCCGTTTTCCCACCGCTTGGAACGGAAGTTACCCTGATGCACGCCTACCGGACCCATACTTGCGGAGCCTTACGCCTGGCCGATACGGGTCGAACCGCCCGGTTGTCCGGATGGGTGCACCGCAAACGCGATCATGGGCAGCTTCTGTTCATCGATTTGCGCGATCATTACGGAATTAGCCAGTGCGTGATCGACGTCTCTTCGCCGCTATTTTCGGCGGCGGATGCGCTGCGGTTGGAGAGTGTGGTCACAATGACCGGGCGAGTCACCGCCCGTTCGTCCGACACGGTCAATCCCAAGCTCGACACCGGTGAGGTGGAACTCGTTATCGCCGAGATCCAGGTTCAGTCTGAGGCCGAGCCTCTGCCGTTCCCGGTCAATACCGAGGCCGACTATCCGGAGGACATGCGCCTCACCTATCGCTTTCTCGATTTGCGGCGCGAACGGATGCACGCCAACCTCCTGCTGCGGTCGAACGTCATCGCCTCGATTCGGCGGCGGATGATCGAGCAGGGCTTCGTCGAGTTTCAGACGCCGATCCTCACCGCCAGCTCGCCTGAGGGGGCGCGCGACTACCTCGTGCCGAGCCGGCTCCATCCCGGCGAGTTCTATGCCCTGCCGCAATCGCCGCAGCAATTCAAGCAGCTGCTGATGGTTGCCGGGTTCGACCGCTATTTTCAGATCGCGCCATGCTTCCGGGACGAGGCGGGCCGCGCCGACCGCTCGCCGGGCGAGCATTATCAACTCGATTTGGAGATGTCCTTCGTGACGCAGGAGGATGTCTTTGCTGCGATCGAGCCGGTAATGCGCGGCGTGTTCGAGGAATTCGGCGGCGGACGGCCAGTAACGCTGCCGCCGTTCCCTCGCATTCCGTACGCGGAGGCGATGCGCAAATACGGCACCGACAAGCCCGACCTCCGCAATCCGCTGGAAATGCAGGACGTGACCGAGCATTTCCGCGATTCCGGGTTCAGGGTATTCGCCAGCCTGCTCGCTTCGGATGCCGTGGCTCGGGTGTGGGCGATCCCGGCTCCAGGCGGCGGGAATCGGGCCTTCTGCGACCGCATCAATGCCTGGGCCCAATCCGAGGGGCAGCCCGGGCTCGGCTACATCTTCTTTCGCGAGCGCGAAGGCGCCGGCCCGATCGCCAGGACTCTTGGACCGGAACGGAGCGAAGGCATCCGGAC
>Ga0209656_10001244_pt1 | contig 16600 bp, 14 predicted proteins | sample BogFormECP12_OM2_FD_188239 | JGI IMG/M metagenome (GOLD analysis project Ga0209656, IMG submission 188239) | Bog forest soil microbial communities from Calvert Island, British Columbia, Canada - ECP12_OM2 (SPAdes) (version 2) | ecosystem: Environmental > Aquatic > Freshwater > Wetlands > Bog ... | reverse complement strand
TCGTCGCCCAGATCACCGGCGTCGAGCAGCGCGAAACCGTGCCCGACGAAATCGTCCGAAAAGCAGCTCAGATCGAGTTGGTGGACATCACACCGGAGGCTTTGCGGCGCAGGCTCGCCCATGGCAACGTCTACCCGCCGGAGCGGATCGATGCCGCGCTGTCCAACTACTTTCGCACCGGCAACCTGACGGCGCTACGTGAAATCGCGCTGCTGTGGCTTGCTGATCAGGTCGATGCGGCGCTGGCGAAATATCGTGCCGACAAGAAGATTAAGGACACCTGGGAAGCCCGCGAGCGCGTGGTCGTGGCAGTGACCGGCGGCCCCGAATCGGAAACGTTGGTGCGCCGCGCCTCCCGCATCGCATCGAGGTCAGGCGCCCAACTCATGGTGGTGCACGTCGTCCGCGGCGACGGACTCTCGGCCGTGTCCCCACGCGAAATGGGCAAGGTGCGCGAACTCGCCGCCAGCCTCGGAGCAACGGTTCACCTGGTGGTCGGCGACGACGTGCCGACCGCACTGCTCGACTTCGCCCGCGAGACAAACACCACTCAGCTAGTGCTCGGCAGCTCCCGACGGTCGCGGTGGGCGAGGATGTTCAGCGAGGGAATCGGCGCCGCCACCATCAACGCCTCCGGGAAAATCGACGTCCACATGGTCACCCACGAGCAGGCCAATCGGGGCTTACAGTTCGCGTCGATTTCGCCACGCGCTCGCCAAATCGCGTCCTGGGCGGCCGCCCTCACTGTGCCGTGGGCGATCTTGGCGATCACGACACGCTGGTTGGACCCGATGTTGGACGTCGGCGGAAAGACCACAATCTTCTTTGCCGGTGTGATTGCCGTCGCGATGTTCGGCGGTGTGGCACCGGCCGTGCTGTCAGGCATGCTGTCCGGGGCGCTGTTGGTCTATTTCATCGCCGAACCGCGATACTCCTTCGCCGTCGCCGACCCCAGCAACGCCGTCACCATTGTGGTTTTGCTGGGGGTCGCGATGGCGATCGCCGTATTGGTGGATGCTGCTGCCAGCCGTGCCCGCGAAGCCAGGCGGGCGACCCAGGAGGCGGAGTTGCTGGCGCTGTTCGCCGGGTCGGTGCTGCGCGGCGCCGATCTCACCACGCTGCTGGAGCGGGTACGAGAGGCATACTCCCAGCGCGCGGTGTGCCTGGTGCGTGAGCTCGGCGGTCGCCTGGTGCCGGTCGCAAGTGTGGGCAAAGACCCCTGCGTGACGGTGGATTCCGCCGACACCGCCGTGAAAGTGGGCGATGACGAATTCTGGCTGCTGATGTCCGGCCGCGCCTTGACCGGCCGCGACCGCAGAGTGCTGTCGGTGGTCGCCACGCAAGCCGCGGGTCTGGTCAAACAGGGTGAGCTCGCAGAAGAGGCCGGCAAGGTTCAGTCCCTCGCGGAGGCCGACGAGCTGCGTCGCCTGCTGCTCTCTGCCCTCGGCCACGATCTGCGGACTCCGCTGACCGCGGCCAAGGCAGCGGTATCCAGCCTGCGCGCTGAAGACGTCTGGTTCTCTCCCGAGGACACCTCCGAACTGCTTGCCACCGTTGAAGAGTCGATCGACCAGCTGTCCTCCCTGGTCGCCAACCTGCTGGACTCGTCTCGACTGGCCGCCGGTGTGGTCCGACCACAGCTCTCCGAGGTCTATCTCGAAGAAGTCGTCCAACGCGCGCTAGTCAGTATCGGCAAGCGGTCCACGGTCTTTGGCCGGGACAGCCTCGACAGGGTCAAGGTGGAGGTCGGCGGAACAGTCGCGATGGCCGACGCGGGTCTGCTGGAACGGGTGATGGCGAACCTCATCGACAACGGGCTGCGTTACGCGCCTGACAGCTTGGTGCGGATCAATGCGGGTCAGGTCGGGCCACGTGTACTGATCAACGTTGTCGACGAAGGACCAGGAGTCGAGAAAGGCGCCGCGGAGCAGATGTTCGATCCGTTCCAGCGGCTCGGCGATACCGACAACAGTACCGGCCTGGGCCTGGGCCTTTCGGTGGCCAAGGGGTTCGTCGAGGCGATGCGCGGCAGCATCCAAGCGACAGATACCCCTGGCGGCGGGTTGACCATTCTGGTGGACCTGGAGGCGCCCCCGGAGGTTCCAAGCTCATGACACGCGTCCTGGTGGCCGATGACGACCAGCAGCTTCTGCGGGCGCTGCGAATCAACCTGTCGGTGCGCGGCTACGAAGTGACCACTGCCGCAAGCGGATCGGCCGCACTGCGAGCCGCCGCCGACCAACACCCCGACGTGGTGATCCTGGACCTCGGTCTGCCCGACGTACCCGGTACCGAGGTCCTCGCCGGGCTGCGCGGCTGGATGAGCGCACCGGTGATCGTGCTGTCGGCGCGCACCGATTCCGCAGACAAGGTCGGGGCACTGGATGCGGGTGCGGACGACTACATCACGAAGCCGTTCGGCATGGACGAACTGCTCGCACGCCTGCGCGCCGCGGTCCGCCGCGCCGCCGTGTCGACAGACGGAGACGAGCCGGTTGTGGAAACCAGGTCATTCACTGTCGACCTGGCGGCAAAGAAGGTGACCAAGAATGGCGCGGAGGTCCACCTGACGCCCACGGAGTGGGGAATGTTGGAAATCCTGGTGCGCAACCGCGGCAAGCTGGTCGGGCGCGAGGACTTACTCAGAGAAGTCTGGGGGCCCAAGTACGCGAAGGAAACTCATTATCTGCGTGTCTATCTGGCACAGCTGCGACGCAAGCTGGAGGACGACCCATCGCGCCCCAACCACCTGCTGACCGAAGCGGGCATGGGCTATCGCTTCGAGGCGTGATTGAAATCGGATGAATCGCAGCGTTCGCGAACGATTCCAGCTTATCGCCGCCGTCGGCCAGTGAGCTTCGCATGACGAGTTGATCTCAGTGCCAGCAAAATTGGCTGGTGAGGCCAGACGAGATAAAGCCGTGGTGTAACCTTCAACGGTAACGACATCGGCAAAGCGGGTGTCTCCTCGCGCTCGGTCTTCGACTCGACCGCGATCAGGTATTCCCGAGTGGCGGATGAGAGCATGCAGCAGCACATCATTGTCAGCGGTGACGATGCGCTGGCCACCACGATCATCGACGAGCTCAAAAGGGCCGGCGCGCGTGTTGTCAAGCTGGACAATGCAGAGCTGGCCAACGTCGGCGTTGCCCGCGAGCTCGCCCGAGCCGAAGTCGCGCGCGCCGTCGCCGTTGTCTGCGCCGGGGATGACGACGCCACAAATCTCGAAATCGCGCTGCTGGCAAGGAGAGCCAACGCCAACGTGCGCGTGGTCGCGCGGCTGACCAACGACGTGCTGCGCGCCGCGGTAGCCGATGACAATGGGCCCGGCGGGATCTTCAACGTCGCCGAACTCGCGGCGCCGTCGGTCGTCGAGGCCTGCCTGAAGCACACCACCCACCTGTTCGAGGCCGCCGGCATCGAATTCGTCGCCTCCGGCAGCGAAGCACCCCGGGACGGGACGCTACGCGAGATCTATGGCGAATTGGCACCGGTAGCGATCATTCGGGGCGAGAACGCCCCCACCCCCGGTGAGGTGGTGGCATGCCCGACCCGGGATCAGCGGGTGCACGCCGGCGACTGGACGGTGACGATCGGGACCGTCGACGAGACGGCGGATCGCGGCATCAAGGTTCAACAGCCCACCGGAACGCGCGCACGGCGCCCCCGGTTGCGCCGAGCGCTCGATGCCGTCCGCGTGGTGCTCAATGACTTCAACCCGGCGTTTTATCCCGCGCTTGCCGCCGCAGCCGTTTTGCTAACCACCTCGATGATCGTGTTGCACTACAACTACCAGCGCCCGCGGATGTCGTGGATCGACGCGCTGTACTTCACCGTCGAGACGATCACGACCACGGGTTACGGCGACTTCAGCTTCGGCCATCAAGTGATATGGCTACGCCTGTTCGCCGCGATGTTGATGTTCAGTGGGGCGACCACCATTGCTTTGCTGGTCGCATTCATCGCCGACGTGCTGCTGTCGCAGCGCTTCGTTATCGCGGCCGCCCGCCCGCGGGTGCGCCATCTGCGCAATCACATCATCGTCGTCGGGCTGAGCGAGCTCGGGATCCGCGTCGTCACCGATCTGGTCAACACCGGACACGATGTCGCGGTGATCGAGCGCGACGAGGAGAACCGCTTCTTGTCCATGGCGCAAGAACTCGACGTGCCGGTGATCTTCGGGGACGCGACGCTACTCCAGACGCTGGAGTCAGCGCGGGTGGATCGGGCCCGTGCGGTGGCGGTGGTGACCCGCGACGACATGGTCAATATCGAGACCGGCATCGTGCTGGCCGAGATGTTAGGACCGCGGGTGCTGCCCGAGGTCAACCGGCGGGCCGAGGTTCCGCTGGTGCTGCGGGTATACGACCGCACTCTGGGCTTCGCGGTCGCTCAGCGGTTCGGGTTCGACAACGTTCGGTCCTCTGTCGAACTGGCCGCACCCTGGTTCATCGGCGCCGCCAGCGGCCTCGCGGTGCTGGGGACGTTCTCGGTCGGGCAGAGTTCGTTCATGGTCGGCGCAATGCGCGTGGCGCCCGGCAGCGACCTCGACGGCCTGCAGATGTCCGACCTGTCCACCCAAATCCGCGTGATCGCGTTCGACCGGCAGGATGACGCACCGCCCCAGCTGCGGCCACGCCGGGAGGACCGGCTTTACGCAGGTGACACGGTCTACCTGGTCGGCCCGTATCGGGAATTGCTGGGCACGTTGCGCAGGGGGCTGCCTCCCCGCCAGCCCGCCACCGGCGAGGAACAATCGCGCGACGGCCACGAAGCGCAGCCAGACAAAAAGGGGCGAGACGCCGACGTCAGCCGCGAAGCACGAGCCGGTTGAACTGGCCCCTGGCCCGGCTTGTGCTTACAGCCAACTCACAGGAGACCCTGCTTAAATCGGATCGGGCTCCAAACCAGGGGGCGAGAGCAATGTCACGGGACCGCCAGACTTTACTCGGCGGCCTGACAAATCGTTAAACCTGAGAAACACAAGTGATGGTCGTCACAAAAGGTCGTTAAGATAGCGTTAGTATTTTGGATACCTTCCGTTAAAAACTGATAATGGGGTTGCTCAGCGGCCGAGGCACTGTGCTGGTGGGCTCCCCAAACGACAACTTGATGTAACGAATTCGGCGGTTTGCCCGACCATTATCCGGAAAGGGAGGGCGATGCTTTCTGGGACCGATGAGCCCGAATGTCCGCAGCGGCAGCGGACGATTTCGCGAGGAATCGTTCGCGCGGTGGGCCGCGCGGATGCGGCTACCCGAACGCCGCTGGCGGTTCTGACCTCAGCTGACGACGCGCCGGATCGGCGAGCGACAAAAGCGTTGTCGCATGCCACCATTCACCGAGCGGTCGATGGCGCAGCCGGGGCTCGGTGCGGGTTGTTCGTATCCGCCACCCAGACCGATGTCGGGGCGTGCGGCGCTACCAACCGGGCCAACTCGACGGCGTTGACTAAAGGGGTGGCTTAGCAATGGATTTCGGGAGTTACCCGCCAGAGATCAACTCCGGTCGAATGTATGCCGGCGCCGGGGCGGCGCCAATGCTCACCGCCGCAGAGGCTTGGGCAGGATTGGCCGCCGAACTGCATTCGGCGGCCAACTCGTATCAATCGGTGGTTTCGGGACTGACCGCCGGGTCGTGGCTGGGGTCCTCATCGACGTCGATGGCCGCGGCAGCGGCGTCCTATGTGGCATGGCTGAATGCCACCGCCGCGCAGGCCGAGGAAACGGCCACCCAGGCCAAATCCGCAGCCGACGCCTACCAGACAGCGTTTGCGTCGACGGTGCCGCCGCCGATGGTCGCCGCCAACCGGAGTCAGCTGATGACGCTGGTGGCGACGAACCTGTTCGGCCGGAACACGCAAGCGATCGCGGCCAACGAGGCGCAGTACGCCGAGATGTGGGCTCAGGACGCGGCGGCGATGTACGGCTATGCAGCTTCGTCAGCATCCGCGACGTCGTTGACTCCGTTTACCCCACCACAGCAGAACACCAACCCGGGTGGGTCGACCGCCCAGGCGGCCGCGGCCAGCCAGGCCGCCGGCACCTCGGCCGGCAACGTGCAGAGCACGGTCTCTTCAATCCAGCAAGCGTTTTCGTCGGTACCCAGCGCGCTGACGAGTGCCGCAACGTCGGCAGCGGCGCCAGCGCAGACGGACCCGCTGAGCACGTTGAGCAACCTGATCAGCATCTTTCTCGACGCACCCGCATCCATCGCTACCTTCCTGGCCGACATACCATTCGGCGTTATCGGGGTGACGGCCCTTCCCCTGGACATCATCGGCGCCGGGACCGGTTTGCACACAGACGACATCGTCAGCGGTTGGAACGGGGAGAAGCCCTGGCCGGAGACCGGGTCGGCACCCGTAGAGGCGTTCCCGGCGCGGCTCCTGAATCTGCCACCGGGCACAATGCCGCCGCCCAGCCTCGCCGCCGGTCTGGGCGAAGCCAACACGATCGGCGCTTTGTCCGTGCCACCGACGTGGGCCGTCGCCACCCCGGCGGTACGCCCTATCTCCTACACACTGCCGTCACTGACGGAAACCACCGCCACCGCTACCGCCGCCCCAGCGGCAGAAGCCGGTTCGGGCAGCATGCTCAGCGAGATGGCCGTGGCGGGCATGGCCGGACGAGCCATGGCCGGAACCGTAGGCACCGGCGGCGGCCGGAATGCGGCCAAGGCGGCTAAAGGCGCATCTCCGAGGGCGCGCGCCGGCACTGCGGCGACCACCAAAGACAATGCGGGAACTGCTGACAAAGACGCAGCGCCGCAAGACAAACCCCGGGCCGTCGTCACCGGAGTCGCGGCCGAGTTACGCGAGTTCACCAAGCTCCGCGATGAAGGAATTCTCACCGACGAGGAATACACCGAGCAGAAGAACCGCCTGCTCGGTCGCTGAGCCGCTCGCCGCCGTGCGGCGGAAGCGCCGGTTGCCTGGAAGAGGAATGCGCAGCAATGGATTTCGGGATTTATCCGCCGGAGATCAACTCCGGCCGGATGTATACCGGTCCGGGATCAGGGCCGATGCTGGCCGCTGCGCAAGCCTGGGGCAGCTTGGCCGACGAGCTGTATACGGCGGCCAGCGGGTACCAGTCGGTCGTCTCCGAGCTGACTGACGGGGTTTGGTCGGGTCCGTCGTCATTGTCGATGTCGGCCGCGGCTGGGAGCTACGTCGAATGGCTCAGCGCGACCGCTGCACAAGCCGAACAGACTGCCGCCCAAGCCAGGGCGGCGGCCGCCGGTTACGAGGCGGCGTTCGCGATGACGGTGCCGCCGCCGGAGATCGCCGCCAATCGCAGCCTGCTGGCGGTGCTGGTGGCGACGAACTTCTTGGGGCAGAACACACCGGCGATCGCGGCCACCGAGGCGCTGTACGCCGAAATGTGGGCGCAGGACGCATTGGCGATGTATGGCTATGCGGGTTCGTCGGCAGCTGCGACCGTGCTGAGCCCGTTCACCTCACCGGATCAGAACACCGATCCGGGCGGAACGGCCAGCCAGGCTGCCGCAGTCAGCCAGGCCAGCGGCACCGCTGCCGGCAACGTGCAAGGCGCTATATCGACTGTGCCGCAGGCATTGTCGGCGGCAGCGGCACCGGCCCAGACCAGCCCGCTGGACACCCTGAGCAACCTGATCAGCGTCTTTCTCAGTGCACCAAGCGATCTGGCTACTCTTTTCGTGCTCATACCGATGGACGCCCTGTCCGGGCCGGTGGACCTTCCCATCGCCTATCTCGGCACTGTCGCCGGTCAGAACACAGATAACATGATCAGCGGCTGGGAAGGGCAGGTGCCCTGGCCAGGCACCGGCGGCGCGCCGGTACAGGCTTTTCCGGCGAGTCTTCAGAGCCTGCCCCCCGGCGGGGTTCCGGCACCGACGATGTCAGCCGCGCTTGGCGAAGCGAACATGGTTGGGGGACTGTCGGTCCCGTCGAGCTGGACCGTCGCCGCGCCCGAGATACGGTCCGTCGCACTGACGTCGCCGCTCACCGGCCCCGGCGCGGCAGCTGCGCCGGCGATGCAAGCTGGCTCGGCAAGCAGTTTCAATCAGATGGGACTGGCGGGTATGTCCGGGCAAGCCATGGCCGGCCCGCCAGTCGCAGACGACAGGCAGGACAGCGGCAAGCCGGTGACCCACGCCCGCCTGGCTGCCCGCGGTCCGGGCGGGGCGGTCGACGACGAGACCGAAGTGACGCCCGCGCCTCGAACCGTCGTCACCGGAGTCGCGAGCGCCATACGCGAAATCACCCAGCTCCGCGACGAGGGACGTCTGACCGAGGAGGAGTACAAAAAGCAGAAGAAGCATCTGCTCGAAATCTCGATCAGGCACCGCCCGTTGGGCTGAGCAGCCCTGCAGCCCGACCGATCAGTCGGCTATCGACAGCGCGATGCCGTCCAGGATGTCGTGCTCGCTGACGATCAATGCGTCGATGCCGGCGCGCTCACGCAACGCGAACGCCAGTTCCTCGATCACGATTGCACCGCCACCGATCACGTCGGCCCGTCCCTCGTGCATCGGTCCGAGCGCGGCGCGCTGTACGCGAGACATGGCGATCAATCCATCGCACACCTCGAGCAGTCGGTCCACGCCGACCCGCGAAAGATGAATGGCCGCAGAGTCATAGGTCGTCATATTTTGCGCGAGCGCCGCGATCGTCGTCATTGTGCCGGCCACACCAACCCAGGTCCGGGCTCGTTCCACCGGAACGACGCGCAGCGCTTCGCCGAGCCGTTCGCGAACCACCTCGCGGGCAGCCGCCACCTCGCCGGCCGTTGGCGGATCGGAATGCAGACATCGCTCGGTCAGCCGCACGCAGCCGATGTCGGCCGAGAAGCTCGCCTGCACTTTGGCTGTCCCGAGCACGATCTCGGTCGACCCGCCACCCAAGTCGACGATAACGAAAGACGCTGCGGCGGAGTCTAATTCGTTCACCGCTCCCCGGAAGGACAGCTCGGCCTCTTCGACGCCGGTGATCACCTCGGCGACCGCGCCGTCAACCACTGCGCCCAGCACATCGGCCGTCATCGCGAAGAAGACGTCCCGATTTGCGGCGTCGCGCGTGGCCGAGGTGGCGACCATGCGGATCCGATCGACGCCGTTCGCCGCGCACAGGGCGGCGTAGTCGACGAGCGCGGCGCGGGTGCGCTGCAAGGCATCCGGGGCGAACCGACCGGTCGCGTCGACGCCCTGTCCGAGCCTCACGATGCGCATCTCGCGATGCACGTCGCGCAATTGCCCGTCGTCCGCATCTGCGATCAGCAATCGAATCGAGTTGGTACCGCAGTCAATCGCCGCAACGCAGGTCATGTGCGCCGCTCCTCCTCATCGCTCCGCTCTGCATCGTCGCCGACGCGGCTCACGTCCACTCCCCCGGATCAAGAATGCCGGCCATCGACGGCTCAACCGCCAGCACCGCCAGCGCCTCGTCACCAAGCGGATTGGTTCCCCGACCCTTGGCCAGCGAGTGCGCAATCAGCACGTGCAGGCACTTGACCCGGCCCGGCATGCCACCGGCCGAAAACGTCGTTCCCAGTGGCTCGATAGCATCCCGCTCGGCCAGGTATGCCTCGTGAGCCCGTCGATAGCCGGCGGCCAGTTCGGGGTCACACCGCAGCCGCTGCGTCATATCCCGCATCATCCCGGTTGTCTCCAGCCTGCTCGCCGCGGCGGTGAGCACCGGGTGTGTCAGGTAGTACAATGTCGGAAACGGTGTTCCGTCAGGCAGTTTCGGCGCGGTCTGCACCACGCCGGGCTCACCGTTGGGACAGCGGTAGGCGATCTGAAGCACTCCACGCGGCTCGCGGCCGAGCTGGCGCGCCACCGCGTCGAGGTCGTCACGATCAACCACCGGGCGGTGGCGGATTCGGCGGGGCGGGCGCCGGCGGCGGAGCGGGGGCCGGTGTCGGCGGGCCGTGCGGGGTATCGGCGATGGTGTGCCACAGCGACGTGTACCACGGGTCGTTGGTGGCCGCGGGCGTCGGCAGGTTTCCCGGCTCCGTGGGTACGGCCGCCGACGGCGGAAGCTGGACCTGATACGGGATGTCGCCCGGCTTTACGAAGCCGAGCCGCTCTCGGGCTTGCGCCGCAATGTAAGCCGGGTCGCCGAGCTTGACCTTCTGCTGTTGGAGATCGGCGATCTGTTGTCGCAGGGCGGCTTCGGAGGCGGCCAGCTGTTTCATCTCGGTGCGCTCTGCTAAATAGGTGCGGACCGGGCCGGCGATGGTGAGCGTCAGGACGCAAACAACCGCCGCGAGGATCGCAGCCCGCCGCGCGGTCAGGCCGAGTCGTTGGTCGGACCGTTGCTCGGCCGACTCGACGATCGCGCGTTTGATGGGTTCGACGGGCTCCGGCATGGCGCGAGATGCATTCGGGCCCGGACGGGCTGCCGGCGCCTTGCGCGGCCGGCCCTGTTTCGAATCGCCGGCCCGGCCCGGGCGCGAGGCCGGTGAGCGCCGCTTCGGGTCTGGCCGTTTCGATTCGGACATGGTTCCTGCAGGCTATCCGGCTTCCGGCGCGTATCGGGGAAATGCCAGATCACCGGCGTAGCGCGCGGCGTCGCCGAGGGCTTCTTCGATCCGAAGCAGCTGGTTGTACTTCGCCACTCGTTCGCTGCGCGCCGGCGCACCGGTCTTGATCTGCCCGCAGCCGATGGCGACCGCGAGGTCAGCGATCGTGGTGTCCTCCGTCTCACCGCTGCGGTGGCTGATCATCGTGCGGTATCCGCTGTGGTGGGCCAGCGCCACGGCGTCAAGCGTCTCGGTCAACGTCCCGATCTGGTTGACCTTGACCAGCAACGCATTTGCCACACCCCGTTCGATGCCCTCCTCGAGCCGCTCGGGGTTGGTGACAAAGATGTCGTCGCCGACGATTTGCACCCGCTCGCCGATCGATGCCGTAAGGGCCACCCAACCATCCCAATCATCTTCGAACAGCGGGTCTTCGAGAGACACCAGCGGATAGGAACCGAGCAGATCGGCGTAGAACTCTGTCATCTGCGCGGCGGTGCGAGACTTGCCCTCGAAGGTGTAACCATTGGCGTCGTTGTGGAACTCGTTAGCCGCCGCGTCAATGGCCAACGCCACGTCGGCGCCTGGTTTGAAACCGGCGGATTCGATGGCCAGGCTGATCACGTCCAGCGCGGCCTTGGTCCCAGGCACGTCGGGAGCGAAGCCGCCTTCGTCACCGAGGCCGGTCGAGAGCCCCTGCTTCTTCAGCACCGCCTTGAGAGCGTGGTAGACCTCGGCGCCCCAGCGCAGCGCCTCGCAGAAGCTCGGCGCCCCGATCGGGGCCACCATGAACTCCTGGATGTCGACAGCGGTGTCCGCGTGGGCGCCGCCGTTGAGGATGTTCATCATCGGCACCGGCAGGATGTGCGCGTTGGGGCCGCCGAGATAGCGGAACAGCGGCAACTCGGCGGAGTCGGCGGCAGCCTTGCTGACCGCCAGGGATACCCCGAGGATGGCGTTGGCGCCTAGCCGAGACTTGTCCGGGGTGCCGTCGAGATCCAGCAGCGCCTGATCGACCAGGCGCTGATCGTCGGCGTTGAGTCCGATGACGGCTGGTGCGATTTCGTCGAGCACGGCCTGCACGGCCTTCTTCACGCCCTTGCCGCCGTAGCGCTCGCCGCCGTCACGCAGCTCGACGGCCTCATGCTCGCCGGTCGACGCGCCGGAGGGCACCGCGGCTCGTGTGAATGTCCCGTCGATGAGGGCCACCTCGACCTCGACCGTCGGATTGCCGCGCGAATCGAGGATCTCGCGGGCTCCGACCTGCTCGATAATCGGCACTGAGTTCTCCTTGCGTCGTCAGGGCTCCGTAATTGCCATCAGTAGCCTAGAGCCCGCTCAGAGCGGGTGACCCGCCGCATAGGCGGTAGCCCAGTCGCGCACGGCGCGGGCATACACGTCGGAGTTGTTGTATGCCCACAGCGCCGTTATCCACCCTCGCGGGGTGGCGAGATCCTTCCCGCGCCAACACAAATAACCCGCGGCTGACAGCGCGGCATCGTCGATGTTGTCCACGCTGACCGCGCCGTCGTTGTTGGCGTCGACCCCGTATTCCCGCCATGTCTCGGGGATGAACTGCATCGGCCCCATGGCCCGCACGGTGTTGGAGCCGTTGTCCATGCCGCCCATCTCGCTGTCGACGATGCGCACGGTGCCGTTAGTCCCGTCGAGCACCACACCCCTGATCGGGGGACGCACATCTCCGTTCGGATAAAGCGTCGCGCCGTGATAGGTGCCGTGGTGACTCTCGATTTCACCGATACCGGCCAGCGTGGTCCACGCGATGTGGCAGCTGGGATTTTCCACCTCAGCAACCCGCGCGGCGTACGCGTAGGCCTCCACCGCGGTGACGGGGATTCCCAGTGACGGCGCAAGAGCGCCCGCCCACACGTGCAGCTGATCGGCGGGCCGGCCCTTGGCGTGGGTGTCGACCTGCGGCACCGGAGGGCCGGGGGGCGGCGGCACGCCCTTCGGGATGTAGGGGCCCAGCTGCCAGCTACAACTCGATGCCAAGAGCAGCGCCGTCGCACCCACGACGGCGAGTGCCCGCAGCCAACGGACCGGCGACACAACACTCCCCTACACACAGGATTACCTGACCATGGTCCCACGGGAATCAACTACCTCCCCCGAGCCCACCCCCGCCGGGCCAGGCATACCCCCGTTGTCCAGGCACGATGATGTGCGCCACAGCCGCCACCGACCGGTCGATAGGGCGTGTCGAGAGGTTGGGAAAGGGCCATTGATCGTCAAACGACAGCGATAAAGTTCCCGGGTGAACGTGATGAATCTGTTCCGGCTGGATGGCAAGAACGCTCTGGTGACCGGCGCCTCCAGCGGTATCGGCAAGCAAGTGGCGCTGGCTTACGCGCAAGCCGGCGCGGCGGTGGCGATCGCGGCCCGACATGATGAGCCGCTGCAGGAAGTGGCCGCGGAGATCGCTGCCGGCGGCGGGAAGGCCGTCCCCATCACCTGCGATGTCACCCAGCCCGAGCTGGTGGCCGCCATGCTGAACCGGGTCACCGACGAGTTGGGCGGGATCGACATCGCGGTGTGCAACGCCGGGATCATCACCCTCAACAGCCTGCTGGACATGCCGCTAGAGGAGTTCCAGAGCATCCAGAACACCAACGTCAACGGCGTCTTTCTCACTGCACAGGCCGCGGCGAAGGCCATGGTCGCCCAGCAACGCGCCGGCACCATCATCACCACGGCGTCGATGTCGGGCCACATCGTCAACACCCCGCAGCAGGTCGGCCACTACTGCGCCTCAAAGGCAGCCGTCATCCACCTCACCAAGGCGATGGCCATGGAGTTCGCGCCCCACAACATCCGGGTCAACAGCGTCAGCCCCGGCTACATCCTCACCGAACTGGTCGAGCCCTACAGCGAGTACCACGCGTTGTGGGAACCCAAGATCCCGCTCGGACGCTTGGGCCAGCCCGAGGAACTCGTCGGCATCTACCTCTATCTCGCCAGCGACGCGTCGAGCTACATGACCGGTTCCGACATCGTGATCGACGGCGGCTACACCTGCTGGTGAGTGGCCAGGCACAAACGAAAACGCCCCCGGGCGATAAACCCGTCTTCAGCTTGTCAGGCTGGCGAGCAGACGCAGGCTTTCCTCGGATGGTGAACCGGGATCAGCGTGGTACGTGACGATCATCTGGCGACAGTCCCGTTGGATCGCACGCGGCTGCTGCGACGGGCGGCTGAGGCCGTCGTGGCGGGCGGCACGCTGGTGGTGGTGGATCATGGCGGGGCACCGCCGTGGGCGTCGAAGCTGGATCACCATCGCCATGAATTCCCGACCGCCGACGAAGTCGTGTCGTCGTTGAATCTCGATGACTCTCAATGGGATCGGATCAGGGTCGGAGCTGTCGAGCGCGACGCGCTCGGACCGGAGGGGCAGCAGGCGGTCCTCACCGACAACGTGATGGTTTTGCGGCGGCGTTAGACCTAGCCGTCGAGTGGGTCGGCCTTAATGCGATCGGCAGCATTGTTGGCAACCCTCGCGGCGGCGGCACTGTCCGGCTTGCGTCTCGCCTGGTCTTCGAAGCACGCCAGGAATTCGCTACCGAATCCTTGCCTGGGATATCGCGCGAGTGTCTGCGCCCTTGCCTCCGCCGGGAACTCTTCCGGTCGCCGCCCGACTACGTCCCAGCTCGTAGCGACCTGCAGCAGGTGGGACTCGGGGTCAGCGGTCGAAGAGACGTCGTCGCGCATGTGTAGCACGATGATCTCCGATGCCCTGGCCGCCCGATCAGCTGGCCAGCCGGCCGCTACCCCGAACAACCATGCTAGATCCCCGCCCGCCTCTTCAAAGGACACTCGGTGACTGTCGAATGGCTCGGTGAGAGCGATGTCGCGAAGCAGCGCCGAAACGTAATAGAGTTCGTCGTCGAAGGCGATGCCGCGCGCTGCGCCGTACATCGCTCCCGACAAATACGAACGGACGCAGTGGTTGAGTAACGCGGGCGAGTAGAAGCGGGCAGCCACTGAAAGCTGTCGCCGCCGGCGTCTGCGGAAACATGGCTATACGACGACTCTCTCACTCAATGCTTCTAGCAGCAGGCGTTGCGGCCGCACACGCGAAACACCCACGGCCAGTAGGACCGGGGGTGGTGGCCGGCGCGCTCGTCCTCGTCGGCAGGCTTGTCAACGATCGCGGTCTCGGTGGTGACGGATTGCAGCCCGCACATCGTCGTTAAGCGCCTAAGTAGTCGTCGATTCAACCGGTCTTGGTCGTAGCGCGTTGATAACGATGTCGCGACCAATAAGACGAAAACGTCGGGGCAGCCTTCATCTGGTGTCGGCGTTTCCGTCACCCGGTGTGAAGCCCGCCTGCCTGAGCAGTCGGCGCAGGTCAACGATCATCTGCTCGTCGATGTCTTTCCCGCGCGGCGCCTCGAGCACCTCGGTTCCGGGCCCCAACGTCACTTTTAATTTGCCGTTGCGCTCTTCGGTCGTCGTTCCGACGTAATCGAGCAGCGACAAAACCTCACGCCACTCGATATTGCCGCTGGTCGGATGGCTGAAGATCTTGGCGAGAGTATCCCGGTGATGACTACTGAGGTGCACGTCCCTGAGCCGTCCTGCCAAGCTAGATAGCGGAACTCGATCGTGTCACCCTTCGCGTCGAACAACAACACGATTTTGCCCTGTCTCATCTTTCCAAGGGATTGAGTCGGCCATCAGGCGGCGTGGTAACCGCGGACGACACCGGCAGGGCGTTCGTTATGTTTCGTTCTCATCCACGACTTCCGCGACAGCGCCCCACGGAGCTCTGACGAAGTATTCACCGGTGGTGGCACGATTCGGGACACACTCATCGGAAAGATTCCAACGGTGCTTCGCAGCGAGTTATATGCGATCCCCGCACTGGTCGCCGCAGCGATCACCGTCGCAGCTATGCGGATGGGTATTTACGGACTGCCGACCGCTCTGGGAGCCGCGGCGGTCTGCTTCGCTATCCGGATGCTCGGCGTCCAGTTCGGCCTGAACGCACCAACCCCATGTGGAGCTGTCGGCGACAACGCGGATTCTCCCGATTCGAATCCTCCGCCTTCCCCTCCCGACGGGCAATGATCTACCTGGCGAGCCAGGCGGCGGGAAACTGCCGCCTGCCGAACATCGCCCTGTTCAGTTCGTCGAGCAGTTCAGGTGCGCCGCCCGCCTCGACAAACCGGACATTGGGTTAGCCCGCGCCCGCCGCGATCACCTCGTCCACCTCGAGGGCCCGGTCGGCCATCTCGGCGTGTGCCTTCTCCAGCGCGTCTGCCTGATCCTCATCGGCCTTCATCAGCGCCTCGATGTCGAAGCCGGCCATGTCGAGCACACCCATGTCCCTGAAGGCCTTTTGCACCTTGTCGCCCCACAACCCGATGTCCTTGACGATCGGCACGATGCGGCTGAACAGGTGCGAGCGGAACTGGATCATCAGCGGCGACGTGTCGACCCACTCAGCACAGGCTTGGACGTCCATGCCGAGGGTCTCGAAGACCTCCTCGCCGCGGAACCGGTCGCGCATCAGGTAACAGGCGTCCACGACGAACTCTTCACGCTCTCCCCGCTCGGCCTCGGTCAGCGCGGAGTAGTAGTCCTTCAGCGAGATTCGGCCGAAGGCGACGTGCCTCGCCTCGTCCTGCATGACGTAGGCCAGCACCTTCTTGGCCAGCGATTCCTGCGCCGACATGTCCCGCAGCACCCCGAAGGCGGCGAGGGCGAGCCCTTCGATGAGGACCTGCATGCCGAGGTAGGGCATGTCCCAACGCGAGTCGCGCAGGGTGTCGTCCAGCAGTGCGGTCAGGTGCTTGTTGATCGGGTAGACCAGGTCGACCTTCTCCTGCAGGAACCGCGAGAACGCCTCGACGTGGCGGGCCTCGTCCATGGTCTGGGTGGCCGCGTAGAACTTCGCGTCCAGGTCCGGGACGACCTCGACGATCTTGGCCGCGCACACCATCGCGCCCTGCTCGCCGTGCAGAAACTGCGAGAGCTGCCAGGCCTGGAAGTGCTGGCGCATCTCGGCGCGACGTGCGTCGTCTGCGGCGTCCCACATCGGGCTGCCGAACAGCGGATGGAACTCGTCAGGCAGC
>Ga0209656_10001242_pt1 | contig 16628 bp, 7 predicted proteins | sample BogFormECP12_OM2_FD_188239 | JGI IMG/M metagenome (GOLD analysis project Ga0209656, IMG submission 188239) | Bog forest soil microbial communities from Calvert Island, British Columbia, Canada - ECP12_OM2 (SPAdes) (version 2) | ecosystem: Environmental > Aquatic > Freshwater > Wetlands > Bog ... | reverse complement strand
GGATCGCAACTGCAATCGTTCTTAATCATTGGCGGCCCTGCCGCGCGCCAACTCTTCCGTTAGGCACCCCCTTCGATTCCCTAGATTTGCCAGAAAAAATCGCCATTAACTAGCAAGATTCATCTCAAACCGCCGCTCGATTGCTCTGAAGGCAGTGAGGTATATGCATTATCTCGAAGCGCTGATGCCGGATACCAAAGTCGCAAGCTCGCGCGCCACCAGTTGTGCCAGGACGGCTGGAAGCTGCAGATCGTCAAACGCCGGCAGCGCGCGTTCAAGATCACAGGCCTCACCTGGATTGTGGAGCGCGGCTTCGCCTGGCTTGGCCGAAATCGACGATTGAACAAGGATTACGAGTACTGCGTGCAGAGCTCTGAGACACTCATCGAAATCGCCGCAACACGCCTTATGCTCAATCGCCTCGCTCAGGCATGAGCCTTTTTAAAGACGCTCTGAGACACATCCCCAGCAGCCCCTTTTTTTGCCGACTCACGGCACTATCCCAAACTGGCCGTTTCAGCATCCTCGACTTGTAGTCGCAAATAATGTGGAACGCTCAGTCGCACCAAATTTGGCAAAAATCACGGCCAGTCGCATTTAATTTGGCATCTGACAATAAAGCAGGAGACTACCGCACCAGCCGGAGGAAATAGAGTCCGGCATTGCCAGCTGCGATGATGTGCTCGTTGTCGGGAAAGCATGCGCAGGCTTAGCGGTGAATCTGTATAGAGCGCAGCTAGGCAATCTGCGGTTTCAGTGTCGAAGCGGCGCCTGAAAACCCGGTATTTTCCGTTTCGATGTATAACACATAACCTCCTAACGCTGTTGGATTCAATTCCAAAGGATTCGGTGTCCGGCTTACGGGACCTAGCGCTCATCGGCGCGATGTTGTGGCTAGGGAAACAAATCAACTGACTATTTGCTCACAAAAGGAAATGTAATCAACTACACGGGAATTATCATTTGAAGGGTAGATTTAGGAGCTTGACTACTTCCGCCCGCAGTTTCTTCACTTCATCGTTGTCTGGAGCGAGCTTGATGGCGCGGTGGGTCTGATAATCAGCTTCTGCCCGTGCCCGCCGAGCTTGGTTTGGATCAGTTCCTCTTTCCAGAGCGTAACTAGCGAGGCGCGATCCAAAATGTGCCGCCAGACGAGCATTCGCCGGATCTACCTGTAACGCGGTTCGCAGATCATCGAGAGTCCCTTCGGCGATCCGGTGCTCAATCCATTCGGGAACGGTTAGTTTCGAGAAGGGAGAAATCGTACGGCGCCTGGGATCTGCGACGCTCCACTTTAGCAATCGCCCGACCGGAGTTAATCCCGAAGATTGTCGTTCAAACTTTGCCACAATTTTCTCCCGGGCGGCTCTCACCTGATCTGCGGGAAAAATTCGCAGAATCTCCGCCTGGCCATAATTCTGGAGAACAGATCCACAAGCAGCTTCAGCCAAGTCAGCGAGAAGCAACACGTCACTTGGCGTATCTTGGTTGCTGATTGTCGGCACATCCCAGACTTGCGCCGTCTTATCCCATGAGGCTGTCACCACCCGTTGACCATCCGCACTGAACTGCGCCGAACAAACCTCGTCCTCATGCCGCATCGGTTCCCCGAGTGCTTTACCGCTCGCCGCATCCCACACTCGCGACGTCTTATCCTTTGAGGCCGTCACCACCCTTTGGCCATCCGTACTGAACTGCGCTGAACGAACCGCGTCCTCATGCCGCATCGGTTCGCCGATTACTTTACCGGTCCCAGCCTCCCAGATTCGCGCCGTCTTATCCTCTGAGGCTGTCACCACCCGTTGGCCCTGCGCACCGAACTGCGCTGAATAAATCCAGCTGTCATGGCGCATCGGTTCCCCGATTGCTTGACCGGTCGCCGCGTTCCAGACTTGCGCCGTCCTATCCTCTGAGGCTGTGACTACTCGTTGGCCATCCGCACTGAACTGTGCGGCCAGAACCACGTCCTCATGGCGCATCGGTTCCCCGATTGCTTCACCGGTCGCCGCCTCCCAGACTCGCGCCGTCTTGTCCTCTGAAGCCGTCACCACCCGTTGACCATCCGCACTGAACCGCGCTGAATAAACCCAGCCGTCATGGCGCATCGGTCTACCGATTACTCTACCGGTCGCCGCCTCCCAGACTTGCGCTGTCTTATCCTCTGAGGCCGTCACCACCCGTTCGCCATCCGCACTGAACTCTGCGGCCAGAACGGCGTCCTCATGGCGCATCGGTTCGCCGATTTCTGTACCGGTCGCGGCATCCCAGACTCGCGCCGTCTTATCCTTTGAAGCCGTTACCACCCGTTGGCCATCCGGGCTGAACTGCGCCGCAATAACCGCGTCCTCATGGCGCATCGGTTCGCCGATTTCTGTACCGGTCGCGGCATCCCAGACTCGCGCCGTTTTATCCTGTGAGGCCGTTACCACCCGTTGTCCATCCGCATCGAACTGCGCTGAATAAACGCAGCCGTCATGGCGCATCGGTTCGCCGATTGCATTACCGATCGCCGCATACCAGATTTCCGCCGTATTGTCCCTTGAGGCTGTCACCACTCGTTGGCCATCCGCACTGAACTGCGCTGAATAAACCCAGCCGTCATGGCACATCGGTTCGCCGATTGCTTTACCGGTCGCCGCATCCCAGACTCGCGCCGTCTTATCCTCTGAAGCTGTTACCACCCGTTGGTCATCCGGACCGAACACCGCTGAAATGACCGCGTCTCCATGGCGCATCGGTTCGCCGATTGCTTTACCGGTCGCCGCATCCCAGACTCGCGCCGTCTTATCCTCTGAAGCTGTTACCACCCGTTGGCCATCTGCACTGAACTGCGCCGAACGAACCGCGTCCTCATGCCGCATCGGTTCGCCGATTGCTTTACCGGTCGCGGTATCCCAGACTCGCGCCGTCTTATCCTTTGAGGCTGTCACCACCCGTTGGCCATCTGCACTGAACTGCGCCGAACGAACCGCGTCCTCATGCCGCATCGGTTCGCCGATTGCTTTGCCAGTCGCCGCATCCCACACTCGCGCCGTTTTATCCTCTGAGGCCGTCACCACCCGTTGGCCATCCGTACTGAACTGCGCCGAACGAACCGCGTCCTGGTGGCGCATCGGTTCGCCGATAGCTTTACCGCTCGCCGCATCCCAGACTCGCGCCGTCTTATCCTTTGAGGCCGTAACCACCCGTTGGCCATCCGTACTGAACTGCGCTGAATAAACCCAGTCCCCATGGCGCATCGGTTCGCCGATTGCTTTGCCAGTCGCCGCATCCCACACTCGCGCCGTTTTATCCTCTGAGGCCGTCACCACCCGTTGGCCATCCGCACTAAACTGCGCGGTCAGAACCACGTCCTCATGGCGCATCGGTTCGCCGATCGCTTTACCAGTCGCAGCGTCCCAGACTCGCGCCGTTTTATCAAATGAGGCTGTCACCACCCGTTGGCCATCCGCACTGAACTGCGCTGAAAAAACCGCCTCGTCATGCCGCATCGGACCCGCCACCGGTATCGCCCAGTTGGCTTGAATCAGCATCGCACCCGTGAGTGCTACGGCCCTCCCGTTTTTCGGGTCAAGACGCAGCGCCAATGCCAGGTGTGCTAACGCAAGCACATCTTTCCCATCCTCCAACATATATTGTGCGAGAGAAACATTCGCACGGCTGCTGGCATCCGCTGTTTTGTGCTCGGCTTCACGTGCCAACACCGTTTGCTTTTCCGCCTGGCGTTTCTGCCAGAAGCCAAAAATTGCTGCCACCGCAGCCGCAAGCGCGACCAGCGCCAACATCCAAGCAAGCCGGCGGAGCTTCGAGGCCGCTTCCTTCTGCTCTTTAGCTCGCTTCTCTGCGTCCTCGAGCTCCTTTTTCTGTCGCTTTTTTTCCTCTCCGTCGAGTCGTTCTCGAAGCGCTCGGCTCGCATTGATAAAGCTGCGTTCCTCTTCTGAAAGGTCTTCGCTTCGTTTGTGGAACCAACTTTGCGCTTCGATTAACAGTGGACCGCGCAACAATGCGCCTTCATCTTTCCCGACTCGCTCCCATTCACCTAGCAACCCCTCCAGTCGTTTGCGCCAAAAAAGGAATTCACGATCTTCATTGACCCAAGCCCGTAAAGTCACCCAGTTCGAGATCAACGCCTCGTGCGCTACCTCCACGGTCTGTGCTGCGCCAGTCGACGATACGTTTGTTACAAGCAGACGTTCTTTCGCAAGCTTGTCGACAAGATCGATCGCTTCGAGAGGCAACTCCTTAAAAGCGGCTCGCCTGCGCGTGTCTTCGCCGCCATCAGCAGGGCTCACCAACCGCAAGAAGACACGCTGAAGAATGTTCCGCGCTGCGGGAGAAAGATGTGCGAAAAAGTCGTCCGCCTTTTTTGCCAACGCGCCTTTAAGCTCTCCCATTGTATCGTAGCTTTCATTCAACAGAAGTCCGCCGCGTCGTTTCTCCCAGAGTTCGGTAAGCACAAACTCCAAAAGCGGCAGATTGCCAGGTTCATCGCCCACAGCACCGAGGATCCGCTCAACCAAACCTGCTTCAAAATTTAACTGCAGTTTCTCTGCCGGTTTTCGAATTACTGAGGTTAACTCCTGCCGAGTCATCGGGCCGAGATTGATTTGTGCGCCCTGCAATCGATCGCTAAGCGCTCGGTAAGCGAAGGCCTTGCCGACAAAGTCGCCCCGTAAGGTGATCGCGACTGTGAGCTTGGAGCCAGAAAGGGTGCTCGCGGTAATCAGTTCGTCGACAAACTTGCGCCGACCGGCGTCATCCTGAACCAACGTGTACAGCTCTTCAAATTGGTCAACGAAGATCAAAACCCGATCCGTGCCGCGTTGCTTGTCGAGAATACGTCGAACCACGTCATAAAGAGATACCGTTCCGCCGGCAAAGAGTCCGGCGAGCTTGCCGGCTTCCTCCAAGCGATCAACCTCGCTCTTTGTTGGCTCTAGGAAAGGAACGAGCGCCGTAGCAAGCGCCTTTAATGGCTGATCAGTTGGGACTAGGGAGATAAATTCCCATGTGGTGCCGTGATCGCTTCGCAATCTAGGAACCAGGCCGGCACGCACGACTGATGATTTGCCGCTGCCCGAGGCGCCGACCAGCGCAAGAAATGGATGATGCTTGATTCCATCGACAAGTCCTTCAATTGCAGCTTCCCGGCCAAAGAAAAATGGAGCGTCTTCCTCGCGAAAGTGGAGAAGCCCGCGGTATGGGCAGATAGAGGCGCGGACAGAATCAAAGTGCCCTTGGAGATCTGGACCGGGTGCTTCCCCGCGGGCGGCTTTGATTAGAATTGCTATTCCTCGGTCGAGCACCTGGCTGCGCAAGTCCACCCAGGTGAGTTGCCTAAGAAAGCCCAGCGGGGGCTCGCAGTCAGGGAGTAACACCGGTATGACGGGGAGATTCGGATTTCTACTCTGAAGGTCGAGCGCGACGTCCACCTCTCTTTGTTGCCAAGAACCCATCTCACCCGGTCCCACAAAGATGGCGACAGCCTTAGACGAGCTCAGAGTATTTTCTAGCCTGGGTCGCCAGCGTGCGCCAGGCGCGAGGTACCAGCGGTCCAGGAACGGCTCTAGCCCCTCAGCGCGCAGTCTCCGCGCAACGTCTTCCACCACGCCATGATCAGCCGAGTTGTAGCTCAGAAAGATGTCATAACTGAACGCTGTCGGAGCCATTACGCACGCTACCGTTCCTTCCGGATTGATTAGCATAAAGTTAACCACCCCAGTAAGCATGATTTCTGGAGACGAACAATAACCCGATCGGGTATGATGCATTTCTGATACTTCAGTATTATTTTGCCGAATCATTTCCCGAGATCTTTGATCTTTAGCACAAGTTGCGAGTTTCTCGGCTTCCCTTTTGGCCGCAAGCTTACGTTCGAAGATGTTATAGCCTTCGGGCCGAACTGTGGTGTGGTTGGAAATAATGCTCAAGACGCGCTGCGCGAGTAACCGCACTCTTCAAAAAGCTTAAATAAATAATGAAAGTTGCATTAAATCCGGAAGAGCTGCGGCTGATTCTCGATGCACTCGATGACAAGCACCAATTTCAGCGGGGGGAGGGGGGATCGGACGCACCACTTTCGTTCAAAATCCCCACGCCGCTCCAACAAAAGTAAACAGGCCAGGCGTCGTAGCTTTTGTCACTCCAATGTTAACACCCGCATCCAACTGCCAATTCTGATTTGGTGGTTGATAAATCAAGCCTGTATCGAAGGTGCCCTGCCAACTACCGTCCGTCGTGGGGATCTCCGTAGTGAATTCGATGTAGGTGGTCAGTGTTTTGGTAATCGCATGCCCGAGGGCGGCGCGACTGAAATATTCCAAAAGGGAACCGCCGCTAGGTTGGTGCTGCGTCTGAATACCGCTCTCGGTTCGCAAATTAAATCCGGCCGGAAGCGCAAATTCGGCGAGGACCGCGCCGTCCCCGGCAAAACCTCCGCCGCCTATACCGGCTGAGCCGCTCGGAAAGGTTACCCCTGGAAAAAACGCAATCGCGACCGGACCACTGTCATCTCCTAAAATGTTAATTTTGGAACTCAACGTGGTATCGCTGAAACCACTTTGTTTCAGTTGTCCACCGGTATTTTCGTTCCTGGTCAGTTTATAAGTGTAGGCTATAAACATTAGCTCAACGTCTGCATAGTTTGTCACCCCGAGCCGGATATTCGTGTCGCCAAACGTAAACTGGTCAAGTCGGTTTCCCCAGCGATCGCGCGCGTACTCGAATAATCCCATTTCCAGTAACCAATGACCAGCATCAACCGTGTAGGGACTGTCCGTGACATATGGACGATCCGGCGAGAATTCTCGCATTTCGTCGGCTGGAGTGGGGTTGAAGGGATTGAACCGGCTTTTATCGACCTGGCTGGGAGGCGATACCTCTGCAGTAGCGGCAGATTCCGGCGTTGGCGTTGCGGATTGCGCCCCGGCGAGGTGCACAAATGCGACAAGGAGACCGCTCAGGATGATATACTTCATGAAGTTCGTGGCTGCGCAATTCGGTTCTACCAGCTCAAGTTAGACCTAATGAAGGAAATTAACATTCGCGCTGCAGCTCATTTTTGCCAGTTTAGCGGTGGCCATTTTCAACTTGTCGCGGAGAGTTACGCTATGCAGAACAGTTGAGAAAATCTGCTAGCACCAGCCCGATCAGCGACACACCGTATGCCACCGGTCCCGAGATCGAATTAGACAACGTCTGCAAAGGCGTTTCCCACGGTAGGCCGCCTCCTCCTGTTGCTGCGTGCGCCACCACCGGCGTCAGCAACGCGAACGCCACCAGTAAACTTCCTAACTTTTTTTCCATGTGTGTCTTCCCTGTCCTGTCTTCTGCGCTCCTAGAGGCGCGTTTCGTTTTATATCAATTCGCGAAAAATATATTCCCGACGCTGCGGATCCCATTTCTCCACTATCAACACTTCGCGCACTACCCGCCCAGGCGGGCCATCTTTGCGCGCGATATGGACCAGCACGTCCACCGCGTCCCCGATCAACGGTTCAATCTCCCGCGGCGCGTTAGGGTGCATGCTCACGAGCGTCGCCAGTCGCGCCAGACCCGCCTCCGCGTGATTGGCGTGCAACGTTGCGATCCCGCCCTCATGCCCGGTGTTCCACGCCATCAATAGATCGAGGGCCTCCGGTCCCCTCACCTCCCCCACCAGGATCCGGTCCGACCGCATCCGCAAAAATGTCCGCACCAAGTCTGTCATCGACCGCTCCGGGCTCGTGTGATACTGCACATAATTGGCTGCCCCACACCGGATCTCGCCCGTTTACGCACCGCAAACGTCGGCGAAGGCACAACCGGCGGAATTTGCCCGGCAAACCGGCTCCCATCCAAAGGCAGCTCACACTCGATCGTCGGTTTGTCCCGCGTAATCGTTGTCTGCGAACAGGCTGCGATCGTCCGAAGTACCGCCTCCGCTCTAAATCGCGTCATCGAGCCGATCTGAACTGGCTTGGCTCCAAGACGCTCCTGCCACAGGGTTCCGTCCGGATTCAACAGGATCTCGACCGTTTCAGGATCTGCAAGCGCGTCGAGAAAGAGATCCCCAAAATCCCGCCGCAGTTTTTCGAGTTGCCCCTCCAACGTCCCTGCAATATGCTCCGTCACAACGCAACAACTTCTACAGAAGCGCACTCAAGGTCGGCAAGAGAAAAATTTCTATTTTTGTATGTAAAAATTTTCAGCTTTTCTTGCGTGGGCCGCGCTTAGCCACTGCATTGGCGCTCGCCAACGAACTTCCGACCCAAAGTTGTCCTACTCGATTTCTTCAAATATGGGCTCGCAGCGGCGAGATCGTTAAAAAGGGCTGTCAGTAGCAATGGAACGTAATCCAGAGCTCTGGATTATGTCCATAATGTCGAGTAGAATAAAATGCCGAGTAAGAGGGACCAATGTACTCTGGGAGCAGACTGCCGGGGATTTTACTCCGCATTATCCTAAGACGCTTCTCCTGTCCGGCGACCGGCTGGTGGGAGAAGAAGTTGCTAGGTAGGTCACTTAGTTGTGTTCGTGCGACTTGCCGCGCATGATCTATTCATCTGCTGGAGTCTGGAGTGGACATCGCCTGTGGATGAGCTGTGGAAGCCTTTAAATCCACCGTCGGCGGACCACATTGAGACAGGCGTCATGAAGGACTGAAGCCCTGCAGAAAACGGTTCCTGCGGCGAAGCCTGTCGCGACATTCAAACCAAGGACGCTCTATTAACGTTCCGCGCCCAGCCGCGATAAAATGCGGAGTAAAATCCCCTGCAATCCGCTCCCAGATTAGTTTCACCAAACTTACTCGGCATTACGATAAACTCGACATTAGGTACGTAATCCAAAGCTCTGGATTAGGTTCCATTGCTACTGGGAGCCCAATACCGGTCAACTGGACGTGTCAACAACATTCACGAGCGAGCGTTGCCCTTAGCCGTGATTTGTCGGATCGTATCTCGCAAACAAAGCCGGACCGCACAGATGAACGACGACGACTCTCGCTTGAGGCGGGTCCAGCCCGTCATCCGGGTTTTCGTCAGCTCCACCTTTTCCGATCTGAAACACGAGCGCGATGCGCTGCAACGGCACGTCTTTCCGAGCCTCGAACGGTTTTGCGCGCGCCGCAATTTTCAGTTTCAGGCCATCGACTTGCGCTGGGGTATCTCCGCCGAGGCCGGGCGTGATCACCGCTCCATGCGGATTTGTTTTTCCGAGCTCGAGCGTTCGCAAACTATCTCGCCCCAGCCAAACTTCGTGATTCTGCTTGGTGATCGCTATGGCTGGCGGCCTTTGCCGGAGGAGCTGTCGCAGAGCGAGTTCGAACGGATCGAGGTTTCGGCGGCGCGATTAGGTGTGCTGACGACGTTCAACGAGTGGTACCGGCGCGACAACAACGCCGAAGTTCCGACCTGGATTCTCCAGTCGAGGCTCGCCCGTTTCGGAGACGGCGTCGAATACGACAATCCGGAAAACTGGCGCCCGGTCGAAAAGCAGCTTTGGGGGGTACTCACCGACGCGTATCCCGACCACGAATTTGCGCGACGATTCGACATCGCCGCCCCGGCACGGAGTATCCCAAGTAGCGTCAAATGCCGGGCATCGGCAACCGAACAGGAAATCTGGCGCGGCGCGCTCCAGGCTGAGCATGCTGAACAGCACGTCATAGCGTTTTTTCGGGCCATCAGCGCTTTAACCACATTCGCCGAAGAACCGGGAGCGTCTGCCTTCGTCGATCTGACGGATGATCGAAGGGTCGACATCGAGGCACAGCAGGCGCTAAGGGCGCTGAAGTCCGCAATCAAGGCGACGCTGGCCAAGCGACACGTCCTGGTGTCCGCGAAGCCGGTACGGATGTTCCGCACGAAGCTTGACTCGGCCGCGCTGGAGATCTCGACCGACCACTTGGCTCCGATGTGTGAAGCTGTGCAGCGATGCCTTGAGGAGATCATAACGCGGCAAATCGATCAATTCTGGACCACGCGCGATCTTACAGTTCCGCCTAGCCGTCTATTGCAGCTGGAAAAGAATGCCCACCGCCGCTTTGGACTCGATCGCGCACCCGCCGGTCAGTTCGTGGGCCGCGACCGGCATCTCCAGCTGATTGCCTCTTATCTCGTCGGCGACTCTCGTGATACGCTGGTGATCTTGGGGGCTTCGGGCAGCGGCAAGACGGCGTTGATGGCTCGGGCTGCGCAAGAGCATGAAACACCATGGCAGCCGATCGTGCGGTTCATCGGGGCCACCCCGCGTTCCGCGGCTTTGCGCTCGCTGTTGGTCGATCTATGCGCGGAGCTGCGCGAACGCAATCCGCTCACTGATCCCCTCCCCACGGAACTGGACGAGCTGACCCGCGAGTTTCATCTGCAGCTAAGCAACGACTCGGCGGAGCGACCCCTCGTTCTGTTTCTCGATGCGGTCGACCAGCTCGGCGGTGTCGAAGGCGGCCATTCGCTGGACTGGCTGCCACAGGGACTGCTCCCGCGATTCGTTAAGCTTATCCTGAGCTGTGTCTCGGATCGAACCGGTGGCGCCTCGGCTGGCAACCCGATGGCGGTTATTCGGGGCTGGCACCTCGGGGATGCAAATGTCATTAACCTTGACGCGCTCTCACGAGAAGAAGCGGCCACTCTCGTCTTCGACCGCTGGCTGCCGCAGCACGGTCGACGCGTTACTACCGAGCAGCGGCAATTGATCGAGCGGCAGCTCGAGCGGCCGGAATGCCGACATCCTCTTTATCTCAAAATCCTGTTCGAGGAGGCTCGGCTCTGGCGGTCGTACGACGCCATCGCGGTGCTCGGTCAGGACGTACCCGGGCTTCTCAAGACGCTCTTTGACCGGCTGGAGCAGCCGGTGAACCATGGGTCGATGGTCTCCTGCACGATGGCCTACCTCGCGGCGAGCCGACGCGGTCTCGCCGAGAACGAAATTCTTGAGCTCCTTTTTCGGGATGAGGAGTACCGCGCCTCGTTAGGGGCGGAAACTTTGCAGCCCCTCCCGCTCGGGGCGACGCGAATTCCAATCGCTGTCTGGTCGCGGCTGCGACACAACCTCGCTACATACGTCTCGGAGCATGCCGCACCTGGCGCCACGGTGCTGAATTTCTACCACCTTGCGGTGGCCGAGTATGCCCGCGAGCGGTTTCTTCACGATACCCAGCGGACGCATGCCAGATTAGCGGCCTATTTCGACACCATGTCTAACTTCCTTGATGCCACGGGAGACGCACTGGCCAATGCGCGCAAATCGGATGAGCTGCTGTGGCACGCAATCCATGGCGGCGAATGGGACCTCGCCGACCGGCTCTATGGCACAACAGACTTTCTAGAGGCTTCGATACGCTCCGGATTACTCGACGGGCTCGTCTCAGATTCCGATGCGGCCTTGAGCCGCCGTCCAAGCGCCCGCATCGAGATGGTCCGCAATGCGCTGCTTGGCGCCGTGCCGGCGCTCCGTGCCCGCCCGGAATATGCGCTGCAAACGCTGCGGAACGCCTTCGCTTTCGCCAGTCCGCGCGAGGAGGCGACGCCACTCGCCGATGCGGCTGAGGCGCGGCTCGACGACCGCGGCCTGTGGCTCGCTGCCGAAACCCCGTCTCCCGACGGCCGCCCCGGCGACGCGGGAATGTGGGAGCTGGGCGGCCGCGGGGCACAAACTGTAAGCGCGGCGGAGGGCGTTCTGCATGTCGGCACGCCGAAGGGCGCCGTCGAGAGCCGCGACCTCCAGACCGGGCGGGTTCTCGGCATCCGCCAGTTGGGCACGCTTCCGGTGCTCGTCCTGGCACGGAATCGGCGCGGGCGCTTCGCCTGGATCGATTCGAAGGCGATCGTCCGCGTCGAGCGCTCCCCGTTCAAGGCCCAGGGCCGCCCGTGGCAGGACGCATATGTTGGCCATGGCGAGCGGGCGCACGACGAGCTTGCCTTCCTCGGCGACTCGGGCCTCGTGTTCGCCCGGTCGGACAACACCGTCGTGCTTTGGGACCCCGCGACGGGGGATGGCACAGTCCTGCTCTCCGGTGTCGATATGGGTAAGCCAGCTCGGGTGGTCTCGTCGGGCGATGGCACCCGGATCGTCGTCATCGTGTCGACGGGCGGGCCAGCGCGCGTCCTCGATCTGCGGACGGAGGGCGGGGGCTGGACTATGCGGGAAATCGAGAACCTCCCGGCGCCAGTCTGCGTCGCGGCAGTCAGTCCTGACGGCCGCTGCATCCTGCTCGCGCTGCAAAACCGCACGCTGCTTCTTTTCGCGGCCAATGCGCCGGAGCCGCTACGCGTCAAATACGATGATGTGTCCCCGCTGAAGGGGATCGCGGCTGGCTGCGCCCTGCCGGACGGAGAACCCGACCGGGCCCTTATCGCCGACGGGGTCGGCCTGATCGGCCTCTGGGACGTGAAGCGGGGGTCGATCAGGGTGGTGGGTCGGTACGGCAGTGTTCGTGAGCAGGAGCAGCTCTTCGGACTCGCCTTCGTACCGAGAACTGAACGATACGTCGCGACGACGCATCGGATCGTTCGCATCGCCTCTTGGAACGCCCCTGCCCTACTTCCACCGCGCCCTCCGGTCCCGGTCAGCGCCTGCGCGCTGGGTGCGGCCGGCTGGGCCGCGATCGCCAGCGAAATTGGCGGGTACGTCCAATGGCTGCGAGGCGCCGAGCCACTTCCCGTCGCGACAGGATATGCGCCCGGCAATCCGTACCACCCCACCTGTCTCGCTTTCACCGATGCGAATGGCACGTTAGCGGCGGGCGATCTTAGCGGCGCCGTATGGCGGCAACGCCCAGGTCGCCGCGCCACGCCCCATGAGCTGAACCGCGATTTCGAGAGCCCGGTCGCGTCCATATTCGCGACGCTCGACGGTCGCGCGGTCGCGGCGGCGCGCGCCGGGCTGATCTGGGTCTACGATTTCGACGCGGGCACCGCGAGACCGATCATAGCCGGCTTTCTCGACGATAATTTGCGGCGCATCGTCAGGCTCAACGAGCGGGAGGATTTCGTCTGCTGGGGCGAACATAAGGCCGGCGCCGCCGGCAGTTGGGTCGCCGTTGTCGGACCGGGCGGCCGGCGCGAGATGATTCACGCCGGGCATCACGTCATCCGAGACATCGCCGTGGCGCCGGAAACCGTCGCCGTGGCGACGGAGCACGCGGTCCTGCTCTATAAGCGCAGTGCGTCGTCGTGGCATGTTGTGTCGAGCCGCTCCAAGGAGGTGGGGCATCTCGGTTTCTGCGGTGCAGACCGCCTCGCTGTTGTCTCGACCAGCGAACCATGGATCGAGCTCTGGTCGGTTCAAGACGGGCTCAAAACCGCGGCGGCGGCAAAAGCGCCGAACAACCCTTCCGCAATGGCCGCCGATCCCGGCCGAATCCTGATCGGCGCGGCGAACGGAGCATTTCAACTCTTCTCGGTTCGGAACGGCGGAGGCGCGGGATGAACCCAGTGAGCTTGTTCAAGATTCAGCCCGTTCAGCGCGAGTCGTACCGTGTGCGAGCCTATCTCGAAGCCGATCGGGGTTGGGCCGCGGTCGCGCTGCGGCGGCTGGAGCAATTGCTGCGGGATTATCCCGATGACGCGAAGACATTGGTCGCGATCGGACACATCAGGGAGAGCTTCCTGGGTGAGGGACTCGGGGCGCTAGCATTCTATGAACGTGCCTTCGCGGCAAACCCGCGGCATCCACTGGCGACCGCGTATGCGACGATGTTGGCGCGCGACGAACAGGAGTTTGCGAAATGGGTGGCGCTTACCAAGACGAATACGCCCGAGAGCGACAAGAACGAAATGTTCGAGAAGATTCGGGCACGGATCGTGGACCAAGGCGAGCCGTACGCCGAAATCCTACGCGAAGGTGCGGCCCTGCAAGCCAAGGGAGGCGAGCCTGGCCGCTGCGCCGCGATTCTGGAGATTGTTCTGCGAATGCCCAATGGTCGGGCTCGCAACAGCGTTGAGACTCACCGATATCGCGCTCAGGCTCTACGGGCACTCGACGCTGCCGCCGATCGTGCGCGGAAGTCGAGAATCGAGTATTTCGCTCCCGACGAGCGCCTGGCATTGCACAATGCGGTTGCCGAGATCGACCGCGCCATCGAGCTCGACCCCTACGACGCGGAGCTTTGGAACCTGAAGGCAGCGTGGCTCGTTCTTCTTGAACGCCATGAGGAAGCCGTGGGCTGCGCCGACGAGGCGCTGAAACTCCGGCCGCGCGGGTATCCGAAACCGTACCAGAACAAAGCGGCAGCTTATCTAGCGCTCGATCGGCTGGTCAAAGCCCGTCTCAATGCCGAGAAGGCGCTCGAAATCGCGACAACCCTCGGAAGCGAGGGAATCGAGGATGTCGAACTTGCGAAGGGGGTTTTGAGTCGGATTAACGCTCGTCGCGATCCGACGGATGACGATATTGAACAGATTGTAAAGCAAACGATCAATGCAGCCCGCCGAATTGCGGATGAGTTGATGGCTGTGTTCCGAGAAAGCACCGGATGTGACGTGAACTCGGTCGCTAAGGGTTTGTACCGGATCACACGGCAACTCGGCGAGAACTGGAACCACACCCACGTCTTGATGATGTGCGAATTCCTCGCCGACTTTCCGCCGGAGGTAGCGCTCGCATTGTTATGGGCGCTGGGTGACCGCTCACAGACGGCGTATCGGAACTGCGTCGACACTGTCATCTACATTGCCGCCCATGCCGAGGACATCATGCGCCGCGACGCCGGACGGCTGATGGCGCTGCTCCTGCTAGCGTGCATCAAGCCGCACCTGATCCGCCGGCACTACCGAGAAATCATCCTCGCTACCGCCGGCGCATCCGATGAGTTCGCGCCGCTTGCCGACTCGGTCGGCGAAGAGCTCCGGCGATTAAATCCACTGCTGTATAAAGCCTTCGGAGAGCAGCCCCCGCTTACCGAGTCGGAGATCGTTCGCGCCCGTGAGATGATGCTGCCGCGCTTTCGTCAGGCAGAGTTGCAAGCAGGCGGGCCCGCGCGGGGGTCGTTGTGGTCGGCGTTGCGAAGCTTGTGGTCCGGCTGATTGCGGGATGAGATCCGTTAGAAGCCAGGGTAGAGAATTTTGATTCTTCTCTGAAAACGCGAGGTCCGCCGAGCGCGATTTTCTTCTCAAATCTTCACGCGCGCTGGCCCGTGGGGTGCTCCTGACTAAAGTCGGGGCGATATGAATTTCCGATCCCCACATTCAATTTGGTTAAATTCCAACAAAGGTACGTAAACTCTCACAGGAACAGGATTTTTCACAACTTTCTATCCCTGAAGGGCTTCGGCAATTCCGCAGCTCCCGAAATTGACTACTTGAATCGGACCGATAATCGGGGGTGACGCTTGCGCACAAGGCCTTGGTGCGGAATGGCTTGAACAAATTCCCATGTCGCTTTTCGTACCTTTGTTGGAATTTAACCTTTATAGCCGAGCGTCAAGCAGCAGTCCGAACCCCAGCAAAATCTGAAGGATTAACACGCCTTTCCATGCACGGCTTTGTGAGAGCCCGGCTGTACATCAAACTATCCACGCGCAGATCCCTTCGCCACGTGTCTAAGCCGAGCTATCGTAAGATGGCTCCTATCGCGGTAGGGACACCCATTACTGGGTGCCCCCCGCACAGATCCCGGCGGGCGTGATTCACGCACCTTATGTGCTGGAACACATAAGATGCGAAATGTGGTCTTCCCACTTATATGGTGTTGAGCTCGTAAGCCGTTGGCGTAGAGGCTCATTGGATGAACTCTACGCCACATAACGAAACTGCTATAGTGAGTGCAAGAATTCCATCAGTTGAGGGTCCTGGATACTTGAACAATGTTTCAAACATGCCGGATTTCCTGGCAAGATGTGACCAGGTCCGACAAGTATTCGCTACCTAGTTCCCCAGAACTCCTACGGGTTCTTTTTGCGGCAAGAAACCATTTGGTTTCTTAGGAGTTCCTTACCCGCGTGCGGCGGGCCTCATCTGAGTAAGAAACATGTGCCCGATGTGGGTTTTTCCGCCCGACATCCCAAGCGGTAGCAGCCATCTCAAACGCCCATGTTTCTTAGCCGTTATGTGGTCTTCAGTTGTTCCTCTACCCTGATAGCACGGAGCTTACGAGCTCAACACCACATAAGTGGGAAGACCACATTTCGCAACATTTCGCACCGGGCTCCCACCTTGGGTGACTAACAAAGAAGCTCACAAGCAGCTTCTCGTACACGATCGAGCCTCTGGGACACGCTCACCCGGCGCAGAGTCCGGTGCGTATGTTGCTCTCTCGTGTTCCCCTCGGTCCTCTGCCTTGGCTCCACCAGTTCCGCACCCAGTCGCCCAGGTTTGTTCGCCGGCTTCATTGCTACTACGAAGAGGTATGACTTCTCCTGCCCGTGCTTCATCGGCTTCGACTCCTCGCCTTCCCGTATGCTGGGAACGTTGCAGAATTGCGGGTAGCTTCTCCATTGCCTTGCCGCATCGGAGCCCTTCGACATTGTTGACGATAAACTCGATCCGTAAGACGCGCTCTCCTTTGTCGTACATTTTAAGGGTCAATCTGCCAAAGTGCAGTTTGAATACCGTTAGATCATGCACGGCACGATCGAGGATTTTCTCCAGCCGTGCCTCTCTAGGTCTAGGTCTATTTTTCTGAGGACGGCGCTTGCGACCGAAAATGGT
>Ga0209656_10001240_pt1 | contig 16652 bp, 10 predicted proteins | sample BogFormECP12_OM2_FD_188239 | JGI IMG/M metagenome (GOLD analysis project Ga0209656, IMG submission 188239) | Bog forest soil microbial communities from Calvert Island, British Columbia, Canada - ECP12_OM2 (SPAdes) (version 2) | ecosystem: Environmental > Aquatic > Freshwater > Wetlands > Bog ... | reverse complement strand
GCGCCGATCCGATTCGACGTCCCACTGGCGCGCAACGGCCCGCGCACGCGTCCGGTTCAGGCACCGCTGATGCCGCGCGCGCACGTCGAACGCGTCCGCCGCATCGGACGCGACACGCTCATCGAAGCCGCACCGGAGGTGCACTCATCTTCACCGGACTCATCGCGCATCGTGGCACGGTCGTCAGCGTCAGCGCGCGGTCGGGCGCGCGCCGGCTCGTCATCGAAAGCGCGCCGCTCAGCGAAGCCGAAACGCCGGGCGCAAGCATAAACGTCAACGGCGTGTGTCTGACGGTCGTCGAAGCGCATCGCGGACGGCTCGCATTCGACGTCGTGCCGGAGACGCTGTCGCGCACCAATCTCGGCGCGCTCGAGACCGGGGACGTCGTCAATCTCGAACCCAGTCTGCGGCTCGGCGACCCGATGGGCGGCCATCTCGTCTACGGACATGTCGACACCACGACGACGATCGAGCGCAAGGTCCCCGAAGGGCCTGGGTTCCGCCTGTGGTGCTCGGTCCCGGCGTCCGTGGGGCCGATGATTGTAGCAAAAGGCTACGTGGCGCTCGACGGAGTGAGCCTCACGGTTGCCGAAGTAGATACGTCCCAGGGGTCGTTCGCCGTCGCGCTCATCCCGGAGACGCTCGCGCGGACGACATTCGGCAGCGCCGACGTGGGCGACGCGATCAACCTCGAAGTCGATCCGGTCGCGCGCTACGTCCAAGCGCTCTTGACGGTCGAATAAATTCGACCGCTACGCACAGGAAGCAAGATATATGCCGCTCGCACGCATCGAAGACGCGATCGCCGACATCCGCGCCGGCAAGATGATCGTCGTCATGGACGACGAGGATCGCGAGAACGAAGGCGACCTCACCATGGCGGCCCAGATGGTGACCGCCGACGCGATCAATTTCATGTCGAAGCATGGGCGCGGGCTGATCTGCGTGCCGATCATCGGCCGCCGGCTCGAAGAGCTGCACATCCCGATGATGGTGCAAGAGAACACGTCGCCGCTCGAGACCGCGTTCACGGTATCGGTCGAGGCCAAGGGCCGCACGACCACCGGCATCTCGGCGCACGATCGCGCGGCCACCGTCGCCGCGCTGCTCGATCCGCGTTCGAAGCCGAGCGATTTCGTCTGTCCAGGCCACACGTTTCCGCTGCGCGCGCGCGAGGGCGGCGTGCTCGTGCGCGCCGGCCAGACCGAAGCCGCGGTCGACCTCGCGCAGCTGGCCGGCCTGTATCCGGCCGGCGTCGTGTGCGAGATCCTCGACGATGACGGCACCATGATGCGCCGCCCGCGCCTGGAGACGTTCTCCGCCGAGCACGGGCTCAAGATGATCACGGTCACCGATCTCATCGCCTACCGCATGCGCCACGAGAAGCTCGTGCAGCGCATCGCGACCTTCAAGCTTCCGACGCGGTTCGGAGAATTCACGGGCTATGCGTACGAGTCGTCGGTCGACCACGCGTGCCACGTCGCGATGGTCATGGGCGACATCGGCGACGGCCGCGACGTGCCCGTGCGCGTCCACTCCGAGTGTCTCACCGGCGATGCGCTCGGCAGCAAACGCTGCGACTGCGGCGCGCAACGCGACGCCGCGCTGCAGATCATCGCCAAAGCCGGTCGCGGCGTGTTCTTGTACCTCCACCAGGAAGGCCGCGGCATCGGGCTTGCCAACAAGCTGCGCGCGTACGAGCTGCAGGACAGCGGCGCCGACACGGTCGAGGCCAACGTGAAGCTCGGCCTGCCGGTCGACAGCCGCGAGTACGGCACGGGCTCGCAGATCCTGCACGACCTCGGCGTGCGCGAGATGAAGATCATCACCAACAATCCGCGCAAGATCGTCGGCCTCGAGGGCTACGGTCTGAAGATGACCGGCCGCATCCCGCTGATCGTCGACGGCGACGAGTACAACGCGGACTACCTGCGCACCAAGAAAGAGAAGCTCGGCCACCTGTTCGAGCAGACGGGCCGCTAGAGGCCCGCGCCGATGCGCTTCGCCATCGTCCGCAGCCGCTTCAACACGCAGATCACACAGCCGCTGCTCGAGGGAGCCAGGCGCGGATTCGCCGACGCCGCGATCGAGCCGGACCTGATCGATGTGTTCGAGGTTCCGGGGGCGTTCGAGCTGCCGCTCGCGGCCCTGTGGCTCGCCCAGACCAAGAAGTACAACGCGGTCGTGTGTCTGGGATGCGTCATCCGCGGGGAGACGCCGCATTTCGAGTACGTCGCGGCCGAATCGGCGCGCGGCATCGCGGATGTGGCGCTGCGCACGGGCATGCCGGTGATTTTCGGCGTGCTCACGGCCGATACGTTAGAACAAGCGCAGGCGCGCGCCGATGCGGCCGCGGGCAGTAGCGTGGGTCACAGCGGAGATGGCGCGCGTTCGAACAAGGGCTATGAGGCCGCACGCACCGCCGTCGAGATGGCCCAGCTGCGAAGGAAGTTCGACATCTGATGGACGTCGTCGACGACGAAAAGCTGCACGCGATTCTAGCCGGCACGGCGCTGCATCTGCCGGGCGAAGGCCCGGAGACCGCGCGCATCGTGCGCGCCGAGTGGATCGTCGAAGCGGTGCGCTTGGGGTTGGCGGTCGACATCGACAACGCGATCGTCGCCGGCGCGCTCGAACTCGAAGGGCGGTATATCCCGGCCGCCTTCTCTCTCACCAACGCGCGCGTTTCCAGCGTCAATCTCGGCGAGGCGCGCTTTCTGCAGGCCGCGCGCTTCGACGGCACCGTTTTCGAAGGGGCTACGCACTTCGCCGGCCTGCGCGCCGAGAGCGATGTCTCGTTCGCCGGCGCACGGTTCGCCGGCGATGTCATCTTGGACAACGCCGTCGTCGGCGGCACGCTGACGTTTGACGGCGTCCACGTCGAGGGCGCACTTGCGGGCAAGAGCACGCGGGTCGGCGTCTCGCTCAGCGCGGCCGGCGCGACGGTGCGCGGCGGCGTGCGGCTTGTCGAACCGCAGATCGGCGCGGATCTCATCCTCGACGAGGCGCGCATAGAGCGCGACGCGGTCTTCAGCGAGCTCTCGGTCATCCGTCACACCAGCGCGAAGCGAACGGCGTTTGAGGGCGATCTCACCTTCGAACGCGCGCAGATCGGCGGACAGCTCGAGCTGAGCGAAGCGTCCGTCAGTGGGCGAGCGGCGTTTCGCGCGGCGCGCGTCGCCGATGCGGTGCTGGCAGCGGCAGCATCCTTTGCCGGCGAGGTGGGCTTCGAGGCGGCGCAGCTCGGCGAGCTGACGCTCTCGAACATCTCGTTCCAAGGACCCGTCTCGCTCAAGGAGGCCCGCATCGCGCGGCGCCTGCTGTGCCTGCAATCGACCTTTGAGCGCGATGCGACGTTCGCCGGCGTCGGCGTCGGCGGCGACGTCAACTTGGAGGATGCGGTTTTCAAAGGCGCGATGCTGATGCATCAAGCCGATATCGGCGGGGCGCTGAGCTGCGAATCGGCCACCTTCGAGCAGGGCGCTGATCTGTCCGACGCGCGCGTGGCGCACGCCGGGGACTTCACGCATGCGACCTTTCGCGCGCCGGCGGCGTTTTCGAGCGCGCGCCTGGGCAGCCTTGACTGCACGCGCGCTACGTTCGAACGCGATGTGGATTTCAGCAACGCGCGCGCTGAAGGCGCCGCCTGCTTCCGCTGGACGGCGTTTCGAGGCGGCGTACGTCTGCAAGCGCTGCGCGCGGGCTCGATCGTCGCGGCGCACGCCACGTTCGCCGAGCGCGCCGACCTGAGCGAAGCGGACTGTGCGGGCGATCTCGATCTGAGCGGTGCGGTTTTCGAGCGCGACGCGCAGTGCGCGAATCTATCGGCTAAGGCAAACGTGATCGCGACCGAGGCGCGCTTCGAGGGCGACGCGACGTTCGCAGGCGCGAAGATCGGTGCCGACTTGCACCTCGAGCGCGCCACGCTGCGCGGCGCGTGCTCTCTACGCGCCATCGCGCTGGGCGGCGCCCTGCACGCGGCCGGCGCGACCTTCGCCCGCGGCGTCAATCTGGGTGTCGGACGCGTGGGCGGCGCGGTTGATCTGGCAGGCGCGCATTTCGTCGGCGAAGCGCAGTTGGGCGCGCTGTCGGCTGGCGGACAGCTTGACTGTGCAGGCGCGAGCTTCGACGGGATCGCCGACGCGCGTTCGGCGCGCATCGGCGCGAGCACGTCGTTCGCCAAGGCGGCCTTCGCCGCAAGCGTGCTGCTCGACGGCTTAGAGACCGCCGGGTCGCTGGACCTGGCCGAGGCGTCGTTCCACGGCGAGCTGCGCTGCAATGATGTGACGATCTCAGGCGCGCTCGACGCGCACGGGGCCACGTTTGCAGGCCCCAGCGTGTTCCATCGCATGAGCGTCGCCAAACAAGCGACCTTCGCAGGCGCGCGCTTTGCGCAGTCGGCCGAGTTCTCAGGTTCGATCTTCGGCGCTGCGCTGCTCGCGGGCAATGCTCGTTTCGGCGGACGGGCGGACCTGGAAGGGATCACCGTCGGAGCGAACATGGAGTTCGCGGATGCCGCGTTCGAAGCCGATGCGCGCTTCGATGCGATCCGCATCGGCGGACACGCCGATCTCTCGCGCTGCACGTTCGCGCAACGTGCGGTGTTCGACGGCTCCGATGTGAAGACCGACCTGTCGTTCGAGCGCGCAGCTTTCGGCGCCGAGGCGAGATTTATCGGCGCGCGGGTCGGCGCGCAAGCGCGCTTCAGCGACGCCACGTTCGGAGCGCCGCTCGACCTGCGCTGGATGCACTTCCGCAGCCTCGAGCTCGGCGAACGCGCCGCCGAAGTCGCCCCGCCGGCACCGAAGCGTTCTGGTCCGACGAATGGCGAGCTGGCGCAGGCGCCGGCGGCGCCACGGTCGCTCGATCGCGGCATCACGCTTGACCTGCGCGGCGGACATTTCATCGTGCTGCAATCGGCTGCGCAGGCGGCCGACGACACGGCATTTCCCGCGGCGGGGCGGGTCGAGCGGACCGCGCGCACGGCCGGACGCCCGGCGCGCGCACAGCGAACCATGGCTGCGGACGCGTTCTACATGCGCCGCGAACTCGCCGGCGACGGCATCAAACCATTGCGGTCGCCGATCTGGACGGCCACGTTTTGGGCGGACCTGCTGCGGTTCATCGCCGATCGCACCATGCGTGCGGTCGCCGGTTACGGCGTGCGTCCGTGGCGCATGCTGGCATGGCTGCTCGCGCCGCCCCTGCTCGCGGCGCTCCTGTTCGCGGCAGTGGCAGGCATGGCGATGCCGCCTGCGTCGCAAGACGCGACCGCGCCGAACGCCACCGCTGCCCAGTCGACGGAGCCCTATCCGTGCGACGCACGGGCGCCTGCCCCAGACGCCGCTGCGCTGAGCATCGCCATCTATGCGTCGTTCGATCCCGCGTTGGTGACGCAGTGGCGCGTGTCGGCATGCCCGGTCGCCGGCACGCCTGTGACCGCGTGGCATCTCGCCAACGCGGAGCGCATCATCGGATGGTTCCTGATACCGCTGGCGCTGCTGACGTTCACCGGCGTGTTGCGCCGGCTGCTGGGCTACCGCTCGTAGCTAGATTAGTCCACGGCGCAGCGCGATGACGGCGGCGTGCGTCCGATCGGATGCCGAAAGCTTCTCCATGATGTCGCGGATGTGGCCTTTGACCGTGCCGAGTCCGATCGCGAGCCGCTGGGCGATCTCCGCATTGCTCGTGCCCGCAGCGATCAGCCCGAGGATCTCCGTCTCGCGCGGCGACAGCGGCGACCCCTCCGCGCTTGCAGCCGCACGGTCGGGGCGATTGAACGCGCGCAGCACGACGTGCGCGATGCCGGGATCGAAGTACGCGCCGCCTGACGCGGCCGCTTTGACGGCATCGACGATGCGCTCGGGATCGGCCGACTTGAGACAATAGGCATCCGCGCCGGCGGCGAGCGCCGCGACGACCTCCTCGTCCATGTCGTGCATCGTGAGGATCAGCACTTTGGTCTTCGGCAGGCTCTGGCGGATGCGGCGCGTGAGCTCGATGCCGTCGATGCCCGGCAGTCCGATATCGACGACGGCCACATCCGGCTTGAGACGCAAGGTCTCTTCCCATCCCGCCTCTCCGTCGCTGGCTTCGCCCACGACTTCAAGTGAAGCATTGCAATCCAACGCGGTGCGCAGACCGGTGCGCGTGAGCGCATGGTCTTCGACGATGAGCACCTTGGTCTTAGCCATGCGGCACCTGCGCCGGCGAGGCGAGCGGCAAGGTCAGCGTGAAGGTGCTGCCGCGCGGCTCGCGCGGCGTATAGGAGATCGAGCCGCCGTGGCTTTCGGCGATGCGGCGCACGATGTACAGGCCAAGGCCGGTGCCGCCGCCGCGGCGCGCAGTGCCGTCGCCGTGAAAGCGCTGGAAGAGCGTGGCCCGGTTTTCCTCCGGCACGCCGAAGCCGTCGTCGCTCACTGCGACCACGGCCTCGCCATCGCGCTCCTGCACTTGGACCACGATGCTTCCGCCCTCCGGCGTCCACGTGACGGCGTTCGCGATCAGGTTGATCAGCGCGCGGCGCACTTCGCTCTCGTCCACGTGCGCGAGCACGTCCACGCCTTCGACGTGACAGTCGATGCGCTTGGAGCGCCACAGCGATTCGAGCTCATCGATAACGGAGCGCGCCAGCTTGGCGAGATCGGCGGGCCGGCGCGCGTGCGACTGCTCGCGCGATTCGTAGCGCGCGACCAGCAGCAGCGTCTGCGCCAGCCGCTCGAGCTCTTCGTTGGAGCTCAGCGAACGGCGCAGCACCTCGACGTACTCCGCCGGAAGCCGGCCATACGCGCCCGCGAGCGCCTGATGCATGGTCATGCCGGCCGCCATCAACGGCGTGCGCAAATCGTGCGAGAGCGCATAGACGATGTCGCGGATCACCTGGTTGCGCTCGACGAGCTCGTGATTGGCGGATTGGAGCTGGTCATTGGTGGACGCCAGCGCCTCGACCAGTTTTGCCTGTTCGATCGCGCGCGCACCCTGATCGGCGAAGGCTTGGACCAAGTTCTCAAGCTCGGAATCGAGCTCGCGTTCCCGCTCGCGCCATTCCACCAGCAGCACGCCGACGGCCTCGGTCCCAGAACCCAGCGGAGCGATCAGCGCCGTGCGCGCTCCGATGTTGCCGAGCGTGAAGCGAGCCAGCGCATCCGCCTGGCTCAAGAAGACGATGTTGCGGTCCTCTACCGCTTTTTGCAGCGCCGTCCACACGCCCGGCCCCGGGCGTTCGGTGCGCGTCTCGACGTCGCCGGATCCGCGCGTCGCGGCGAACGAGGCTCCGGTCAGGCGTCCGTCCTCGCACGGGAACAAGGCGGCCGCATCGCTCTCTAGCAGAGCGTTCGCCTGACGCACGACTTCGCGCCACACCAGCTCGAGGCTCAGCGATTCGCGCATGCGCTCGCCCGCGCGGCGCAGCGCGTCGGCGCGCTTGGCGACGTGGTCGCGAGTGGCCGACTCGCCGGCGAGCCGGGCCGCGGACTGCGTCGCCACGGCGAGGCCGCCGACGAGCACAGTGGACAGGCCGGCGAGCACGCGGTCGAGCGTCGCGATGGAATCGTAGTGGCCTTCGTGGACGCCGTTATACCAGCCCGCGACCGCATTGAGCACCAGGCACACGCCGACCATGGTCCAGGTGAAGCGGCGGTTGAGCGCCAGTGCGGTCAGCGCGACCGGGGCATCGAAAAGGATCGCCGCTACGAACAGCTGCGGCGTGAACATGTCGATGACCCACGCGGCCACGACCAACGCGATGCAAGCATACGGGATCCAGGAGCGCTGCACGGGGGCGACTTCGGTGCGGCGATGTTCCTCCCATGCGCATGGACGCCGTCTTTGCGGGGCGAACGGGAACGCGTGGACGCGATCGACTCTCGCGCGAAGGCCGCTGCGGGGCTGCTTTCCGATCTCGGCATGGGGCCGCGTCTGCGCGTCTATCTGGGTATCGCGCCGGGCGCCGGCAAGACGCGACGCATGGTCGAGGACGCGCTCGCGCTGAAGAAGACGGGGCGGCGCGTCTACATCGGCGCGCTCGAGACCAAAGGCCGGCCTGATCTCGAGGAGTTGGCCGCGTCGCTGCCGCGGATCGCGCCGCGCGTGGTGACGATGGCCGGCTCCACGTTTGAAGACTTCGATTACGACGCCGCCTTGGCGGCGAAGCCCGAGGTCATCGTGCTGGACGAGCTCGCGCACGCGAACCTCCCGGGAGGGGTGCACTCGAAGCGCTGGCAAGACGCCGCGGCACTGGTCAAACACGGCATCGGCGTGCTGGGGGCGATCAACGTGCAGCACATCGAGTCGGTGGCGCCCGCCGCAGAGCGCATCATCGGTTTTCCCGTGCGCGAAATCGTGCCGATGTCGTTCATCAACGGCGTCGACCAGCTGGTCGCGGTCGACGTATCGCCGGAGCAATTGCAAGCGCGGCTGCGCGAGGGCAAGATCGTGCGCTCGGAGGACATCAATCGCGCGCTGGCCGGGCCGTTCCGCCTAGCCGCGCTCGCGCAGATGCGCGAGCTCATGTTGCGCTTGGTCGATGACTTCACCATACCGAAAGTCGCGCCGACCCGCGTGTCGACCGTCGTCGCATTGCTGACCGATGGCATCGACGCGAACGCCTATCTCAAGCGCGTCGCATCGATCGCGTCGCTGTTCGACCTGGTGCTCGAAGTCGCGTGCGAGCCCGGCATGGATCGCGACACGTGCGCGGCGGCGACCGCAAAGAGCGGCGGCAAAAACGTCCCCTGGCCGGGCGGTGGCTCGACGCCGCAAGTCGAGTCGCTCGCCGGCGCGCTGATCGCGATGCCAAAGGGCGATATCGCGCGCACGCTGCTGAGCCGCGGCGCCGACCGGGACCTGCTGGTGGCCAGCGACAAGCCGATCGGCGCTGTGGCAGGGGCGGTGCCGGCCGCCGGCGCGTCCAACGCGGCCGACGCTCACCGGGACCGCGGCGACAACCCGCTGCGCAACGCGTATGGCCGGCTGACGATCTACCTCGGCTCGGCGGCCGGAAGCGGCAAGACCTATGCGATGCTCGACCGCGCCCATCAGCTCAAAGACGCGGGCGTCGACGTGGTGGTCGGCTACATCGAGACGCACGGCCGCGCGGAGACGGCGCGCAAGCTCGAAGGGCTTGAAGTGGTGCCGCGCAGGGTCGGCACCTACAACGGCATCACCTACGAGGAGATGGATCGCGATGCCATCATCGCGCGCCACCCACAGGTCGTCTTGGTCGACGAGCTCGCGCACACCAACGCGCCGGGCAGCGCGTCGGCCAAGCGCTACATTGATGTATTCGCGATCCAGGCGGCCGGAATATCAGTGCTCACCACGCTCAACATCCAGCATCTCGAGGGCCTGGGAGACTCGGTGACCCGGCTGACCGGGGTGACCGTGCGCGAGACGCTGCCCGACTGGATCCTCGGCATGGCGGACGATCTCGTCTTGGTCGACGTCTCGCCGGAGATCCTGCGCGAACGGCTGCGTGCGGGCTTTATCTACCCCGCCAACCGCATCGAGGCGTCGCTCTCGAACTTCTTTCGCACCGAGAACCTTGCGGGACTGCGCGAACTGGCGTTGCGCGAGACGGTGCGCACGCGGACGCTCGAGCCCATGCCGCCGCCGGTCGCCGCGCTGATGTTGGGCGTGGGTGCGCGCGCGCGGGATGTGAAGCTCATCTATCGCGGAGCCAAGCTGCGCGCGCGGCTCGATGCCGATTACATCGTCGTGCACATCCAACAGAAGGGCCGCGTGACGCCGCCCGCCGTTTTGGCGGAGCTCAAGGCCGCCGCCGAAGCGGTGCACGCCCGCTGGATCTATGCCAGCGCCGCTGACGCCGCCAAAGCGATCGTGCCGCTCGCGCGTGAGCACAACGCGTTCCTCGCGGTGGAAGGCGCGCGCGCGACGCCGCGTTGGCCGCTCGGTCCGACGTTTGCGCGACGCGTGCTCGAGGCGGGCGCGCGCGAACTGCTCGTGCTCGCGCCGCCGCCCCTTGATCCGTCTTAGAGCTGGATCCCCAACTCGAGCGCGGTGCGGAACTGGCTGTTCCCGGTGCCGCCCGTGCCGAACGCGAGTCCGGGCGTGTAGTAGCCGGGCCAGGCTTCGGAGAAGTCCACGCGCGCGAACACGGGCCCGTCCTTCCACTCCGGCGTCAGCGTCAGCGTGTTGACGCCGCTGCCGGGTCCGTAGCCGACGAGGTCCGCGTTCAGACTCGTGGCGCCGGGCATGCTCGAGTTGTGCAGCGTCTCATAGCGCAGCGCCGTCGACCACTTGCTTGAAAAGTTCATGTCCGCCAGCACGGCTGCGCCGAACGCGCTCTCCGAACTGGTATATCCCAGGCCCGGCGCGGACGGGGAGTGCGCCCACAGCACGTACGGCGCGATCTGCAGCTTGCCGAGCGTGCGGGTGTAGACGAGGTTCAGCAGCTCCTTGTTGGCGACCGAGGCGGTCGGATTCGGAGGCGTCTGGGCGTTCGGGATGAGAGCCACGAACAGCAGCGATTCATTCGAGTCCGGAACGTAGTTCAGAGAACCCTCGGCCGCGACCCAGCTGCCCGAGTAGAAGCCGTCGTTCGCGCCGCCGGTGACGCTCAGTTTGCCCGTCGTGAAACTCATGCGCACGCCGCGGCTGACGGCGTTCTCGACGTTCCACACCGCCCCGCGCTGGATGTTCCAATCTTCATACGTGAAGGTCGACTCGGCGCCGGTGAGCGTCGCGAGCACGCCCGCGCTCACGTTGAAGTTCGAGCTCGGCACGTACTCGAGATACGCGAGCGGCACTGGTCCGTACAGGCCGGTGTTCGCGTTGCCCGCGATCGTCTTGTTGCCGGCGAAGCCGACGACAGGGATGCTGTACGCGCCGGCTTGCAACGCGTACTGTAAGGTCCCTTGGTTCTTGGTCAAGATCGCGAAGGCGTTGCTGACGTTGAAGCGCGATGCCAAGTCGGCGCCGGTCGGCGTATCGAAGCTGCCGGTCGCGTTGACGCCGCTGGTGAAGATCTCGGTCGCGCTGAAAACGCCGTGCAGCTGCACGGCCGGCGACGGCGAAGGCGACGCTGAGGCCGACGGCACAGGCGACGGAGACGGGGAGGGCTGATCGGCGAGCGCGAGCGCCGGGAGGGCGGCGCCTGCGAGGGCCGCCGCCACGAAGACTAGGAAACGCATGGTTCTTGGGCTATCGCTTTCCGGCGTCGAGCGCCAGGTTGAGTTCTAAAACGTTGACGCGAGGCTCTCCCAACACGCCGAGGGTCCGCGCCTGCACGTGCTGGTCGATGATGGCGTGCAGTTGCGCAACCGTCATGCCTCGCGCGGCCGCCACGCGCGGCGACTGGTAATACGCCGCCTCGGGGCTGATGTCGGGATCGATGCCGCTGCCGCTTGAGGTCACCAGATCCATGGGGATCGGGCCGCTCGCCTGCGGGTTCTCCTTGCGCACGGCGGCGATCGCATCTCGGGTCGCATCGATAAGCTTCTTCGAGGTCGGACCGAGGTTGGTGCCGCCCGTCGAGGTCGGATCGTAGCCTTTGCCGGCGGCCGACGGACGGCCATGGAAATACTGCGGCTTTGTCCACTGCTGTCCGATGATCGCCGATGCGACGGGTTTGCCTGCGACATAGACCATCGAACCGTTCGCCTGATTGTGGAAGAGCAGCTGCGCGACGATGGTCATGACAGCGGGATAGACCAGGCCGAGCATCACCACGCTGAGCACGGTGTAGAGCAGCGAGGTGACCAGATGGTTGCTGGTGTTGTCTTTGACGTCTTGCGCATTCATGGTCGAATAGTCCTTACGAGAGGTGCAGTACGCCGAGCAGCAAGTCGATCGCCTTGATGCCCAGGAACGGGATGATCACGCCGCCGACGCCGTAGATCAGCACGTTGTTGCGAAGCACGATGTTCGCTCCGATCGGCCGGTAGGCGACGCCGCGCAGCGCCAGCGGGATCAGCGCGACGATGATCAACGCATTGAAGATCACGGCCGAGAGGATCGCGCTGTGCGGGTTCAGCTGCATCACGTTGAGCGCGCTGATGACCGGGTAGGCGGTCGCGAACATCACCGGCAGGATCGCGAAATACTTGGCGACGTCGTTGGCGATCGAGAAGGTCGTCAGCGCGCCGCGCGTCATGAGCAGCTGCTTGCCGATCTCGACGATCTCGATGAGCTTGGTCGGATCCGAATCGAGGTCGACCATATTCGCGGCCTCTTTGGCGGCCTGCGTGCCCGAGTTCATGGCGACGCCGACGTCGGCTTGGGCCAGCGCGGGTGCGTCGTTGGTGCCGTCGCCGGTCATGGCGACGAGGCGGCCGCTCTCCTGCTCGCGCTTGATGAGCGCCATCTTGGTCTCCGGCGTGGCTTCGGCCAAGAAATCGTCGACGCCGGACTCGCGGGCGATCGTGGCGGCGGTGAGCGGGTTGTCGCCGGTGATCATGATGGTACGGATGCCCATCGCGCGCAGGCGGTCGAAGCGCTGCTGCATGGCGGGCTTGAGAATATCCTTAAGGTGGATGGCGGCGAGCACTTTGCCGTCCTGCGCCAGCAGCAGCGGCGTGCCGCCGGAGCGCGCGATGCGGTCGACGTCGGCGCCCAGCACGTCACCGGGGTCGCCGCCGCGCTCGCGCGCCCAGGCGCGGATGGCGTCGGGTGCGCCCTTGCGGATAGATGGTCCACCGGCGATATCCACGCCGCTCATGCGCGTGTAGGCGGAGAAGGGCACGAACGTCGCATTGTCCGGCTTGCCGCCCAGCGCGGCGCCGTATTGCTCGGCCAGCACGATGATCGAGCGGCCTTCCGGCGTCTCGTCGGACAGCGAAGAGAGATACGCGGCGCGAGCCGCGTCTTTGATGTCCACGCCGGGGGCCGTCACGAACTCGGTCGCTTGACGGTTGCCGAGCGTGATCGTGCCGGTCTTGTCGAGCAGCAGCGTGTCGACGTCGCCCGCGGCCTCGACCGCCCGGCCGCTCATCGCCAGCACGTTGCGCTGCAGCACGCGATCCATACCGGCGATGCCGATGGCCGAGAGCAGCCCGCCGATGGTGGTCGGGATCAGGCAGACGAGCAACGCGATGAGCACGGTCACTGACTGCGGGGTGCCCGCGTACAGCGAGTACGGCGAGAGCGTCGCGACCGCGATGAGGAAGATGATGGTGAGGCCCGAGATCAAGATCGAGAGCGCGATCTCATTGGGCGTCTTCTGGCGCGTGGCGCCTTCGACCAGCGCGATCATGCGATCGAGGAAGGCCTCGCCCGGATTTGCGGTGACCTGCACGAGGATAGAGTCCGACAGCACGCGCGTGCCGCCGGTCACGGAACTGCGATCGCCGCCCGCTTCGCGGATGACCGGCGCTGACTCGCCGGTGATGGCGGACTCGTCGACCGTCGCCGCGCCTTCGACCACGTCGCCGTCGGCGGCGATGAGCTCGCCGGCGTTGACGCGGAAGACGTCGCCCTTGTGCAGTTCGGTCGAGCTGACGAGCTCCTCACGCCCATCGACGACGCGCCGCGCCTTGGTGTCGGTCTTGGTGCGCCGCAGGAAATCGGCTTGCGCTTTTCCGCGCCCCTCGGCGACCGCCTCGGCGAAATTCGCGAACAGGACGGTGAACCACAACCAGATCGAGATGGCCAGATCGAACCCCGCCGGGCCATGCGTGCGCAGATCGCGGAAGAAGAAGCCGAGCGTGACGATCGCGCCGATCTCGCACACGAACATGACGGGGTTGCGGAACTGCCAGCGCGGGTCGAGCTTGACGAACGCGTCGACCACCGCGCGCGACATGATCGCGCGGTCGAAGAGTGAGCGCGCCTTGGGCCGGCGCTCCAGCCGTCGCTCTGAGATCATCTAGAAAGTCTTTCCTTGCAGCATGAGCAGATGCTCGACGATCGGGCCGAGCGCATCGGCGGGGAAGAACGTCAGCGCACCGACGATGATGATGACACCGAGAAGCAGACCGATGAAGATCGGCGAGTGGGTCTGGAACGTCCCGGTGGTGGCGGGCGTGCGCGGCTTGCCGGCAAGCGAACCTGCGAGCAGCACCGCCGGGATGAGGAACAAGAACCGGCCGCACAGCATCACGATGCCCATCAGGATGTTGAAGTACATGTTGCCGCCCAGGCCGGCGAATGCGCTGCCATTGTTCTCGGTGGTCGAGGTGAAGCCGTACAGGAGCTCGGAGAAACCATGCGGGCCGGCGTTGCCCAAGGTCGCGGTTCCGGCCGGGACGATCACGGAGATCGCGGTCGGGACCAGCGCGAACACCGGCAGCACAAGCGCGGCGAGGATCGCGAGCTGCACCTGCTTGCGTTCGATCTTCTTGCCGAGGAACTCAGGCGTGCGCCCGACCATCAGCCCGGCGATGAACACGGTGAGCACCACGAAGAGGATCATGCCGTAAAGGCCCGTGCCGACGCCGCCGAAGACGATCTCGCCGAGCTGCATGTCCCCGAGCGGCACCAAGCCGCCCAACGGCGTGAACGAGTCGTGCATCGCATCGACGGCGCCGCACGACGTGTCGGTGGTGACGGTGGCGAACAGCGACGACGCGGCGACGCCGAAGCGGCACTCCTTGCCCTCCATGTTCCCGCCCGTGACGCCGAGGCTGTGCACGATCGGATTGCCCGCGGACTCTGCGGCGTACGCGACCGTGAAGCCGCCGGCGAACAGGATGGCCATCGCGGCGAAAATCGCCCAGCCTTGACGCTGGTCCTTGGCGTAACGGCCGTAGGTGTACGTCAGCGCGGCGCCGATCGCGAAGATGAGGAACATCTCGAGTAGATTGCTGAAGGGCGTCGGGTTCTCGTTCGGCGCGGCAGAATTCGCGTTGACGAAGCCGCCGCCGTTGGTGCCCAGCTCCTTGATCACTTCTTGCGAGGCCATGGGGCCGCCGGTGATCGTCTGTTTGAAGCCTTCGATCGAGACGATGTCCTGGTACGAATGGAAATTCTGCGGCACGCCTTGCCACACGAGCAGCAGGCAGCCCACGACGCTGATCGGCAGCAGCACGTAGAGGGAAGCGCGGGTGACGTCCACCCAGAAGTTGCCGACCGTCGGCTTGTCCGTGCGGCACACGCCGCGGATGACCGCGATCGCGATGGTGATGCCGACGGCGGCCGAGACGAAATTGTGCCAGGAGAGACCGGCCATCTGCGACAGATAGCTCATCGTGCTCTCGCCGGAATAGAACTGCCAGTTCGTGTTGGTCATGAAGCTGATCGCGACGTTCCACGCGTTGTCGCCGGTCAGGTTGTCGAAATGCTGGGGGTTGAGCGGAAGCCACTTCTGGGTGCGCAGCAATACGTACAGATAGGCCAGGCCGACGAGGCTGAAGGCCAGGGTGGCGAGCAGGTACGACCCGGCCGACATCTCCTTGGCCGTGTCGACGCGGCAGATACGGTAGATCAGCCGCTCGATCGGCGCAAGCACGGGGGACAGCATGGTGCGCTCGCCCTCGAAGACGCGCGCCATATACGATCCCAGCGGCCGCGTCACGAGCAGGACGAGCGCGAAGAAGACGAGCGCTTGCAGCCAGCCGTACAGGTTCATATGGTTCCTAGAATTTCTCCGGCCGCAGCATGGCGTAGGTGAGATACCACAGGCCGAGGAGCGTGAGCGCGAGCCCGACGATCTGGTCAGCCACTAGAGATGCTCCAGGGCGACCGTGTAGCGGTCGAACGCGAAGAAGATCACGAGCGTGCAGAACAGCAGGATGAGATCGAGCATTTTCAAGCCTCTGGACGGTTGTCCAGGGGCATCCTAGCATAAGGTCAAGACGCGGGCCATCCTCCGAACGGTCCATCCGTTCGGATATTTGCGACCCCTCGGCGTCAAGCGGCTGGGACGCCGGGACAAAACTGCCCGCTCGCAGAACTCGGCCGCATCATGGCTAAAGTGGCAAGCTCGAGCGCGGCGCGCAAGGCCGCGTACCTCATGGATTGCGCGAAGACGTACTATCCCGAGCCGCTCACGCTCGTGTCGGGCGACGGCGCGTATGTCACGGATGAGGACGGCCGGCGCTATCTGGACTTTTTCGCGGGCATCGCGGTGCTCGTGGCCGGGCACAACCACCCGGCGGTCGCGGCCGCGGTGCACGATCAAGTGGACAAGATCGTGCACACCTCGACGCTCTACCTCAACGAGCCGATGCTGGATCTGGCCGAGAAGCTCTCGAACGCGTCGCCGACAGGGCTGGACAAGGTGTTCATCGGCAACTCCGGGACCGAGGCGAACGAGCTTGCCGCCGTGCTGGCCAGGCATTTCACCAAGAGCTCCGAGTTCATCGCGCTGGCGCATGCGTATCACGGGCGTTCGGCGTGGACGGTGGGCATCACCGGCTTGTCGGCGTGGCGCAACTTCGGCGCCGAGCCGTCCAAAGTCGCGTTCGCACCGAATGCGTACTGCTATCGGTGTCCGCTGAATCTGACGTATCCATCGTGCGAGATCGCCTGCGCCAAAGCGGTGGAGGACGTCATCCAGACCGAGACCTCCGGCCACGTCGCCGCCTTCTATGCCGAGACCATCCAGGGCGTCGGCGGCATCATCACGCCGCCACCCGAGTACTACGGCGTCGTCAAAGAGATTCTCGACCGGCACGGCATCCTGTTCGTGGCCGACGAGGTGCAGACGGCCTGGGGACGGCTCGGCCATAACCTGTTCGGGATAAGCGATTGGGGCG
>Ga0209656_10001238_pt1 | contig 16666 bp, 13 predicted proteins | sample BogFormECP12_OM2_FD_188239 | JGI IMG/M metagenome (GOLD analysis project Ga0209656, IMG submission 188239) | Bog forest soil microbial communities from Calvert Island, British Columbia, Canada - ECP12_OM2 (SPAdes) (version 2) | ecosystem: Environmental > Aquatic > Freshwater > Wetlands > Bog ... | reverse complement strand
GTTATCGCGTTGTCCCAGCTCAACCGAGGTCCCGAGCAGCGCACCGACAAGAAGCCCCTATTGTCCGATTTGCGCGAATCGGGCTGCCTGACGGCTGGCACGCGGATTCTCCGGGCCGACACGGGATCCGAGGTCACGCTTGGCGACCTGCTGACCTCTGGCGAGCAGAACGTTCCCGTCTGGTCGCTTGATGACCGGATGCGCCTCGTGCCGCGGACCATGACGCATGCGTTCCCCAGCGGGATCAAGGAGGTTTTCCGGGTTCGGCTGACGTCGGGCCGCGAGGTCGAGGCGACCGCCAACCACCCGTTCCTTACCTTCGATGGCTGGCGCCCGCTGAGCGACATCAGGCCCGGATGGCGGGTCGCCGTTCCCCGGCACATGCCTGCGCCGCTCAACGTCCGGGAGATGCCCGAGCCCGAGCTGGTCATGCTGGCTCACCTCCTGGGGGATGGATCTTTCGTCAGGAACCAGCAAATCCGCTATGCCAGCACGGATGAGGCAAACCTCGCGGCGGTAACGGACTCGGCACTGTATTTCGGGATCACTGCGGCCCGCGACGATTACCCCGCGGCTCGCTGTACGACGTTGCGATTCTCTTCGCCGCACCATCCGACACACGGACGGCGCAATCCTCTCGCGGTCTGGCTCGACTCGATGGGCCTACTTGGTTTGCGAAGCCACGAAAAGTTCATCCCAGCGCAGATCTTCTTGCTGCCTCAAAATCAGCTCGCACTTTTCCTTCGCCACCTGTGGGCCACGGACGGTTCGGTAACCGTAGCCAAGTCCGGGGCGGTGAGGGTCTACTACGGCACCACGAGCGAGCGGCTGGCACGGGAGCTGCAGCTCCTGCTGCTCCGCTTTGGGATCATCGCTCGACTTTACGCTGTCGGCAATGTGTATGGCCACCCGCAATGGACGGTCGACGTGACGGGGGTCAAAGACCAGCGGCGGTTTCTGGATGAGATCGGTGTGCATGGCAAGCGCGGGCTGGCGGTCCTGGAGGCGCGGAAGCGACTCGATACAATGACAGCTGCCGGCCGGTTTGACACGATTCCGAGCGGCGTCTGGGAACGAGTTAGCCAAGTAATGAAGGAGCGTTCCATCTCACTGCACCGCATTCAGGCGACTGTCGGAAGCAGGAGCCGAGGAGACCTCGACGCTAATATCTGTCCTACGCGAACCCGGGTTGGGCGCATTGCGAAGGTCCTCGGTGATGCAGAGCTGGAATTGCTCGCCACGAACGATGTGTTCTGGGACACCATCTCATCTATCGAGAGCATCGGGCATCAGCCGGTTTACGATGCAACCGTTCTCGGAACACATAATTTTGTCGCTAATGGCATAGATATACATAATAGCATCGAACAGGACTCGGATGTCGTGATCCTTTTGCATCGCGAAGACCTTTATGAGCGGGAATCGCCGCGGGCGGGCGAGGCGGACCTGATCGTGGCCAAGCACAGGAACGGCCCGACGATGACCGTGACCGTGGCGTTCCAGGGCCATTACAGCCGTTTTGTCGACATGGCCTCTTCGTGAGGCTGGCCCTTCGTGAGGCTGGAGATCGCCTGATACCAGTCCGCGAGCCTGTACGGATGATCAGCCCGATTCGGTGACCAGGACCGCGGCGCTGATCACGTCCGACAGGCGGCCGGACCGGCGGTATGCGGCCCGCTGGAAGGACGCGCCGTTGCCGCGCGCGAGCAACGCGGTCAGCAGTTCCGTGACGGTGTCGGCCTCCCCGGCCTCGGCCAGCGCGTCCCGGCAGTGGTCGAGCAGCATGTGCACGACGATCCGAGCTTGCTCCGGCAGGCCGGTAACCGGGCTGAGCAGGGCGGCGTCCAGGCCGGACCGGCTGGCACGCCAAGCCGCCAGCCGCAGCAACTCGGTCCGCGGCCGTTCAACGGGCCTTCCGTCCCGCCAGGACCGGGCCTCGGTTTCCACCAGCGCCCGCACTAGCGCGGCGATGAGCACGGCGTCGTCCGCGTGTAGGCATACGTCGGAGATCCGGACCTCGATGGTGGGATAGCGCTCGGACAGGCGCGCGTTGAAGGAGACCATGCCCGTGTCCAGCAGCGTTCCGGTCCCTACCATCTGCTGTACCGTCTCGCGATGGGCCTGGGCGGTACCGAACGGCTCCGTCGGCCCGGAACCCGGCCAGCGCCCCCACACCTGGTAGCGGAAACTGGCGTACGAACTATCGAGCCCTTGCCAGAAGGGTGAGTTGGCGCTCAGCGCCAGCAACACGGCCAGCCACGGCCCGGCCCGGTCCAGCACGGCCACTCCCTCATCGGCCGATGAGACCTCGACGTGAACGTGGCAGCCGCAGGTGAGCTGCTCGTGCGCGGTCAGGCCGAAGGCCTCGGCCATGCGCTCGTACCGGCTCGTGCGGACCGGCCTGGGTTCGACGGAGACAGGCGAAGTACCCAGCGCGGCCACTCGGGCGCCCGCCCGCCCAGCCGCCGTGGCGGCGCCCGCCCGGCACCTGCGCAGCTCGCGGTGCAGGTCGTCCAGGGACTGGCACGGCCGGGAATTGGTTTCCAGCTGTTGCTGCTGCAGTTCGGCTTCCAGGTCCGACCCGGCGGCGCGTCCCGCCGCCTGCAGTACGGTCCCGGCCACCGCCTTGGGACGTCCGGTCCCCGGTTCGACAAGCAGGAACTCCTCTTCGACGCCCACGCTGCGAGAATTCACCGTCCGACCATGGCCGCAGATCGGTTCTCCATGCAGCGGGCGCAGGACCTAGTTGATCCGGTATTCCCAGCCTTCCTGCCAGGCGAAGTCCTGATCGACGAGATCTTCCGGCCGGACGCCACCGATGAAGTGGTCCAGGCCCCACCGGGTGGCGACGCGCCCGATGACCAGGATCCGCTGCTCGTCCCAGCGCAGCGGCAGGTCGCCGAGGAAACGCCCGACGCGGGCAACGGCCTGCCGCCAGCTTTCCCCGCCCGGGTAGGGCCGGTCCAGGACCAGCTCGACAGCCACCAGCGAGCCCTAGGCGGACACTCCGGAGTTGTCGGCGGCCAGGCGGAAGCGGTCCGACAGGGTCCGCAGGACCGGAACGAGCTCGGGCGGCTCCAGGACCTGGAAGTCGAAGCCCTTGAGGGCGACGTAGAGGGCAAGCTCCTCGAGCGAGTCGGATCCCGTGTTCAGGACGCACGTGTGCTGGTCCACGGTTTCCAGCCGTCCGGCGGCCGGTGAGGAACGCCGGGCGACCGCTGCCACCGGCGCGTGAAACAGGATGCGGGCCTGATAACGGTAAGGCGCGGAGGAAATAGAGTGCGACACGTAAGCCGCCACGTCCTCGGCGGGCAGCTGGCGCGGGGTAAAGCGGGCCCCGGGCGGGCCTAGCGGACCCTGGATGCGGTCGACGCGGAAGGTCCGCCAGTCGCCGCGATCGGCGTCCCAGGCGAGCAGATACCAGCGGCGTGGGGTGTGCACGAGGCGATGCGGCTCGACATCCCGAGTGCTGACGCCGCCTTGGCCGGGATACCGCAGGCGCAGCCGACGCTGGTCGCGGCAGGCCGCCGCGACCGCGGTCAGCACCTCGGGATCGACCTGGTCCGGCGGGGAACCCGGTCCGGTCAGCGGGATCGTGGTGGCGTGAAAGGCGGTGACCCGGTGCCGGAGCCGGGATGGCAGCGTCTGCTGGAGCTTCGTCAGCGCCCGGAGTGAGCTCTCCTCCAGCCCGGCCACGCTGCCTGTCGTGGTCGTGTGCAGGCTGATCGCCACCGCCACCGCTTCGTCGTCGTCCAGCAGCAGCGGCGGCAGGGCGGCGCCGACGCCGAGCCGGTAGCCGCCCGTGACCTCCGCGAGCGACTGGCCCGGACCCGCTGGACCCGCGACCTGCCCGGCACCGGCTGGGAGCGCGGCGTTCCTGCCGCATATCTACGTGAGCTTGCCGCTTACTGGGCCACGGAGTACGACTGGCGAGCCCAGGAGGCGGCGCTTAACGCCTATCCCCAGTTCAGCACCACGATCGACGGAGCCGGCCTGCACTTCCTGCACGTACGCTCGGCCGAGCCGGACGCCACGCCGCTGCTCATGCTGCACGGCTGGCCTGGGTCGATCGTAGAGTTCGCTGACACGATCGGCCTGCTCACAGACCCGGTAACGCACGGCGGTGACCCGGCGGACGCCTTCCATCTGGTGATCCCCTCACTGCCCGGCTACGGCTTCTCCGGACCGATGACGGAGACCGGCTGGACGGACCGCCGCACCGCGGCTGCCTTGGCCGAGTTGATGGACCGGCTCGGTTATGGCCGCTACGGCGTCCAGGGCGGGGACGTGGGAGCCTTCGTCGCCCCGCTGATCGGCCGCGTAGCCCCGGACCGGGTCATCGGAGTCCACGTCAACGCCCTGGTCACCTTCCCGACCGGCGATCCGGCCGATATGGCCGCGATGACCGACGCCGACCGCGCCCGACTCGCCGCGATGCAGGAATGGCAGCAGCGTTCCGGGGCGTACATGCAGGTCCAGGGCACCCGGCCGCAAACCATCGCGCACTGCCTGACCGATTCCCCGGCCGGGCTGCTCGCCTGGATCGTGGAGAAGTTCCAGGAATGGACCGACCCGGCCGCCAAGCTGCCCGAGGACGCGGTCGACCGTGACCGGATCCTCACCGACGTCAGCATCTACTGGTTCACCGCCACCGCCGGCTCGGCCGCCCACACCTACTACGAGCGGTTCAACGACCCGGCCATGTGGACACCGCAGGAGCGCTCCGCCGTGCCGACCGCGGTGGCCGTCTTCACCACCGACGTCACCGTCCGCCCGTTCGCGGCCAAGGTCAATAACGTCGTCCGCTGGTCGGAGTTCAGCCGCGGCGGCCACTTTGCTGCCCTCGAGGTTCCCGGCATCCTCGCCGCCGACGTGCGTGAGTTCTTCGGCGGCCTGGCCGGGTTATCCGGTGCCGAGGAGGTGCCGGGACACCCGGGCCAGGTGCGCGCATCGCCGTGGTGGCCTGGTCCGCGTCCCGCAGCCGGAGGGCGGCCACGATCTCCTCGTGGTCCCGCCGGTATTCATCCCGCCTGTCCGCCGTGGCGCTGCGCCGCTTCAGGTCGCCCCACATCCGCCCGTGCCGGGCCCGCTCCACTTCCGAGTACAGCTTGATCAGGAGCGTGCTGCGGGTGGCCGCGATGATCGATCGGTGCAATGCGGCGTCCCAGACCTCGAACTCGTCGTGATCCGCCGCCCCCTCCCCGCCGCGCAGGCAGCGATCCATCTCCGCGAAGTCGCGGGCGGTGGCCCAGGCCACGACCAGGGACATGGCGGTCGGTTCGAACAGGCGCCGGACCGCCATCACGTCGGCGGGCGCGTAGTCGGCGGCCCCGGACAGCCCGACCGGCGCGGCCAGCTCACTTGCGGCCGGGCGCGGCGCGGCCGGGCCTGCGGCCGGGATCTCGCCATCGGCCGCCGGGGCCTCGCCCGCGGTCGGCTCCGGTCCGGGTACGTCAGGGCCGCTGCTGCGGAGAAAGGTACCCCGGCCCACTTCGCGGGACACCCGCCCCTCGGCCTGGAGCACGGCCATGGCGTGCCGGACGGCTGCGCGGGAAACTCCGAGATCGGCGGCAAGCTGCCGTTCGGTCGGCAGGTCGCGCGCGCCGGAGTCGGGTACGTGCCGCAGATCGATGACATCTTCCCGCCGCTCACCGTCAGGGAAAACCTGGAGATGGGTGGCTACCTGCTACCCGGCCGCCAGGTGAGCGCACGGATCGGCCATGTGGTCGGCGTGTTCCCCCGGCTCGGCCAGATGCTGACCCGGAAGGCCGGCCGGCTGAGCGGCGGCGAGCGGAAGATGCTGGCCATGGGCCGGGTGCTGATGCTCCAGCCCGCCGTGTTCCTGCTGGACGAGCCGACCGCCAACCTGGCCCGAAGGTGGCGGCCGAACTGCTCAGCGGGCACGTCCGGGCGCTGGCCGAAGCGGGCGCCGCGGTGCTCGTCGTCGGGCAGCGGGCCAAGGCCGTACTGGCCATTTCCGACTACACCTACGTGCTCGGCGGCGGCCAGGTCCTGATGGCCGACACCCCGGCGCGCCTTTCCGCGAGCCAGGAGTTCACCGAGTCCTTCTTCGGCGCGGTCCCCCAAAGCCCGAAATTACCCTGAACCTCGGCGCAGGGTCCATCAACCGCACCGTGCCCCGTCGGCATACCGGTGGAGCCCCCCGCTGGCCCCGACCAGTCCCGGACCATCACCACCCGCTGACCGGCCTTAACTTGGCTTCGCGGTACTGACCGGGGGTGGTGCCGACCCGGCCGCCGAACGCCCGGTTCATATGACTCTGGTCGGCGAAGCCGCACTGGTGGGCCACCTCAGCCAGCGGGATGCCCGTCCGCCGCAGCAGCGTCTTGGCCCTGGCGACGCGTTCGTCCATCACGTAGACATGCGGAGTCGTGCCGGTCGACTGCTTGAACCGCCGGGCGAACTGGAAACGGCTCAGATCCACGATGCCGGCCAGATCGCCGACGCTGAGGTTGTCCTGCAAGTGCTCATGAACGTAGTCACGGACGGCCCGCTCCTGCGCGGAGCTTAGGCCACCGGTACCGTCCGGCTCGCGGAACAGCACGTGGCCATGCTTGCGGAGGATGTACACCCCGAGCTGGCAGGCCAGGGACTCCACCAGCAGCCTGCTGCCGGGTCCGCCGCGGGCGGCCTCCCTGGCCAGGAGCATCGCGATCCGGTGGATATCGGGGTCGTCGGCCTTCACCTCGTCGAGGAGCTCGACCTCCGCCACCTCCCGCTCGTACATCTCCCGGCAGGTCTGGGCCAGCTCGGCTTGGGTCAGGTAGACGTGCACGACCTCGATGCGGCGCGGCCACGCCCAGTGTGACTCGACCGCCCTGGTGAGCAGGGACACATCACCCGGACCGACCTGCTCGTCGATCCAGTCGCCCCCGACGCGCCGGTGCATGGGGGTGGTCCCGCGCCGGTAGGCGACGACGACGTAGTCGCGCAGCGACGGCACCTCGACATCTGAGCCGGCGTACCGGTATCCGCGCACCGACAGGCCGGGCCAGCCCTCTTCCGGGCTGCGGACGGTGAGCCTGCCGGGAACCCATCTCGGAAGCTGGTCCGGCTCGATCGGGGTGAAGGCGGACATTCAGATCACCTTGCTGACTTCTGGCGCCATCGTACGCTCGCCGGCCCGGGCCGGCCTAGAACTCCGGCGCACGATCGTCCAACCGGCGGGCACAGGCGTCCAAGCGGAGGCCGCCCACCCGGCGCATGCTCGACAGGACAGGGTCGCCGCAAGGGTGCGGCCGATCCCCGGAACCACCCACGGAGGACCGGACATGTCAACCGCGCCGAGCTCATCGCAGGCCCCGTCCCGGCCTGCCGTCGACGTCGAGGCCGTGGTCATCGGCGCCGGCTTCTCCGGCCTGTACATGCTGCACCGGCTGCGCAACGTCATGGGGCTGACGGTGCGGCTATTCGAGGCCGGCGACGGGGTAGGCGGCACCTGGTACTGGAACCGCTATCCGGGGGCGCGCAGCGATTCCGACAGCTACGTCTACTGCTTCTCCTTTGATGAGGATCTCTTGCAGACGTGGACGTGGAGCGAGCGCTACCCCGAGCAACACGAGATCAGGGCGTACCTCGAGCACGTGGCCGAGCGGTTCGACCTGAACCGCGACATCACGCTCGGCACCCGGGTCACGGCGGCGACGTTCGACGGGGAGACCGGCACCTGGACGGTGCGGACCGACACCGGTGAGGCGGTCAGGACGCGCTACCTCATCACCGGGGTCGGGGCGCTGTCGGCGTCGAACATCCCGGACTTCCCCGGCATCGACTCCTTCCAGGGCGACTCCTACCACACCGGCCAGTGGCCGCACGAGGGCGTCGACTTCACCGGCAAGCAAGTCGGCGTCATCGGCACCGGCGCGAGCGCCGTCCAGGCCGTCCCGCTGATCGCCAGGCAGGCGGCCGACCTCACGGTGTTCCAGCGCACCGCCAACTACATCGTCCCGGCCCGCAACGGCCCGGTGGATCCGGAGGTCGTCGCGGCCCGCAAGCGGGACTACCAGGGGATCTGGAACCGCGTTCGGGCATCCTACTTCGGCTTCGAGCTCAACTTCATCGAGAAGGGAGCGCTGGAAGCTTCCCCCGAGGAGCGCGAGCGCGAGCTCATGGCCCGCTGGGAGCAGGGCGGGTTCGGCATCTGGTTGGGCAGCTACGTCGACATCTTCTTCAACGACGAGGCGAACGCGACCGTCAGGGAGTTCCTGCACGACCGGATCCGCGAGACGGTCGACGATCCGGAGACCGCCGAGCTGCTGATCCCGAAGGGCTACCCGTTCGGCTGCAAGCGCAACCCGCTCGACTCTGGCTACTTCGAGACCTTCAACCTGCCCCACGTCCACCTCGTCGACGTGAAGTCGAACCCGATCGCGGCGATCACGGAGCAGGGGGTCCGTCTCGAAGACGGTACCGAGTACGCGTTCGACGCGATCGTCTACGCCACCGGGTTCGACGCGATGACCGGACCGCTGAACGCGATCGACATCCGCGGGCGGGGCGACCAGTTGCTGCGGGACAAGTGGGCCGAGGGACCGCGCACCTACCTCGGACTGACGAGCGCCGGGTTCCCGAACCTGTTCATGATCACTGGCCCGCAGAGCCCCTCGGTGCTGTCCAACATGCCGGTGTCGATCGAGCAGCATGTCGAGTTCATCGGCCGGATCATCGGCGACATGCGCGCTAGCGGCGCCGAGACGATCGAGCCGACCAGGCAGGCCGAGGACGCCTGGGTCGCCCACAACCAGGAGCTGGCCGAGGCCACGCTGTTCCCGACGGCAGACACCTGGTACATGGGCGCCAACATCCCGGGCAAGCCGCGCGTGTTCCTCCCCCACCTGGGCTTCGTCGGGCCTTACCGGCAGAAGTGCGACGAGGTCGCCGCCCATGGCTACGAAGGCTTCGTCTTCGGCGGCGCCCAGCGCGCCGAAGCCGAACCTGTCTCGTCCTGAGCCGCGGGAACGCCGCTACCAGGGGAAGAATGGCCATGAGCCGATGAGGAGGACACCGCAGTGATCAGCAACCCGTTCTACAGTCATGAGTTCCACGGCGACTACGACGTGATCAGCATTGGCGGCCTCGATCTCGAGGAAGGCGGGCGGATCCCGGACTGCCAGCTCGCCGTGGCTACCTTCGGCGAGCTTAACGCCGCGAAGGACAACGCCATCCTCATCACCAGCTGGTACTCCGGCACCCATCAGATCTGGCGTGACGTCTACATCGGGCCCGAGCACGCGCTGAACCCGGAGCGGTACTTCATCGTGGCGGTTGACCAGATCGGCAGCGGGCTTTCGACCTCTCCGCACAACGCCGATGGTGCCAACGCCGGCATCGCCATGTCGAAGTTCCCGCATGTGCGGATCGGCGACGACGTGGTGGCCCAGGAGCGGCTCCTGCGCGAGCACTTCGGCATCGAACGGCTGGCCCTGGTCACGGGCGGCTCGATGGGCGCGCAGCAGACCTATGAGTGGGCTGTCCGCTTCCCCGACAAGGTCTTGCGCGCCGCGCCCATGGCCGGAACCGCGCAGAACACCCCGCATGACTTCCTGCTGGCCGAAACCATGCGGGAAGCCATCATGTCCGATCCGGGCTGGAACGGCGGAGAATACGCGTCTAACGCCGACGTCGCCGCCGGGCTCATCCGGCAGGCGCATCTGTGGGGCGTGGTGGGCTTCTCCACCGAGTTCTGGAAGCAGGAGGTGTGGCGGATCCTGGAGTTCGACTCCAGGGAGGCGTTTATCACCGGGTTCCTCGAGCCCTACTTCACCCCGATGGACCCGAACGACCTGCTCACTCAGTCGTGGAAGTGGCAGCGCGGCGACGTGGCCCGGCACAGCGGCGGAGACCTTGCTGCCGCCCTGGGCAGGATCACGGCCAAGGTCTTCGTCATGCCCATCGACGAGGACCTGCTCTTCCCGGTCCGTGACTGCCTCCCGGAACAGGCCCTGATCAAGGGCAGCGAACTGCGGGTCATCGAGGACATCCAGGGCCATCTCGCGCTGTTCGGTGTCGCCCCGACCTACATGCCGCAGATCGACCAGCACCTCTCCGAGCTGCTGGCGACCCAGGTCTGACCTAGGTCCCGGCCGCGCCGGGCCGTCACCGCCTCCCGGGTCACGGCCGCATCGGCATGTCTATACAGGTCAGGCGTTTCCAAGGAACGGCGAGCGCTCAGACGGAGTCCTTCAACCAAACGCGGCCAGCCGCCGCCATGTTGTTCGACGTCGGCTGACTGCCGCGCGGCTGAAGTTTGAGCCGATGTAGCCTGAGAATCAGAAGCTCTATCACCGCGGTGGTCGCGTGCCGACGCATTCAATACCGCACAGTGACCGCGCAGAACGCCGTATACTGCTAAAGCTTGCGCTCGTAGCTCAACGGATAGAGCATCTGACTACGGATCAGAAGGTTGGGGGTTCGAGTCCCTCCGAGCGCGCCACCGTAACCGCAGGTCAGGGCCTTATTCGCGGCTGTGAACGAGGGCCTGAATCTTTGTCTTTGGGCCTGTCGTCTCACAATTTCTCACAGCTCTAAGCGATCTTGTGAATCTTGGCGAGCGCGGCCTGCCCCCGTTGCAGGTCCTCCTCGCTCGCATGGACGTAGGTCTTCTGCGTGAACGCCGAGTCATAGTGACCCGCCCACTTGCTGATGATCGAGATCGGTACGCCCGCGTGCTCCATGAGCGTCAGGGTCGTGTGACGCGAGTCGTGCAGAGTGATCCTCCGCAGCCCGGCCCGCCTGAGCAGACGGCCGAACTCGTCGGAATACCACTCAGGGTGAACAGGAGTGCCAGCCTCGTCGGTGATCACGTACTCGCCGCCTTGGTACCAGTCCAGCCCGGCGAGTCCTGACCGGTAGGCCGCGCCTGCGATCGTGCTCTCCTCCAGCTGGCGCTTGCGCAGTGCGGTCAGCGCGGCCACCAGCTCGCCGTCGAGCGGCAGCGTCCGCTTGCCGTTGCAGGACTTCGGCTCTTCGATGCGGACCCGATACTCGACCAAGACCCGGGCCTGATTGACGGTGAGCGTCCTGGCCCGCAGATCGATATCCGACCAGCGCAGGCCGAGCACTTCACCGCGGCGCAGGCCATAAAGCGACAGGCGCCACGCGGCGTAGAGCCGGTCAGATGACGCCTTGGCTAGGAATTTCCTGACTTCCGCCTTGCTCCAGGTCTCGCGCTCCCGCGGGGTGTGCTCGGGCGGTTTAACAAGCCGTGAAACGTTGCGGACGAGCTTGCCCTCTAGGACGGCCGCCTCCAGCATGGCGCTGAACCGGCCCAGCGTCAGCCGTGCCGAACGACCGGACAGCCCCGTTCCCGGCTTCCCCCCTCGCCTGCGGCCTGCCGTCAGCATCCAGTCCACAAGGTCTTCGACGTCGGATTTGGTGACGGACTGGAGCGAACGTGTCCCCAGCCGCTCGCGGACGGGCCGCAATGCGTCTTCGTAGTTCCGTTTGGTGGAGGCGCGCAGCCCGCGAGTCGCGCCCTGGAGATAGCCGTCCAGATAGGAGTTCACCGTCTCCTTGGACGACTTGACGTATGTTCCCAGATTGGTCTCATGCCGGATGCGCGACAGTTCCTCGCGAGCCTCGCGGCGGGTGTCGAACGTACGAGTGAGCTGCTTCCGTCTGCCGTGCTCATCACGTCCTATGTCGACCACGAGACGGTATCTGACTGAGCCGTCTTTCAGCGTGATCTTGTTGATCGGCTCCTTCATCCGGGCCTCTCCTTTCTCGGCGATTGTCCTTAGGCGGCCGGAAACCTCGGCGATAGCTCACTGAGATCAATTCCGAGGACGCGAAGCAGTTCGGCGGTAGGGACGCGGTAGGAGCTGCCGACATGCAGCACGCGGCACGGGAACTCACCGCGCCGGGCGAGTTCGTAAGCAGTGGATCGGCTAAGCCCGAGTGCCCGCGCCGCCGTGCTCACGTCGACCATCAGGGGCAGGGCCAGCAGCTCGGTCAAGGTCAACCCCTTGCTCATCTGCCTTCCCGGCCGTGCTCCATGGAGCCATTGGATGCGGTCGGCGACGACGTGCAGGAGCCGTTGACCGTTGGGCATGTGGTCCGGGTCGCCGGGTTTGACCGGTTCCCAGGTGTACCGGCGCGGATCAGTTGCCGGAACCCCCAGCGCGCTGGTGAGCCAGGTCCGCCGGTCGGCGCGGTGGTCGGCCAGCGTCTTGCCGGACCACTTGCGGGAGACCAGGACGCGGCGTCCGGCGTAGCCGAGGTATTCGCGGCGGTGGGCTTTGCCCTTGCAGGCGCCCGGGCGCAGGCCTGGCCGGGCGTTCTTGGGCTGGATGCCGTAGCGGAGCCAGTTCGCGCAGGTCGGCGAGCACGGCTCATAGCGCGCCGCGTCGGCGAGCCGGGCGGCGTGGGCGGCCCGGGCGTCGGTGGTGACTTGGTGGCAGTCGCCGAGGTGCTTGGTCAGGTACTTGGTGAGGTAGCCGATGCACCGGCTGGCGTCCTTGGATCCGGCCAGCACGCCCTGGGCGTCGAACCGGGCGCCGAACCGGGCCACGTGCAGGGGCTCGTCACCGTCGCCGATGGCGTCGAGGGCCTGGTCCCAGGTCGGCAGCACCTCGCCGGTGTCCGGGTCGAGGTAGGTCCCGGTGTGCTCGTCCCAGACCGGCATGGACCCGCCGTCATACTTGACGGCCTGCGTGGAGGGCCACCAGACCTGGTGGTAGGTCGCGGCGATGACCTCACGGAGCTCGCGCCGGGAGATGGTGCCGCGGATGGCGAGGTGGACGTGTGGGGCGAGCCTGCGCTGTGGTTCGATCGCGGCGAAGTACTGCAGGTCATAGCCGGTGAACCGGCGCAGGTTCTGGATGAACCGGTCGAACAGCGCGGCGAAGTGCAGTGCGTCGCGGGCGGCGCGGGTGTAGTCGTAGGTTTCCGGGTCGGCGGGTGCTCCGTCTTCGCCGACCCGGCCATAGGACGGGCACGTCAGCGTGACGAACATCGAGGGCCGGAAGGTCCTGCCATCTGGGGCAGTGTAGGTCTTGCCGACCGTCCGGGCGCTGACCGGGCGGCGCGGCAGGGGAGCGGCGTCTTGCCTGCGTCGGGTGGACCGGTGGCGGCGCGGCCGGGCAGGGACCACAGTGCCGCGGAGTCCGGCGTCGGTGATCTGCTGGTCGAGCTCGCCGATCGTCTCGTCCAGCTCGCCGGTGTCGAGGCCTTGACCGGCGAGGGCGTCCCGGTCGGCTTGTGCCTCGGCCCGATCGGTGACCACGGCCCGCTGCTGGCCGGTGGCCGGGTTCGGGTCGATGACGGGTTCGTGGTCGAGGTGCCAGCCTTCGCGGCATTGCGTGGCCCGCAGGATCCGGGCCCGCTCGGCGCAGGACGGGCACACCGACGCGAGCGTGTGGCCGCACGGGATGAGCACCTGCTCGACATAGCCGGTGTCGATCTCGATCCGGCGCAGCTGCACCGGCCGCAGGCACGCGCCGTGCTCGGCGGCCAGGTCCCTGACCACGTGCCGGGCCAGCGGCACCGCCAGCCGCTCCGCCCGCGTCGTACGCCCCGCCGTCCCGGTCACCACTCACCGTCCGAGAAATCTGCGGTGTCGAAGGGCCCGGCGTAACCGCACAGGCGGCATTCGGCCCGCAGCACCTGGCTGCCGGTATCGACCAGGACCAGTCCGGTGCCGCAGACCGGGCATGGTTCATCGGTGCGCCAGGCGGTTTCCCTCACAGGCCACCCCCGGGCAGGGAGCCGACCGCGGATGCCATGGCGCAGATATCCGCGTCAGTCACGTACGCGGCCCGGACCCGCACCGGGTCCGGCGAGGCCTCCAGCAGCACATAGCCGACCCCGGCGCCGATGCAGGGGAGCGGGGAGATCTGGTCGGCCAGGGCGCCGCGGTCCCGGGCGCCGTCGCCGAGCACCATGTCCACCTGATCGGACTCATCCAGCCGCAGCGCGATCCGGATGGAGAACAGGTTCCGCAAGCTGATCACGTCCTTGCGCGGATCCTGCAGCGCGCCCACCACGCACACCCCCACCGACCGGCCCTGGCTCGTCAGGGTCGCGATCGCAGCCTCGGCCCGCTTGCGCAGGTTCCGTTCGGGCTGGTAAGCGGTCAGGAACGCCAGCTCATCGACCAGGACGACCACGAACGGGAACGCGGTGGAGGGGGTGAAGGTGCGGGTCTGGCCGCCGAACTGCCCAGCCCGCTCGTGCATCTCGGCGACGGCCGCCTCCAGCAGCTCGACCATGGCGTTGGCCTGGCAGGCGTACCGGTGGAACAGCGCCCGGCCGAACGACAGCTCCATCCGCTTGGGATCCAGCGCCCACACCTGCACCCACCCCGCCGCGATCGCGGGCAGCAAGGCGCGGACTAGGGACCAGATCACCGAGCCCTTCCCCGACCCGGTAGCCCCGGCGATCAGCACGTGCGTCGAGACGAGCCGCAGCCGCCACGGCGAGCCGTCCTCGCACCTGCCAACCGGCAGCCCGGCCAGGTCCACCTCGCCGCCGACCGGCAGCGCCGGGATCGGATCAGCCAGGGTGTCCGCGCGGACCAGCTCCAGCACCACGACGCCGGGCGCGGCGCCGCGGATGCGGCACAGCCGGGCGCCGAACGCGTGGGCCAGATTCTCGGCCCTGGCTTCGAAGTCGGCGGGCGCCTGACCGGTCACCAGGCCCACGCGCACCAGGTCGACGGCCCCGGCCCGATGCACCTTGTCGAGGACGGGGAGCATCGGCTGGCCCCGGTAGTCCGGTGCGAGCCCGGCCAGGGTCATGGCGGCTTTCCACCGGCGCCGGTAATACAACCACCGCAGCCAGTCCCGCACCGGCCCCGCCACGAACCGGGCGAACCATACTGGCTGGATCACCCGAAGCCCGGTCAGGCCGATCACGGCCAGCACCACGAGGCCCGCCACGCCGGGCCAGCCCATCCCCAGCCAGGTCACCGCCACCAGCGCGGCCACGGCGTCCAGTGCGGGATGGGTTAGGGCGAACCACAGCATCCGGCAGATCAGGCGGATGAGCTGGACGACCATGATTACGGGCTCGGGGGTGCGGTACACGGGGGACCGCCACACCGGGACCGCGAACGGGTCGCGGTTATCGACCTGGGTGAGCTGCTCGCCCATGACCCAGTTACGGCCGCGCGGCACTAGACTCAGCCCCTCTCCATTTGCGCCAGCAGAGGGAGACACCCGGGGCGGCAGGAATGCCCGTTCCTGCCGCCCCACCCACGATCACCATCAGGCCGCCTCACCATCCCCGCGTTCCTGGCAGGCCCGACAGCTCGGGCCGTCGCTGTGATCTCGGACGTGCAACCGCTCGGCCTCGGCGGCGAACTTGGCGGCCTTGTCGGCCAGCTCCCGGGCGAACTCCACCGCCGAGGCGCCCAGCCGCGTGCCGTCGAAGCACAACGTCACGGTGGTCGATCCCGCGGCGATGTCCAGGATCGGGCTGTGATCGTCATACGTGCTCAGGAACGTCCACCACGGCAGCGCCGGCGCAGCCGGCTAACTGGCGGGCCGGTGAAGTGCCGTGCGGGTCAGGCTGCCTGGCCCGGGTTATCCGGGGTCGGGGGCGGTGGAGCGCCTTCACCGGGCGGGGTCACGATGACCTGGACGCCGAGCCGGGCCAGGGCGTTCTGGTGGTAGCGGACCAGGTGCTCGCGGTTGCGCTGGTCGCGCCGCTCGTAGTAGTCGGTGCCGGCGTCGATGTAGTCGGCGTCGTAGCGCATGACCGCCCAGGCGATGCACAGCAGGGTGTGCGCGACGGCGACCAAGGCCTTCTTCTCGTTACCCTTGCCGAACCGGCGGGCCAGGCGGCGGAACCGGGCGCCGGGGCGGGTGGCGGTGCGCCAGGTCGCCCAGGCCGCTTCCACCATGGCCACGCGTAGCTGCCGGTCGCCCTTGCGGGTGGGGGCCTTCTTGCGCTTGCCCGCCGACTCGTTGTCACCGGGCGCCAGCCCGGCCCAGGCCGCCAGCCGGGCCGCGGTGGCGAACCGGGCCATGTCGCCGCCGGTCTCGGCGACGATGACCTCGGCGGTCCGCTGCCCGATCCCGGGGATGGTGACCAGCCGGGCGATGAGCCGCTCGAATGGCGCGGCCGCCTCGGCGACCAGCTTGTCCAGCTCGGCGATCTGGGCGGTCAGGTGGTCGTAGGCGTCCAGGTGCAGCCGGCACATCTGGCCGTGACCCGCGGTGAACCGGCCGTCGCAGGCCATCTGCAGCTCGTCGGTCTTGCGGCGCAGCACGCCCAGGGCCAGCCCGGCCAGCCGGGCCGGGTCCCGCTCGCCGGCGATCAGCGCCTCGATCATCGCCCGCCCGGACTTGCCCAGCAGCCGGGACGCCACCGAGTCGATCTTGATGCCGCCGTCCTCCAGCACCTTGGCCAGCCGCTGTCCCTCGCTGGTGCGCTGCTCGATGAGCTTCTTGCGGTACCTGGTCCGCTGCCGCAGCGCCGCCACCTGCGCGTCCGGGATGAAGCTGGGCCGCAGCAGCCCGTACTCATGCAGCTCGGCGATCCACTGGCAGTCCGTGATATCGCGTTTGCGGCCCGGCACGTTGCGCATGTGCGCCGCGTTGCACACGCACACCTCGATCCTGGCCTGGGCCAGCGCGTGGTAAACCGGCCACCAGTACACCCCGGTACTTTCCCGCGCCGCATCGGTGACGCCCAGCTCCGCCAG
>Ga0209656_10001237_pt1 | contig 16684 bp, 16 predicted proteins | sample BogFormECP12_OM2_FD_188239 | JGI IMG/M metagenome (GOLD analysis project Ga0209656, IMG submission 188239) | Bog forest soil microbial communities from Calvert Island, British Columbia, Canada - ECP12_OM2 (SPAdes) (version 2) | ecosystem: Environmental > Aquatic > Freshwater > Wetlands > Bog ... | reverse complement strand
TCGTGGGCGAGTTTTCAGCGCGGGCGGACACATACGCATTCGGCCAGTTGCGCATAAAGGCAGCCCTTCCCGCTTGCCAAATGTTGAACGAATCCCACTCTTTATACGCAGTTACACCCGGCGGTGAAATTGATCCCACCCAGCCGGCAGCTCTTTCCCAGGCGCGAATCGCATGCGGGTTGTTTACCGTCGGCCTGCCGTTAGCGTCGAGAATGGTTCCACCGCCCTCCGCGACCTGCCATTCCAAGGCGTTGCAGGTCAGAGCCTCAGAAGGTGCCCCTTGCCAGACGAAACCCCAAAAATCTTTGTCGCCCTTAGCGCGCTCCCCAGCCTGAATCCGTTTCGCCATATTCTCAAGCTCATCCCATGTTTTCGGCGGCCCAGTGTAGCCGTACTTTTGCAACAGATCGACCCGGTAAAAGAGGAGGCCTTCGCTGAGGTTGTAAGGCAAAGCTACAAGTCTGCCGTTTACGGTGTTGTTCTTGATAAGTTCAGGGAAGTGCGCTGCGATCTCCTCCTTTGGCACGTAGGCCTTGAGATCGAGGAGGTTGTCCGCGAGAATCCCCGGCCAGATGACGTCGATACCGTAAACATCTGGGACGTTCGTCCGGCTCTCCAGGAGGTTGCGCCATGTTTGCAGTTGTTCCACTGCCACTTCCGGTGCGGGCAGGATCTGAACCTGAATACCAGTGTCTTTGGTGAACTGATTGAGTTCTTCCCTAAGCCGCGCCTGAGATTCCTTATCGACCCAAGATTGGTCCATAAGCGTGAGTGTGGTTTCCGGAGCAGCCTGGCTTTTCTTGTTACAACCTTGAGCCAGCAAAAGGCCGCAGAGACCAATTGAGCCCAAAACGAGGCATCCGGCGAAGTGCAGACGAATGTGCAATGACCCGATCAGGCGCGCCCGCCTCCGCGCCGATGCACTTCCTATCGGCGAGGAGAATATGGTTTGCGAGCTATTGGCGTTCATGGCTGGGCTGCCTCATTCATGCCTTCACCTTGGCGGCGAACTTTCGTGAGAACCACGAGCCTCTCCGAGCTGATATATATGCAATGTCGGCGGGAAGGCGCAGTTCCACTTCGGTTCCCGCGTCGACTTCGCTCCACACGGTCAACTTACCTCCAATAATGGAGGCGCGCTCCCGCATGCCGGGCAATCCGTAATGTCCCTCCCGGCTCTGAGCCGAGAGAACCGCTGCATCAATGCCCTTTCCGTCATCCCGCACCCGCAACCGGAAGCGCTCATTGTCATAGCGGATTTCGACCTCGATCTGCCGTGCCTGGGCGTGCAGAAAGGCGTTCCGGAGTGCTTCGGCAGCAATCTTATACACTTCGTCGCGGAGGATGGGATGCAAATCTCGCGACTCGCCCTCGACCGCTACGCGGAAAAGAGGTTGGTGATCGGGTGAATCAGCTGAGAGTTCTTCTCCGAGAGTGCTTATCGCCAGAGCCAGATCATTGGTTTGAGTTGTCGAATCCCGCAATCCCTGTACCGCGTCCCGGCCCTCCGTGATCGCCGCAGCCGCCTGCTTGATCACGCTGTCCAGCTTCTCCTTGCCCTCCGAGTGCTCCGGCAAAAGGTAGGAAACTGTTTGGAACCGCAGTAGCAAACCATGGAAGCTTTGCAGCAGCGTGTCGTGAAGCTCTCGCGCAATTCGCGTGCGCTCGCCGACGCGCGCGTCCAGCGTCATCTCGAACTGATGACGCAATTGCCGGAGACGCCACCAGTAGGCCGCCCACAGCAAAGCAAGAAAAGCGGCCACACATAAAGCCCGAAACCAGTTCGTCTGGTAGTACGCGGGAGCGACGGAGAACTCCAGCATATCGCCCTGCTCGTTCCACACACCGCTGTTGTTCGCTGCGATGACGCAAAAGCGATAGTTGCGAGGTCGAAGGTTCGAATACTGCACCCGGCGGTCGTTGACCACCTCTCGCCAGTCGCTGTCCTGCCCCTCCAGCTTGTACTTGAAATGAACCTTCTCCGGAGCGACCAGGCTAAGAGCGGTGTAGTCGATCTCCAGGTCCCGAATCAGCGGCGGCAGGCGCAAGCCGTTTGCCGCACCGTACACGCTGCCATCCGCAGTGATCTGCTCGATATGCACCGGCGGCGGAAGCTTGTTGAATGCTAGATGATGTGGATCGACGACGCTTACCCCCTCACCCATCAAAAACCACAATCGCCCATCTGGTGTTTTTGCGACACGTGGAACGGGGGCGAAAGCACCTGCTTGGCTCTGCACTCCGTCGGAAGCATCGAAGACGCTGGTCTGAATCCTCCGTTTCGAGTTGGCCACCCATGCGTCCAACTCCGGCTTGGCTATGCGCACGAGGCCGCAGGCTGTGCGAATCCACAAAGAACCAGCTTCGTCTTCGATAAGGTCGTGGACTGTGTCACAAGGTAAGCCGTTGTTGCTGGTCATTGTGGAAACGTGGCCATCCTTGATACGGCTCAGACCGCCATCTGTAGCCGCCCAAAGCGCGCTCTCGTGGTCGGTTTGGAGAGCGTTCAAACGTCCGGTTCCCAATCCCTCTTTGCCTCCAAAGAATGCGCGGACCTGACCATCCCGGAACCAGACCACACCGCCGCTCCAGGATCCCACCCACACACCGCCATTTACGGGATCCGCGGCAAGGGGATTGGAGAGCGCTCCTCGGATCCCCAGCTTGTCCCAAGGTATCTGTTCGACCAATCTGCCATCGCGCAGGCGAGCCAACCCTTGTTCGCTCTCTGCGATCCACAGGTTTCCCATACTGTCTCCGACCGCTGCGTTTAGGTCGATCAATGGCGCATTGGTCACACGGTGAATTCGGCCATCCTCAAAATAGGCCAGCCCGCTGGACGTAGCGATCCAAATTCGCCCATGGCCGTCTTGATAGAGCGAACTGATAAGAAAATCCGGCAGTTCAGGCGCGCTTACCTCCTGAACCATCGGCCCCAGGCGCCTGCTCCCAGAAGGGCCGCGAGTCTCCTCGTCACCCCGGCCGCTAGCGCGCGCTGCACCGGTTTCAGGCGCAGCGCTCGGCTTGCGATAAGTTGTGATTTGTCCGTGGTTCCACCTGTTCAGGCCATCCGTCAGACCTAGCCAAACGCTGCCATCCCGGGCGGCTATCGTGCAAGTAGTGTTGGAATTGGACAGCCCTTGCTTCTTGCTGATAGTTGGAATCGCGTATTCGCGGAAACGATCCAAACCATTCGCCGTCGCTACCCATATACTCCCCTCGCGATCCTCGAACAGGCTTTGGATAGGGGCGCCAGAAAGACCGTCGGCCTGGGTAAACACATCGACCCTTCCCTGGTGCAGATGCACAAGCCCCGCGTCCAGGGTGCCGATCCACAAAGCACCATCGCGATCACGCAACAGAGTAGGCTGTCTTTGCTGTGCGAAAGATAGAAAGGGATAGGGCTCCAGTTTGCCAGACACGAAGTGGGTAATACCGTTCGCCGCAGCAACGATCAGGCCGTCCGGTTCTTCGTCGATTAACGCATTGAGGCCAAAGATCAGGCTTGGAATCCCGTGCATAGGTAGGGGCAGGGCATACTTTTTCGGGGGACCAGGCTTCCAGCGCCATAATCCGTTCCCGGCACCGAGCCAGAGATTTCCCTGCCTGTCCTCATGAATCGCGGTCACTCCGAAGCCGAAGCTCCCGTCGCTTCCATAGCACTCGGTGGTGCCATGTTTGATTGCGCAGAGTTTGCCCGGCTGCGAGTAGGCCCCTTCCCAGACGACTCCCCCTGCCCACACGGTTCCTTCATGATCCTCGAGCAGGGCATACACGTCATGGCCATCAAGCTCCGGATAATGCACGAGCTTGCCGTTCTTCAAGCTCACAAGGCCCTTGGCTGTGCCGAGCCAAAGAGTGCTGTCCCGTGCGACGATCACGCCACGTATGTCGTTGCTGGGGAGACGCTCACCCGGCGGCGGTTGCCAGGGAACGGTGCGGACGCCATCGAAACGAAGCAGCCCGAAATCTGACGCAAGCCAAAGGTAACCGTCCTGTGTCTGAGCAATCTGATGAATGATGCCTGTAGCAAAGCCCTCGCGGATTTTCCACGCGGTGTGTGCGTACTGGCTGATGTCGAGCTCGGGATTCAGTGCGTGGGCACGAGCGGCCAGCACCAGCACTATTACCGCGCCACTGACCACGCGCCTTATTGTGCCACTTGCCACCGTTCGTGTTCGCATCTCCATAAATGGTGGCGCCTTCTACAACTTGCCGCCGGCGTAGGTCGTCAGCACGATGACTCTTGCGTCGGGAAATTCATTTCGGATAGCAATGAGTGCCTCGATCCCATTCATCCCCGCGCATTTGCAAGTCCATCAGTGTGACGTCCGGATGGAGCATCCGGAATTGCTGGATGGCCTCGCGACCGTTGGACGCCTCACCTACCACAACCATGTCCGGTGAACGCCAACCAGCCCCGCTATGCCGTCGCGAACCAGGTCGTCAACCGCAAGGATTCGAATTTGCGAGATGCCGGCGCTCATGACCGGTCTCCTACTTCATGCCTTCGCGCTGCGGGCAAATTTTCCAGCGAACCAAGGATGTTTTGCGAGCGGTCGCGTAGGCGATGCTGGCAGGAACGCGCAGTTCCACTTCGGTTCCCGCGTCGACTTCGCTCCATATTGTCAGCTTGCCTCCTATGAGTGTGGCGCGTTCCCGCATGCCCGGCAAGCCAAAGTGTCTCTCCCGGCTCTGAGCCGAGAGAACCGCTGCATCAATGCCCTTTCCGTCATCCCGCAACCGCAACCGGAAGCGCTCATTGTCATAACGGATTTCGACCTCGACCTGCTTTGCGTTTGCGTGACGAAAAGCGTTCCGGAGTGCTTCGGCAGCAATCTTATACACTTCGTCACGGAGGATGGGATGTAAATCTCGCGACTGGCCCTCAACGGCTACACGGAATGCAGGGCGGTGGCCGGTTGAGTCCGCTGCGAGTTCTTCTCCGAGGGTGCTGATGGCGAGCGCGAGATCGTTGTTTTGTAAGGTGGAATCGCGCAATCCCTGAACCGCATCCCGGCCTTCGGTGATTGCCTCAGCCGCCTGCTCGATCGCGCTGCCCAGCTTGTCTTTAGCCTCAACCGGGCGTTCTGGCAGTAACTGGGAAACCGTTTGGAAGCGGAGCAGCAAACCGTGGAAGCTTTGCAACAGAGTGTCGTGAAGCTCCCGCGCAATGCGTGTGCGCTCGCCGACGCGCGCCTCCAGCGCCGCATTGAACTCCCGCCGCAGTTGCAAGACCCGCAGGTGATACAGCACCCACAGCAGCGCCAGAAACGCTGCCACGCACAGCGCGCGGGACCAGTTCGTCTGATACCACGCCGGCGGAATCACAAAATTCAGCTTCGCGCCTTCCTCGTTCCACTAGTCCTTGTCCTGCCCCTCCAGCTTGTAGCAGAAGCGCACCTTTTCCGGCGCCACCAGGCTCAGGGCCACGAAGTCAATCGCGAGATCGCGCGCCCGCGGCGGCAGGCGCAAGCCGTTCCTCGCATCGTAGGTTTTGCGGTCGGCCGTGATCCGCTCGATATGCACCGGCGGCGGAAGCTTGTTGAACGCAAAATGATGCGGGTCGAGAACGCTCACGCCGTCCCAAACCGTAAACCAGATTTTTCCGTCTGAGGACTTGGTCACAGGCGGGCTGTAAACGCTAGCGAAGCATGGCTTCTTACACCATCGGTTGCGTCGAAGACTGTGGTTTGAACAACTCGCGTTGGATTGGCGCCCACGCGTCCAGTTCGGAGCGGCCAATGCGCACGAGGCCAGAGGGCATGTAGAGCCAGATAGAATGCTCGTCATCCTCTATCGACCAGTGACCGTATCGCACGGGAGTCCGTTCTTGCTGGTGAGCGTCGCAATGTGACCACCGGCTATCCGGCTGAGCCCACCTTCGGTCGCACCCACAAAGTTCCACGAGGCCCGAAGCGAAGGTCATTGACTCTGCCTGCGCCAAGGCCATCGCTGGCAGAGTACGTTTTCTCAATCTGCCCATTTGCGAAGTAAACGAGGCCCCCCTTGCCAAAAACTGATCTTTGGATTTCCGGACCAGCCGCTGGGCTCAAAGCGCATGTGGCAGAGTTTGTCGCAAATCACGCGCAATGGCACGCCGTGCTGCAGGGCAATATCGGTAGCACATGATATGTCCGGTTGAGATAGCAAGTGATCTGTCCGCTTTGCGGGCGGCGAGAGCAGGAGACCAGGGCAAGCATGGATTCTTACTCGAAGGCCGCGGTGGAGCGGGCGATGAAAGCACAGGAAGTAATTTTGCGGGCCCTGGCGAAAAAGATTACCTGGTGGCAGGCCGCCGAGATTATCGGCATCAGCGATCGGTCGATGCGGCGCTGGCACGAGCGGCTGGAAGAGTTTGGCTACGACGGATTGTTGGACCGGCGGCGTGGCCAGCCTTCCCCAAAACGGGTGCCGCTGGCGACAGTGGAGCAGGTGTTGGGGCTCATCGAGTGTGATCCGCTTTCTCCGGTACGCCATGAGAAGGCCGTTCCCCACTTCATAGAACCACAAGACCGGAACCACCGCACGTTTGGCGGAAAGGCTTGCGAGGACGCTGAGGCCATACTGCCGACCGGCCTCATCTTCCAGAAACCACTGGAGCGCCAACGACGCGTCCAGCACCAGATCACTCACAGACGGTGACCCTCGTGGATCAGTTGCTTAACAGAGATACCCTGCAAGGGAGTGCGGTTTTTCTCGACAAAGTTGAGCATTTCGCGGACTACGTCATCGCGGTGGCCGTTGTCGTCGGCAGCAAGCGACGAGCGTTCCTTTTCTCGAAGAGCAACTAGAGCCTTACTACGTGGAGCGGCACAATCTGACAAACTGCGCCACTATCCGACTCCTCGGGGACGTGCATGCGGGCCGTACGGCCCTGGCCTTCTCGCGCCGTCCTGTTGCCTGGGTTGACAGCAGGCATCTCCGAGGTCTTCCGGTTCTCGTGCATGAAGTCTCTAGGCGTGTCTGGGGTCTTTGCCTACGCAGGACCGAGCTGGGACTCGCGATATCGCCCCGACCCATATTGCCTTCCGCAGATCGCAAAGGCGTCGGCGTCCTGATTGCCAGTTTTCGCAGCTCAATACCCAGCCCGCCTATACCCTTGATTACGCTTCGCTGTGCACCTCACGATGCACAACGCAAAACTCGGGGCCGAGCGGATCGCTACTCTTTCTCGTAAGAATTTTGTATTCTCTGCTTCATGCCGGTTCATCCCGGCGCACTGCGATGCTCTGTTTTCATCAAGTGGCATTCCAAGTAGATCGTACCAACTGCTGCAGACACATTCGTGAACACTGACCGAATTCTCGGTGGCCGATCCGTCGACGAACTTCCGCATGGCGCCGATTTGATGATCGCCAACAAGACGTCCTGATCGATCGTGCCCACACAAGCACGAACGTAGTTGTCACAGATCCCAAGACCCCGCGGAGACGCTTTCTTCGCGCCAAATCATGGGGCTTAACTGGAGTCCGCGCCTGCTGCTCGAAGCTTCGCGGGGATACTCATAAAATTGCAGCACTAGCGTCGTTAAGGTAGCTTTAAAGCAGCGGCCTCCGCGAGATACTTGGCGCCTTTACGGGCTTGTGGCGCCGAATAAGAAAGAGCTCGGAACTCCAAGGTGGCCGGCATGAGGGTGGATGGGCATACAGGTTGCGCTAAATCACCGTACAGAATATCGCTACGACAAGGCGGTCTCACTCGGTCCACAGGTGATACAGTTGCGTCCCGCCGCCCATTGCCGGACCCCAATACTCAGTTACTCGCTTAACGTTACTCCGGCCGGGCACCTCATCAACTGGCAGCTCGACCCCCACTACAACCATTTGGCACGCCTCCTTTTCCCGGACAAGACGAACGACTTTGTGGTTGAGGTGGAGCTCGCCGTGGAGCTGTCCCCGGTCAATCCCTTCGACTTTTTTCTGGAACCAGGATTCGAAGAATATCCGTTTCAATACTCTCCCGGGCTCGCTAAAGATCTCGAGCCCTACCGCTCGGTCGATCAGGCCGGCCCACGACTCCAGGCTTTTCTTGCGAGCTTTTCTGGCGAGACGCGCGGAACGATAGACTTTCTGGTCAACCTGAATCGAAGGGTGCGAGACGAAGTCGACTATGTAACGCGGCTGGATCCGGGTGTCCACACATGTGAGCAGACTCTCGAAGGGCGCTCGGGCTCCTGCCGTGATTCTGCATGGCTGCTGGTGCAGATCCTCCGGCAACTCGGGATAGCGGCACGCTTTGTCTCCGGGTATCTGATTCAGCTGGCGCCGGACGAGAGAGCGCTGGAAGATCTGAACAGCCCGCAACGCGACTCTGCGGATTTGCATGCCTGGGCAGAAGCATATTTACCCGGTGCCGGCTGGATTGGTTTGGATCCGACCTCGGGGCTCTTCGCCAGCGAGGGTCACATTCCGCTCGTCTGCACCCCGAACCCGTCCCAGGCTGCACCGATAGGGGGCACGGTCGAGCCAACCAAGGTGGACTTCGTCTACTCCATGTCCATTCGCCGCCTGAATGACGCCCCACGGACGACCAAGCCTTTCAGCGAGGAGGATTGGGCGCGGGTCGAACAGGTCGCGCATCGCGTCGACGCAGACCTTGAAGAGCAGGATGTGCGCCTGACCATGGGGGGCGAGCCTACCTTCGTCGGTATCGACGAGCCCGAGAGCCCGCAATGGAATATCGATGCTCTGGGACAGATGAAGCGAACGCGCGGTTTGGCTCTCATCCAATGCCTGCGCGAGAAGATGGCACCCGGCGCGCTGCTTCACTACGGGCAAGGTAAATGGTATCCTGGCGAGCCGTTGCCGCGGTGGGCTCTGAGCTGTTATTGGCGCAGCGACGGTGTCGCTGTGTGGGAGAACATAGATCTCATCGCTCGCGAAGATCAGGACTACCGATTCGGCCACGCCGATGCTCTCGGGTTCATGGAAGCGCTAACGCGCCGCCTTGAGGTGAGCTCTGAAAACCTTCTGCCCGCCTACGACGCCGAAGCAGGGTCGTCGGATCCGGCTGGGTATATTTTGCCCATTCGCCGCAGGCAAACGTCGGGCCGGTTGTTCTGGTCCAGTCAATTGTGGTTCCCTCGCCCGGAACGTCTGATGCTGACGCCAGGGGATTCGCCCTTGGGTTATCGCATACCGGCCGAGTCGATGCCTTGGGTAGCACCTGATGAGCTTGAATACGAGTTCGAGCGTGCGCCCTTCGCCGAACGGGTCAAGCTCCCTTCACTCCGGACTCGTCGCATGGATCTGTTTCAGAGAAAGCCCGAGGCCGACGCCCTGCCAGCTATCTCGAGCGCATCTGAAACAGCGCCGGAACTGATCCGGCCATCGCTGTGCGTGCAGGCTCGCGAAGGCCGCCTGCATGTGTTTCTGCCGTATGCGTCCAAACTCGCGGACTATCTGGACCTGGTCGCCGCGGTTGAGGACACTTGCCAGTATCTGCAAAAACCAGTGTGGCTGGAGGGCTACGCTCCGCCTCCGGATCCGCGCTTGCGTTCCTTCAGCGTCACTCCTGATCCTGGCGTTTTGGAAGTGAACCTGCCGCCCGCGAGCAATTGGGACGAGCTCGAACAGATCAACACTTTGCTCTTCGAGGAAGTGCGCCGTGATCGGTTGACCGCCGAAAAATTCGACTACGACGGCAGCCATCGCGGGACCGGCGGAGGAAGCCACATCGTGATCGGCGGCGCGACCGTGTTGGACAGCCCCTTCCTGCGCCGCCCAGACCTGCTGCGCAGCATGCTGGCGTTCTGGCAGAACCATCCCTCGCTGTCGTATCTGTTTTCCGGAATGTATGTCGGCCCGACGAGCCAGCATCCGCGCGTGGACGAGGCACGAACCGGCGCTTTGTATGAGCTGGAGGTTGCCTTCAGCCAATTGCCTTCGAGCGACTGCCCCCCGTTCGTTTTGGATGGATTGTTCCGCAACCTCCTCGTCGATGTCACCGGCAACTCGCATCGCGCAGAGTTCTGCATCGACAAGCTCTATCCGCCAGAGGGTCGCGGGCTGCGCCTGGGCTTGCTCGAATTGCGTGCCTTCGAAATGGCTCCCCATGTCCGGATGGGTCTCGCCAAGATGCTGCTGATCCGCGCCCTGGTCTCTATGTTTTGGAACCAGCCCTTCAAAGGCAGCCTGATACGTTGGGGCACAGCTCTTCATGACCGCTTCATGCTTCCGCATTTTGTCAGGCGCGACTTTTCCGATGTGCTGACCCAGTTGTGCCGGTCCGGCTACAACCTCGAAGAGAAATGGTTTGCATCGCACCTGGAGTTTCGCTTTCCGAAGATCGGGTCGATCGCCGTTGAGGGTGTCGGGCTCGAGTTGCGTAAGGCCCTCGAGCCTTGGAACGTACTCGCAGAAGATTCGAGTTCTGGCCGAACGGTTCGCAAGGTGGACTCATCGCTGGAGCGGATACAGGTGAAGGTCTCCGGCTTCACGACGGAATCCCACTACGTGGTTGCATGCAATGGGCGCAGGGTGCCGCTCCATCCCACGGACGAGTTCGGAGAGGCGGTTGCGGGCGTACGGTATCGCGCCCGACGGTTGTCGGAGGAGTTGCACCCCACAATTCCCGTGCACGCGCCCCTCGTCTTTGACCTTATCGACCGATGGAATGAGCGTTCGATCGGACGATGCATCTACCACGTGGGTCCACCCGACGGTCGCATGTATCCTGGCAGGCCACTCAACGCCAAGGAGGCAGAAGACCGGCGCGTCGAGCGTTTTCAAAAGTGCGACCAAGTGCTCGGCACGATGACGGCGCCTGAGGAAGAGACCAACTCGATCTTCCCGACGACTCTAGACCTGCGATTGCCGTCATCCGGACCCAACACCTATATCGCGAAGCCGGGGCTTGTCCCATGACCGGGGATCTTTATCAGACTCCATTCCGCTACGGAGCTTCCTACGACGAACTGTCGGCCGATGGCGTGACGCCTCGGCCACACTGGGCCCACCTGATGGAGTCGCTACGGGCGATCGGCACCGAGGAGCTGGGACGACGTTGGATGCGCGCCGAGCGTCGCATTCGCGAGAACGGCATTACCTACAACATTTACAGCGATCCTCTCGGGGCAAATCGACCATGGACGATCGATATCGTTCCGTTCTTGATTCCTGCGGATGAGTGGCGCTTTATCGAAGCTGGTATCATTCAACGCGCCGAGTTGCTGAGCCACCTCCTCGAAAATCTCTATGGAACGCAGGACCTCGTGGCGCGCGGCAACTTTCCGGCAGCGCTGCTTTACGCGAATCCCTCATTCCATCGGCCGCTGGTGGGAGTGCGCGTTCCCGCTCACAGCTATCTGCACATGGTGGCCATCGACCTTGCGCGTTCGCCCGACGGCCAATGGTGGGTGCTGGCCGATCGCACACAAGCACCTTCGGGCAGCGGCTACGCACTGGAGAACCGCACCATTGTCTCCGATGTCCTGCCGGATCTCTTTCGGGCCTCGAACGTATTGCGCCTCGCTCCTTTCTTCCGAGCGCAGCGCGAAGCGCTCGCCAACCTTGCCCAATGTGATAATCCGCGAATCGTAATGCTCACGCCCGGACCGTACAACGAGACCTACTTCGAGCACTCGTATATCGCGCGCTACCTGGGATTCGCTTTGGTCGGAGGAGCCGATCTTACGGTGCGGGATCGGAGCGTATATCTAAAGACTATCGATGGTTTGGAGCAAGTCGATGTCATTTTGCGCCGGGTAGACGACAGCTTTTGCGATCCTTTGGAATTGCGCAGCGATTCGCTTTTGGGTGTGCCCGGTTTGGTCGACGCCATCGTCGCGGGAAACGTGAAGGTTGCCAATGCATTGGGAAGTGGTCTGATTGAAACGGCCGCGGTCATGCCCTTTCTCCCCGGACTCTCCAGACTCCTGCTTGATGAGAATCTCAAGCTTCCATCCGTCGCAACCTGGTGGTGCGGACAACCCGATGCGCTGGACTGGGTGCTCAAGCATCTCGATTCCGTGGTGGTGAAACCGGCGTTTCCATCACGCGGCATGGAACCGGTCTTTGGCGCCGAACTACCGCAATGCGAAAAGGGAAAGTTTGCCGAACAATTACGGGCCCGTCCGCACGAGTATGTGGCGCAGGAGCAGGTTGCTTTGTCCACTGCGCCGGTGTGGGACAACGGAAGTCTCCACTCGCGCAGCGTGGTGCTGCGCACGTACGTACTCAACACCGGTAGCGGGTGGCTTGCGATCCCTGGAGGATTAGTGCGTGTTGCCGATGCGGAAGGCCCCGTCGTCTCGATGCAGCGCGGCGGCCACAGCAAGGACGCATGGGTCCTCTGGGACGGCCCCGTCGATACATTTAGCATGCTGCGCCCGCGCAGTGAACCAGTGGAGTTGCACCGTGTCTCGCGGGCTGTGCCAAGCAGTGTAGCCGACAATGCCTTCTGGTTGGGTCGATATGCGGAACGGGCGGAAAACATAGCGCGGATCCTGCGCTCGTTGGTCCCTCGCGTGCGACGCGCCGAGGAGGCGGAGCTTCGTTGCCTCACTCGGCTTCACAGTTGCCTAGAATCGAGGCACAGTAAGCTCCCAAAGGCCAAGAACCGGCAACCGACTTCGCTTGAACTGGAGCAGGAATTGATCTCCGTAATGACGGATGCGAAGCGATCGGACAGCCTGACTTCAACTCTGTCAGAGGTATCACGGATTGGCGGCAGTGTTCGCGAACGGTTATCGGCCGATATGATGTTCCTCATCGGCCAGTTGCGGGACGCAATGCAGTTCGAGCATGGCACACAGTTCCTTGAGTTTCCGGTGATGCTGACAGCATGTTTGGAGCTACTCTCAGCGTTTTCGGGGATGGAGCACGAAAACATCAACCGCGGATTGGGCTGGTCGTTCCTGAGCATCGGCCGGCGTCTCGAGCGTGCAATCTATCTAGCGCGGGAACTGCGCGAGATCACCACGCCGCTCGCTGATCAGGATTGGTTGCTTCTGGAATATCTGCTGGAGGTCGCAGACAGCTCCATGACCTACCGGACGCGGTACTACACGACCTTGCAGCCGGTTGCTGTGCTGGATGTAATACTGGCAGACGAAACCAATCCACGGTCTTTGGTCTTTCAACTGAACCGCCTCGTGGATCAATATCAGAGGCTTCCTCGGCACCTGCCCGATGACTTGCAGGCGATGCGGAACGCTCTGGCATCATTACGCAGTTTCGATTTACGGGACTTAAAGTATCCGTTGCCGGGCGCCGCTACGGTGGCGAATGGTTCAGATGGGCTCTCCCGGCTCGAGCGGTTCCTCAGTGAGCTGGAACGATTGCTGCCTTCCTGGTCGAATAGCATATCGAGCAGGTATTTTAGTCATGCTCGCACCCTGCCCATCACCATAGGTCAATGATTTATAGAATCGTTCACCGAACCACCTACAAATACCAGTCTCCGGTATCGGTCGGGAACCACGTGGCGTGCCTGAAACCGCGGTCTCTGCTGCATCAACAGGTGGCGTGGAGCGAACTGTGCATCCAACCGTCTCCGGCCACGCGCACTGAGCGGATGGACTATTTTGGGAACCTCCTATGTTTCTTCACCATTCAAGAGCCGCACAAGGAATTGGTGGTAGAGGCGCGAAGCGAAGTAAGAATAGAACAGAATGCGACGCCGTTGCTGCAGCATTCGTTCCCTTGGGAAGAGGCAGCAAGATCACTTCCCGACGATCACAGCCCTGCGGGGCTCGAAGCCTACCAGTTTGGATTTGAGTCGCCGCGCGTTCGCGTCCGGCCGGAGTTTGCCGCTTATGCGCTCCAGTCATTTACGCCTGGTCGTTCGATGCCGGAGGCGCTTCTAGATCTGACAGCACGCATTCACAAGGACTTTCGTTTCGATTCGAAAGTGACCAACGTCCGGACGCCCACCGAGCAGGTCTTTCGGAAGCGGCGGGGCGTGTGCCAGGATTTTGCGCACTTGCAAATCGCCTGCCTCCGTTCCTTGAATCTCGCAGCCCGTTACGTGAGCGGATACCTTCGAACCTATTCACCTCCCGGGCAACCCAGGCTCGTGGGTGCCGATGCATCCCACGCCTGGATGTCTGTTTATACTCCGGGAATCGGCTGGATTGACATGGATCCCACAAACAACGTTGTTCCCTCAAACGGCCACGTAACACTTGCCTGGGGCCGGGACTACGGCGACGTAAGCCCTCTGCATGGTTTAATTCTGGGCGGTGGAGCGCACATCCTCAAAGTTGCCGTTGACATGGATCCGCTCGGTTCCTAGCTAAAGCCTGTTGCAAAACCCAGGGCTCAACCCCTTGATTGACGTGGGTCGTTGACGCTCTGACGTGGCGGATCTGCGGGTTCGCTCCCTTTACTCGCCGATTTCCTCAAAGAAAAATGCGGTCTTCAACTCTTTAATTTCTTGACTGATTCAATCTTACTCGATATATTCGGGGTCTTCGCCCACCAGATTCGAGCGCAGCAAATAGTGACGGTCTGCAACTGCGCCGCTCTCAGCTTGGGCTGGTCAACGCGGAACTGCAAGCTGCTGCGGGTCACGGCTTCGCCTTCGCGGGGGAGTTGGACTTGGAGGAAACGAAAAGCGCTACCGGCTTCTTTCCGCGCCGCGCCAATGCGTAACAGCAGCTGATCCCGGCGGGGACCACTGCGCTGCATGGCGCGCAGCTTACGCAACAACCGAGCCAGCTTCTTCCGCCGCATGGCTGTCTCTTTCAACCGCCGCCCTTCGCTTTTGGCCAGAACATACAGTTCGCCGGCCTCGGCCAACAGCTTTACCTCCACCGACTCCCGCACCTTCTGCCAAGACCGATCCAGCCACTTCTTCTCATACTGTCGGATCTTGCTGCGTGGGGTCCCCACCAGGTAGAAAATTTGCCGGTCCGAGTTGCGCATCTCCTCCAGCACCGCTTCGGTCGGGATCCCCCGATCCATCACCCACACGCGTCGCGCCCGACCGTAGCTGGCTTCGATCTTGTCCAGAAAGCTGCGCAGCGTGGTTCGATCCGACGTGTTCCCATCCATGACTTCGTAGGCCAACGGCCAACCTTCCGGCGTGATCACCAGCGCAATCACCACCTGCTTGCAATCAAACCGCTGATCTCGGCTGTAGCCATACTTGGCCCCGGGAATCCGCTCTCCTTCGCCCTCGATGTAGGTGCTGGTCAGGTCGTAAAGCAGCACGTCAAACTGCGCGTGGAACAGGTCCTGCCAGCGCTCCCGTAGATGCTGAAACAAGGCTGCCTTATGCTCCACAATGCGATCCAGGCAGCGATAGAGACGATCTTTTGCGGCCACCGCAAAGTCGGCTTCCAATAACCCGGCTTAGCAACACCGTTGGCGTTGTTCTAATACGTGTTCGCAGCCAGGGCAGAAACGCGGTTGAACTCGTAGAGCGATCCATGGAACTGGTTGGTGCCGGACTTGGTGGTCACGTTGATCACTCCGCCGCCCGCAGGTCCGTATTCAGCCGTAAAGTCCGAAGTCACAACCCGAAACTCCTGCACCGAATCGAGCGGAACGCTCTGGCCCACGGTCGCAGTGAACAGATCAACGTTTTCGCCGCCATCTAACAGGACATCCGTGTCCGCCGAGCCCTGTCCATTGATGGCGTAGCCTGCGCCGCGGCCGCTCTGGGTGTCCTCAGCCACGTTCCCGGAAGTTGCAATCAAGTCGTATGGGTCACGAGTCAGCGTGGGAAGGTCAGTAATCTGTTGCGCGTCTGGGTCTCCGTGTTAACAGTCGCCGTTTCGCCTGAGGCTGCGACTTCCAGGGTGGTCGAGACACTCGTCACATTCAATTGTGCCGACACGTCGTTTCGCGATCCGACTAGAACCTGAACTTGGCGAGTGCATTTCTGAAAATCGGGATGCTCGATAATTAGAGAGTAAGTGTCTGGCTTCAGGTTGGTGATGGCATATTCGCCGGCCGATGCCGTTGCGACGCTTCGTGTCAATCGTGTGGTAGTCGATACCAATGTGACCTTGGCTCCCGCCACAACCGCATTACTGGGATCGCTGACCGTACCCGTGACAATACGGGCCGTGCTAGACCAGTTGTCGATTCTGTTGGGCAGCGCCACTCGCCGCCACTAATTGCCAAGATTGTGCCCGGCAGACTCAGTGCCTGCCGACCTCATTGGAGCGCCGGCAGTGGAGGCTCAGCCGCGTCGTCGAAGAACTGAAAAAAGAAGGCCGGCACGAACCAACAAGCGAAGTTGCGGTTCCCCTTCGCTCGCGGTCAAACCGGCTTCTGGGAGATTACTCCCGATAAGCGTGCAACTGGCGAGTGCCAGACAGGGTGCAAAGGAACGGGAGCTGAGCGATGATGATTGGCGCCGGTCGGATGACAGCTACAGCCCGCGCCGACACAGGTGCTTCAGAAGCCCGACGATAAGCGTGGGTCCGGGGTTGCGTACAGATGTGTGATGACGCTCGTCAGCTTTGACGACGATCTCGATTGGGAGTTTGCCTTTGCTTCGCGCCTTGGGCATCCGGCCGGTCCTCGGAGGAGCCAATGGCGAAGAGATCCAAGAAACGGTGCGAGCAATTGCCCATCTTGCACCCGCATGCAGCCAGCGTCGATGGAGGTGCGAGCGAGCTGTTTGTCGCAGTCAGCGCTGATCGTGATTCCCAACCTGTCCGCAGTTTCCCAACCTTCACTCGCGATCTAAATGCACTTGCGGACTGGTTACAGTAGTGCGGGATTCG
>Ga0209656_10001236_pt1 | contig 16686 bp, 17 predicted proteins | sample BogFormECP12_OM2_FD_188239 | JGI IMG/M metagenome (GOLD analysis project Ga0209656, IMG submission 188239) | Bog forest soil microbial communities from Calvert Island, British Columbia, Canada - ECP12_OM2 (SPAdes) (version 2) | ecosystem: Environmental > Aquatic > Freshwater > Wetlands > Bog ... | reverse complement strand
GACGGCTTCCGGCTTCATTTCGGACGCCCCCTCAATGCGCGACGGCCGCGGCGGCGGCTTCGTCGATGAGCCGTCCGGTGCGGAATCGGTCGAGCGTGAACGGCGCCGCCAGCGGATGCGGTTCGCGGCGAGCGACCGTATGGGCGAACACGTGCCCTGAGCCTGGCGTCGCCTTGAATCCTCCGGTGCCCCAGCCGCAATTGACGAAGAGGCCCGGAACCCGGGTTAAGCCGATAATCGGCGAGCGGTCGGGCGTCACGTCGACAATCCCGCCCCAGTTGCGCAGCATCCGAAGCCGTCGCACCGCCGGGAAGAGCTCGCAGACCGCCTCGAGCGTGTGGTTGGCGATGTGCAGCCCCCCCGTCTGCGAATAGGAGACGTAGGCGTCGGTGCCGGCGCCTATGACCATCTCGCCTTTGTCCGACTGCGACATATAGGCGTGGATCGTGTTCGACATGACGACGCAGGGCATCATCGGCTTCACCGGTTCGGAGACGAGCGCCTGCAGCGGGTAGCTCTCGAGCGGCATCCGCACGCCCGCCATCGCCATCACTACCGAGCTGTGCCCGGCCGCGACGACGCCAATCCGTTTCGTCGCAATCGCCCCGCGCGTCGTCTCGACGCCGGAGACGGCGCCGGAGGCGTCGCGGCGGATCGCGGTCACTTCGCAATTCTCGATGATGTCGACGCCGCGCGCCGAGGCGCCGCGCGCATAGCCCCAGGCGACCGCGTCGTGCCGCGCGGTGCCGCCGCGACGCTGCAGCGCGGCGCCGACGATCGGGTACCGGATGTCGCGCGCAATATTGAGGATCGGGCAGAAGGCCTTGGCTTCCTCGGGGCTCAACCATTCGTTGTCGACGCCCGCAAGCCGGTTGGCGTGGACGTGGCGCTTCGCGACCTGAACGTCATGGGTGTTGTGCGCGAGCATCATCACGCCGCGCGGCGAATACATCACGTTGTAGTTGAGCTCCCGCGAGAGGCCCTTCCACAGCTTCAGCGCGTGCTCGTAGAGCGCGGCCGATTCCTCCCAGAGATAGTTGGACCGCAGGATTGTCGTGTTGCGGCCGGTGTTGCCGCCTCCGAGCCAGCCCTTTTCGAGCACAGCGATCTTCGTCAGCCCATGCTCCTTGGCGAGGTAATAAGCGGTCGCGAGCCCATGCCCGCCGGCTCCAACGATAATCGCGTCGTAAGAACCCTTCGGTTCGGGACTGCGCCACTGCTCCGGCCAGCCTTGATTTTGCGCGAGCGCCTGCCTCGCCACGTTGAAAAACGAAAACCGCACTGGACGCGCGCACCTTGAGTCGCCGACGGACGGCGGACGATTTGCCCTTTCCGGCTCGCGATTGCGAGCACAATTTCGCGGGGCTTCGGGAAGTTTTCCCGATATGGCGCAGGGCGGACGACGCGGCTTTGCCCGACCGATCCAGACCGCGGAGTTCTCGTTGGTTAATAAGCCGCCCTTAATTAAGTTTTTGCCTTCCGACGATCCTGTTGTTGACGGGATTGACAGGCATATTAATGCTGCAATGCATATAAGACAATGTGACAGAACCTTGACATCACGCCGCGTCAGCGCATTTTATCGGTCCAAATGAAGAAAGACTTGACCACGACTAAGCAAGGACATCCTCAGGACAAATTTCTTCGCCAAAACTGGGGAGGCTCTGGCGTGAATGGTCCCATGCCAGCGGCGGGAGGGTTGCCGATGATTGTCCGTGAGATCGTGCTCACTTGCTCCAATCCTCATGTCGCCCGCGCGGCCGTCGCGTCGATCGGCGGCGATTTCGCGCGGCGGTTCTCGCGCGACGCGGCCAGCCGCAACCTGTCGAGCGGGCTCCTCGCCTCGCATCTCGTGCGCCATTTCGCCCGCCGCGCCGCCGACGCTGATTGGGAAGGCGTGGACGAGGCAACGCGGGGCGCCGACCAGCCCATTCTTTCGGGCTTGCGCTACATCCTGGAGCGCGGCCTCGAGCTTATCGAAGATGGCAGGCAGCCGCGGGACGGCTGGATGCCGCCCCGGCTGTCGCTCTCCTGCGGAGAGGCGTGGCGCAACTGCGCCTGACCCTCCTTGTCCAAGCCCTGGGCGCGGCGCATGCTGAGCGCCCATGTATCTCGGGCTCGACTGCGGAACATCGGGACTCAAGGCCCTACTGGCGGATGACAGCGGCGCGCCGGTCGCGAGCGCGACGCGCGCCTATTCGCCCGACCGTCCCCAACCCGGCTGGTCGGAGCAAGACCCCGAAGTCTGGCGCGCCGCGATGGCGGGCGTGATCGCGGACCTTCATGGGCCGGCCGCCCAGGCGCTTGGCGCCCTGAAGGCGATCGGCTTTTCCGGCCAAATGCACGGCGCCGTCGTGCTCGACCGGTCCGATCGACCGGTCCGGCCGGCGATCCTGCACAATGACGGACGCGCGGTCGCGGAGGCTGCCGAACTCGCGCGCGATCACGCCGCTCTGGCGGGAATTGTTGGCGTGAAGCCGATGCCGGGCTTCACCGGGCCGAAGCTTCTCTGGCTGAAGAGGCATGAGCCGGACAATCGGCGCCAGATCGAGTGCGTGCTAGCGCCGAAAGATTATCTTCGCCTTGCGCTCTGCGGCGAGCGCGGCAGCGACATGAGCGACGCCGCCGGGACCTGGATGCTCGACGAGGCGGCGAGGGCATGGTCGAACGAGGCGATAGCAGCCTGCGGCGCCGAGCGCGCGTGGGCGCCGCAGCTCTACGAAGGGTCGGCGGCGGTCGGCACAATTCGTCCCAACGTCGCGGAGGATCTCGGCCTGCCGCGCGGCGTTCGGATTGCGGCCGGCGGCGGCGACGCGGCCGCGGGCGCGGTCGGCTTGGGGAAGATCGCTCCCGGCGAGGCCTTCATATCGCTCGGAACGGCGATGCAGCTCATTGTCGCGACGGACCGCTACCTCAGCGCGCCAGAGAGGCTCGTCCACAGCTTCGCTCACGCGCTTCCCGGCCGCTGGTACGCGATGGCCGCCATGCTCAACGGGGCCGGCGCCCTCGCCTTCGCCGCGCGTCTGCTCGGCGAGACGCCCGACGCGCTCGAGCGCGAGGCCGCCGACGGCTATCGGGGCCCCGGCGGGCTCGTGTTTCTCCCCTATCTCTCAGGCGAGCGCACGCCGCTCGACGACCCTTATGCGCGCGGCGTTCTCTTCGGCATGAGCGAGACGACGTCGCCCGCGGATGTCGCGCGTGCGGTCATGGAGGGCGTCGCCTTGACTCTGGCCGACGCGCGCGACTGCCTTGAAGCAGCGGGCGCGAAAATCGAACGCGTCGGCCTCATCGGCGGCGGCGCGAAGAGCGCGCTATGGGCGAGCATGATCGCCGCCGCGACCCGCTTTACGGTCGTGCGGATGAGCGGCGGCGAATCCGGGCCGGCGCTTGGCGCCGCGCGCCTTGCGCGCATGGCCGCGACGGGGGAGACGGCCGAAGCGGTGTGCAAGCCGCCCGAGATCGCCGACGTGACCGAGCCCGATCCCGAGCTCGCCGCGATGTTCGCTGCCCAGCGTCAGAGGTTCATGGCGCTTTACCAGGCGGTGAAGGCGGAGTTCCGGCGGTAACCGTCTGCTGGATACGGATGTCCGTCAATTGCAATGATCGGGAAGAGCGGCCCGACGCTTTGCCGGTCAGGTCGCCGCCCCGCGGCCTTCAGGGCGCCGTGTCCTCGGCCGGCTGAGTTTCTTCCTTGTCGCCCGTCACGCGTATTGTCGGCGCGGACCACGGTCCCCCGATGTCGAAGCTCAGATGGGCGGCCTCCGGCGATTCTTGGCCCGCCGCGCCGACCTGGGTCGCGTTGGCGCGCAGATCCCAGGCTTGAGCCGGAAGATCGATTTGGCCTTGCAGGTTCACCGCAACGCCATGGGCCCCAAGCTCACCGTTGACAACGTGGACGATCCCGCGGCCAAGCGCGACCTCGAGCGCGAGCGTGTCGAACGCGGTCCCGCCAATTCGCATGTCGCGGGCGACGTCGATGGGCCGCCGCTGGCTCCTACGCAGGGCCTCCTCCAGATTGATCCCGGAAACCGCGCCCTGCTCCAGCCTCAGCGAGGCCGAGCCGCTCAACCCGGCGACCGCCGCGACCGGGGAGCGCCCGGTCGTCTCCAGAGAGAATTCGAGCGTTCCCTGCCCCGTCACCGCGGGCCAGCCGAAATCGGAGAAAGCCGCGCCGAAATCGGCGGCGGCAAGCTTTGCGCTCGCGCGGACGTTGAGGTCTTCCTCCTCGCACACGACCCGAGTCTCCCCCCGAAGCCGACCTCCGTAGGCCGCTGCGTCGATCAGGCTCGCGGTCAGAACGCCGTCCTTGAGGGTCACCGACCCGGCTGCGTTGGCAAGCTCACGGCCATAGACATCGAGATGTCCCGCGGAGAGCCGCAAGTCGAGATCGAAGCCGCGCGGGGGCGCGACGGCAAAAGCCCTGACGCTCCAGCGCCCGTCACGATCGATCAGGGGCGGGGCCGGTCCGATCAGCGGCGCGATCGCCAGCCGGTCGGCGTCGAACGAACCGGAGACGACGGGCCGGCCGTTGACGTTCGCGGCATGCAGCGCGCCTTGGAGCGTCTGCCGAGCGCTCGTAGCGATCGCCTCGGCAAGCGTCGCTTCACTCGCGGTCGCCGCGAGCCTGGCGGTGATTACGACATCGTCGGCGGCGAGAAAGGTCGGCGGCTCCTGGCCGACGAGGCGAGCCAAGGCCTTGATCGAGGGAACCGAGGCGGACACTTCGCCCTCGAGATTCGGCACCCCGCCCGCAGCAAGCGCCCCGCTGAAAGACAGGTTGACGATCGGGGAGATGAGCAATGCTTCGAGCGCGCTGGGCTCGCCGCGCTCCGCGCGTTCGAGATTGTCCAGCGAGCCTGAGATCGCGATCGGCGAGTCGCGCCAAATCGCCGACAGATGGACGCGTATCTGGTCGCCCCGGGCCAACCCGTCGATCCGGCCCTGGACGTTCTCAAGCACTGTGTCAAATCTACGGCTCTTGCTGACAAAGCGCAGCACCCCGTTTGTCAGGCCAATCCCCACGAGCTGCGCCAAAGCCCCCGAAGCGTCCGCATCGGCGGCCTGGGCGTCCTTAAACGCCAATGGCGGCCGATCGAGGTCGAGCGTCATGACCGGTGTGACCAGGACGGCCCGGACCGGCGTCAGGCGTCCCTTGATGAGTTCGCCGAGCGACAGATCGAGACGCGCCTCGGGCGCCGAAACTAGGTTCTCGCCGAACGCGTCGTTGAGCCGCGCGTCGACGATCCGCAGGCTCGGCCAAGGGAGCACACGGAATGTCGCTGCGTCCGGCACGCTCCAGCGCACGCGCGCAGACGCGTCGAACGCCGCATTGAGGTTGTCGGCGACCTGCTTTGTCGTCAAGGGCCAAGGCGCTAATCCCAATCCGGCCGCCACGGCAGCTGTCACGACGACGACGCCCGCCCATGCAGCCGCCCGACGCATTCTCGTTCGTCTCCGCCCGCGCTGCCGAGGCCGGCCTTGCGCTTCCCACGGCGCTTATACCGCCGAACGGAAGATAACGGGAAATCGAGGCCTCAGCTCAGCTGAGGCAGAGGCCTACGTTGGCCAGAACCGGAAAGGCCACGCTTGCCGCCGCGAGCGCCATGATGGCGAGGCCGACCCAGACGCGCGCCGTCCGGGCCCGGGCGAGACGACGGAAGCTGGAAATCCCGAGCGCGACCGCCGTGACCGAGGGCAGCGTACCAAGCCCGAAGCCCGCCATCACCGCCCCGCCCCTGGCTGCGCTTCCCGACAGCATGGCGTAGAACAACGCGCCGTAAACCATGCCGCAGGGCAGAAAGCCCCAGAGCAGACCGGAGGCGAAAGCGCCCGTTCCGCCCGCAAACGCAGGCGCGGGCGAAAATCTCAGACTTTCGGCGATTGGCGCTGCGAACCGATCGACAACGGCCAGCGTGGGCGCGAAGCCGGCCACCGAAAGTCCGATCCAGCCAAGCGCGACCGCGGCCGCCCAGCGTATGACGAGATACGCCATCGCGTGATCGAAGGCGCCATAGAACGCCGATCCGACCCCGCCAAGAACCACGCCGCCCGCGACATACATCAGCACGCGCCCGGCGTGCGCGGCGAGAAGCGTGCGCGCCCGTTCCGCCGGCCCCTCGCCCGGGGAGAAAGCAAACATCAGACTCGAGGCGATGGCGCCGCACATGCCCGCACAGTGCAGGCTGCTGGCCAGCCCCATCAGCAGCCCGCCCAGAAACGTCAGGCTCTCGGGCGCCATGCGCGGGGGACCTCCGTCGGCGGCAACATCGACCATCCCTAGTCCCGATCGGTTCGGCGCGCAATCGGCCCCGCGCGCCCTGGGACATTGGGCCGCATTCTGCCTGGGAGCGTCGCAACCATTGACGACAACCAGCGCCACGCACTTTGCGTGACGACGCGCTGCGGCGGATGGCTAGCCGCCCATCACTCGGGCCAGCAGCTTCGGCAAGTCCCCGACATGCTCGACGACAAAATCGGCGTGCGGCTCCAGCGTCCCCCGCCCCGCAGGTCCCGACAGAACGGCGACCGCGATCGCGCCGGCAGCCCTCGCGCAATCGAGATCGTGCCGCGAGTCGCCGACCATGACAATCTGGGAAGGTTCCGCGTTGAGAAAGCGCGCGAACGCCAGGACCATCCCCGGATCCGGTTTCCCGCCATGCCCGGAATCATAACCTGCGACGAATTCGACATGGTCGGCGACGCCGAGCGCCTCGATCTGGCGACGGGCGCTTTGCTCGGAATCATTTGTCGCGACGCCAAGCCTCAGGCCCATAGCGCGCAGCGCAGCGAAGACCGCTGCCGGTTCGCCGATCGGCGTGAGCGCCTTCAACGATTCGACGGCCGAAAGCAAGTCGATCTCTCGTTTGAGCGTCTCGAAACCGCTGCGTCCGAGCGCCTCCGCCCAGAGTGTTCCGTAATCAGCGGTCGAACCGCCGACCAGCGGCGAGGTCATGCGGAAGCGCCTGTGCTCGACAGAGAAGTGGAGCGCGTCGGCCTGCGCCTGAACCCGCGCGGCGTCGCCTCCCGCCAAGGCGTGGATCATCGCGTGAACAGCGGGACCCCATGTCGGGTCAAAATCGATCAGGGTGCCATCTTTGTCGAACAGGACGCCGACGAGCGTCGTCGAAGGATCTCGATTCACATAGGTCTCCGGATGCGTCGCTGGCCGATCCTCGGCCGATCGCGCACCCGAGACTCGACGCGGCCCTATTGGTGATTAATTCGCTGTTAACGGATTTCACCCAGATTGTGGGACAGGCGCAAGAAAGGCGTCAGACCTTCGAGAGAGGGCAAACGGCAATGCGCGATGATTTCGACGCAATTCCCGAGGCGGAACGCCAGCGAGAAGGCGCCGGATGCATGCTCGTTCGCATCTATCACGACATCGGACTCGCGGCAGTCGCTGACGCCCTCAATCTGCTGACAGCGGAATTCGATGCGGACTTGAACCTCTCGCTTGAGCGGGGAGAGTTCTATTTGCTTCCGGCGGACCCGTCGCTTGCGCAAGCCGAGACGGCCGTCTAAGTTGCTATTGTATTGCGCGCGGTTAGAGGCGGCCGGCGACTTGCGATCAGGGTCCGTGGCGCACTTCAGGGCATGACTCCGCCACTCGGCGCATGAACGCGCCCGTCAGGCGCTCGCAGACCGATGGGCTTCCGTCAACGATTAATTTTTGATCCGTCGAACAGGACGTGCGGGTCAGAATCGACCGTCGGGGGGAGCGCGCCGCTTCCCACCCTACGCCGGGTCAGAAAGCGCGGCCTGCGCGAAGTCACAGACCGACCCCGCCGGCGCGGGGCCGGACGGCGACGAGCGATGTCGACGCCGTCGACATTCACCTCGACATCTGTGGCTTCAGTTCTGCCGACGAGAGCCGGCAAGCGGAGGAAACGAACCCATTCCCGCCACTGGCATTCGACTTCGGCCCGATCCTCACCCGCAGCGAGCGACACCGAAAGATCGGGGTCGCGATGCAGGAGCATCGCTTCATAGCGGAAGCGTCCGGCCTCAAGCCCTGTGACGCGCAAGCTCACGCCCCGATAGGCGCTCGACGCAATCCGGATGGACATGGAAACGCCGGCGACCGCGCGGCGGATGGTAACGGAGTCGTGGGAGACGTCCACCACTCGCCGGCGGTTGTCCGACCTTGGGTCGAGGGCCTCGAAGCGCTTGCATTGCTTAGCGTTCGATGACCCCGTCACGACCGGTTCCACGCATTGACTGACCATGCGGGAACGATGGACCGGGTTGGCTGCCCGGGCCCCTAAAGAGATCGCTCAAATCCTACGGACCGGACAGTCCCGCAGGAGTTCGCCAGCGCGTGGCGAGCGAAGACTCAAAGAAAACGTTCAATTTTGAATCGTCGGCAAGGGTGCGTTTGCGGGGCCGCCGATCGCTCGGCGCCTCAAGCAAGTCCGTCACACCATTGGCGCCTCGCCGCCGTTCTTACCGGCTTCGAACTCGTCATCCTTGAGCGTGCGGCGGCGTTCGCGCGTGCGACGGCGCGCGTCGAAGGCAGCGCGCGCGATCGCCCTCAATGGGGCGGCCAGTTCGTTCAGGCGATCGACACCGGCGACGGCGCGCTCGCCGCGGGTCAATTCGCGATCGAGCTCGGCCATCGTCTTCGAAAGGCCCGGATCGTCGTCCTCCAGCCAAACGCCGACAATCCGCGCCCAGGCGAACGCCAGGCCCTGAAGCTTGATCGCTCCGGCCGCGCCGCTCTCGACCTCGATGCCCGCCGCCTCGAGCATGAAGCGCATCGAGCCCATGACGACCTGATTGATCGCGAACGCGGATGAGGGGTCCCGTTTCAGACACGCGGTCGCTTCGCGCAGGCCCTCGCGATAAGGGCCCATCGCCTCCAGACGGCGCATCAGAACATCGAAGAGGCGCTCGCGGGGACTCTCGTCAGCCAAGTCCTCGCTGTCGTGCGCCAGGACGACGCGATCGATGCGCCGGGAAAAGCCCGCCAAAACCGCGCCCTTGGACGGGAAGGCGTCACGAAAATCCGCTAGCGAAACGCCGGCTGTCTTGCAGATGTCGCGGATCGTAATGTCCTCGAAGCGTTGCTCGCTCGCGAGCTCCATCAGCGCATCGATGATCTTGCCGCGCGGATCGGCCGGTTTCGCCTCGCTCTTCACTCTGCTCGCCATGGGGCGCTCCTCGGTGCATCGATGGAGTGAATGTACGCGCTGGCCAGGCGCTCGCCAAGCTTCGCGGCGACCCGGCCCCGCGATCGTCCCTTCACAATCGCGCGCCGACGGGTGGTTCCCGCGCCTGACGGACCTCGCGGCTCCGTATCGTCCCGCGGAGACGACGCACGCCGCCGTCGCGCGCTCGACCGCAGCGGTCTACCCCGCCATTCCCGCCGCACGCGCGCGCGCCGCCACCGCGGCACGCTCCATCAGGCTGTCAAGGCCGCCCTCCCCCTGGAGCACGGCAAGCGCCGCGGCGGTGGTGCCGCCGGGCGAAGTGACGTTCCGGCGCAGAGTCGCAGGCGACGTGGCGCTTTCGCGTCGCATCAATTCGCCGGACCCTTCGACCGTTCCGCGCGCCAAGCTCATCGCGAGCTCCGCCGGGAGGCCGAGCTTTTCGGCCGCCGCCGCCAGCGCCTCCGTCAGGGCGAACACATAAGCCGGCCCGCCGCCCGAGATCGCGGTCACCGCGTCGATAGCGGCCTCGTCGTCAAGCCAGTGGAAAGCGCCGACTGCGCCGAAGAGACGCTCGCTCCATCGCCGCTGCTCTGCGGTCACGTCTGGACTGGCGAAGGCCCCGGTCACGCCCCGCCCGATCGCGGCGGGCGTGTTGGGCATTGCGCGGACGATTGCCCTGACCTCCGGCAAGCGCGCCTTCAGGTTGGCGATTGTCTTGCCGGCGAGGATCGACAGGACGAGCGTCCGCATGTCGGCAAGGGGCGCGATTTTCGAAGCCGCCGAGTCTAGGCTCTGTGGCTTCACCGCGAGTACGAGCACGTCGGGCGGCGTGGATTTCGGCGGATTCAGCCCGAAGCCGCGCGAGGCCGCAAGCGAGACGATCTGCTCGGACGGATTGGGCTCGAGGATCGTCAGAGACGACGGCGCGAGCCCACCCTCGAGCCAGCCCAGCGTCATGGCGCCGCCCATCTTGCCCGCGCCGACCAGAATGAGCCGCGTCGGCCATTGCGTCATTCGCGTCACCCCAAGGCCTCAGAGACGCCGCAACATTTCGTCGCGCCTTCGCATTCTTACGTGACCATGCGCCGCGCCGTCGGCCCACGAATATTTTCACATGGATCGTCTCGGGAACGGCGCAAACAGGGGTCCCATTGGACATAGCGGGTTCCTTTAGGCTAAAAAAGGGCAAACTGTGGCGGATTGGGTCTGGTCAATCCGTGCGAGTTTGGCTAAGGCCGCTAGGGCGGTCCAGTCGGTAACCTTCGTTAAACCGTTAAGATATACGGTAACGGAATTCTTACCGGTTGAGACGAGTGGGGTGGGCATGAAGACGAGCGTGTTTTTTCTGGGGATCGCTTTGGCGGTGAGCGCGCTCACGAGCGGCTGCGAGACCGTGGTCCAATCGGGCCTGCCCGATCCGAAGCTCTCCGAGCGCGACAAGCAGATGATGGCGCTCGCAGAGCCCGACGAGTGGCGCATACCCAACACCCGCAGCCTCGTTGACTATCACACCGGCGAAAGGCCGGGCACGATCATCGTCGACACCGGCCCTCGCTATCTCTATTTCGTCCTGCCCAACAACCGGGCCATGCGCTACCGGGTCGCGACCGGTGTGGAAGCCTACGCCTGGACCGGCCGCGCCTCCGTAGGGCAGATGAAGGAATGGCCGACGTGGATGCCAACCGCCGCGATCATGGAGCGCTGGCCGGAGTTCAGGGCCTATATCGCCCACGGACCGCTTGAGGGCCGGTGGGATAATCCGCTCGGCGCCCGAGCACTTTATCTCTTTCAGGGCAACCAAGACACGCTCTACCGCATTCACGGCACGAACGAGCCGTCGGAAATCGGCCAGGCCGTTTCGTCCGGCTGCATCCGCATGCGCGACATGGACGTGATCGATCTCTATAGTCGCGTCCATATCGGCACGCCGGTGGTCGTCCAGTAGGGCGCGCAGCTCGCGCAGCCCGCTCTCACCGGAACGGCGGTTCGTCGAAGCTGCGCAGCTTGCGGGAGTGGAGCGAGGCGTCAATGCTCTGCAGGAGGCCGATCGCGGCGAGGCCGATCTGCAGATGTTCCGCGATCGCTCGCTCATAGAAGGCGTTGGCTGCGCCGGGCAGCTTGATCTCGCCGTGTAGGGGCTTGTCGGAGACGCAGAGCAGCGTGCCGTAGGGCACGCGCATGCGAAAGCCCTGGGTCGCGACCGTCGCCGACTCCATGTCGACCGCGATCGCGCGCGAGATGTTGATGAGCCGGCGCTCTTTCGACCAGCGGAGTTCCCAGTTGCGATCGTCATTGGTGACCACTGTGCCGGTGCGCAGCCGCCGCTTCAGCGCTTCGCCGCGGTCGCCCGTCACCTTGGCGACCGCCTCCTGTAGCGCGACCTGCACCTCGGCGATGGCCGGGATCGGCATCATCAGCGGCACCGCGTCGTCGAGAATATTGTCGCGCCGCAGATAGGCGTGGGCCAGCACGTAGTCGCCAATGAGTTGCGACTGACGCAGGCCGGCGCAATGGCCGACCATCAGCCAGCAATGCGGGCGGAGCACGGCGATATGATCGGTGATGTTCTTGGCGTTCGCCGGGCCTACGCCGATGTTGACCAGGCTGACCCCGCGTCCGTCGGAGCGTACGATATGATAGGCGGGCATCTGGAAGCGGTGCCAGGCCACTGCGGTTGCGCGCGCCTCCGCCTCTTGCGGAGACAGGGACCGGTCGATGACGACATTGCCCGGCAGAATGACCTTGTCCACGCCTTGGCCGGAATGAAGCTGCTTCAAGCCCCACTGAAAAAACTGGTCGACGTAGCGGTGATAGTTGGTCAAGAGCACCCAGGGCTGCATCGCCCGCCAGTCTGAGCCGGTATAGTGCACGAGCCGGCGCAGCGAGTAGTCGACTCGCGGCGCGTCGAAGAGGGCCAGGGGGCGCGCGTCGCCGTGAACGAACTCGCCGTCCGCGGTCTCGTCGCCGATGGTGGCGAGCGCGGGGGAAGGAAAATAGCGCGCGAGCCCGGCCGCGTCCGCGCCGCCGCGCGTCAGCTCGTCGCCGCTCTCGATCACGTAGGGATAAGGAATTTCCTGCGCGCCGACGCCGACCTCGATCGATGCGCCGTATTCCGAGACGAGCGGCTCGAGCTGCTCGAGCAGATAGGCGCGGAACTCCTGCGGCTGCGTGACCGTCGTCGTATAGACGCCGGCCTCGCTGAACTTCGCGTAAGCCCGCGCATTGGGCGGCGCCGCGCCGTTCGGCTTGTAGGTCAGCCGGAGCTCGGGATAGCGGAACAGGGATCGGGTCGCAGCCGCGGGCGGCTCGCCCTCCTTCAGGAAACGCTCCACCGCGGCCCGCAGCGCCTGCGTCGCCTCGTCGTAGAGCTGGGTCAGACGATCAACGGCCTCGTTCGGCGTCAGAACCCGCTCGAATGGACCTCTCACGATTTCGCTTGATGGACTCGACGCCACGACGCTTCTTTCCCTTGGCTTGAGCTTTTTCGGAGACGAGGCTTCTCAGGCCTTTGCGGCGATACAGGCGATTTCGACAGCGTAGGCCGGCGCGGCAAGCCTGGCCTCGACCGTTGCGCGCGCGGGCGCATGGCCGGCAGGAATCCATGCGTCCCACTCGGCGTTCATCTCGGCGAAGGTTCCAATGTCCCCGAGATAGATGGTCGCGGACAGGATCCTCGCGCGGTCGGAGCCGGCTTCGGCAAGCAGCCGATCGATGGCAGACAGAATCTCTTTGGTCTGCTCGCGTACGCTCTTGCCTTTCGCCTGATCGGCGACCTGGCCGGCGAGATAGACGGTCTGACCGTGAACGACCGTCTGCGACATGCGCGGGCCGGCGTGCAGTCTGGCGATGCTCATCGGCGGGTCCCGGTCAGGCTGGAGACACGCCCGGCACGGCGCCGAGGAAATCGCGCTTGCCAATCTCGACGCCGGCGGAGCGAAGAATGTCATAAGCCGTTGTCAGGTGGAAATAGAAGTTGGGCAGAGCGAAGTGCATGAAATAATTCGCCGCCTGCGATTTCAGCCTGGTGTTGGGACCGATCGGAATAACGACCTCGCGATCCACGCCGGCGTCGACCGCCTTGGGGTCGATTGTCTTCAGATGGCCGAGCGTCGCCTCAACGCGCGCGCGCAGCTCGGCGAACGTCGTCTCGTTGTCTTCGATGCGCGGCGGCTGGACCCCCGCGAGCCGAAACGAGGCGTTCTTCGCGTGATCGCAAAACGCCTGGATCTGCCGCGTCAGCGGAAACATGTCGGGGGCGAGCCGGATCGAGAGATAGTTGGCCGGGTCGAATTTGCGCGCCTTAGCATGGGCCTCCGCCTTGTCGAGGATGCCGAGAAACGCCACGAGCGAGCGCTCGAAGACCGGCACGCTGGATTGATAGAGCGAAAGGGACATGGGCCTCAATTTCCTCCCAAGACCATCGCGCGGCGGCGCGGGGCCCCTGCATGCACGACATTTGTGACGATATCAACTTGGGCTCGGCGCCCTTCATCCGGACTCGCGGCCTGGCGCCTTCGCCGGCTCGAGAAAAGGCGCAACGACGGCCTGTGTCTCCTTGCTCGTCACGACCGGCACAATCTCGAACGTGATTCCTAAGCCTCGCAATTCGAGCGTCCATTGCTGGATGAGCCGCAGGTCGTCGCAGCGCATCAGTTGAAAGCAGCGGGAGAAATTCGCCTCGACCCAGCTGTCGACATAGTCGAGCCCTGCAGGGAGCGAACGTCCGTCGCGGCTGAGACGCCGATAGACCGGCAGCATGTCGCCGTCACGAAACCGCTCGATCACCATGAACAGCATTGCGTCGCCCTCCGGATGGGTTGCGCCTGACGCGCCTGGCTTATGCCTGGGGCGCGGGGGACTGCCCCTCCGCCTGTGGCAGGCTCGGATCGAAGCAGGCCCATGTCGGGGCCGACTTCGTCCAGATGACGGCGGCGGGTTTGGCGAGGCTCGGATCATCGAGCGCTCCTGCGCGCACGATGATCTGATGCGGACGCGGCTCGGCCTCGCTGAACAGAGGCGTGCCGCACTCTGCGCAGAAGCGCCGGTGCATCGTGGAGCCGCTGTCGGCTCGGCTCACATAATCGGTCAAGGGGCCGGCCACGGTCAGCGCGCCCTTGGGGAAGATCGCATTGACCGTTCCGCTTCCGGCCCCGAGGTACTGGCAGACGCGGCACCAGCACTGGCGCACGCCGAGCGGCGCGCCGGCCTCGATCGTGAACCGCACCGCGCCGCAAAGACATCCGCCCGTGATCGCCATCGCCGCCGCCCGAATTGAACCGCCCCTCGAGGATAGGCGGATTTGGATACCCCCGCCAGCGGACGCCTGTTGCCTACGGGACCGGGTTGTCCTAGAAGCGCCATCACGCGAGGCACATTTTTTGCGAGGCTGTGAGCGGCCACCACTCAGTGCGGTTTGGATGCAGTAAAAAGCGCATGGCGCAGGTTTCAGTTTTAGACGGCGTTATTCGCCGCAAGCTCGAGGCGGCGGGGGTGCGGCCGACGCGTCAGCGGGTCGACCTTGGCCGAACGATCTTCGGCGCGGGTGACCGGCACTTCACGGCGGAGATGATCTATCAGGAGACGCGGTCGATCCGCTTCGCCCCGACGCTCGGCACGATCTACAACACCCTCAACGAATTCGCGCGCTGCGGACTGCTGCGCGAAATCGCGATCTACGACGCCAAGCTCTGGTACGACACCAAGACCGGACCCCACTTCCATTTCTATAGCGAGGATACGGAGGAACTGTCGGACATCACCGACGAGTGGCTGCCGCAGGTCGACATCCCCGCCCCTGAGGGCACGCGCATCGCGGCCATCGACATCATCGTCAGGCTGAAGAGAGCCTGAACTCCGGCGCCTCCGTTTCACCCCGCGCACTTTTGGCCACGGGTGAGGCTTTTCAAAGGCTTAGGCGCCATTTTCTGTCCCTTGTCCTTTTGTCCTTTTTGCGCTGCCGGTCGCAACACAGTTAATACATATTTTTTGCACGTATATTATGCCTTCAAGTCTCCGTCGTCGTAGTCGAACCCCGCCCGCACTGCGAGTATGACCGGGACCAGCACGGAGGCCACGATCCCCGCGGCGAAGCCGTTGTTGTAGAGATTGAGGCCGGCGTGCAGTGGTCCGACGCTCATGGCGGCGGACGAATGCACAAAGCCGGCGACGAGGCCCCATTGCCAGCCGAAGCGCCCCGCGATCGGCGCGAGCGTCGTGCCGAATAGCGCCGCGAGCGTGGCCGAGGGATCGGCGGCCGCCCATGGCTTCACGAGCGAGCCAATGAAGACGCCGAGCATGATCGGAACAATGTTGCGGGGGTGCTTGCCGTAGGCCGAGAAGCCGACAATGGTCAGGATCGCGCCGATCACCGGGCCGTTGAGATCGCCGCCGATCGCGAGCACGTAGATCGTGCCGACGAAGCCGGTGAGGCCCATGTTGGCCAGGGTCGGACCAAACCCCGCCATCGCGATGAAGTCGCTCGGCGCCTGTCCGGGCGCCTGCATAATCGCCCGCACGCCCTTGAGCGCGCCCCGGTCGAGGGCAGCGCCAACGCCGAGCATGGAGGCGAACACGATCGAGAGGAAGATCGCCAGCAGGAGGTTATGGCCGCTCGTCCAGATGAACACCGGGTCGGGTACGAAGCCGTAGGATTTGTAGAGGGCTACGATTAGCGTCCCGACGATCCCCGCGGTGAAGCCCATGTTATAGAGGCTGAAACCCATATGCGCCTTGAAGAGATGCGCGGCCGCGGGCGCGAGGACGAAACCGATCAGGAGACTGGTCGCCAGCGCCAGAGGGAGGCTGAGCGCGAGCGGGATCGACGTGCTGAACAGGATCTCGGAAAAGATGGGCGCGAGCGCGGCGCCGAAAAACGCGGTGTTGACATGCGACGCAAAGGGTTCGCGCCTGAATTTCGAATAGAGATAGACGCCGAGAACGATGGCCCAGACGTTGACGAGGTTCTTGCCGAAGAGGCCGAATCCGAGCACCAGGAACAGAGCCGCCACTGACGCGCCGGTGATCCTGGCGGCGGTCAAGCGGTAGATACAGGCGGCGGCGAGCGTCAGCAGCCCGGCGTTGACGCACCCGCCGCCGATGCCGCCGACGCCGAAATAATCGGTGAGAAGCGCGTCGCGCGTCGTGAGGATATTGGCGAGGCCGGCGAGCAGCGCCGCGGGCGACTGGAGCATGAGCCCGAAGAGGACGAAGAGAGCCGCGTAAGCCGCAACGATCAAGAGAATCGTGCGCTCGGGCGTCGTCCTCGGCGGGTCGGTAGGCGCTTGTTGAGCCGTCATCGGACGCCCTCCCGAGCGGATATTATATTAGCCGATTCCACGCTAAGGTTCAGAACCCAGTCAGCTCGACCGGTTTCGACGCAAAGCGGTCGTTGCGACCGTGGAAGTCCCAGTCGGGGCGGAAAGCGGAAATTCCATTCGGTTGCTGCAATTAGTGAATATGATACAATTGGCATGTCGCGTCGGTTGCAACTTGCGTCAGTCCAGCTGTCTATAACATGGAGAACGCATGCTTGTCC
>Ga0209656_10001233_pt1 | contig 16727 bp, 13 predicted proteins | sample BogFormECP12_OM2_FD_188239 | JGI IMG/M metagenome (GOLD analysis project Ga0209656, IMG submission 188239) | Bog forest soil microbial communities from Calvert Island, British Columbia, Canada - ECP12_OM2 (SPAdes) (version 2) | ecosystem: Environmental > Aquatic > Freshwater > Wetlands > Bog ... | reverse complement strand
ACACAATCTCAGGTCACCTGGTATGTCGATAACGTGGAGGTATGCACTTACCCCACGTTTGCCAGCACATGGCAACCGGTTCAATTGATCTTAACTGCTCAACCCGGTGGAGTGGCCGGCTCTCCTTCCAACGTTCTCCCACCGATCACACAGGTTCAATGGGTGCGCGTGTGGGAACCTTCTGGCTATGTAAACCCGACGCCAACTCCTTAACTCGGATGAAGTTAGCCTGAACTTCTCACGAGTTTCACAACTTGTGAGAAGTTCACCCGTTACGCAGCGCCAATATGCGTTGCGTCAGCGGGCGATTGTCCTGGGTTGGCCTCTGGATCCGTGATATTTGACCTGTCCCCATTTCCGGCACCGACCATTAAACCGCAGTCGATGGAAGGCAACGGCCCTTTTTGAGCCGATCATCCGGCCCGCCGTGGCGATGGCATCGGAGAAGACACATCAATGAAGGTATCAACCGGGTGCGCCTGCACGCGTGCACAAAAGTCGAGGACGAGAACGAGAACGATTTTTGGGAAAGAGAGAGGCGATCAGTCTTTGTGAATGAGGGATTATCGGTGTCGAACCGATCGATCAAGCGGGAAAGAGGGGGCAGGTCAATTATTACGCATTGCAACACCTGATTCTGGGCGGCAACGCGAAAGTGCGCCGTCGAACACGCAGAAAGCTGTGGATGAGGCGTTGCTTGGTGCGCGTGTCGCTCTTGGGCGCGATCCGCGACATTGACGGCTCCGGTCGTGGCAGAATTGCATCAGGTTAACAAGCGTTATTGATTGATCGGCGATTATCGCGACGAGCCCGTAGTGCCAGCTTGACAATTGAAACTGGATCTTTGAGGAACATCAGTTAAAATGTTGCCCAGAGATGACAGGAACCCGCTAGATAAAACCAGTTTGTCGCCATGACTTCAGAATTCAAAGTAATCGTTCCGTGGGGCAAAAATAGCTGGGTCCGGAGATTGGTTCCCCGCGAAATCCGAACTGCCGCGCGGGGGGTGCTTAGTGCGTATCTCAATCGACAAGTGATTAAACCGTATTGGGTTGATATAGAGCAACGCGGTGCTCGGATTAAGTTTCTTGTCGCCAACCGTGACGGACAAAAATGGTATTCACCTTACGTCACGTATGAAAATAGAGAGATGACTTTCTTACAAGAAAAGATGCTCCGGCCCGGAATGACGGTCGTAGAGGCAGGCGCCCACCAGGGCTTTACAGCGGCATTAATAGCTCGCTGGATCGGCCCCCTTGGCAAAGTATATACTTTTGAACCGCTACAAAAGAATTGCGACGTTGCGACGAAAGTTTTTACCGAAAACAAACTAGAAAATATTGTACTAACCCGAGCCGCAGTGGGTGACGAGAATGGAACTGCATATATCGGCTGTACAACTACGAATCCAAATGTCCAAAGCAACAGTTTCCTTGGTGAAGCTTCCCCGTTGATTCGTTTGGATGACAAAGTTGAGGGTCCCATAGATTTGTTGAAAATCGACGTGGAGGGATATGAGATCCATGTTTTAAGAGGCGCAAAACGATTGCTGGAAACAAAGCCGCATCTTCAGATCGAAATTCATCCGGGTCCGATTGCTGACTTCGGAGGCAACGTAGCAGATATCTATGGTTTGATCGATGTAAATGCGTACGACTTTTGGCTACAGGAACAGTCTACCACGACGGAGCCAAAACCATTTTCCCCCGGGGACCCGGTTGTTCACAACTCCCACCTCTTTGCCGTTAGAAGATCTCTCAATTAAACGACTTAAGATTGGTTTACCCGCGACACTTTGGAAACGATGCACCGAATTCGGGAGGGTAGAATGTGCTTCCACGACCGTCGCGCGGAGGCGTTTTACTGCCGAAAGCTGGTTCTGGATCGGTAATTAATGGAGTTACCGCTGCTCGATCCATCTCATTGAAAACTCCTTAACTGGATCAACTTATCGTTGATGACTTACCCATGAACCAGAGCAAGAAAATCATGAGGCGGCGATACCGGCCCAGCGCTTACATAGCGCAGCTCAGGGGATTGCTAAACAGCCTGCTGCATTACATGGCTAGGGTCCTGCCTGGAGGATACATTGTGAGACCCTTCCTTCATCGCTTACGCGGCGTCAAGATCGGCAAGAACGTGTGGATTGGCGATGATGTCTACCTTGATGAAGATTTTCCCTGGACTATCGAGATTCAAGATGGCGCTACGATAGCCCCCCGCTGCACACTGATCGGTCATACCAAGGGTCCCGGAAGAATTGTAGTTGAAAGGGAGTCTGCTATCGGTACTGGCTGCGTGATTGCTTGCGGGTCCGGGCAAACACTAACGATTGGGGAAGGGGCCGTTTTGTCAGCGGGATCGACGGTGTTAAACGATGTTCCGGCCTTAACGCTGTGTGGCCCTCCCCGAATCAAAGTCTATGGAACCGTAACTGTGCCCTGGCGTAAAGCCGACACACTCGAGGAATTCTGGCGCGGTGTGCGGCCGATCAAAGCGAAAGAGTAGAGTAATCTCGTCAGGACTCCGAAGTTAACGTGCCCTTGATCGGGAAGTCTTCGTGGTCGATTACCATCCTGCGAAGCAGGCAATTCGGGTCGTTTCGATCGAACGCCGCTTTCGCAGGTCGAATCGAATTAGTTGGGTTTCCGGATGCAACCTATGGCCGAGTCAAAGCCGCAAGCGGTGATCCCGGGAATTACCCTTTCGGGCGTCTTCCTCATCACGGGCGGCACGCGCGGCATTGGTCGCGCGATTTCGGTTGAATTCGCCCGCGCCGGAGCCCACGTGATCGCGAACTACTTGCGAAATGAAACCACTGCCGGCGAGTTGAGGGCCCTGGCGGATGCCGAAAACGTTCGTCTCGATTTGTGCCGTGCGGATTTGACAACTCCGCAAGGCTTGCAACTCGCCGCCACGACGGTGAGACAGGCCGGCTCGCCGCTTTCGGGACTGGTGCACTGCGCGGCAATCGGCGCGCATCGGCCCTTTGCTGAGCTTACGGTCCGTCATCTCGACTGGACCATGGCGCTAAACGTGCGCTCCTTCTTTGAATTGGTGAAGCTGCTGCTGCCAGATCTCGTTGCCGGGGCGAGCATCGTCGCCGTGAGCTCGCCGGGCGCATCACGCGCCGTTCCCGATTACGCGATAGTCGGCGCATCGAAAGGCGCGCTGGAGTCGCTTGCCCGTCATCTCGCCGTCGAACTCGCGCCGCGTGGAATTAGAACAAATATCCTCGCCCCCGGAGCGATTGCCACCAACGCCTGGAAGGCGATTCCGGGCGGGGAAGCCAAGCTGGCCGAAGCGGCAAGAAGATCACCGCTCGGACGGCTGGTCACGCCCGAGGAAGTCGCCGGAGCGGCCCACTTCCTGTGCTCGGCGGCCGCTGCGGGTGTAAACGGCCACACTTTGGTCGTAGACGGCGGCGCAGGCATCGCTTCCTGGTGCTGAGCCGGCGCGCACCTATCCAAATCATTTCAATCGCAACTAACGTTAAACAAGAAAGAGGAATCAAACATGGAAAACCACTTGATAACAGTGCAGGGCGCCTTCAAGGCGGCATTTGACGTTGAGCCCCAGTCCATCACACTCGAAACCAAGCCTAGTGATGTCCCGGGATGGGATTCCATGGGGCACGTAGCCCTGGTCAGCAGCCTGGAGCAAGCGTTTGGTCTTAGCTTCGATGTGGACGAGGTCATGGAGATGGAGGACGTTCGCCAGATCGTCAGGATTGTGGAGGCCCAGCTGGCGAAAAAGTCCTAAGATGAATAAGTCCTCGGAATTAAATTTTGCGGGCCGACTGATCCGGCGGCTGGGGCCAAACTCGCAATTGATAGATGCAGCTACCGGGGAAACGATTTCTGCCGCGGAAATTCGCGGCTTGATCGTGGGTGCAGCGGCAGATTTCCGATCCGCCAGCCTGCGGGCCGGCGACCCGGTGCTGATCGGTTGCGGAGTGAGTCCGGCCAGTACGTTAGCGTATTTGGGCGCAATGTATGCCGGTCTGGTGCCGATTCCGCTCGAAGAAGGCGTTCTCGAAACTTCAGGTGAATCAATCTGTTTAAAGACGCGAGCCAAGGCCGTCTGGACTGGCAAGGAGACTCAATGCGGGTGGTCAAAGCAGGCGGGGGTGTTCCACTTTGTCGGGCGGTTTGACACTCTCTGTGATGGTTCGCTGGCCCCAGTGCTCCGTGCAGAAACCGATCTCGCGGCCCTGATGCCCACCTCAGGCTCGACAGGTGTACCGCGACTGGTAAGGGTAACTCACGCCAACCTGATAGCCAACACCGAGGCCATCATCCGGAGCCAATTTTTAGGCAAGGACGAGCGGGCAATGCTGATTCTGCCGCTGAGTTACTGCTTCGGTGCAAGTGTGATCCATACCCATCTCTATCAGGGTGGAGGGGTCGTATTTGATTCGCGATTCATGTTTCCGGACAAGGTGCTGCGCGCGATCAACACTTATGCCTGCACCACCTTCGCTGGCGTGCCAACTGTTTACAATATCCTGGCAGCGCGCTCGAGCATCCGCTGTATTCCGATAGCCGGCTTGCGCCGCTTCCTTCAGGCTGGTGGCGCGCTTGCACGGCAGACTATCCAGACCATGCGCGACATCGTCCCAACGGCAAACTTTTTCGTAATGTTTGGCCAAACCGAAGCCACCGCGCGCATCAGTTGTCTGCCCCCTGATCGCTTGGGAGACAAGGCGGGCAGTGTCGGATTATTGCTGGACAATCTCGTTCTGCGAATCGTTGATGAGCAAGGCGAAGAAATTCCCAACGGACAGAGCGGCGAGATCTGGGTGAAAGGCCCCTCGATCTGCGACGGGTACTTTGAGGACCCGGAAGAAACGGCGCGCAAATTCTGCGAGGGCTGGCTAAAGACCGGGGATCTGGGGTCGGTGGATGAGGACGGATTCCTGTGGATCAAAGGCCGCAAAGCTGACTTCATGAAAATCCGTGGTGTCCGCGTGAGCTTTGCCGAAGTGGAGGCCAAGATGGCGGCCATTCCTGGTGTTTACGAATGCGCCGCCGTGTCGGTACCGCATCCGGAAGCCGGAGAGGCACTCGCGCTCTTCATCGTTCCTGAAGATCGGCCAAGCGATTTGCCGGAGCGCGTTCGTCGGGCGATTCCGCCGCAATGGACGTGCAGCGCGGTGAATCTGGTTGCGGAACTGCCTAAGACTTCGAACGGCAAAATCGCCCGTTATCTGCTGAAAACGATTGCATGAGCAGACTTCCGGAAATCGAGGAACGCATCCGCCCGCTACTGGCCGGCGAGCCTTACAAGCTCGATGCCGACTTGCACGAGTCGACACTGCTCGCGCTCCTCCAAGTAGAGCTTGCCTACGCCTGCGAACGCAACCTCGCATTTCGCAATTACGTGGAGCATTGGCCAATTGACTATCGCACCTCCAGCCGCATCGCCGACCTGCCTTTCCTGCCGGTCGGCATGTTTAAAGTCAATCCACCCCTCATCCTGGTCGAGTCCAGGGAAATCACACGCACGCTTGCGTCCAGTGCGACCACCGGCCAAGTGCCAAGCCGCGTAGTGCTGGATGCGCCGACCGCCAAGAGGATGACCAAGGGCGTTATGACGATCATCCGGGATTTCATTGGATCGGGCCGCCGGCCATACCTGGTCGTTGATACGCCGGCTACGCTGGCCGGCAGTGGCGAGTTGGGCGCGCGTGGAGCAGCCATTCAAGGGCTGCGGTCGTTCGCCACCGAGGTTGTCTGCTGTTTGAGCAGCGACGCTGCCGGCAATCTGAGGCTTGAAGCGGAAGAGATTCTGGATTACGCCGCCAAATGGAAAGACACCGACGTGCTGGTTTACGGATTTACGTATGTGATCTGGAATCACCTTGTGAAACCGCTCGAGTCCAAGGGTATCTCCCTCAACCTGCCGAACGTGCGTATATTGCATAGCGGCGGCTGGAAGCGCTTGCAGCAACAGGCCGTCACCAAGGATGCGTTTGTGCAGGGTGTGGCCGCCGCATTCGGTTGCTCGAGCGACCGGGTCATTGATTTCTACGGCATGGTGGAAAATGTCGGTGTCGTTTATCCGGATTGCGAGCAGGGCAACAAACACGTCCCTTCCTTCGCCGACGTGATCGTAAGGGACCAGCTTACGCTCGAGCCCGTTAGTGCCGGGCAGCGAGGACTCTTGCAGGTCTGCAGCGCGTTGCCCACAAGCTACCCCGGATTCCTTGTGTTGACCGAAGACATCGGCGAAGTGATCCATCGCGACGGCTGTCCCTGCGGGAGGCGCGGCACCGCTTTCCGATTTGTGAGCCGGGCGCCAAAGGCCGAGGCCAGGGGCTGCGGCAACGTTGAAACCCTTCGCTCCCGCCCCTCGACGATTAGCGAATCGCATGAGTGATCTCATCAAGGCTGTCAATTCTCCGGACGAAATCGTGCGGGCTGCCGCGCGGCTTCGTGCGGTCGCGCTGAATAAAGATCTTTCTCCGCGTGCGGTTCTCGAGTTGTTCGAACGGTGGGCCGCAGCACTGCGGGGAAATGGGGCGGAGTCGGTTCCTGGAGCGCCCTTTCTCCGACTCTGGTTGCGCAAAGGAACTTTGGAACCGATCGTAGAACGCGAGCTGGGAAGAGATGCGTTGAATGGCGGCTGGCACGAAGAAGGTCGTGCAAAGCTCAGGGCGTTCCCGCTGGGAACAGTTGGCCACTGGCCCGCTGGAAATATCGAGATCCAGCCGGTGCTCTCCCTGACCTGTGCATTGCTCGGCGGCAACGCGTGCCTCGTGCGCGTCCCGAGTGCTCTCATCGACGCAACACAACACTTGATGGAGAAGTTGCGAACCGTTGATCCGGACGGCATGCTGACCGAACGGATAGCGCTTGTTTCTTTCGACCACTCTCGCGACGACCTGCAGGCGGCCATGGCACGCAACGTGGATGGCGCCATGATCTGGGGCGGCGATGAAGCGGTTTCACGAGTCCGCGCCCTTCCCTTTCCGCACTGGACTCGTGTGGCAGTCTTTGGGCCGCGGCTTTCGGTGGCCGCAATCGACGCCGACGTGTGGAACGAACCGGTTGAACGATCGTCCTGGTGTCAGCGTATCGCTCGCGATGTCTGGCAGTTTGACCAACAAGCCTGTTCATCCCCTCAAGTTTTATTTCTCGAGCAAGGCGCTGGCGGCAATGTCAGCGAGTTTATAGACGAACTCAGGCAGGCTTTCCAGGCGGAGAATCACGCGCATCCACGCCGCGAAATCCATCCCGCACTGACTTCGGCGATCTGCCTTGCCCGTGCAACTTGGTTGCTCGGGGATATTGCGAACAAAGCCTGGTTCTCTCAGTCACCGGATTGGACGATCCTGCTTGGGAAAGGAACTGACATTCCGAAACCAACGCAGGGCCGGACTCTCAGCGTTCTGGTAGTGGAGGATTTGTTGGAAGCAATCTCCAAGTTCGATGGCGCCGTCCAAACCGTGGGTTTTGCGATCGGTAACGCGCAGAAGGAAGATGCACTCGCACAGGCCGCCGGCCGCCGAGGCGTGGATCGGATCGTGAAGCTAGGACGGATGCACGTTTTCGCGTCCCCGTGGGACGGCGTGGATCTGATTCGCCCCATGGTACGGGTCGTGCGCCATGTGCCGTCACAAAATTAGAGCAGAAAACCAACAGGAGTAATTCGTATGAAACAAGCAGAAGCATTTTTGGAAGCCATGGATCAGAAAGCGCGGATGCTGGCGCCCAGCGCGCGGGCTACTGTCGAGGCCAATAAAGATCTGTGTTCCTGGTTGCTGAACCCCCTGGCGCGATGGACTGAAGCGGCCTATGGAGAAAAGGCTTTCGAGGAGGCAGCACGCGGCTATGCGAAGTACTGCCTCGGAGTCGCTCAAGCCCAGAAGATTTACGAATCCGCCGGGCGATACACTCCGGAAGCCATGCCGGAAATCATGTCAGGTGTTTACGAGGACGAAGGATACATGGTGCCCTACATGTGGGCTGCGATTCTAATCTACGCTTTCTGGCCCTCCATGGTGAACCACCTCGCTCTATTCCGAAATAACTTCCTGCGGCGCCTGCCGCCCAACGCCCGCGTGATTGAGCTGGCCTGCGGGCATGGTGTTCTAAGCCTGCTCGCAGCTGAAGAACGTCCCGATATACAGGTGGAAGGCGTGGACATTAGTCCACCGGCGATTGCCGTTGCTGACCGGCTTTTGAATGTTTCGGGGCACGCCGGCCGGGTCAAATTTGCGACCAAAGATGCGCTGCAAACAAACGGCTCCTCAAGCGAGGGCGGATACCAAGGCATCATCTCCGCGATGCTCGCCGAACATTTACCCGAACCCAAACCACTTTTCAGCGCCATGGGTCGGATGGTTTCAAAGGACGGCCTCATCTATTTCAGCACCGCGATCGAATCAGCGCAGCGCGATCACGTCTATGAATACAACCAGGAGAGCCAGCCTTTGCAAATGGCCGAAGCAGCAGGCTTGCGTGCTAAATGGCTGGTCTCCGACGCGGGCCACGGTTCAGCCGGCGGCCGATTCCTGCCGCGGGCCACGGCGATGATATTGCAGCGCCGGTAACCCGGCCGGAACTGTCGTGATATGACAAAGCCACTTTTGAATTTCGAAGAGGTTCGGTCTCTGCTGAAGCAACGATTCCCCATGCTGATGATTGACAGCGTGGTTGGGATCGAGCCGGAAAAGAGAATCCAGGCCATCAAAAATGTGACCGGGAATGAAATGCAGTTTCTCGGCCATTTCCCTGACAAGGCCGTTATGCCGGGCACCTTCATCGTGGAGGCCATCGGCCAAGCTGCCTCGATCCTGATTTCAAAAATGACGGGAACGGGGCTGAAGCCGGGGGAGTTTCTTGTTCTTGGCACCATTAATAGTATGCGATTCTTAGTCCCGGTGGTTCCAGGTGACCGGATGGAAATTGACGTCAAGGTTCTCAAACTCGTCCAAGACCTGGCGCTCGTCGAAGGCGCTGTAACGGTAGACGGTACGTTGGTTGCCACCGGCACGTTGGGATTTGGACGACGATCACTTTAGCCAGTGACGTCATCAAATAAAGGGATCGCGGAGCTCCTCGAAGAGAAGGCGCTGGTAAGCGACCTTCTCTAAAGGCAAAAGTAAGAAGGCAAAAGGCAAAAGTTGGATTCATGGGCGAGAAAAGCCTTCTTCCATCCGTCAAGCTGATCGTTACGACCGAAAAGCAGAGCCATAAGAAATAACTTCTTTTTTGTGTGTTCCTTCCGTAGACCATTGAAGTAGGAATCCAGAAGGAAGAAGTCGATTTGAGGAAGCGGACGAAGGAATTCGCCTTGCGGATTCGTGACGATCCTCAATCGAGCAAAAGACAAATAACTTCTGCCTTCTGCCTTCTGACTTTCCCCTTGACGCTGGAATAGTCGGATCCGACAAACTTTCTTCTTTGCGTCAAGAGTGCAAAGAACTGACTGCGATATTTTTGACAATCCTCAATCGAGCAAAAGACAAATAACTTCTGCCTTTTGCCTTCTGACTTTCCCCTTGACGCTGGAATAGTCGGACCCGACAAACTTTCTTCTCTGCGTCAAGAGTGCAAAGAACTGACTGCGATATTCGTGACAATCCTCAATCGAGCAAAAGACAAATAACTTCTGCCTTTTTCCTTTTGCCTTCTGCCTTTTCCCCGCTATCTTCCTCGTTCTCCGCAACGCACCGCTAGCTCAATTGGCAGAGCAAGTGACTCTTAATCACTGGGTTGTTGGTTCGATTCCAACGCGGTGCATGCCTCAATTTCAACAACACAATATAATTGGTGCGATCTCTCTAGGGGTGGCTCGGCCATTTCTCGGCCACTTTTTGAAAAGCCAAACGCCCAATGGTCGATTTCTGGCGAATTCCGTTTGCGCATCGGGTTTTCTGCTGTTTGCGGGGGGCCCTGTGACAAAAACCATATATTGGCCATGGTCGAAACCATATTTTGGCCACAATTTGGACCTCTTCCCTCGCACGCGACAAGTAGCGGCGTAAATCTCTCCGATTGCCGAAACCATATTTTGGCCGTCGGTCAATAATGGAAGCATAATGTGGCCGGGAGTTTTTAAAACAGCGTAACTGTTATGTTGAAGCTAAGACGGGTCTCCTCGGAGACAATCTGGCCGCGGCGAGCATATTCTGTTCCCATTCAGATGAGGGCGCTTCGGTAGGGGAGGCGAGGGTAGGGCAGGATAGATCACAGCAGGTTGATGTGCCGCCAGGAAATCACCGAGCCGTGTGCCACAGCATCGAGAAACACCTGCCGGCTCGCGGCATGGAAGGCCTCCTCGCAAGGTCGTGCCGGAACCGGAATGGCGCGAACGAGTGCGAATCCAGCACGAAAGGATCCACTGAGAGCCTTGGTATATTAGCCCAAACGGTGAGCACGGCGCGCCGCGGTGCCACAACGCTTTGGGGTAGGCTTTTCGGCAGGACCCGGGAAAAAATGCTGCCGGAACAAACGTCAGCAGTAAGAGCCTCCAGTCCCACCTGAGGCTGGAAGCCAACTTAAATCGCAAAGACACGTTGGATAGACTGCGTGTCCTCAAGCGAGATATGAGGTATGGAAACGGCGACATTTCCACACCATGCACGGACGCGTTAGGAACCGCCTGGGCCAACGCAACAACGAGCGCTCCCATCCGCTTCCGAGATCGATGATCACAGCATGCTCCGGAAGCTTTGCATGCTTGAGTAATGCGATTACATCATGCGTTTCCGATTTGCCTGACGAAAGCGTCGGCACGCCTGTCAGTGCAGTCGAGAGCACAAGAGTTACACTCACAAGCACAGTCAAGAAAAGGGACGAGTATGAAAGAATGGTCGACATTTGCTCTGGTAATTCAGTCCGTTCTGTCGTGGCGCAGCGCTGGCGCCGTCGAGACCGCCGAGCCTATCGTCTTGGTTCCACCCACGATGGTGATCTTCATGCGGCCTCCTTTGTGTTCCCGTGCGCACCTGCGGCGGCAAGCACGCCCACTTCAGGGCGAACGACTGCGCAGAGCACGATCGATAGCAGGCCGAGGCCCACGGTGGCGGGAAGTAGACCGTCCGCACCCGATGCGGCGAGGACGGCGCCCCCAATAGCCGCGCCCAGCGCGCTCCCGATGAAGAGCGCCGATCCGTTGAGACCAATCAGAACGGGGGCCGCTGCGGCGGGCACGAGCGCGAGCAACCGGTGCTGCTGGGGTACGACCGTTAGCGCGCCGCTAACCCCGACGGCAAACAACGTCGCGACAGCGCCGACCTGAGTTCCGCGCGTCGCGGCAAGGAGAGCTGTGAACGCGGTGACCCCGCACGCGCCCACCAGCAACGCGAAGCGTGCGCCGCGCCAATTCACGAGAAACGGGACGACCGTTGTGCCGGCAAGCCCTCCGCCGCCGAATGCCAACATCGCCATGGGCACGAGGCTGCCGGATGTGTGGAGGATCGTGGGAAGATAGGTGAGCGCGAGAAAACTCGGCGCCATGACAACCGCTGTGACGACAATCAGGCTCAGCACGCGTGAATCGGCGAGAATCTGCCATCGCCCCTGGTGTGCCGGCGGCGCGAAGACAGGCGGGAGCGCTCGAAGCGGAATAATTGCTGCGATTGCTAGCGCGGCGAGAATCCACAGTGACGGTCGCCATCCCCAGAGTTGACCGACCCGGATGACCAAGGGCACTGCGACAACGAGCGCGACCGATGCTCCGCCCGCCACCAGCGCCAGTGAGCGCGCGCGAGTTGCCGCGTCGCTGAGAAGTCCCGCGCTGCTGTAGGCCGTCGGCATGTACGCCGCGGCACCGAGGCCTGCGAGAACGCTCCCGGTCGCGACGAACGGGAATCGGGCCGCAGTCGCCTGCAGCCCGATGCCCACGAGGAATACGGCCATCCCCGTCGCGAGGAGCACGCGCCGCTCCCAACTCGCGGTCAATGCCGCGATGACCGGCGAGCTCACGGCATAGACGAGCCCGAAGAGCGTCGCCAATTGGCCGACGGCGCTCGCCGACACGTGAAGATCGCCGGAAACCTGTGGCAGCAGTCCCGGCAACAGGTAGCGATCCACGCTGAGCGTGAAGGTGCCGATCGCAAGGATCAGAAGCTCCGGCACCCGGAAGTTTCTCGGTGCGACGTGGGGCATGCTAGATGGCTACCCCTCCCGCAACCTCGATCCGTTGCGCATTGACCCAACGGTTTTCTTCTGAAAGCAGAGAGGCGATCACTGGTCCGAGATCGTCGGGAACACCTGCCCGGCCTAGTGCTGTATTATCGGCTATCCTTTTATTTACAGCCGGATTGTCGCGAACGATGCCACCGCTGAAATCGGTAGCAACGGGGCCAGGCGCAACAATATTGACGGCAATCCTGCGCGGACCCAACTCCAAGGCCAGATGCCTCGACAGCACCTCAACCGCCCCCTTCATCGAAGCGTAAACTGCCCCTCCGGGTGAGGCGACGCGACTCCGCACCGTTGATACGTTGATGATACGCCCGCCATCATTGATGAGGGGAAGAAGCTTCTGCGTCAGAAAGAACACGCCTTTGAAATGGACGTTATAGATGCTGTCGAGCTCTTCCTCGGTAGCCTTTTCAAACGGCAGGTTGCGGTGATTATTACCAGCGTTGTTGACTAGAAAGTCGAAACGCGTGGCTCCGAGCTTTCCGAGAGCGTCTTTCGCGCTGTCGACAAAGGCGTCGAACGAACCGATGTCACCAGTATCCAGATGGAGCGCAACGGCTTTCGCCCCTGCATCCTCCACTTCAGCAACGACTGCCTCCGCGTCCGCGCCATGGCTGTGATAGGTGAAGATCGAGTGAACGCCACGCCTGGCCAAACTCTCGACGGTATTGCGGCCGATTCCGCGGCTACCTCCGGTTACGATAGCGATCTTGATATTTGGAATTGCGTTATCTTGTTTTGTCATTTTGTGCTCCTGTTAGGTTGTGTTTGTTTATTGCTAGTATGTCGGTGTCCCAAATCGCTCTTCTGGCGATTCAACTTGAATCGTCGATAGCAACGCGCGCGTCTCGGCGACGACCCGAGACGCGAACTTCGGGTCGGGCCGGTGATGATGTACGCCTTGCGATTTGAAGGATTTTCCAAAACAGTTCTCGCCATATTTCTCTCACGTTGTTGTCTGTCTAGTCAGTCATAATTAAGACAAAAAAATTAGGCTACTACACGCCAGACGGCATCGAACCCGGCCTTGCAGTGCTTTTTCGCGTTAGCCGGGTCGCGGATCATGAAATCCATCGTTGCCTCCGCCATCGAGTTCATGATCGCGACGACAAACCCCTTCGGAGCTTCGCGCATGGGACCACTTGCGCGACTTCGTTCCAGCAGCTCGGCGATGCCTGCCATATTCTTATTCTTATGCGCCGCAGCACGGGTCGCTGGCGTGATCTCGTCGGAAACATCGAGCTGCGCCATCGCGCGTCGCTTTTCAGGATTGGACATCGCCCAGTCCATCCAATTTGACCAGAGGTGAAACATCTGCTCACGAAGCCCAGCCTTGGCCGGAAGCCCCTCCAAGGCGGCAGCAGCCATCCCGGCTTTCAGTTCAAGATAGAGCTGGTTGAATAAGTCAGTCTTGGTCTCGAAGTAGGTGAAGAGAGAGCCGTTCGAAATGCCGGCCTCTTGAGCTATGGTTGCCGTGGGCGCGCTCAGTCCTTTGGCAACAATCACCCGCGTCGCTGCCTCCATGATCGCGTTCCGCTTATCCTCGCTTCTCGGTCTGGCCATACTTGCTAATATACTAATGAGTGAGTAGGCAGTCAATAATAAAATGTGAGGTCGCAAGGTGTTTACAAATCTCCGCTTGGGCCTCCGGCCAACGGCGCGCGCCGTCGCCTTTATTTGAATGGCCGCGATCCCAAGATGAGGATGTCCACCAATTTCTTGGCGCTTTGCTGCCAGTCGGGACCGGGTCCTACGCTGGCGACGCCGACAAGCGCCCGAAGGAGGTCGATCGCATCAAGGTCTTCCCGGATGTCGCCGCTTTTGACGGCGCGTTTGACCAGACTGCGAACAGCCCCAAATTTTGCCGACCGAAGACTATGTGGTGCCGCCGAATTTCCCGTTCCCTCGAGTTTTCGTTGAGAATGCGGAAGCATAATTTGGCCGTGGCGTTTTGGAAGCATAATGTGGCCGAGACGGCCAAATTATGGTCCCAATCACAGGCCCGGAAGCCAGCATAACCCAGCTCAGGTAGAGCATCTGATTTGTAATCAGCAGGTCGTCGGTTCGAACCCGAGCCCACGGGCGGGTGCGCGGTCGGCCACCCGGTCGCGCCGCCGGGAGGACGGGCGCAACAAAAGGCCTCGCCGCGTCGGTCACGTCGATGTTGTAAAATCGAGTGCTCATCGTACGGGTCTCTTTGACCCGGATCAGCGCTCTTTCAAGACAGACGTTAACTTTTCAAACACCCTCTAGCGATCCAATATGGGGCCCAACGCTCTTGAGGAAAAAAGAAGAGCGAACTGGCGGTTTTTCTCGGATTGTTCTGGGGACGATTTCTTGGATGATCTAGGCGGCCGCCGTCATTGCACTGCTCGTTAAGGTTGGTGAGATTTCACGATTCTTACCGGGTTTTTGGTTTTCACCGCTGTTCTTGGATCGCCAGAAAGAAGGTCATCGTTTCCCGGCTCGATTATACCTTGCCTCCGGTGATACGAGTCACAATATCATTCTTTACATATTCTTGCGAAAAATGGCAGGAAGCATCGCATGCAGCTTCCAGTCCGCGAATTATCCGCATTAATTCTTGGTGCCATCTTTCTTTTGCTTGGAACACTGGATATAGCCCAAGCGGACAACACTCTAGAGGCTGATGGCCCGAGTCAAAACCTCAAATCCGTTGCCCAGATCTATTCGACAAGTACGGCACAGCCCGCGATCCTGGCGGTCCACGGCGGTACGATCCTGTCTATCAACGATCTTGTGATGATTCTTCCCCCTGGAGGTCTAATCGGGCTGGAAGCGGAGGATAACGGAAGTCGGATAACCGCCGAGAATCCCGGCATTCTGGGCTTAGGAGTGGGGCAAACCGGAATCTACGCTGTGAATGGCGGCTTGGTGAACTTGGAGGGTGGTAAGATCGAAATCGGGGGCGGCAGCAGCATCGGCCTCTTGGCTGACAACGGTGCTGTCAATGTAAGCGATGCAGTGGCCATCTCCATGACCGGACCTGATTCCTACGGAGTTGAGGCGGAAGGTAGTGGCGCGGTCGTTCTAAGTCCCGGCACCACCATCACGACTTCAGGGATAGGGGGATTTGGCATTTTCGCTTTGGCCGGCGGAACCGTGACAGCAAACGGAATCACGATCACCACGTCAGGTTTCTTGTCGCCGGGCGGATTCGATGCCGACGGGGCGGCAACGATGGGGGGAACGATCACTCTGGAAAATTCCAGCATCACAACCAGCGGCGATAACGGCGACGGCTTGCACGTTCTGGGCAGCAATGGCCAGATAATTGGAACAAATCTGACCATTGTAACTTCCGGCCGAATGGCAGCCGGTGCGGAGGCCGATAATGGGGGCTCGATCCAGTTAAGCGGCAGCTCGATCTCAACGACCGGCGCCGAAGCCTATGGTGCAGTAGCACAGACAAGCGGCATGGTAACCCTCAAATCCGGGACGGCAATCAACACCTCCGGCAACGGGTCCTACGGCTTGTCTGCGACGAACGGAGGAATCATCGTCGGGAACGGTATCAGTGTCACGACCACCGGCGGACCGGGGCTCCTGCTGAACACGGCCGACGGGGCGGCGGCTTCCACGGGCTCTTCCGGTCCCGGGACGATCGTGCTCCAGAATTCGACGATCAGCGCGAACGGTCTCGGTGCCAATGGACTTTCTGTCTCGGGCGCAGGAAGCAGCATTTCGATTGTCAACAGTAACGTCGTGAGTTCGCTAGGCAACGGCGCGTTCGTTGAATATGGCGCAAATCTCACGGTTGCCGGGTCAAGTCTCACGGCGCTGGTCCATGGAATTGTCACTGCCGGCGGCACCGTGAACACGCCCAATTCCATCCTCGTAAGTGGGGGGAATGTCATCACGGTCCTGGGTGACGCATTTCAGGTACGCAATGGAGTCACTAATATCACCGTCAACAATGGCGCGACCGTAACGGGCAATACTGCACTGCTCCGTGTCCTCGATCCGCCGGGCGGGACGGTGGCCTATCTCACCGCGAGTCATGCAAGCCTCTTAGGCGATATCTTCGCCGACCCGGCCAGCCAAACGACGGTGAACCTGACAGACGCCAGTACACTGACGGGCCGAGTGAATCCGCTGCTCAGCCCGGGCGCCGCCCTGACGATTGACGGCAGTAGTCAATGGGTCATGACCGGAAGTTCCAATGTCAAGTCATTGAGCGTCAGCCCGGGAGCTAGTGCCGTCTTCAGCGCGCCGTTTGCCGAGGCTTACCATACGTTGACTGTTGGAAGCCTATCCGGCACGGGCGGCATCTTTGGTATGCATATCGATCTTCGGGGTACGCATGGCGATCTGATCGATATAACAGGCACGAGTAACGGCTCGCATCTGTTGACCTTCACTGACCGCGGCCACGGGACGGATCTTCGACCCAACCAAGCATTGCTGGTTGTAGAGACACTCGACGGCGTCGCGGGCTTTTCAGGAAAGACCGATCGTGCCGTTTTCACGTACTATGTTGTCCACGGCAACGGCTCCAGCGCTACACCGAATCCAGACGATTGGTATCTGGTTCGAGCGGACAAGATC
>Ga0209656_10001232_pt1 | contig 16727 bp, 13 predicted proteins | sample BogFormECP12_OM2_FD_188239 | JGI IMG/M metagenome (GOLD analysis project Ga0209656, IMG submission 188239) | Bog forest soil microbial communities from Calvert Island, British Columbia, Canada - ECP12_OM2 (SPAdes) (version 2) | ecosystem: Environmental > Aquatic > Freshwater > Wetlands > Bog ... | reverse complement strand
GTGGCTGGTAAGCTCTTTCAGGCGGTCGGCGTCGCCCTGCCGCCCAATCTTCAGGAACTCCCCCTCCGGACCCCGCAGCCGGCCGCCTAACCCGGCCCCAATACCGCCGCCGCGGTGCTAAGAACTCCTCATTCGCGAGTAACACACTGAGCTTTCTAATGATTTTTAAAGCCGCTGTTTAAGTCGGGTTTGGGCAAGTCAAAACTCCGATTGCCGACGACACGCGCCGCGCGGAGAAATAAGGTTGGCATTTCTGCAAGTTCCGGCGCCCCCCAGTCAAACGGACGAAAGGTCTCGTAAGCTCGTTCCACAAGATCGGGCGAGACCACGGTCTCGGGTCCGGCATATAGTGGTGCCCGGTTGAGAATGTGGCCCAGCGCGGCAAGGTACGGAGCACAATGCTTCTTCTCGCGGGCGAGATCGTTGGCCGTGTCAATGAACAGATTGGCCAATTCCGTCTTCGTTTCGTTAGGAAGGCGTTCTAGTGATCCCGCGAGCCGGATGAGTTCCGGTAGAACTTTCTTGCGCGTACGGATCTTCTCGAGTTCGGGTGCGAGGATCTGCTCCTGACGTTGCTGCGCAAGGCCGCCTGCCACGCGCCGCCAAAGAATATATTCCTGGCACTTGCTTCGTCTGCCCAAAAAGTAGAGGCCATGATTATGGAGCTGCCAGAGGCTGTCGATGCGAAGGTCGTCCCCGGCCGCTCCGAAGCCGGGGCGCAAGAAGAAGCCGGCGAGAATGAGCCAGGTCTCCTCATGGTCCGCGGACGTCTTGCGCTGGGCCATACAGCCCTCGAGAGCGGGCCAGAGTGAGCGGACGAGGCCCGCGTTCCATTCGCTCTTCGCCATTCCAAGAATCTGCTCCAGCTTTCTAAGGAGCCGTGTCGCTGTAATCAAATCTCGTTGGCTCTCGGAGCGAGCAAACAAGTGCTGGATGTGCAATCGAGCGGCTTCGAGGGCCGCCGTGGCGACATTTGGCTTGATTCGAACCAAAACCTTGGAGACTGCCGCTGATCGAAGCGGCTGCCGATCGTGCTCGTGTGGGCGAAGACTAAATTCCAGTGGCCAGGACTGATTGACACGGTCGTCCGCACTAACGCAAGAGACGTGCAGTAGGCCTAATTCGTTCGCCCTGGCGACCAACGTTACGGGAAGTGTGTTGGAGCTTCTGACGGGAGCGGGGTCTGGGACGTTTATGATCGTCTCCAAAGGCGGAAGGGGGTAAAATTCCTCCTCATTCCAATCGATGATGTCGCCTGCTTTGCATCTGTCGTGGCGAGCGGAGCAATAGGCCTGAAAGCGTGCGAGCCGGTTCATGTGCACCTCGAGCGGAATGCCCGTGATGTCGAACCGTTGCTCCGAGAATGCCCCGCGGGGGAGAACACACACAAGCGCTGGCCGAGCCCTGTTGCCGAACTCGGGCGATCCCCCCTTGAGCACTTCGAGGAAAACCGCGCGGGCGGCACCCGCTGCGATGCGTTCGGTTTTGCGATGGAGGGATTTTCCAAATAGAGCCGCGCCGCGCGCAACAGCAAGGTCGGGATCCGCGTTTTCCAGCTCGAACAGCGGCCAGCCACCTTGCCACTTTTCGACCCGCTGACAGATCCTTTGGCGAAGGAGCCTGGGACGAAGCGAGCCGCCATTGAACAAAATCGCGTCGACACGCGGATGACCCCGCAGGAAGTCGGCGAGGTGCCGGGTGACCGCACAATCGGACGCATAGGGAAGCCCCCACTCTTTCAGGGCAGCCTGTGTCCGGTAGGGATAGGCCTGCGCGTCGCACTCGGGGAAGAAGCCATCGAGCAATACTGTCTGAAGTTCGGCGCACGTCAGTTGGGCCGTACGCGATCCCGCGACCAAGCCCGAACCGCGACCGGGCAACGAGATCGAGAAGGACTCTTCCGGCCGGCCTTCGGTGGAGAGCATCTTCTCCTTCAGATCCCGGCAGCGCGCGACCAGATCGTCCCACTGAGGGCCTGAAAGCTTCCCTTGCTCGCCGATCAGCCGCGGTTCAAGAAGGTGCGCGATCGCGAGATCGACGTTATCGCCGCCCAACAGGATGTGATCGCCGACTGCCTCGCGCTTGATTTCCGGGGCAGAGCTGCGGCTTTGCGAACGGAATTCGAATAGGCTGAAATCCGAGGTGCCGCCACCAATGTCGACCACCAGCAGGTGCTGCACCCCTTCATTGTTGTGGGGCAGCTTACCCAACAGGTCCGTTGCAAAATCGTGCTGCTCCAGCCAGGAGTAGAATGCGGCTTGCGGCTCTTCGAGAAGTCGAATGGTTTCGGGAAAACCGGCTTCCTGCGCAGCCATAAGCGTCAGCCGCTGGGCGGCCGCATCGAATGAGGCGGGAACGGTGACGGTAATCTCCTGGGTATCAAACTCGAAGTCGGGGCCGCGGTGGGCAAACCGGCTGTTCCATGCTCCCTTGAGATGGCTAAGGATGAGTGCCGAGGCGCGTAAAGGTGAGATCTTGCTAGTACGGGCGATGTCGTCCGATCCCCAGGGCAGAAATGGCGCGGTCCGATCGGACGTATGGTGGCAGAGCCAGGACTTCGCGGAATGGACGACCCGGCCAGCAGATTCTCCGGCCTTTTTCCGCGCGAACCGGCCGACGATCCATTTCTCCTTGGTAGCCGCCCCGCCCTGTATCTGGACTGCAGCTGTTTCGTCCGGCAGGTAAAGAAAGGAGGGAAGGCCCGAAGATTCCGTTATTCCAGACAGCGTCTCCCATTGGGGGATGCCGAGGATCTCGGATTTCGCTTCGCCATCCAGCGGCACGAACGCCAAGGCGCAGTTGGTTGTCCCGAGATCGATACCGATGCTGAAACGGGGTGTTGGCATATTGGCTTGGTACCGGCTACTCCGTCCTGACCTGGAATTCGACCTTCCATCGGCGATCCGAATTAATGTGCTTCATCCACAATTCAAGCGTGCCCAGTTCGGTCACGACGGAGTTGATTTGCACAGGAATAACCTGGCCCGCAGGGAAATCAGGGAGCGCAGGCAGATTGATCTCAAGCAAGCTTGTTTCCTCCAACTCACGTTCGGCATCAGGCAGGATCTGTCCCGGTCGGTCGCCGCTCCGCACCGCCGACGAGTAGAACCGGAACTCGGCGGGGTGACCGGTGAGAAGGCCGAACTCTCGCCCTTCGATGAGGAGTTCTGAGCCCTCCTGCATGCCTTGGGGAACAATGCACAGCGCCTTAACCGGCGGTTTGAAGCCCGGCACCGCTGGCATGGAGCTCTCGAGCCCGATGTAGTATGACCGCGCTGCCCCGGCCTTGATGCGGATACCTTTTTGGGTAGCCCGAGTTCGCCCATAGAATGAAGCCCCTTTTGCGACGGCGAGGTCCAGCTCAATCCCTCGCAGTTCGCGAACCGCTTGTCCTTTGTTCCATGAAGTGAGGATCTCAACCACTCGGTTGCGAATTGGCGCACTCTTGAAAACACCGCCGTTGAAAAGGACCGCCGTTGGCATGACGAATTCTTTCGACCCCGATTGCCCTTCTAACAGTGCGAAGAGCGACTGACTGCTTGCGAGGTTCGTTCGGCTACGGGAGAGAAAGCGCGCCAGATGTTTGCTGATTACAGGATCGGCTGCAAAAGGGAGACCGAACTCCTGCAGTCCTGTTCTGCGCGACTCCTGCGGCAGGTCATTGATCGTCGTCTTCGGGAAAAACCCATCGAGGATGACCTGCTCAAGGGTGGCTCGATCAAGTTTCGTCGAAACGGTTCTGACGAGCAGGCTGGAGCCCCTTGAGGGAACCGCGATCGGCGCTTCCGGCAACCGGTCATCGTCAAACAATGCGATCTTGGCGTTGGAGGCGGCATGGACGAGTGCAAGGAACTGCCAGGCATCTATCGACCTTCCCTTGGCTTCGAGTTTCGCCTGGAGCGTATAGGCAAGCGCCAGATCCATGTTGTCGCCGCCCAGAAGAATGTGTTCCCCAACGCTAATGCGCTCGAGCTCCAACGTGCCATGATTGTCGGTGACGGCAATCAGGCTGAAATCGGCGGTTCCGCCGCCAACATCACAGACCAGGACAATGTCCCCGGGACTGACCAGGTCGCGCCACTCCCTGCCTGCTTGCGCGATCCAGGCGTAAAATGCCGCCTGCGGTTCCTCCAGCAAGGTGACTTTGCCGAGGCCGGCGGCCTCCGCGGCATCGGCGGTCAAACTTCGCGCAACGGCGTCGAATGATGCGGGAACCGTGAGAACGATCTCAGTTTCAGAAAGGTCCCAGTTCCCCCCCTGTACCCGCCCCGCATACAAAACCGCGTTTTTCAGATGCGCAAGGTATCGACGCGAGCACTCGAAGGGCGAGAGCTTCTCATTCTTGATTTCTGATCTCCACGGGAGGGATGGGCGCCTCGGGTCGATATGCGGATTGGAAAGCCACGACTTGGCGGAGGTGATCAGACGATCAGGAATCAGGACGCCATGATCGCGGGCGAAATGACCGACGATCACCGCATCCCTTACGTCGTCTGCCCAAGGCAGCGGAAACGAATTCGCCGGAAACTCATCAGGGTGGGGAATGTACAGCGCGGAAGGCAGCGTCGGTTTCTCCCCGATCTGATTTGGTCCAATTATTTGGGTGACTTCCAATACCTGGGCCTGATCGGCGTCCAGATCAGTGAGCGCGATCGCACTGTTAGTTGTGCCAAGGTCGATGCCAAGACTGAAACGGGTGGTCATGAGCTGAAGTCTCGTTTGCATTGTGGGGAGAACACGGAAGCTGGTCGGCTCCTCTCCAGCGGGAGAAACAGTTAGATCTCTCGCCCAGTTCAGCCGCCGTCGTAGTCGCGGCCACGACGCGTGTGTCGTACGCCGATTACTCGTTGCAGCTTACTTCAGTTCGATCTCCGCAGGCGCAATTGTTGGCAGCCGCCCGGCGTTGACCCGCACCAAGCGTGGCAATTTCACCGACTCCGTTTTCCAGCCGCGATGAACGAGCGTTCCCGAAAACGGCCCTGCCCCGCTAATCTTGCCGATAAACCGGTACTCATCGGCTGCATACCCCACGGCGACGGTAACGGCTGATCCCTCGCTTTCTTCGCGCAAGGGTCTGATTGCGAGATGTTCCTGCAGGACCGCTTTGCACCCCCCGTGTACGACGCGAGCGGCGGCGCCAACCTGGGCATCGTTGTAGGTGGTGATATCCTCCATCAGAAAGTCAACCAACCGGCCCCGCTCCTGGAGTGTGGCAAGAAAGCTGGCAATTTCCGCTTCGGCCTGGTTGCTGGCCGGCGCCGGGACCGCCATAGGCTTGGCTGCCTCGGCTTTGGGGCGCTCGGGCTCGGGTGCCTTGCCGGGGTTGACGAGCATCACCACGAGCAGAGCGAGAGCAACCACCAAAGAAGCCCCCGAAAAATAGGAATGGAATTGGCTCGTTGTCGCGAACAGCGACAAGGCATTCAACGCGAGCAGAGCGACACAGCAGATTATCGAAACTATTCTTATGTTCGGTGACATTTTCATCCCTTTGCGACCGAGCTGTGGGCGCGAAGGTGAAAGATACACCGATCGGGACGTTGAGGAGCCAGCAGGCCCGGCTCGCGGCAGGCCTCCGCCACGGCGCAAGCGACGACGTTCGCTACCGGGACAAGCCTGTCCCAAGGCCGGTGAGGGGTCCCTTTTCCATGCCGATCCGGGGTCCCAATTGCTTGCCGTTTGACAGGCATGCTACCGCGGGTGCGCATTACCGAGCTCCTGAGCGATGTTGATGCCTGGACCGGCTTCGCCGATCGCTTCACCCATCTCCGCACCGGCAGCCCCGCGGCGGACAAGCCGGCGCTATTGGCCGCAGTGCTCGCGGACGGCACCAATCTCGGCCTGGCCCGCATGGCCGACGCGTTACACGGCATCAGCTATCTCCATCTGGTGAATGTGGCGCAATGGCACCTCAGCGACGACAACTACGTCACCGCGCGGGCCGCCATCGTCAACGCGCACCACAAGCATCCGATGGCGGTGATCTGGGATGATGGCACGACCGCCTCGTCGGACGGCCAGTATTTCCGGGCCGGCGGGCGCGCTGGCGCCGGCGGCGCGGATGTGCTCCGCCGGATCAACGATCACCCGGCATCCAGGCTCGAAGGACTCCTGTCGTGGAACTGGCGGAAGCCAGCCGGCGAGACGGCTGCGGCCGCCGGAGATAGCTCACTCCGCAGCCCTGGCCGGATGCGGACGTTTCGCCGCAGGGCGAGCACGGCGATGTCATCCGACTGGGGCGCGCCGGCCGCATGGACCCTGACGGAAGCGACAATTTCCCCTACCGTGTCTTCGACGCTGCGACCCGCCAACCTCGCCAGCGTTTCCTGCAGGCGAGCTTCCGAATACAGTACCCGGCCGGGGCTCATCGCCTCGGTCACCCCGTCTGTATAGGTCACGATCATGTCTCCCGGCTCGAGGAGAACTGTTTCATCACGGTACTCTGCCTCGGGCATTACGCCCAGCACTAAGCCATCGGGCAGCGTCACGAAGCGGCTTTCGCCATTGACGCCGAGGATCAGTGGCGGGTTATGGCCCGCGTTGGAGAAGCTCAACTCGCCCGTTTTCAGGTCCAAAATACCTATGAACAACGTCACGAACATGAAGTTCTCGTTGTCTTTTGACAGGGCTACATTCACTTGCCGCAGGATCTCGGCGGGGGTGATGCTCGTTTGTTGGCTCGCTAGCTTCATGAGCGTCATGGTCTCGGCCATCACCAGCGAGGCCGGCACGCCCTTATCCGAGACGTCACCGACATAGAACACCAACCGGGTCTCATCCACGAGACCGAAGTCGTAAAGGTCGCCGCCGACTTCTCTTGCCGGCTCGATCGTCGCGTGGAGTGAGAAATCGCTTCGGTCCGGGAAGGCAGGGAAGATCTTCTTGAGGAAGCTCATCTGGATGTCGTGGGCCACCCGCAGTTCGCTCTCAAAGCGCTCCTTCGCGGCGGTGGTTTCCCTGAGGTTCTTGATATAGGTTTGGAGGTCGCTAGCCATTTTGTTGAATGAGTTGGCCAGCTCTTCAATCTCATCGCGGGTCCTGACATCCAGGCGGTAGTCCAGGTCGCCCCTGGCTATGCGCTTCACGCCCTCGCCCAGTTCCACTATGGGCCCGGTGATCCCCTTGGACATCCGGATGGCCGCGAAAATGACCAGGATGATCATGGCAGCGAAGATGATGCCCACTCCCAGTTCGAGCACGAAGACCATCCTGTTCTGGGTGTCGTCGGCAAGCCGGGTAATCTCCCCTTCAGGCATCGATATGCCCACACTCCAGAACGATTTTCCGTCGGGCGAGTGGATGGAGCGGATGGGAGCGTAAGCCACATAGGTGGCACTGCCGGCGGCGTACTCAATGCCGGTATCGCCGGCGGCCATTTTCGACCGGATGCCGCTGCCGGCCTCCGGGATGAACATGTCGTCCTTTTCCTGATCGATGAGTTGGCCCCGTTCATTCAACAGAAAGGCATAGCCCTTGATCTCTTCAGGAGTGTGGATAATCTTCCTGCCGATCGAGTGCATGCCGATGTCCAACCCGACCACGCCCGCCAAACGTCCTTCCGGATCCGGCACCGCTCGGGAACAGGTCAGGATGTCGATGCTGTAGACACGCAGCTTGCCGTTCTCCGTTCTGACCTCATAATGGTTGCCGTTCTTGTCTTGCAGCCTCCACTTGCCTGCTTGCTCGATCGAGACCGGGCTGTTTTCGATAAGGGTGATCTGCCTGTTCTCGAATGCCCGCGCCAAGCTGGGGGAAACCTTGTTGGTTATCTGACTCTCGATTCCCGGTTTGAGTGCGAAGAGAAACTGCGCCGCGCTCCAGTTGGCATATTTGGTCCACGCCACGCTGTCCTGGCCGGCCGCGTTGAGGTACCAGGGGTCGTTTCTCGGGTCGTATTCCCAGTAGACGCCCAGACCGTTCTTGCCTTGCCGCACTGAGAATATCCAATTGCTCTCGCCATCCCGTATCACCCACTCATTGCCCGGCTCGGTGGTCGAAACCACGGCATGCCGTGATAGGGCCACGCCGTTTTCCGTGAATGCTACCCACAGCTGCTCGGGAATCTTACCCCCTCCGTTCAAATACTGCGCAAATGCTGGCTCGAGGGTGAATTCCAAAGAATCCAACGTTTCGTTGTGCCAGGGATATTCCCGGTAAATGCCGGACTGCGTGCCGTAGTAAATTAGCTCCACGCTCGGATCGCCTTCTTTAACAAAGGCAAACAACCTGTCCAGATTGCTGGACAGGTCCAACTCGGGTTTGGCGGCAGCCATGGAGATGCCGGGCGCCAGGGTATAGGAGGAGGCGGCATCGGGATCGTCAGGTTTCTCGGCGGCAGAATAGGATCGCGCGCGACCGAAGGCAGAGGGGTTGCGCAGGAGAGTCTGGGCGAAAAAGGCAACCATCCGCGTTTCCACTGCAACCCTGTCGAGGATGGCACTGGCGATGGTCGCCTGATCCTCGGCCAACCGGACGAGGTCCTTATGGGCTTCTCGTATGAGTTCCGATCGGACGTGCTCCGAAACATACACCATGCCGGGGTGGCTGATCAGCACAAACAGGATCAGTGGCAACAGCGACAGCGAGAGCAGCGCGAGCAGAATCTTGGCCTTGATGGATCGGCGTTTCATTCTTTGCTGGAAAGGCAAGACTGGCGTGACATCAGTCATGCCCTATCCTGACCTCGAAGGTGCTGAGATTGCGGTCGCCCTCGCGGCGGTAGTCGAAACGGTCCACCCCTCGGATGGCGAGAAATATCCCGAGGCCGCCGATGGCCCGCTCTTCCAGTGGCTTGGCGAGATCTTTCGCATCCGGCATGCGCATCGTGCGCGGATCAAACGGCTGCGCGCAGTCCTCCAGCGTGATGACCAGCGCGCCATCTCTTATCTGACTGCCTATTGAGATGACAGCCGACGCGCCGACGTCCTTGTACCCGTAGAAAATGATGTTGGTGGCAATTTCATCCACCGCCAGCTGCAACTTGTAGGCCCTGGCGTCATCGATTCCAGCGCCGCCTGCGGCTTCTTTCACGTAACGGCGAAGCTCCGCGAGGGAATCCAGCTCGGCCGGCAGCGAGCGCTTTTCCATGACGCGGCCGGCTACTCGGGCGCATAGGTTTCCTGAAGATGGACGCTGTGGTGAAAGCCACTCATTCTCAGGGTGCTGAGGACCGGCCCGCGGCTACCTATCACGTACAGCGATACGCCGGCCCCCATTTTCTGGCGGGCGAAGATCAGTACCCTTAGGCCCGCGCTTGCCATGAATTCGAGTTCGCCCATGAGAAGCACCAGCCGCAGGGGCTTCGCCTCAGCCACCTTCTCGATCACCTCCTTGAACCGAGGCGCCGCGGCGGCATCCAGCTCCCCCGACAACTTGATGGTGGCCTCGCCTGGGCCTCCCTCGACCGAAATGTTGAATCCCATGTCTATCTCCTTTTCGCATCTGGCAGCGGTAACGGAGCCAGTGCTTTGGCCCGGTTTCGCCGCGGCCATATGCACGACTACTGCCCGGCGGGTCGGCCCACCAGGATCAATACCGAACGCCCCCCCACCAAGCAGCCGGTCTGGTCCACAAGTTCCGGCTCGCTGCCGGGCTCGAAGACGTCCTCCGGCGACGGCATGCCGGTGTTGGCGAAGACGCGCCATCGGGTTGGATCCGGCAGGCGCGGCAATTCGAACGGCAGCGCCTCCCAGTACATGTTCATCGCAACATGGATGAAATCGTCCGTGGCCGCACCGCCTTTGGCATGACGCCCGCACAGCATGAAAGCGAGCACCCTCCCGCCCCAATCCGGTTGCCAGGCCTGAGTGCCGTGCCACGAAATGTCGCTGTATCCGCTACCCAAATAGTCGGTGTGGCGGAAGTAGTCCTTGCTCCTCAGCACGGGATGCGCCCGGCGAAACGCGATCATATTCCTGACGAAGCGGTGATAGTCTCCATTGCGTTGCCGCAGGGACCAATCCAGCCAGTTGATCTCGGTGTCCAGGCCATAAGTGTTGTTGTTGCCGAACTTGCTCTGGCCGAATTCGTCGCCCATCAGAATCATGGGCACCCCCTGGCTGACCAACAGCATCGCCATGGCGTTCTTCATCTGGCGCTGGCGCAAGGCCAGGATCGCGGGATCTTCCGTCGGGCCTTCCCAGCCGCAGTTCCAGCTGGAGTTGTCGTTGGCGCCGTCCCTGTTGTCCTCGCCGTTGACCTCGTTGTGCTTGTCGTTGTAGGAGACCAGGTCGGTCAGATTGAAGCCGTCGTGGCAGGTGATGAAATTGATCGAGGCCGTGGGCCCGCGCCCCTGGTACATCTGGGGCGAGCCCTGGAGCGCCTGGCTCATCGCCCCGGTTTCGCCCGGGTCGCCCTTGAGGAACTGGCGCAGGGAGTCGCGATACTTGCCGTTCCATTCCGCCCAGCGCCCGTAAGCCGGAAAAGAGCCGACCTGGTACAGGCCGCCGGCATCCCACGCCTCGGCGATCAGCTTGCACTTGCCCAGTATGGGATCAAAGGCCAGCGCTTCCAGAAGGGGCGGGTTGGCCAAGGGAGCACCCCATGGGTCCCGGCCGAGGATCGATGCCAGATCGAAGCGGAAACCATCGATGTGGTACTGAGACGCCCAGTAGCGCAGCGCGTCGATCACCATGTCGCGCACTATGGGGTTGTTGCAGTTGAGCGTGTTCCCGGTACCGCTGAAGTTGTAGTAATGTCCCTCGGGAGTGAGCATGTAGTATGTGGCGTTGTCGATGCCGCGATAGGAGATGGTGGGACCCTGCTCGTTGCCCTCGGCGGTGTGGTTGAATACCACGTCGAGAATGATTTCGATGCCGTTGCGGTGCAGTTCCTTCACCAGGCTCTTCAACTCGTCTGCGACCATGGTGCCGTCTCGCATCCGGCCCGTGGCGGCATACCCCGCCTTGGGGCTGAAAAAGCCGACAGTGCTGTAGCCCCAGTAATTCATCTTGGCCCAGCGCCCCTGTCCCTGGTCCCAACGACTGTGCTCGAATTCATCGAACTCGTAGACAGGCATCAACTCGACACAGTTCACGCCCAACTCCTTCAGGTAGGGGATCCTCTCCCGCATGCCCGAGTAGGTTCCGGCCTCCACGGCGTCGATCCCCGATGACGGATGACGCGTGAACCCGCGCACATGCATCTCGTAGACGACCAAATCCTCCAGTGGGATCTCCAGCGGTCGATCGCCCTCCCAGTCGTAGTCGTCGAAAACGACCCGGGAACGGTGCTGGAAGGGGGCATTCCAGTCCGGTGCTTGTCCCCACACATCCCGGCCGCCGATGGCGCGAGCATAGGGGTCCAGCAACACGGTAGTTGGGTCGAAGCGGTGGAGGGCCGGCTGCCCCGCCTGGGCACTGGGAAAGCCGCTATCCATGCGGAAGCCGTATTCGATGGCCTCATGATCCAGATCCAGCACGGTCATGGTGAAGACATTGCCGATGCGGAACTCCTCCCAAACAGGCTCTTCGGTAAATGCTTTGAGGAACATCCCGCGGAAGGGGATCTCGACCAATGGCTTCTGGGCGCCCTTCTCGAAGATCACCAGGACGCAATAGTTGGCATAGTGCGAGAACACCGAGAAATTGACCCCACCCGGCACCAGCGAGGCGCCGAACGGATAGGGGTTGCCGGAGCGTATCTTGTAGCGTTGGTATTCGTGGGTGGGATGGACATCGATACGCTGCATGTTCAGCCCATCTCCCAAATGCTCTCCTCCACGCTGTCGCAGAGAACGAAGAACGCAAGGAATCCGGTGGCGGACATGCTGCTGCGGATGTCGTTGTTGACCTCCGCCAACACCACCTTGGCGTCCTTGGACCTCGCCTCCCGGTAGATCAGCAGCACCGAGCGCAGGCCGGCACTGGACATGAAGGCAACCCGTTTCAGATTCAGGACGATGCGAGTCAGGGGTTGCACGAGGCCGAGCACCTTGTCCTGGAATTCCGGTGCCGTCTTGCCGTCTATGTCGCCCACCGGCTCGATGAAAACGATGCCTCCGTCGTCGCGCACATCCACTTGCATCACGGCCTCCCTTGCGGTTGCAGCAGCACCTTCACCTGCACGCGCTTGTCGGTGCGCGGCAGCTGAACGGTCATGCGCTCGGTGTCGAAATCGCTGTAAGGCTCGCCGTCCACCCAGACCTTCTCCAGTCGCACGCTCCCGGGCGGCAGGATATCCGGCGCCACCCGCAGGACATTGTCCTTGAAGCCTTCGGGCATCGGCTTGAAGTACAGCTCGAGGGGCTGCCGGGTGATAAGCAGGTTGGTATAAACCTGCGCCAGATAGCACAGTTCGAAGGAGTGGTAGCCGCTCATGGAGTGGCTACCTTTCAGGCGCTCCGTGCCCATCAGATAGGGCACGCCGTTAGCCAGCACGTTGAAATACACCGCCCCCTCGTCGTGGTCGAGGAAGAAGCAGTTGTAGAACGCCGACGACTCTCGTGCGATCTTCAGGTATTCCTCGTCACCGAGAACGCCGCGCAGGATGAGGAAGGCGAGAATGCCCTGCTCCTGCTGCCACCAGGCTTTGCGGTCGTGGAAGGCAAAGCGGTGTCTTTCTTCGTTCGGGCCGAGCTTGCGCTCCATGACGTCATACCAGCCCCCGCGTTGCGGATCCCCGCCGATGGCGGGCATGAGCTCGGCGATCTTGCGTGCGAAGGCTTCGTACTCCGGCTTCGGCTTCTCGCCATACATACGCATCAGGTTCCACGCGATCTTGAGGTTGTGGCCGATCACGCCGCGGTTCTGCTGCCACATGTGGGTGTAATCGGGGCTCCAGTCCTCGAAGAACTTCTCCTGGACGAAAGGGCTGCAGTCGTAGTCCGGGAAGTACCTGGCGATGGTGTCGAAGGTGGATTCTAGCATCCGGCCATAGCGCTCCTCACCCGAACCGAGGTAAAGGTTGATCAGATAGGCCGGCGCGTGGTCGCCTACTGAGTTCCAGTTTTTCTTGCCCCGGTTCTCGCCCAGGGCTTCGCTGCGCGGATTCAGGGTGATCGGATCGATGTGGGAGAAATACCCCCCCAGCTCCCTGTCCAGGAAGAAGCCATCGAATAGATCCATCGTCATTTCGGCGTCCTTGAGGATTCGTGGATCGCCGCTGATGCGGTAGGTCTGGATGGGACCGGCCAAGGCGTAGATCTGCTCGTAGGCCGGGATGGCGTCGTAGTCGTCGCCGAACTCCGAGGCGAATATCTTCGTCTCTCGCCGGCCGTCCACGTCGATGCCGTGATACCAGTAGACGATGTTTTCGTCGAGGTCACAGAAGCGCATGTGCTCGCGCAGGTATTCGGTTCCCTTCTCCGCTCCCTCCAAGAAGCGTTCGTCGCCCGTCATCATGTAGGCGGTCGCGAAACCGTAAACCAGACGCGAGATGGTGTCGGTTTCCTGGCGGTATTGATCCTTGGGCTTTTCCCCGGTTACCTTGATGGTGGTGCGGTAGTTGTCATAGTTGATTTCATCCTCGCCGAACTGGGCCCGCAGATAGAACTCGGCCAGTGCCCGGATCTGCCTCACCCACCAGTCCCGCTTCTCGAAGCCGTATTCATCCGGTCTGGCCCCGGGGAATACCAAGTATTGCGCCACGAAATTGAAGCCGCCGCCTTCGTGGTAAAAGGTGCCATAGACGAACAGGAACCGCCCCGGCGACAGCATGCCGCGCATCTGGTCCCCACACCCCTGGCGCGGCTCGTTCAGGTTGTTCGCAATCCAGGCGTATGAGTTGGGCCCGAACTTGACACTGAACTCCCGGTCATCCGAGGTCCTGATGCGGAAGCTGTCAATTTCTTTGTCGTAACCCACCACATAGCCGGCGATGGTGTCCGAAAATGAGAAGTTGATCGCAGCCATTTTTCACCCCTTGTCCTTAGTAGACTTAGCCGATCATGAGGTAACCGTTCAGGGCCTAACTGGACGCGCCCAGCGCTGGCCGGCTGAACAGCACTGATCAGGCTGGACCGAGGATGTCGTTCAGCATTCCGAAGCAGACCACGGCTTTGTTGAATCCGGCGTACGCGCACATGAACAGCAGCAGCTCCTCGATCTCGGCGCGGGTTGCGCCCAGCTTGACCGCCATCTGGACGTGGGCCACAAAGGGATTGCCGACCCCCACGTGGGCCTGATTGACTACATCCACGGCGGTGGCGATGAGCGCCTTGGTCTTCTGGTCGATGAGCGGAAGCCCCCACACCTCGCCGGCCACTCGGCTGACGAGGTCGCCGTACTTCGGATTGATGGAACGGAGCCCGCGCTGCAGCTCCTCGTCGTCAAGCACCGCATTCTTGTACGCCATGTCCGCTCCTCGCGATGGTTAATCTGCAAATGACACTGGAGCCGGGACCCGCCGCCTGGCAACTCGGCAGCCGGTCCCCTCCGCGCACTTCCTAGGTCGTGATGAGCTTCAGCAGTCGATCGGAAGCAAATACGTCGCGGTAGAACGTCAGCTGTTCGCCCTTGAAATAGCACCCGCTACGATGACCTCGCCGCACCCAAGCCACGCTGCCTTTGGCAATGGTCTCTCTGGTATGGTCGTCCATGCAGGCCCACTCGAACCAGACGAACTCGCCGTGAAACATCACGATGGGCCAAGTCATGCTCACCCCGGGCTGGGCAATCAACGCCCACCAGTGCCGCTCACGAGGCTTCTGCTGGTCCAGCCCGTAGTAGGGGCCGTCCTGGCAGAAGTAGACCAGCTCGGTGCGGTACTCCTCGGTCAGCAGGTCACCGCGGCCGCGTCGCAGGGCCTCGCAGTGGGTGGGCCACCACTCCTTGTTCTCCCGTTCGATCTGTTCGAGAGTGTACCCAGGACCGACGTCAGGGAGGGTTGGCTCCTTGAGCGCGATGATCCGCTCGGCCTGCGCGATGAGCGCATCCCCCTGGTTCTTGGGAACCGGCTCCGGTGTGGAGTAATCAGCCGACATATCCTTGTAATAGTTGGTCCGTCCCCCGCTGGCGCCGGCGAAGGCTGCTGCCCGGGCGGCAAACAGCTCGGCCAGTCCCCTGCCCCCAGCCGAGGGGCCGCTAGCGACGGTTGCATCGCAGTCTTCCGGTTCCATGATCCTGTTTCCTCGCGAGTCAGGCGAACTGGGAAATGTCGAGCTTGGCACTCATTGTCCAGCAAGTCCCAGAGAGCTGGGATGAGCTGGCACTATCGGGTCATCGGTTACCGATATCGATCGAATCCACGGCCACCCAAAGGCCTTCCGTGTAGGTCCTGCGGAGCCACCCTGTCAGCAGCAATTCACGCATGGGTTTTCTCGATTTCGGCGATATAGGCCGCCATGAACTTATCGGTGACACCTGGATGTTTGCCCGTGATCAGATCGCCGTCGATCACCAGATCTGCCGTTTGGTCCCCATTGAAAACAACATCGGCACCAGCGTTTTCGACATCACAGATGATGTTATGGGCGCAAGTAACTCGTCGAGTTTCAAGCAGGGTCCGATCCGCGCATAGGAGCCACAGGCTGTGACAGATGGTGCCGAGCTTCAACCCCGGTTGGGCCATTATCTTCCGCAAGAAGCGAACTGCAGGGGCCATATTGGGCTCTCCCTTCCGGGGATTGAGCTGGTAGCGAAGACGATCCATCGCATAGGCCCCGATCAGCAGGAAGCCGCGGTAATCCCCGACATCCACCGTGTCCACATCAGTCGTAATGGTGACATTCGAATCGACGACACCATCATCTGGATTGGCGCGGAAGTAGAGCGAGGGGTTGCCCCAGAGTTGCGTCATGTAGACGATCTGGTATCCGTGCTTCGGGAAAAACTCGTTGAACTTCTTGAACTCGGTTTGGTCGAAGTGCTCCTCTATCAGCACGCCGATCCGGCCTTTCACGGGCTCACCGAAAAAGCCCTTGCTCGAGTTGTTAGTCATGGCCCTGAACCCCTCACAGTAGCCCCGGGGAAGCCTGCCGCCGCTTTCGAGCGCGGCCACGGCGTGCGATGCGAGAACCGACTGATCAGACCAACCATGAGAAAGGCGAGCCCAGGGCTAAGCCCAACGGCAGCCGCGATGATTCACAAGGCCCAAGGTGGCAAACTTTCCATTGCTGATGTTTCCCGGTCGCATTGGCAGGGCCACGTTGCGCTTGGAAGGGTTAACAAGTTATTGATCGATGCGATCCTGACCCGCCGGCGAGCCCACTGGCGCGTGACGGTCGCCGAAAGCAACGCGAGCGTTGTACCGCGGCAGATCCTATCGTCCGCTGCCCCGGAACGACTTGCCCATCAGGCGAGGCGCGGGCGGTGCCCGCAGGGGATCTCGGATGTGTTTCAGCACCGAGGCGGGGACCCCACCCATAAACTGCCGCAAGATATTGAGCTGTCTCGCAGATTTGCCTCTGGGGAGGGGTCCCGATCGGCGCCGATTGGGACCCCTCCCATAGGTAATTTTTACACAGTTCATCAATCGGATAGGCTGAAATACCGCAGGGTCCCGGTTCGGTGCTGATTCACAGGTTTAGCCTGTTAGCCCCAAACCCACCACATCCGCGGCCAGGGTCACAATAGGTGCCGCGTTGACCACACGTATTCGTCGCACCTTTTTCTAATCCGATGATCGGGCGATAGGTTTTCCACCGACGCAAGGCGTCTCCGGGTGTAAGCGCCGGAGCAAAAATCCCTCATTGAAGCGGCCGGTCAGTCCGGTTGCGCCGGAGTAAAACTCCGGCAGCAGGTAGCCCTTTGGCGTAATGGCCGAGGGCGGGGGATGAAAGTGGTGGAGCT
>Ga0209656_10001231_pt1 | contig 16732 bp, 15 predicted proteins | sample BogFormECP12_OM2_FD_188239 | JGI IMG/M metagenome (GOLD analysis project Ga0209656, IMG submission 188239) | Bog forest soil microbial communities from Calvert Island, British Columbia, Canada - ECP12_OM2 (SPAdes) (version 2) | ecosystem: Environmental > Aquatic > Freshwater > Wetlands > Bog ... | reverse complement strand
TCGTCAACGACCAACCCGGCAATCACGAGGTCATGCAATGGGCCATGGAGGAGGCTCGGGTCCGGCGAGCTCCCGTGCTCGCGCTGCGCGTGGGGCGCTGCTGGGGGCACTTCGAGATCGGCGATAGACAGTTCTGTCAGCGCCTGGATGCTTGGTTGCGGCGCTACCCCGACGTCGAGGTTGAAGTCGCCGCCACGCGCCTGGGTCTGGCTCGATATCTCGAGGGTTACCTTGGTGCGGTTCAACTGGTCGTCATCGGCGCCGAGGATGTCCACCGGGTGCCGCAGTTGGTCGGCCCTGAAGGTCTGCCGATCTTCGCTCATGCCGACTGCTCCGTGCTCATTGTGCGGGATGCCGGGTAGCCTGCACACGTGCTGCTGACCTCGCTGGATCCGGCCGCGGTCACCGGGGGCCGCGATATCGCGGATGCCGTGCGCATCGGCGACGTCATCTTGAGCCGCAGCGACGTCGTCGGCGCCGCGACGTCGGTGGCCGAGCGCGTCGGCGGCGCGGACCGGATCGCGGTCCTGGCCACGCCGACCGCCTCAACCGCGCTGGCCATCGCCGGATGTTTGATCGCTGGTGTGCCGGTCGTGCCGGTACCCGCCGACGTCGGGCAGGCCGAGCGGCGCCATATGCTCAACGATTCCGGTGTGCAGGCCTGGCTTGGCCCGGTACCTGACGAGCCGGAGGGCCTGCCGCATATCCCGGTGCGGACGCACGCGCGGTCCTGGCACCGCCTTCCCGAGCCGTCCCCGCAGGACACCGCGCTGATCATCTACACCTCGGGCACCACCGGCCCACCCAAAGGCGTGCAGCTGAGCGGTCGCGCACTCGCCGCCGACCTGGACGCGCTGGCCCAGGCCTGGCAGTGGACATCCGAGGACACCTTGGTGCACGGATTGCCGCTCTTTCACGTGCACGGGCTGGTGTTGGGTCTGCTCGGGTCGCTGCGCGTCGGAAACCGCTTCGTGCACACCGGAAAACCAACGCCAGAGGCCTACGCGGCAGCGCGCGGCACCCTGTACTTCGGTGTGCCGACCGTGTGGTCGCGAGTGGCGGGCGACGCGGTGGCCACCGAGGCGCTGCGGCCGGCGCGGCTACTGGTGTCCGGCAGTGCCGCGCTGCCGGTGCCGGTGTTCGACAAGTTGGCGCGGCTTACCGGGCACGCGCCCATCGAACGCTACGGCGCCACCGAATCGCTGATCACGCTGTCCGCCCGCGCCGACGGCGAACGCCGTCCCGGCTGGGTCGGCCTGCCGCTGGCCGGCATCGAGACCCGACTGGTCGACGACGATGGTGGCCCAGTACCGCACGACGCGGAAACGATTGGGCGACTGCAGGTTCGAGGCCCCACCTTGTTCGACGGCTACCTGAATCGGCCGGACGCCACCGCCGAGGCGTTCGATACCGACGGCTGGTATCGCACCGGCGATGCGGCCGTCGTCGACGGCGACGGTATGCATCGCATTGTGGGTCGCGAGTCGGTCGACCTGATCAAATCCGGCGGATACCGTGTCGGCGCCGGTGAAATCGAAACCGCGCTGCTCGGGCATCCCGGAGTGGCCGAGGCGGCGGTCGTCGGGCTGCCCGACGACGACCTGGGCCAGCGCATCGTCGCGTTCGTCGTCGGTGACGCCGAGCCGCCAGAGTTGATTGACTACGTCGCCCAACAGCTTTCGGTGCACAAGCGGCCGCGTGAGGTGCGGATCGTGGATACCCTGCCACGCAACGCGATGGGTAAGGTGCTCAAGAAGGAATTGCTGACGCGAGGCTGAGACTCGCCGGCGTCGGAGTCTTTGCAGCGTCTTTACAGCGCGACATCTGCGTTCTTTGTGGTCAAGGCGACGCGCCTTCACCTACCGTCGTTAGCGTGCAGAGCCGCAGCCAAACACCGATGAGGCGGATCGCCGCCGCGTGTCTGGTCGGCTCGGCGATCGAGTTCTACGACTTCCTGATCTACGGCACCGCCGCGGCGCTGGTGTTTCCCACCGTGTTCTTTCCGCACCTCAGTCCCACGTTGGCCACGATCGCTTCGATGAGCACATTCGCCAGTGCGTTTCTTGCCCGGCCGATCGGCGCGGCCACCTTCGGCTACTTCGGGGATCGGCTGGGCCGGAAGAAGACCCTGATCGTCACGCTGCTGATCATGGCCGTCGCCACCGTGAGCGTTGGTGCCGTTCCCAGCACGGCGGCGATCGGCGCCGCAGCCCCGATGATCCTGATCGCGCTGCGGCTATTACAAGGGTTCGCCGTCGGCGGTGAATGGGCAGGGTCGGCGTTGCTGAGCGCCGAGCACGCGCCGGCCGCCGAACGCGGCCGCTATGGCATGTTCACCCTGCTCGGCGGCGGCACCGCGGGGGTGCTTTCCAGCCTGACGTTTCTAGGCGTGAATTTCAGCATCGGTGAAAACAGCCCCGCCTTTATGCAGTGGGGATGGCGCATACCGTTTCTGATCAGCGCCGCCCTGATCGGTATCGCCCTGTATGTGCGGCTGCGCATCGACGAGACTCCGGTGTTCACCGCGGAAAAGGCCCGAAATCTGGTCCCATCAGCGCCGATCGCGGAGTTACTGCGCTTGCAGCGCCGGGAGATCCTGTTGGCCGCGGGGAGCATCCTGGGCGGCTTCGGCTTCGCCTACATGGGAAACACCTACCTGACCGCGTACGCCCATTTCCATCTCGGCTACACCCGCAGCTTCATCTGGGCCGTCGGGGCGCTGGGCGGGCTGGCAAGCGTCACGTTCGTCGCGCTATCGGCGAGTCTGTGCGATCGAGTCGGGCGCCGCCGGATGATGTTGCTGGGCTGGGCGGCATGTGTGCCGTGGGCGCTGGTGGTGATGCCGTTGATGGACACCGGCAAGCCGGTTTTGTACGCAGTCGCGATCGTCGGCATGTCCGCGATCGCCGCGATCGGGTCCGGGCCTACCGGAGCGTTCATTCCCGAACTGTTCGCCACCCGTTACCGCTACAGCGGATCGGCACTGGCGGTTAATACCGCCGGCATCTTCGGCGGCGCATTGCCGCCACTGATTGCCGGAACACTTCAGGCAACCTATGGCAGCTGGGCGGTCGGTCCCATGCTGGCCATCCTCGCCCTGGTCAGCCTGGTGTGCACCTATCTGCTTCCCGAAACCATCGGAACAGCACTGCATTCCACTCGAAGTGAGGCAGAGGTGTCAGCCGGCGGCTGATCTCACCGCATCGGTTGTTCGGCAGGGTTCCACTCCACCGTGGGCGATTAGCGGGTAGCCGCGCAAAAAAGCTGCGCGTATTACATGCGCATTACCGGAGTATTTCCGGCGAATTTTGGGAAAGTGGCGTTCATGGGCTCCTTCTTGGCCCTGCCACAGCACATAACTACCGCCGAACCCTCAGTGGTCGGCTTATTTTGCGTGAGGAGAAATTCATGTCTTTCGTGACTACGCGGCCGGAAGCGTTGACGGCTGCGGCGAGCGCACTGCAAAACCTCGGCACGTCGATGGCTGCTGAGGACGCGGCCGCCTCGGCGCCCACTACAGGCGTCGTTCCTGCCGCCGCCGACCCGGTATCAGCGCTGCAGGCCGCGCAGTTCTCCGCGTACGGCACCTGGTACCAGCAGGTCAGCGGCCAAGCCGCGACGATCCGCCAGATGCTGGTAAGCACCCTGGGAACCAGCGCCGGTTCCTATGGGGAAACCGAAGCGGCCAACCAGACCGCGTCTGGTTCAACATCGTTGTCGGGCCTGCTCGGTGGGCTGACCGGGTCAGGGACATCCTCGTCGGCACTGTCCGGGGCGGCCGTGCAGCCCGCGCAAGTGTCGTCCTCGACGGGCGCCACTATTGCCACCCCTTTCAACTGGGCCCAGAACGTTGGCGCGGCCGCGTCCGACTTCATTGCGCTGGGCCAGGGCCAATTCCTTCCCAACGCGGTGAACTGGGACCCCACTCAAATCGCTGCCACTGGCCTGACAGACGGCGCGGGCGTGGGGCTCCCTCACGCGGCTGCGACGGGGTCGGCGTGGCCCGCAGGCATCGGCGGGGCGCCAAGCCTCGCAGGTGTCGGCCAGGCGTCCTCGCTGGGCGGGATGTCGGTGCCGCCCAGTTGGGCCGCGGGAAGCGTTCCGGTAACCAACCCCGCACCCGCGACATCGGCAGGTGCGGGCTGGACCAGCCCTGCGCCGCAGACCCCGCCGGTGACGACGATGCCGGCCGGCGTGCCGTCGGTGGCCTCGACCGGACGCGCCGGTTACGGGTTCGGCGCCCCGCGCTATGGCGTCAAGCCCACCGTGATGCCGAAGCCGGTCGTCGTTTAGACGCCGATACCGCCGAAGCCAACTGCCAGAAAAGGATCAAAAGAAATGACTTTCGATTTCGGAGCATTACCCCCAGAGATCAACTCCACACGTATGTACAACGGTCCAGGAGCGGGGCCGATGATGGCCGCGGCGGCGGCGTGGAACAACCTGGCGGCCGAATTGAATACCACCGCCTCCGCCTCTCAATCGGTCATCTCAACGCTGACTAACGACGAGTGGGTGGGTCCGTCCGCGGCAGCGATGGCCGCCGCGGCCGCGCCCCATGTGGGGTGGATGCACACCACGGCAGCGGCCGCTCAAAACGCGGCCAGCCAGGCGATGGCGTCCGCGGCCGCCTATGAAGCCGCGTTTGCGATGACGGTGCCACCGCCGGTTGTCGTGGCCAACCGGGTTCAGCTGGCGGCTCTGGTCGCCACCAACATTCTTGGGCAGAACACCCCGGCGATCGCAGCCACCGAAGCCCATTACGGCGAGATGTGGGCGCAGGACGCCGCCGCTATGTACGGCTATGCCGGCTCGTCGGCCAGCGCCGGGAAGTTGCAGCCGTTGACCGATCCGGCGCCGACCACCAATCCCGGCGGGCTCGGCGCGCAGGCCGCCGCCGTGACCCAAGCAACCGGCACATCGGCCGGACTGCCGGGAATGGTATCCAACTTGCCCAGCGCCGTGCAGTCGCTTTCAACTCCGCTCTCCGGCGCGGCGACATCCGCTTCGGCCTTGAGCGATTTCTTCAACAGCCCTCTGGTGCAAAGCATCCCGAAACGGGATCTTCGATATGGGGGCCTGGAACGCCTTCAATGGGATCGTGACCGGGGTTTTGTATGGGCATACGTATGACGCGGGCCTTCTCAGTCATAGCCTTCCGGTCGCTTTCGGCGGACTTGGTACCGCGGGCTGGCCGGTCGGAACGCCCTCGGCGAATGCCGCGAGCGTGGGTGGGGGGCCGGCATTGGCGGGGGTGGGTCAAGCGTCTTCGGTTGGCAAGTTATCGGTGCCGGCGGGTTGGTCCGCGGCCACCCCGGCTGAGCCCGTTGCCGCACCGCTGGCGGGCTCGGGGTGGACCGCCCCCGCCGAAGAAAGCGGCGGCATGAGCACGGTGGCGGCCGGTATGCCGGCGTATGCCTCGGCCGGCCGCGGAGGTTACGGCATGGGCCCGCGCTATGGCGTCAAGCCAACCGTGATGCCCACGAAAGTGCTCGTTTGACGAGCCTAATTGGCGTGCAGGTCCTCGTTGAGCGCGATGCCGCGACCGTCGCGGGACACCACCTCGACCGCGCCGGTCACCGAGTTGCGGCGGAACAGCATGTTGCTGCCGCCGGAGAGCTCGCGGGCTTTGACCGAATTCCCATCGGGCAGAGCGACTTTGGTGCCGGCCGTGACATACAGGCCGGCTTCGATGACGCAGTCGTCGCCCAGCGGGACCCCCAGCCCGGAGTTGGCGCCGAGCAGGCAGTGCTTCCCGATCGAAATGACCTCGGTGCCACCGCCGGACAGGGTGCCCATGATCGATGCGCCGCCGCCGATATCGGAGCCGTCGCCGACCACCACGCCCGCCGAGATGCGGCCCTCCACCATTGAGGCGCCCAATGTGCCCGCGTTGAAATTGACGAAGCCCTCGTGCATCACCGTCGTGCCCGACGCCAAATGCGCGCCCAGTCGCACCCGGTCGGCGTCGGCGATGCGCACGCCGGTCGGCACCACGTAGTCGACCATCCGGGGGAACTTGTCGACACCGTAGACCGCGACCGGGCCACGGCGGCGCAGTCGCGCCCGCACGATCTCAAAACCCTCGACCGCACACGGCCCGTGGTTGGTCCACACCACATTGGTCAGCACCCCGAACAAGCCGTCGGCGTTCAATCCGTGCGGGGCGACCAGTCGATGCGAGAGCAAATGCAGTCGCAGATAGGCGTCATAGGCGTCGACGGCCTTGTCGTCGAGCGAGCCGATCACGGTGCGCACCACGACGGTCTCGGTGCCACGGTCGTCGTCGCGTCCGGCCAGCGCCGACAACTCGTCGGGAACCTCAGCCACCGATAGCCGAACGGTGCCGGCCTCGCCCGATTCGATCAGTTCCGGTGCGGGAAACCAGGTGTCGAGCACCGACCCGTTGTCGGCCAAAGTCGCCAGCCCAATGCCTGAAGCTGCAGTCACGGGCTCCACGCTACCCACCCACTACGCTGGGGTCGTGCTGGACCTACGCGGCGACCCGATCGAGCTGACGGCAGCTCTGGTCGACATCCCGAGTGAATCCCGGCAGGAAAAGCGCATCGCCGACGAGGTGGAAGCCGCGTTGCGGGCGCAGACTCCGCAGGCTTTGGGGTACGAGATCATCCGCAACGGTGACGCCGTGCTGGCGCGCACAGCGCTCGGCCGACCGACGCGGGTGCTGCTGGCGGGGCACCTCGACACCGTCCCGGTGGCCGACAACCTGCCCAGCCGCCGCGACGGCGATTCGCTGCACGGCTGCGGTACCACCGACATGAAATCCGGTGACGCGGTCTTCCTGCATCTGGCCGCCACGGTCACCGCGCCTGCCCACGACCTCACCTTGGTGTTCTACGACTGCGAAGAAATCGATACAGCCGCAAACGGTTTGGGGCGCATCGAACGCGAGCTGCCGGACTGGCTGTCGGCCGACGTGGCGATCCTGGGCGAGCCGACCGGCGGCTTCATCGAAGCGGGCTGTCAGGGCACGCTGCGCGTCGTCGTCCACGCGACCGGAACCCGGGCGCATTCGGCCCGATCTTGGTTGGGCGACAACGCTATTCACAAGCTGGGCGCGGTGCTCGACCGGCTGGCTGGTTATCAGGCCCGCAGTGTCGAGATCGACGGTTGCACCTACCGCGAAGGGTTGTCGGCGGTGCGCGTCGACGGCGGCGTGGCCGGCAACGTCATCCCCGATGCCGCGTCGGCAACGGTGAACTTCCGCTTCGCGCCCGACCGGTCGCCGGAAGCTGCATTGCGCCACGTCCAAGACGTCTTCGCTGGCCTCGACGTGCGAATCGAGCAGACCGACCTGGCCGCCGGCGCGCTGCCCGGGCTGTCCAAGCCCGCCGCCAAGGCACTGGTCGAGGCGGCCGACGGGCAGGTGCGAGCGAAATACGGCTGGACCGACGTGGCGCGCTTCGCCGCCAGGGGCATTGCTGCGGTCAACTACGGGCCGGGCGATCCCAACCTGGCGCATACCCGCGACGAGTGGGTGGCCGTCGACCAGATCACCGCGGCCGCGGCCATGCTGCGGGCGTATTTGAGCAGCTCACCTTAGACGTTTAAGGCTTTTACCTGGCTGCGGGGGCCGCGAACACCGACGACGGCACGAAGGCGGCGACAGCCGCTGCGATCAGTAGTTTCCCCATTAATTGTCTCCTGTGGGGTGAACCTTTTTTCGTTCTGCCACGAACATTTCTTCCTGCCAGCCGGCGAACGCCAATTTCTGCACGGCCACGGCCAATGCCTCGCACGCCAAGTGCATTGCCTCGTGCGGGCCGGCGGTCTGCTCCTCGAAGCTGGCGACGAGCGACGTGCAGTTCTTCAGCATGTCCTTCGCGGTATCGCCGCTGGTGCTCGCCTGGTAGTCCAAAACGAGCATGTCAACTTTGTCGGAGACCACCGCGATCCGCTGGTTCACCTTGTCTAGTGTCTCGGGATCAATGGGCTGCTCCAGCCCGCATGTGACGGTGGGTGTCATGTCTACCGGCTCCATTGCGCTTGTGCCGTCGTGGTGCCATGCGCCGTTGATTCGGCCCTCGATGGGGCCAGCGAGTTGGATGGCCTGGTGCAGCGGTTCGCCGTCAAGAATGTGGTCTGCCGGTCGCGTGCAGTGGAAGGTGTGAAACGGACCCTCCGCCGGACAGATGTGACCGCACAAACCTGCATCCTGAAGTTCTTTGTCGTACTCGCTCATTAGTTGTCTCCGATCATCGGCCTCTGTGGCTCGCGCGGCCGTAGCGCTCACAATTTCTACTGGTCGGTTTTTGCGTTCTTCTGTTGGTCGCCTGGTCGTCATCTTGGTCGCTGTCGAAGCCAGCGGCATTCGCAGAGCGGGAGTTCGTGGTGAATCTCACAGGAGAACCCTGCGGATCTCCGCAGGGCGTCCTTGCGCTTACCGCACCGCGCGGTACACGCCCCACTTGGAAATTCCCAGGTGGCGTATACCGGCTGGTTGCTTACACTGCGGAGCTATCTGACCAGCTAAACGCGCTGCGCCTGCGCGGATGCGTCGGCGGCCGCGGGATGCAGCCCCCGATCGGCTAAGTCGGCGGCCACGTCGGCCAGCGCTGCGGCATCGCCGTCGGCCAACGCGCGGGCGTGGGCCAGCGTGAGCCTGCCGAGCACGCAGTCCACCTCGACCGACAACCGCTCGGCCTTGAACACCGCACGGGTGTCTCCCAATCGCGCCGCGTCCTGCAACGCGCGCAGCGCGATCGCCGACTGCCCACCACGCTCGGCGGCCTGCACCGCCTCGCGGGCGGCCTCGATCGCGCCCGTGGTGTCGCCGCGAGCCGCCTTCGACCACGCCTTGGCTAAGGCCAACTCCGGAGCGAACAACGTCGACTTCATGCCGTGCCGAGACTCCGCCCGACTGAAAACCTTTGCGGCCTCAAGCTGTTCACCTTGCTGACCAAGTGCTTGAGCGAGCAGTGTCAGCGACAGCGGACCCCACGAATAGCCGGTCCGCGCCAGCGGATCGGCGGCCCGGCTCAGCAGCGTGACGGCGGCGTAGAAATCACCCTGGGCGACCGCCACGTAGCCGACCAACGTCTCGCCGATCGCCCGCCCGGGCTGCTGCAGCTCGGCGAAGTCGGTGTAGCGCTGCGCCAACTTGCGGGCCTCGGTCAGCCGCCCCGCCATCAGCAGGGCGGTGATTCGGCCGAAGCCGCTGGTGAATCTCAGCAGACCGGGATGGTCGGCGGCCATCGCGCGTCCGGCCAGCGCCTCGACGTCGTCGAACCGGCCAGTGCGCGCCGAACTCAGCGCCGCCGCCGACGCCGCCCACCCCACGGCCACCTGGTCGGCGTGCGGCGAGGCCAACACCTCGTCGGCGATCCGCAACGCGCGCAGCGGAGTTCCCGCGTTCATCGCAAAGGTCGCCGCGAGCGCGTCGAGGGTGGTCAGCGCCGTCGGCGCATCGATCCGGTTCCGCGTGGTCTGCAGAAACGCGGTGGCTCGCTCCGGCTCGCTGAGCATCCAGAATTGGTTGGCGGCCCGCGGCAGCGCCCACTCGATCAGCTCGGGCTGGGACAACCGCTCAGGATCCACCGCCTCCAGCACCGCGCCCGCTTCTCGTCCTCGGCCCTGCCAGGTCAGCGCGTAGGCCAGCGCCAGCCGAGCCGCCAGTCCGTCCGACCGGTCCAGCGCGGCGCGCGCGAGCTGTTCGGCGAGCTCCAGCTCACCGAACCGGAGTGCCTGTTGGGCCCCCGTAACCATGTCGGCGACCGCGACGGGAGCGTCACTCCCGACGGCCAGCGCCGAGCGACGCAGCTGGTCGCCGATGTGGTCGGATGGCCGAGCCGTCAATCGTTCGACCAGCGATGTTCGCACCGCCCGCGCGGTGTCCGGTGCCAGCGCGGCGCGGACGCGGTCGCTGTAGAGCGGATGAGCCGCGCGCACCATCGCATCGTCGTCGGAAGCGACCGCCCCATCGGCTTCCGCTTCGTCGACGGCATGCTCGCCGGCCAGCGCCGCCAGGTCTTCGCGGCTCAGCGGCTCTGCCACCGCCAGGTAGTCCAGCACCGCGCGGGCCGGCGTCGTCAGACCGGCCAAGTAGCCGTCGATCAGGGCCGGCAGTGGTGGGCCATCCTGCAACTCGCCGGCCCGTACTAAGTGCCGCAAGTACAGCGGGTTGCCCCGACTACGTCGAAACACCTCGTCGCTCGCCGCGGCGTCCAGTGGCGCGCCCAGGGCCGATTCCAGCAGTGCCGCCGTCGCCGGTTGATCCAACGGCTCGACCTCGACCACGGTCAGCAGCTCATCGGCCGACAGCGCCGCGATCGCGTCGGGCAGCTCGGCGTCGGCGCGCAGCGTGACGACCAACCGCGCCAAGCGGCCCAGCGCCAGCTGGTACACCAGGGTGGCCGACAGGTGGTCCAGGTCGTGCGCGTCGTCGACCACGAACAGCAGGTCGCCGCCACCACCGGTCAGCGAGTCGTGTGCGGCGCGCAGCAGCGCCGCGGGCCTGGCCGTCTCGGCAACGCCCGCGATATCGAGCAGGGCCCGAAACGCGCCGAACGGCACGGCGCGTCCCGTCGCATTGCCCGCCACCCAGCGCACCGCAGTCGACGGCTTACCCGCGGCGAACCTTTCGGCGGCACTGCGGGCCAGTAGCGTCTTGCCGACGCCGTCGGCTCCGACCAGCACCACGCCGGACCGCTGCGGATCGTCCAACGCGGCCGCGACCCTTTGCAGGGCGGCGTCCGCAGGCGCGGCAACCCAAGCAGTCGGCACCGCCGGATTTTATGGCGCGCAGCGTCGCCGTCACACCAATAGGCCCAAATGCACTCGGCGGCAAGGTCGTCTAGGTCGTCGACTACCGTGCGACTGTGCCCTCCAAACGCGATGCACCGCGGGCGTGGGCGGTATGTGTGTACTGCGCGTCCGGGCCCACCCACCCCGAATTGTTGGCGTTGGCCGCCGAACTCGGTGAGGCGATCGCCCAGCGCGGCTGGACCCTGGTCTGGGGCGGCGGCAACGTCTCCGCGATGGGCGCGTTGGCGTCTGCGGCGCGAGCCCGTGGCGGATGGACGGTCGGCGTCATCCCCAAGATGCTGGTACGTCGCGAGGTCGCCGACACCGAGGCCGACGAGCTGATCGTCACCGACACGATGCGCGAACGCAAACAGATCATGGAGGACCGCGCCGACGCGTTCATTACGCTGCCCGGCGGCATCGGCACGCTGGAGGAGCTGTTTGAGGCCTGGACCGGCGGGTATCTCGGTGTGCACGACAAACCCGTGGTGATGCTGGATCCGGCCGGACACTTCGACGGGTTGCGCAGATGGCTCCACGGATTGGTCGACAGCGGTTACGTGTCGCAAGCCGCGCTGGACCGGCTGGTGGTAGTCGACGACGTGAGCGCGGCACTGGCAGCTTGCACACCCAGCTGAGCTCCGCATTAGGCTGACCGCGCAACGATTGCGCGAAGTGAGGGATAACAGTGTCCGAACACGACTCAGGTACCCGCTCATCGGTCGGGCTGCTGGATATCGCGACCCGGGTGCCCGGCATGTTGGCCGATACTCCGGTGATTCTTCGCGGGTTGCTCACCGGGCTGCTGGCGCAGCCGAACTCCAAGGCGTCGATCGGCAAAGTCTTCCAGGATCGCGCCGCCCGCTACGGCGACCGGGTGTTCATCCGGTTCGGCGAGCAGCAGCTCAGCTACCGCGAGGCCAATGCGACCGCCAACCGCTACGCGGCCGTGCTCGCGGCGCGGGGTGTCGGCCGCGGCGACGTCGTCGGGATCATGTTGCGGAATTCGCCCAACGCGGTGCTGATGATGCTGGCCGCGGTCAAATGCGGCGCGATCGCCGGGATGCTCAACTACCACCAGCGCGGCGACGTGCTGGCCCACAGCCTGGGCCTGCTGGACGCCAAGGCGTTGGTCGTCGAATCCGATCTCGTCGGCGCGGTGGACGAGTGCGGCGGCGCCGGCGTCGAGCCGATGACGATCGAGGAGATGGAACAACTGTCCGCCACGGCGCCCACGGCTAACCCCCCGTCGGCCTCGGCCGTGCTGGCCAAGGACACGGCCTTCTACATCTTCACGTCGGGGACCACCGGTAATCCCAAGGCAAGCGTGATGACCCACAAACGGTGGTTGTCCGCGCTGGCGATCTTCGGTGGGCTGGGGTTGCGGCTGAAGGGTTCCGACACGCTCTACAACTGCCTGCCGCTGTACCACAACAACGCGCTGACCGTCGCGATCGGATCGGTGATCAATTCCGGCGCGACCCTGGCATTGGGAAAGTCCTTCTCGGCGTCGCGGTTTTGGGACGAGGTCATTGCCGGCCAGGCCACCGCTTTCATCTACATCGGTGAGATCTGCCGTTATCTGCTGAACCAACCCGCCAAGCCGACCGATCGCGCGCACAAGGTGCGACTGATCTCCGGCAACGGTTTGCGTCCGGAGATCTGGGACGAGTTCACCTCGCGGTTCGGCATCGAGCGGGTCTGCGAGTTCTACGCGGCCAGTGAAGGAAACACTGCCTTCATCAACGTCTTCAACGTGCCCAGGTCGGCCGGCTGGGCGGCGTTGCCACTGGCCTACGTCGAATACGATTCCGACAGCGGCGCGCCGTTACGTGGCGAGGATGGCTGGGTGCGGCGGGTGCCTAACGGTGAGCCCGGCCTGCTGCTCAGCCCGGTCACTCGGCTGCAACCGTTCGACGGCTACACCGATCGCAGCGCGAGCGAAAAGAAGCTGGTGCGCAACGCTTTCCGTGATGGGGACTGTTGGTTCAACACCGGCGACGTGATGAGCCCGCAGGGCATGGGCCACGCCGCCTTCGTCGACCGGCTCGGCGACACGTTCCGTTGGAAGGGTGAGAACGTCGCCACCACGCAAGTGGAACGGGCGCTGGCGGCCGACAAGTCCATCGAGGAGTGCACGGTTTTCGGTGTGGAGATTCCCCGCACCGGCGGTCGCGCCGGCATGGCCGCGATCAAATTGCGCGACGGCGCCGAGTTCGACGGAAAGGCGCTTGCCCACACCGTCTATGACCAACTGCCGGCGTATGCGCTGCCGCTGTTCGTGCGGGTGGTCGAGTCGATGGAGCTCACCACCACGTTCAAGAGCCGCAAGGTGGATCTGCGCGAGCAGGCGTACGGCCCGGGCATCGAGGACCCGCTGTATGTGCTCGCCGGCCGCGACGAAGGTTACGTGCCGTTCTACGACGAATATCCGGACGAGGTCGCCGCCGGTAAGCGACCGCAGGCGTGAGCCTGGGGGGAGCGCGCCGGCGAATCAGCCCGAGCCGGTAAGCGACCGCAGGCGTGAGCCTGGGGGGAGCGCGCCGGCGAATCAGCCCGAGCCGGTAAGCGACCGCAGGCGTGAGCCTGGGGGAGCGCGCCGGCGAATCAGCCCGGGCCGGTAAGCGACCGTCGTGCCGCTTCGTCGCACCAGCCACACCAGCACCGTAAGGTGGGCGGCACCCTCTTCTCGGAAGTGATATCACCCGCGATGTCGAACTGAAGAAGGCAGTCATCCTTCGCTCAGTGACGCACGAGGCTGGCGAGGTTCAGCCAGACCCTCGGCGCTCGCGCAGTGGTCACGACGGGCACCATAGAAGGGTGCACGCCACCCTATGCGGTCGCCCGATCACTGGCGACCGCCCACTGATCATGGCGATCGTCAACCGCACGCCTGATTCGTTTTATGACCGCGGCGCCAACTTCGGTGACGACGAGGCCCGGGATGCTGCGCACCGCCTGATCACCGAAGGAGCCGACGTCGTCGACGTGGGCGGCGTCAAGGCGGGTCCGGGGGACGGCATCGACTCCGAAACCGAGATCGCTCGGGTGGTGCCGTTCATCGAATGGCTGCGCGATGCCTACCCCGACCAATTGATCAGCGTCGACACCTGGCGTTCGGAGGTGGCGCGAGATGCTTGCCGGGCGGGTGCGGACCTGATCAACGACACCTGGGGCGGTATCGACCCCGCGATGCCCGAGGTGGCCGCGGAATTCGGAGCGGGCCTGGTGTGCTCGCACACCGGGGGGTTGCCGCCGCGTACCCGGCCATTCCGGGTCAGTTACGGGATCAGCACCCGCGACGTGGTCGATGATGTGATCCGCGAAGTCACCGCGGCGGCCGAGCGGGCCGTCGCCGCCGGGGTGGCCCGCGATCGGGTGCTGATCGACCCGACCCACGACTTCGGCAAGAACACCTTCCACGGCCTGGCGCTGTTGCGCCATGTGGAAGATCTTGTTAACACGGGGTGGCCGGTGTTGATGGCGTTGAGCAACAAGGACTTCGTCGGGGAGACTCTGGGCGTGGATCTGACCGAACGGCTGGAGGGAACCCTCGCAGCCACCGCGCTCGCGGCCGCCGCCGGCGCGCGGATGTTCCGGGTACACGACGTCGGCTCCACCCGGCGGGTGCTGGAAATGGTGGCTTCGATCAATGGGCAGCGGCGCCCGGTGCGCACGGTGAGAGGACTTGCATGACGGCATCAGAGCTCGTCGATCTCGCCGCTGAGGGGGCATTGACCGCGCTGACCGGCGACGTCTGGCTGGCCGACCGCTGCTGGACCCGTCCGCACTGGACGGTCGACGAGTTGGTGACGGCGAAGGCCGGACGAAGAGTCTCGGTGGTGCTGCCTGCCCTCAACGAGGAAGAAACCGTCGAATCGGTGATCGAGAGCATTTCACCGCTGGTCGGCGGGCTGGTCGACGAGCTGATCGTGCTGGATTCGGGCTCCACCGACGACACCGAGATCCGGGCGATCGCCGCCGGCGCCCGCGTCGTAGCCAGGGAACAAGCCTTGCCGCACATCCCGCCGCGGCCCGGCAAAGGCGAGGTGCTGTGGCGCTCGCTGGCCGCCACCGACGGCGACATCGTGGTGTTCGTCGACTCCGACCTGATCGACCCGCACCCGATGTTCGTGCCGCGACTGCTCGGGCCACTGCTCACACAGGATGGCATCCACCTGGTCAAGAGCTTCTACCGGCGGCCGCTGAACGCCCGTGATGCCAGCGGCCGCGAAGGCGCCACCGGCGGTGGCCGGGTCACCGAGTTGGTGGCGCGGCCGCTGCTCGCCGCACTGCGGCCCGAGCTGGGCTGCGTGCTGCAGCCGCTCGGCGGCGAATATGCGGCCACCCGCGAACTGCTGATGTCGGTGCCGTTCGCGCCTGGCTACGGCGTCGAGATCGGCCTGCTCGTCGACACCTATGACCGGTTGGGCCTGGAGGCCATCGCGCAGGTCAACCTCGGCGTGCGGGCCCACCGCAACCGGCCGCTGGCCGAGTTGGGCCCGATGAGCCGACAGGTCGTCGCGACCCTGCTCTCGCGCTGCGGCATCCCCGACTCCGGGGTGGGGCTGACCCAGTTCTTCGTCGACGGCCCAGATGGTGAGGGCTACACCCCGCGTACCTCGACGGTGTCGCTGGCCGATCGGCCGCCGATGAACGCCGTGGCGATCGCCAGCGCGGCGGAGCCGGGCGCAGCGGGTCGCCACCAGAGACCGCTGCGCCCGCCCCGCGACCGGCGTGGCGATCGCCAGCGCGGCGAAGCCGGGCGCAGCGGGTCGCCACAGAACTTATAAGGCAATATCGGTCACGTGGCGTTGGTGTTGCTATACGTAGTGGTGCTGGTCCTCGTGGCGATCGTGCTGTTCGGTGTGGTCAGCCTGCTGTTCGGCCGTGGGGAGCCGCTACCGCCGCTGCCCAGGGGGACGACGCCGACGGTGCTGCCCGCCTCCGGTGTCACCGGCGCCGACGTCGACGGGGTCAGGTTCACCCAGACGTTGCGCGGCTACAAAACCAGCGAGGTGGACTGGGTGCTGGATCGACTCGGTCAGGAACTCGACCTCCTGCGCGGCCAACTCTCGTCGGTGCACGCCGCTGAAGGCCTAGTCGCCGCCGATGTCGGAGCCGACGAGCAAGATGTCGTTGCCGACGTCGCCGACGACCAGGAGCCCATATGACCGAGCTGCCCGACGATGGGCTGGTCCGCTGCGACTGGGCGGTAGGTCGGCCGGGCCCGGACTTCGCCCTCTACCGCGACTATCACGACCAGGAATGGGGCCGGCCCCTGCACGGGCGGGTGCCGCTGTTCGAGCGGATGACTCTGGAGGCCTTTCAAAGCGGCCTTTCCTGGCTGATCATTTTGCGCAAGCGGGAGAACTTCCGGCGCGCCTTCTCCGGCTTCGACATCGAGAAGGTCGCCCGCTACACCGATGCCGACGTGGCCCGGCTGATGGCCGACGCGGGAATCGTTCGCAACCGCGCCAAGATCGAGGCGACGGTCGCCAACGCGCGGGCGGCTGCGGACCTGAGATCCCCAGACGACCTTTCCGAGTTGCTGTGGTCGTTCGCGCCGGCACCACGGCCCCGGCCGACGGACCTGTCCAAAGTCCCTGTGACGACTGCGGAATCCACCGCCATGGCACGCGAACTGAAGCGGCGCGGGTTCCGATTCGTCGGGCCGACCACCGCGTACGCGTTGATGCAGGCGACCGGGATGGTCGACGACCACCTCCGAACATGCTGGGTGCCCGCCCGTCAGGCCTACCGGCCGGTCAAAACGCCGACCCGGAGGTCATGTACACCTGCCGGGCCGGATAGGGAACAATAGAGGCGTGAATCTGCAGTTCAATGCCGGGGATAGCTGTAATTCCGCTGGCGGGGCATGCCCGGCGCTGACCAGGTCCGTGACGGCGGGCCAGCTCGAACCTGGAGGGAGCACTCGATGGCGGCGATGAAGCCCCGGACCGGAGAC
>Ga0209656_10001229_pt1 | contig 16752 bp, 12 predicted proteins | sample BogFormECP12_OM2_FD_188239 | JGI IMG/M metagenome (GOLD analysis project Ga0209656, IMG submission 188239) | Bog forest soil microbial communities from Calvert Island, British Columbia, Canada - ECP12_OM2 (SPAdes) (version 2) | ecosystem: Environmental > Aquatic > Freshwater > Wetlands > Bog ... | reverse complement strand
ATGCCCTCAACGATTCTACGCCGGCTCGCCACCTACAGTCGCAAAAACAAGTTGTACTTCGCGTTTCGCGAACTGGGACGGGTGGTGCGGACCATCTTTTTGCTGCAATACGTCTCCGACCTCGAACCGCGCCAAGTGATCCAGGCCGCCACCAACAAAAGCGAGGCCTTCAACAAATTCGTTCAGTGGGTGTGCTTCGGTGGCGAGGGCGTGATCGCCGAGAACGTGCGCGATGAGCAGCGTAAGTTCATCAAATACAATCACCTGGTAGCGAATCTGCTGTCGTTCCACACGCTGGTGACAATGACCAAGGCCCTGCAGCAGTTGCTCGAGGAAGGACATATGGTCGACTTGGAGGCGCTGAGCACACTCAGCCCGTATAGAACCGAACACATCAACCGCTTTGGCAACTATGTGATCAATCCCAACCGAATGCCGGAGCCATTGGAACAGCACCTGGGGCTTTCATTATCACCAGTCTCGGCTTGATTTCGGCGATCTGTATGGTTTTTACCAGATCATGTCGGATGATGGATCATGTCGGATCGGTTCAGCAAATGATGGTGAGGAGCGGATTTTAACGCTTTCGATCCGACATAATCGAGAGCGTCAGAGCGACGCCAAGAAGGCCAAGACTTCGTCGCAGGGTTTGAACCGGGCCACTTTGGTTTCAGGGGGAGCGAGCTTATTGAGCGCTCTTTCTTTCATCGCGAGATCTGCTTGCAGGTAGACATGTGTGGTCTGGACATCCTCATGCCCCAACCATAAGGCGATCACCGTGATGTCCACTCCAGACTGGAGCAAGTGCATGGCTGTGCCGTGTCGAATGAGGTGGGGAGTTACACGTTTGGTCGCCAGGCTCGGGCAAGCCGGAATGGCCAACTGCACTATCTCACGAAGCAGGTGATTCACACCGTCACGTGTCAGTACATTACCACGCAAGCTGGGGAAAATCGTCGACGCACTGCTTCCTGGCTGACGTTTTCGCCATTGGTGAAGGACCTTAGCGGTTTTGGGCCACAGGGGTACGCTTCGCTCCTTTCGTCCCTTACCGTTGAGATCCAAATACGTAGTTGTGCCGAAGCGCACTTGCTGCCAGCTCAAGCCGGTGATTTCCGACACCCGACCTCCGCTGTTATACATCGTGAGCAACAGGGCATGATCACGCTGCCCAATCCATAGTGAGAGATCCGGTACAGCCAGGATGGCCTCCATCTCCGGCTGAGTCAGATAACCTACTAGCGGCTTATCACACCGTTTTATCGGGATGGCCAAAACTTGGGTGGCCAAGCCCACGCTGTCGGGGTCGCGGAGAGCTACCAACCGGAAGAAGGAACGGATTGCTGCCAACCGGATATTCCGGGAACGGACTGAATTGTGCCGTTGCTGCTCGAGGTGTGCGAGAAAGGCCAGAATGACGGTAACCGCCAAGTCGTTGATACGTAACGCAGACGGCTCTATGCCCGCCGTCTGCTGCACATAGCTCAGCAGCAAGCGGAAAGTGTCCCGGTAGCTCGCGATCGTCTGGATGCTGGCATCCTTGTGACTGCACAGATGCTCGCTGAAAAAGGACTGCAACAGGGGACCAACCAACAATGGTCGTGAGGGCCTATTCATGGTGCACCTTTTGATTGGGTAAATGTTTCAAACGAACGCGCTGCGGCATTCAACAGTTCCGGTGAGGCACTCAGATACCAGTAGGTCTCCCGTGGTGAGACGTGGCCCAGATAGACGGCCAAGTGCGGTACCAATGCCTGCACGTTGGCTCCAGCTTCCTGCCATGCTTTCAAGCGCTCCACGGCAAAGCCGTGACGAAACGAATGCAAGCTGGGTCGTCGTTTTCCTTCGGCGGAGCGAATGTTCAGCCGCCGTAGAAATCGAGCGAACCAGATCCACAAGCTGCTATAAAGCAGCGGTCCGCCCTGTTCGGAAATCAGCCATGCATCCGAGAGTGCGTCGTAGCCTAAGCGTTGCTTATGCACGCCATAGCGGCGCAGATGCTCTGCAGTCGTTGCGTGCAAGGGGACCAGCCGTGACTTGGCGAACTTGGTCTCGCGGATAATCAGATGTGGAGGAGCGGCCGTCAATTGTACATCGGCTACCGCTAAGCGGATTGCTTCTCCCACTCGCAACCCGGTGCTGGCTAGTAACCCAAGCAGCGCATTGTAGGTATGCGGACGTAATGAGTTTCGCGGGCCGAGTTCCATCGTGGCTGCCAGCATGCAGCGGATCTCATCGGCCGAGAACAGATACGGTTTACGACGGTTGGGACCTCTCAGCAAGCCATGATGAGGCACTTCGGTCTCGGCTATAAACGCCCGCAGGTAGGTTAAGTTGCGGACTACACTCAAGCGTCCGGCCTGGCCACCCACTCCTCTTCGCGGCGAGAGCATACAAGCCCAATCAAGGGCCCATTCGGCACGGATCGGTCCGGCACCGCCTTTTTGGTCGACAAAGTCCAGGAACTCACCAAGCAACTTGCGCTCCGCTCGAACAGAGTGGCCCATCGCTTCGCGCACAGCCAAGTACGACTCCAGACACGGACGCCAGAGATTCTCGCTCATTGCTCACCTCCCGGCCAGGGCAGGGCTAACTGCGAGAGTGAGTCCAAATCCAGCTTTGCATAAATCGCTGTTGTTTGCAGCGACTCATGGCCGAGCACGTCGGCTACCTGATGGAAACTGGCTCCGCCGCGAACCATTTCAGTCGCCACGGTGTGGCGAAAGACATGTGCGCCTGGACGCGTCACGGCGATGCCGGCACGCTGTAAGGCCCGGCGGGCGATGTGCGATATGGCGACGTTGGTCAGCGGTCCATACGGAGCATGGCACTGTAAAAACACATGGCGGTGGAGAGCGCGTGGCCGACGATGCTGCAAATATTCGACCAATGCTTGGCCGATTTGCTCCGCAAGCGGCAGAGTCCGCTCCCGATGAGATTTGCCGGCACGAATCAGGAGCCGACCTTCAGCCCAGTAAATATCTTCCAAACATAGCGACGCAACTTCGCCAGCCCGGAGCCCGAGTCGCGCCAGAAGCAACAACACTGCTGCATTGCGAAGCTCGTTGGGTTTGGTCTCTTGACACACAGCCAGCACTTGACTGACCTGCTCCTTGTTCAGGTGACGCGGGAGCGAAGCCAGCGTCCACTGGTGAGGCATAGGAACGGCAGCCTCCAGACCTCTCGGCACTTGTCCCTCGTTAATGAGGAAGCGCAACATCGCGCGCAACGCTACAGCTGGAGGTCTGCCTAAGTTGCGCTGCAGACGGGCGGCTTCTTGTTGGACAAATCCAACGAGATCATCCGCTCGCAAGCTGCTCCAGTCGGCTTCTGTCGAGCCAAAACGAAACTCCCAGAACCGCCGCGCATAGGACAGATACTTCTTACGAGTGGCCGCGGCTTTGCCGCCTACCTGATTCAGGTATTGGTCATAGCGAGCCAGCCATTGTTCCGTGGGCGATGGGATTTGTTGTGCTCCGACAAGGACGCCTGCTTGCCGCAATACAACAAGCAGGTGACCCAGTCCGTGGGCGAGCTTCGGTCGCTGGCCATAGGGGTGAGCCAGCGTGATCCGTTTGTGGAACTGATCGATGTAACAGCTAATCAATTGGTCGCTTACCGCCGATAGTGGCAAGCCCTGCTTATTGAGCCATTCACCGAACCGATGAGCGGCGTACACGTAACTGCGAATCACTTCACGACTGTAGCTTTGGCCCTGGAGTGTTTGTGCTAGAGACTCCAGGTAAGAACCGAGAGGTGGTTCAAGCAACCGAGCCGAGGAACTGGCCCGGGCAAACAATTTTTCTATCATGATCTTCTCCTTGCCGGTTCAGAGGACCGGTCGGGAGAAGCCTGTGGATTATGTCGGATTGCTCAAGGTCCAAACGCCCGCCGATTTAAGCCTGGACAGAAACAGCGCGCAGCTATCCGACATGATCCATCATCCGACATGATCGAGTTTATGTCGGATCCGACATAAACCAGAATCCTTACCGCCCTCCCTTTATGGATGTCGGCTTGCAATTCCAATTTTAGAATTATTCTTAAACTAATTCGTGATATTGTTCTTAATGATGTCATCTTGTTTGGGTTATTTGGAGGCGAGAGGTACTAATAGCGTGGACTCATCATAGAGGACATACGACCCATCGCTTCGTCGTATTGGTCCCCGGTTATCGGGATAAGCTTGAGGGGCGTAGGAGTGTTCGCTCATAGGCTTTAAACGGGTTGCAAATGCTAAAAGGCAAAGTTGATTTTGATCAAGGTGAATTCGGCACAGATCCGCAACGCCATTGTCCCAAATTGCGGACTGCCGGAAAGCAAGCCCAGCCGTGCATATCCCACACGTCGGAACAAGTCGCTCCAGCTTGGACGTAGACCGTTATTCGGGGTAGTAAGGGTACTATAGAGATCCGTGTAATTTTATACGCTAAGGAGCCGTCTGACGGTTCCTCGTCGTAGATATGTGGCCAAGGCAGGGCCGCTGCAAGCACAGGCAGCGCTTCTCGCTATCGCGCCGGGTCCTCAAGCACCCGATTCAGCGACTTCGGCTTGGTCAGAGACGTCTTTTACGGGCGCCGAGGCGGATTAACGCCCGCGAGGTGTGGGAGCAGATGAAACACCTGCGGTTGTCTCTACTTGATCCTGACGTGCATCGTCTCCTGGCAGGCGTGCGAAATCTCCCGGTTCCTGAGTGAGTGCGACCCGGTAGCCGATGGAATCGATCTTCTCCGTGCTGGAACACGTCAGCCCCATCGAGTGGGATAACGTCGTGCTCTACGGCCAGTACATCCTCGCTCGAAAGCTCGTCCGCCGGCGCCGGCGCGCAAAAAGAATCGTCCTTACAGTATAAAATTACACGGATCTCTCTAGTACCCTTATTAGACGACCAGCCATCCCGGCTGCTCGACTTAAAACATGAATATATAAACAGAGTATAAATTAAGGAAACACATGAGCACCTACTACTCACAGGAGAAGCCCTCGAAGGCATGCGGCAGTTGCAGAAGGCCACCCTTGCCCGGGCGAAAAAGCTGGAGGCCTTTGAGGCTCAATTGATTGCGGCGCGTGCCCCTATAACCACTCGTATTACCCTTTCGGGTTATCCTCGTTGTTTTATATTGCATGCAAATAGGCTTTCACGTTGAATGTAATAACTGTTATTGCGAACTTTTTTGGAGCGGCCTGATCGCTCGGACAATCAAAGCGCAGAGCGCACAATTATTTACTTAGAACATCGTAAAGTCCGAGCAGACAACAACAAAGGAACCCTGAAAGAAAACAGACCACGCATGAAAACGAGCAGACCCGCCAACCACCAGCGCCAGCAGAGGCGCATCACATCCACAGCATCCACAATAACCACCTCCGTGGTATCACTGGGACTTCTGACGGCAACGCATAGCCAGCTTCCGGCCCAGTCCACGCCGGCTCCAGCAGCTCAGCAGCGGGGATCTTCAATCGTCGAGACGCCTGCCTGGAAGAAATATTTTGCCCAAGGCTATACCTACATTGACGCGAAAGTCCTGGCCGCATTTTGGGGTTCCTCCCCGGACGAGGCTAAGATCCGATTGGGCAACAAGATGCTGTTGTTTGGCCCCGCGGAAGCCAAGCCGCATCTCAAGGAAGCGCGCGCCCAAGCCATGAAGAAGCTGGAAGAGGGAAATCCTCCCTGCTGGTACACGGACGCGGGCTATACCTTTCATGATGCCGAACTGCTGGCCAAGTTTTGGGGGCGCGATATTCATGATACGAAGGCCAAGATGACCGGATGGCTGATCAGTGGTGGCACAGCCAGAGCCGATCTGAAGGAAGCCCTGAAGGATGCCAAGGCCGGAAAGAAAGCTGAATGAGCAGTCGAGACCAAGCATCTGCCGGCCTTGGCAAGCTGGGGGTCGAGATTGAGTTGCTCGCCCCCCGGGGACGAAGTCGGCAGGACTTTGCGTGCGCCATTGCCGAGCACTATGGTGCGGCGGTCCGTCGCTTTTTTCACCCGCAGGGAGAACCCAGCAAAGCGCCTAATATTGCCTTTTTTCAAAACCTGACCCTTGGGTTCGTGGTCGAGGATACCCGGGGAAACGTCCCGGGAAACGTCCTCGCCCAGTGTGTGGATGACCTTACCCTGCAGGACGATCTGGATCGAGGGTATCCACCCCGGCCAGGCTGGTATCGGATCGTGAGCGACGATCCCCGTCTGCTGCGCCTCACTATGCGCCATGCGGACGCGGTCGCGCCATTGGAGACCGTGCTGCGGCCGATTGCCAGAATGTTTGGCACGGTCGTGGAGGAAGGCGAAGCCGGAATGAGGCGGGTGGCGGATCAAGCCGGTTCACCGATTGCCATCGGCGCAACCCTGCCGGGTGAACGTGAACGGCCATGCGAGTTGATCACGCCACCGATCGAAACCAAGCATCTCGACCGTTTGGAGACACTGCTGGGCTTGGCACGATCACTCGGCTTTTCTGTTCCGGCCGAAGGCGCCATCCATCTGCACTTCGATGCCGCTCCGCTGTGCGCGGCATCAACGATAGCGAACCTCGTCAGGTTCCTCGGCATCCACTCGGATGCGCTCAAACAGCGCTTCGGCACCAATCCGCGCTGCCGTCGGTTGGGAACGTGGCCAACGGAATTGTTCGAACTGGTAGCCTCGCCGGCCTTTCTCAGTCTGGAATGGGCGGAGGCCCGGAAGCAGTTGAGCCAGTTCATATTGACGAAGTATTGCGATTTCAACCTCCGCAACCTGATTCACCCCGTCCCAGATAAACACACCTTCGAGGTGCGGATCCTGCCTGTCTGGACGGACGGGCAAAGGATTGTTGATGCCGCAGCGATCTTCGCCCGCATCTTGCATTGGGCACGGGATGGCGCGGGACAGCTCAAATCGGTCCCACCTCTTGAGGACTTCATTGGCCGTGCCCCTTTGCAGAAGCGGCACCAGCCCCCATCACCCCACCGCCGCCAATCCGCGGAGCCAACCCCCTCAGCCAGTCGTCAATTTCCGAACTCGTCATGTTTGCGATGAAGCCGTTGAACCCGCTCGCAAACCGCCCGCACAATCAAACCCGACAGCGTAGTTCGCCGTGTTAATAATCCATTCGGGTGATTGCGCTATCCAGCGTGCGGGAATATTTATCCTCCATTGCTCGATTTCCTTCTACTCAACGCCGTTCTTTTACGGAGCAATGGGTCCGGAGTTTCGAGAAATACTAGGTAACCGCATATGGCTGCACACACGACTTTGCGCAGGCGCAAGTTTCTCCTCGTGCGTCGCGTTCCCTATACAATGGAGAAACCAATCAACTCGACAAACTAGAAGAAGTGAACTAATGAGCACACAACAAGAATCCGAAGATATCTACCGCATCAACAAAGCCAACTCCCTCGTCACGGCTAGTCACGAGGACTTGGCCAACTTTATGGCTCTTAATGCTCGGCACATGACGCAGGCGGTGCGGGACATGTACCGTCGCCTCGAAAGCGAGGGAGCGCTCTTTAACCTCCAGCCCGGGGCGCTGGTAAAGGTCGTGGAGTACTACGACGACGGCATCGCCCGCATCGGGTGGGGCGGGGGAGAGCAGACGGGCTACATCGCCAAGGACGACCTAAGTTCCTACCTCGGGAGCGTTTGATTCGTAAATAACTGATTTCATTACTGAAGCGAAAACTCCAGGGGACCGGAACCACGTCCCCTCGGAGTTTTGGCGGGGTGACTTCAGCCGGTCGCAGTGCTAAAAACCGCGCAGCTGTTTGCACTCTTCGACCAGGCCTAGTGCAAAGCAAGGTGACTCCTCCGCCATAAAGTCTCGCATAAACTGCCCATTCACGGTCAGTTTTGGCGGAAACAGACACATGGTACTTTTTCATTTTGAGTCACCTTAGCAGCGGTTTTTGCACGTCTGAGGGCCCAAAGCGCCGTTTGCGCGAAAACTCGTCGTAGATGTAAAGCGTAGAATAGCCGTTCCTGCGACAAGTTTGGTTGACTCTGGGGTGTATTCTACGCAATCTTTGAGCCTCTAACGCAGGGGTCGACAGTACGTAGAATACGACGCGGACAGGGTACCCCGGAGGACTGACACACGGGTGTTCGCGTTACTGGTGAAGCCCTGGCGATCAGGCAGGGCAACTTGTCGTAGAATACGCTACCGTAGGTTTTCGCAGCCAGGAGGACTTTGGGCCTTTTGGAGCGTTGGGCATTTTTAACCACGTTGTTCCTGGGCGATCAGGAGCGGATTTCATCATGAACTTTCCTTTTGTCGCAGTTAACAACTTCACCCCGAATAATCCCGGCTGGACCACAGTCGGGAAGATCGATCGCTGGGAGCGGGATGCCGCGAACCGTCGCTTCACGTTTTTCTTCGGCGAACGCTCGCTTTTTATCGAGATTCTAGGCGAGCGCTGCTTTCGCCTCCGCTTTAATCCGGCCCCTAAGGCCAGTTACGGCTTCGAGACCAGCGTCTCTATTGTGTCCCGCGATCTCGGTCTGGCCGGGCTCCAAGTGCGAGCCGATCAGCCTGGACCCAATCTGCTCGGGATAAGTACGGGCAGCATCCGTATCGAGATAAATCTTGCCGCATTTGCGGTAGCTGTTTACCGCTCAACTCAACTCCTGCATCAAGATTATCCGGGCCGGGGAATTCTCTATATTCCCGGCGCGGAGGTAGTCGCCGTGATGAAGACGGCGCCCCCAGGAGCGTTCTACGTGGGCGGCGGCGAAAAGGCCGGGGCGAAACTTTTCAAAAATGACTTCACATTCACCTACTTCAATTTCGATAACTACATGTACTCGCGGGGACCGTGCCTTGGGGACCCGGGTGCACTCAATCCTACAGAACCGCTCTATTGTTCAATCCCATTTCTGATCGAAATCAACCCCAATCCGAAGGGTGCCGTCGCTGGACCCGCCTACGCCTACGGGATTTTTCTCGATAACTCCGCCCAGAGTTACATTAATGTTACGGCGAACGACTATTCGGACATGGCCGGAAAGTACTACTTGGGAGCGCTATATAACGAACTTGATTATTACTTCATGGCGGGCGATTGCGCGAGTGCCGTCCTTGATCAATACACCACACTCACAGGCCGACCGCCGCTTCCACCGCGCTACGTTTTCGGGTTTCACCAAGGGGCTTACGGATATTTCGATCGAAACAGGCTTTCTGCTGCAGCCAATGCTTACCGCGACACGCATATCCCCTGCGACGGTCTGCATATCGACGTCGATTTCCAGGATAATTATCGCACGTTTACCCACAGTGAGGTCAAGTTCCCGGACTGCGCGCAGTACTTTGCCAGTCTTCATGGACGAGGATTCAAGCTGAGTACGATTATTACGCCCTTGATTACTGATAACCTGCAGGGTGAGAGTGGGAGTGTCACTGAGTATGTTCAGCGCGACAAGCTGCGCCAAGCTGGCGTGCTTTTGACGAACTCGCGCGCCAGGTCGGGGTCGGTGCCGAATAAAAAGGAAGAAGGCGACCCTGCTTACGGGGCCGGGGTGAACTACGGTTTTAACCTTGGCTCGAATCCTTACAAGTATCCTCCGCTCAGAATCAATCGGGAGGGCAAAATTCCACTGGCGGCGACGGGGTACTACCCGGATTTCGGGCTGGACGCGAATCGGCGACTTTGGGGCGAGCAGTACAAGCATCTCATTAATGACCTTGGCCTTGACATGGTTTGGCACGACATGACCTGTCCTGGCATCGATCCCGCGACGCAGAGCGAGAACAATACCTTTCCAGGTGATTTGCTGATGTCGCAGGAAGCGACAGATGCTGGCGGCCAAGTGCAAGTGAATCTGCTCCCCAATGCTAAGCTGCATAACGCCTATGCGCTTAATTTGCTCAAGGCGACTTTCGAGGGCCTCGAGAAGCTCCGCCCTGGCCAGCGCAATTTCATCATCGCGCGCGGTGGCTACGCCGGAATGCAGCGTTACGCCGCCCTCTGGACGGGGGATTCTGTTTCCAGCTGGGATTTCCTGCGCATCAATATACCCCAAGTACTGAATCTCGGCCTCTCCGGCATGCCCATTTCTGGCTGCGACATCGGCGGCTTTGCCAAAGGGTCGGTCGATGGGTTCAATACCACCAGGCCCGATACTGCCATCTCCGGCATCCCCTTTGTATCGGCCGTCGTGACCGGAGCGATTACCAATTATGAGTTGCTGACTCGCTGGATGCAGCTCGGTTCGTTCCTTCCGTGGTTTCGGAATCACTACGATGGATACAATAAAGGCTTCCAGGAGCCCTTTGCTTACGGCGAACCCGTTCCGACCAATTGCCGCCGCTATGTCGAACTTCGCTACCGCATGCTGCAGGTCTACTACGATGCCATGTACAAATGCACGCGGACGGGCATGCCCATCGCGCGTGCTCTATTCTTGAACGATGATCAGGACCTCGCCGTCTATTCCCACAGCGACGACCAGTTTTTCATTGGCGACGATTTTCTCGTCGCGCCGATCCTATCCCCGCACGCCACGTTCAATCCACCCACCCCGCCCATTCGCTCGATCTACTTGCCGGCGGGCAGTGATTGGTATTCTTTCAAGGATAATCAGTCGCCGTTGGAAGGTGCGGTTCCGGGCGGAACCACTATTCCGGATTACTTCGCTGATCTGGATCGAGTGCCGATCTATGTGCGCGCTGGCGCGATTCTCCCCTTTTGCGAACTCGAGCAATGGGTCGGACAACTTCCCACGAATCCACTGACTTTCAATTGTTACCCGGGTCCTGATCGGTGGACGGATGCGACTGCTTACCAACTCTACCAGGACGATGGCATCTCGTCTGGCGCTGGGACTCAATACCGGCTCTCCCGAATCTACCAACGGACGATTAACCAAGCTGGAAGCGCGCAGCGGGAAGTGCGCGTGGCGCACGTGCAGGGGAATTATGAGCCGCCCGCAAAGTTCTTCTTCATCGGCATTCTCGGCAGCATCACCAAGCCGACGCGGGTCACTCGCGACCGCGAGGCCCTGGCGGATGCGGGCGACAGCGCCAACCTCGCCACCTCGCCGGTTGATTGCTGGTACTGGAACGCCAGTATACAAATCGCCTTCGTCAAAATCTTCGATCGTAGTTCGGACACCACTGTCAGCGCTGCTTACTAGGGATTCTTTCGCCATGCTTACTCGCCGCTATAAAGGGTTACCGCCCCGGCTTACATTCACCGCGGATTTCCACGAACTGGTCAATGGAGATTGCAGGGCCGGGCCCTGTCTCCTCCGCTACGATCCGTTTCGTATTGTGCCGCCGAGCGATTTTGCGTCGCCTGGTGCGATGGAATGCTTCGTGCGTTTTTTACCCTCTGGAAACCTTTGGCAAAAAGCGCTATGGATTCCTCGAGGCGTTTTGCGCCCGGAGTACTGGGATCCGGCCAGCCAAGGCTTCATGCTCGAAATGGATTTGGACTTGCCGAAAGGTTGTGACGAACTCGAGATTTGGTTCAGCTACGTCGAGTCGAGTGGCGGAGTGCGCTGGGATAGCGCCAGCGGCAAAAACTACCACATCCGGTTCCCGCTCCGAGATTTAGACGAGCTCATGGGATTGGTCAGTGATTCGCCCGATTCGGCTTTTGATCGTCTCCAAGTACAAGTCTCCAGCGTTCCCGAGGTCGACTCCATTGAACTCCGCTGGCAGGTGACTAGCCCGGTCGACTTGCCGCGCCGGGAAACCGCGCTCGTCGCTTCACCCGGCGATAAAGGCTACACTAAATGGTCCACACCGGACGGCGGAGCGCCGGTGCCCACGAAATCTACAGTGGTCTTCGATCTGGTATACCGGGTGCACGGGTATCGTCACACGGATGACAACGCCGGGACTTGGTATTTAGCCCAGCCGGAAAAAGCGCCCAACGCAGTCTAGTACTTGGGCAGAATCTGACTACAAAAACCTTCTCCATATGTTCAATGAAGCTTTCGGAGTGCTTCGGTGAGCTGCTGGCGGAGTTTGGTGGAATCTGGCACCTGCGTAGTTAGGCAACGCAGTTGGTCCACCGCCGCTTGACGCTCTTTCTTGGTCGCATCAATCTCAGTAGCAGCGGTTAGCAAATTCCTGCCAAGTGCAACGAACCAACCGACTGGGATTTTAACGCCATAGAGATGGACGTTTCGTGGATACAAACCAAGGAGGGAGTGCTTCCTGTGGATATCGCATTTGTGTCAATAAATGGGGAGCCTGATCCGCAATTATCGCAGCTTGATTTGATCACACAATTCTTCGGATTGTCCCGGTCACCAGAATGGGGAAGCGTGGAGTAGGGAATAAAGGCATTATTGTCACCGTATGCCGACGGCTTGAAAGAGCCGCCAGGATCGGAAGGTAAGGCCGGAAACGGAACCTTGTTTTATCGAAGGCGCTGGATTAGAACGGGCGATCGGTTCATACTCGGTAAACATTCAATGGAACGTGAGCAGGCGTGAGATGAGCTATCTTGATCGAATTACATTCAACCCCGAACAGTGCGGCGGCAGACCTTGCATCCGTGGAATGCGTATCCGCGTCAAAGACGTCCTTGATCTGCTTGCCGCGGGCGTGTCAGAGAAAGAGATACTTGAAGATTACCCTGATCTAGAAGCTGAAGATATCAAGGCGTGCCTCCAATACGCCGCGGCTCAAGCCGACCATGCGGTCCTTAGGGTGCCGTGAAATTTGTTGTTGATGCTCAGCTGCCGCCTGCCTTGGCGCGGCTGTTGCGTGAAACCGGCTATGATGCTTTCGCCGTGCGCGAGATCGGATTCCGAGAGGCCACCGACGCCGAAATCTGGCGGTATGCGATTCAACAGCAAGCAGTCATCATCACAAAGGATGCGGACTTCGCAGAGCGTGGCTTGTACAGCCGAGATCAGCCGGTGATCGCGCTCATGGCTGTCATCATGGGTAATTTTCGGGAAAATGGCGACGATCTTCTGATTAAAGAACACTTCAACTTTCTTTCTGAGGTACGGATTATCGACTAAATACGTTCCACTCGCGCCTTGGACCAAGTACGTTGCGTATCCAACCGGCTGACCTCTTGGTCCTTGTGGATTGGGATTATAGGTCGCTGACGTAGCGATGCTCATCGGCAGGAACGCCTTTTGCCACTCGGAGTATACTATCCTTTCGGGTGATAGACTCCGGCGAGAAAGCGGATAAAAATGGAGTTCAAGTGGAGGAGGAAAGGCAGCAAGGCGGTTTTAGTGATCCATGATAAGATGAAGGCGTTGCTAAGGGTCCTGTTCAGACTCGGTGGATTTCTTGGAAAAATTGCTCGCTTGGACGGAGTTAGAAGGTTAAACACTCGATTTTGCCCCGTATGAAGGTCAATCTCCACGTTGAGACACCAGACAGCAATCCAGAAGAGACCGCCGAATTCACGATTTGGCTTAAAGATCAGATTAAGCAGCTTCCAATCGAGTCGATCGAGATTCCTAAGAATAAATCACTGCCTGAAGGAGCCCGCGTAGGCGATCCGTTTACTTGGGGCGCAATTGTTGTCGCCGTAGCTCCCACCGTGGTTGAGCAGCTTTTGAACCTTCTTCGAGATTTACTTAAGCGCCAAAAAACGCCGGTGAAAATACAGGTCGAATCCGATGGGAAGAAAGTGACCATAGAAGGAACTCCTGATCCCCACCAACTGGAGGCGATGGCGACTTTCCTAAAGGAGATCGAAGCAAAGCACAGTTAGAGAGCGGGAATTCCCTTAACGAGGGCTCAAAATGGCTGAGCATCGAGAGGCTCTGTTGATTGCGTGTGACGAGTTTGCCGACCCGAAATACAAGCGGTTATCGGTTCCGGTCAGCGACGCACGAGCGCTCGCCAAACTTCTTTCAGATCCAGACATCGGCCAATTTTCTGTTGAACTTCTCGAAAATGAACAGCGGGATGTGGTCAGCGACAAGCTGGAAGCGTTCTTCGAAAAGGGGCGGCACGATGATGTTCTTCTCCTTTATTTTGCTGGTCACGGTGACCTCGATGACCGAGGCAACTTCTACTTTGTCGCGAGAAATACCAAGAGCGACAGACTGCGGAGCAGCGGGATCTCCGACCGCTTTATTCACGAGACTATGGTCAGAAGCTCATCGAAGCGGCAGATCCTCATGCTCGACTGTTGCTATAGCGGCGCTTTTTCAAAGGAATGGATCTCAAGGGGAGACGTTGGAATCAAACAAAAGCTAGCTGGAGAAGGACGGGTTGTACTGACGGCATCTGATGCCATTGAGTTCGCATATGAGAAGAGGGAACCATCGGGAGCCATAAAATCTCTTTTTACGAGCCGGATTATTGAGGGCATGGACGGAGGGCAGGCAGATCTCGACGGTGACGGTTTGATTTCTGTTGATGAGCTCTACAAATACGTTGAGGAACGGATTCGTTCTGAAGATCCCGCGCAGCGACCTTTGAAATCGGGCTCGGTTCAGGGGCAACTGTGGCTGAGTCGGGCAGTGCCTCGTAAAGATGCGATTCCTCGTAATGTTCTCGACTTGCTACAGCACAACTATTTCACCGTTCGATTGGCTGGGATTGACGAGTTGGAGAGACTCATCTCTCTGAATAAAGATGTTCTTTATCCTGCCGCGACACAGGCACTGACAAAGTTACTCTCGGATGAAAACCCAACCGTAATACGGGTGGCTGATAGTGCACTTCGACGTCTACAGGCGGAACAACTAGAGAAAGAACGTCTGGACGCTGAGCAGTCGGAAAAGCAGCGCCTAGAGGCCCAACAGCGCGAGAAAGAACGGGTCGAGGCAGAGCATCGCGAAAGGGATCGTTTAGGCACTGAACAACTAGAGAAAGAGCGGAGGGAAGCCGAAGCGCGTCACCGCGAGGAAGAAGAACGCCTGAAAGTTGAGCAGCATCAGCAGGAACGCTTGGACACACAGCAACAAGATAAGGAACGTCTAGAGGCTAAAACCCTGCAACACGAGAGTGAAGGAAGGGAACAGCAAAAAGAGGAAGTGGTCCCGCCCGCCTTTAAATCCGGTCCCTCACTAGAAGACGCGAGTTCTCCGCAGGCGAAGGGCATTAAAATTGCTGCGAGCCGAAGTCAGGCGAAGACAAAATGGCTGCTAGCAATAGCTTTGGCCCTGATCACAGGAATTGGATGGATCTGGTTCGCCGTACATAGAGAACCCACACTGACCCCTACTCACGAGCCAACGTCAATAACGAACGACACAGCGGAAGCAGATGACCACTACCGGCGTGGGGTAACGTTCGATGACAATGGGAACAGTGCCGACGCGGTTACTGAATTTACGGAAGCGATTCGGCTGAATCCGAATTTTGCTGCGGCCTATTACCGTCGAAGCTCCGCTTACCGTAAACTTGGACAAAAGGATAAGGCGGAAGCCGATCTCGCCACGGCGCGACAGCTCGATGGGCATAGAGAACCCACACTGACCCCTACTCACGAGCCAACGTCAATAACGAACGACAGAGCGGAAGCAGATGACCACTACCGGCGTGGGGTAACGTTCGATGACAATGGGAACAGTGCCGACGCGGTTACTGAATTTACGGAAGCGATTCGGCTGAATCCGAATTTTGCTGCGGCCTATTACCGTCGAAGCTCCGCTTACCGTAAACTTGGACAAAAGGATAAGGCGGAAGCCGATCTCGCCACGGCGCGACAGCTCGATGGGCCATGAATGATTGGTATAGCACTGCGTTAAAGCCGGAAAAAGAGATTTGGGTCCTCCCCGGCCAATCGAATGACGGCATGGCCCATGAGTCCTCGTCTAAATAGTTCAAAAAAAACAATGACGCCGAGATTCGTACCGATCGAGCCTGAATCCCTGGCGGCCCCAGAAAATTCTCCGCAACTTCTTTGATGCCTTCGGTCGAGGTGAACCTCCGCCACGTAGCGGGCCGCGAGCATGTGATTCTTCTGTATCGGATGGCTGACCGGCCAATTAACCAAACCGCAGAGCTGACTCCCGCCGCCTGGGCTAACCGAAACGCATCGGTGACGCCGACATCGTCAGTGGTGTAGTTAGTAAGACGCTTACGGTGATCGTTTGGTTGCGAATTGGCAACACATCGAATCAGGCGCTGTTAAGATGGTTCATGCCGCTGTGGCCAGATATCATGCGGCGCATCGATCTGGGCGATCGCCTGATCGAGGTTTCCTAAAAGCAGCAACTCGGGGCGATTGATTGAGCCTTGCGCGATTCAAAGATTCGGCCCCGGTGCTCTCGTGCCCTTGCCGTTCCTGTCGGACTCTTGCGGCCAATTTGCCGCCCGCGCTCAAACCGCAAGAAGGGGAAAAGTATTGACATTACGCAGCCGGCCGGTAGCGCTGGCAGTAGTTGGGCGCGCAGAGATAAGAGCCGCCCTTGATCACTTTGCGCGCGAGGCGCGGGCCGGGCTGGGCCGGACCGTAGCTCGCGCAATACGGAGTACCGGCATCAGCGCACCGACGCAAGGCGCTCATCTGCTGCGGCATTCGGCGGCAACCCGCATGCTACGTGAGGGCGTATCGCTGCCTGCCATTGGTGCGCTCCTACGCTACGCATCGATCGAGACAACCAGGATTGGTGCTTGGAAGAAGTTATTCCGACCCCCAAGAAGGCTTGTGTGTGTCTGGCTTTTTGCTGCTCGCGAACCGCGAGGTTAGTGTCAGAGCCGCGACCGCACAAACTCCGACCATCACAACGGTGACTTCGAAAAAAAACTTTATGATTTCCATTTTTGGTTCTGTCTCAGGTTTTGCTCGTTTTACCTTGAGAGTCAGAGCCAGAGAATCCTTGACCGGGATCCACCT
>Ga0209656_10001228_pt1 | contig 16752 bp, 15 predicted proteins | sample BogFormECP12_OM2_FD_188239 | JGI IMG/M metagenome (GOLD analysis project Ga0209656, IMG submission 188239) | Bog forest soil microbial communities from Calvert Island, British Columbia, Canada - ECP12_OM2 (SPAdes) (version 2) | ecosystem: Environmental > Aquatic > Freshwater > Wetlands > Bog ... | reverse complement strand
TAGGGATTAAGCCCTAAAGGGGCTTAAGAACCTACGGGTCTGAAGCCACGGTTGACCCAGGTACCGAAAACTGGGGACAGGTCAAATGTCATCGCGGATCACGTTCCTCCGACAACCGTATATCCTTGCGCCCGAAGTTCGTTCGCAAGCTTTTTCTCCGCCCGGGCCGCTTCACGTGGACTCATTGGGTTCCGTCCATCGTAAAACTCCGGCCGCAGTCCGACACCGTACTTCCGAACTTGCGCTGAATCTTTGTAACCACTTTTATGATTCTCGAATCGTTGCTCCACCGGCAATCCGGTCATGCCCACGTAAAGGCAAAGTTTGGATGGATCACGGCCAGGGTTAAGTTTCGCCACCCTCTTGCTGCTTGCGACCACTGGATCGAGCTCAATCACGTAAACGCTATGATGGAGCGGCGGAGGTGGGATGGGAGTTCCGATCCAGATTGGGGACTTCTCGACAAACTTGAAGCCACGTAATCTAAATCTGGTTCGATGCAGATTTACTAATAGCAGTGTCTTGCGGACCTTGCGTCGGGTGCGTTCACGATCTTTGCGAAGTGTACGCAATACTTCCGGCAGATTGACAACCCATCCATTGGCTTTCGGATAACCCTCCTTTACAAATCGAATGTTTGACATCCACGCCGGCTTGATGATCGGATCCCGCAACGATCTACCTGAGACCGAGCAAGAAACCCGGAATTGCTTTGCGTTGACCAGGGACCTCAAGATGGAGTCCTGCTGGCCGCCCCAGTAGTGGACGGAGCGACAGAAACGTTCTCTCAGATCTTGCAGAATTGATTCATTCAATGCAGCGGTCATACAAATTCGAAAAACAAGAATGCGCAAATCTCAAGCGAAGGCAACGGCGACCTCAATGGGAATGGGATCAGTCAACAAAATTGACCGACCGATTTCCTCCCCCCCCTGCCATCTGTGCTACTCGGTCTTTGATAGTCGGTATACCCAGCGGCCTTTGCTTGCCATCTGGTTTTGGAATTAGTACCCGCCGAACCGCTTGGGCTCGGTAACTCCTCTCCTTCAGTTCCTTTGCCAATTGATCCAGCCATGCTTCGATCCCCTTCGCCTCGATCCCCTCAAAACTCTGCCCGTCGACTCCGCAACTCCCGCCGTTTGCTCGACAGCAGCTCCAGGCCCACAAAAGCACGTCTTTCCGATAGATCTTGTCGTAGAGGGCATAAAAGCGGTAGGCCGGATTTGCCTTCGCTTTGGCATACAACGCTCTCTGCAGCTTCCGAACACTACTTGGGGTTGTTAGACTCACGTCAATCTCCCGGCTCTTGCTGCTTCCTGCGTTGCCCTTGAACTAAGGTCCCTTCGCTCCACGATCGTTACTCGTTTCTTTGCTACTACGGACCTCTCCGTCACCCCGAGCAGCCTGGCCTGATCCTCACGGATTCCAGTTGGGGTCTCTCTCCCCACCGCTGAGGGCTTCCCGTGTTGACTCGTTGTTCCTTTGCACCCATACCATCACCAATACCCCGGTAGCACCCGGCGTTGTTCGCGTTGCTCGCTTCACGCCCGGCCTTCGGCCTTCGTCTCTTTCTCACAGACTCGGCGCTCACATTGCCCTTTTCGAGGCTTGCTCAGTGTTCATTTTCATTATGGTCTGGATGCTCGCTGATCCCGCCTCGCGGGACCTTTTGCATCGAAGGCGCCGTGTGATGCCGTTTCCAGCACCCCACGCTCCGACTGCTTCCGGCTGGAGCAACAGCTGCCGGGTGGGTTATCTTCCTCCCACTGGATCATCGAGCCCTTTCACGGCGCGCGAGGAAGTTTGGGCTACCTAGCTCGGCAGTCACATGACCCGTTTCGAGGTCTGCTCGGCGTTTGATTTTTCATTCTGGCTTGTGTGCTCGCTCATGCGGTGTCGCCGGACCTTTTACGCCCAGCGGCCCCGCGCCCCGGCCGTTACCAGCAGTTCACTCTGCGCTTACTAACGCAAAATAAGGGACAGGTCAGAATGGCGCGAAGTTAACGCACGGAACGGAAAACAAGGGACAGGTCAAATGTCGCGGACCGGATCCCAAACTGTGAGCGCGAACCGGGATCAAACTGATGAACCGATCACTTGCCGCCTCACGCACACAGCGGCGGAAAAAACCGAGAATCGATATTTGACCCGTCCCTTGATCCCCTTTCACTGGCTCCAATACAAGCAGCGACGTTTGATGCTTCAAGAATGCTGCAAATAAAAGATCCGGAAACCGTTCAGTTTGGCGAACGGTGTGAGGACATGTGTCTGGGTCCGAGTCGGGCTCACGATCTCCTCGCTCCGGATTTCGCGAACCAACAACGCGTCGGCGATCAGCGAGCGATGACAGCGCCAGGCCACCGCTTCGGCGCACATTACCGCTACCCGGTCCTGCCTCACCAATTGGGTCAATCGTTCAACGGCCTCATCAAGTTCCGCCGTTTGCATATAATCTGCGTACCCTCGGAAAGAGGCGTTGCGCCAGCCCGTGTTGATAGAATCGCGAATCGGCTTCCGCAGAACGCCAAGTTCTGCCATGTGCAAGTATCCTATGCCGGCGCTCTCCAACGAAGCAGGCAAGGTGTCGCGATTGAACTGAGGATTGTGCCTCGAACGCGGCACTGTACGCACATCGACGATGCGAGTCACGGCGTGCGCTTGAAGTAGATGAACGAATTCCTCGATCGTGCGTGTCGAGTGGCCAATCGTCAGTGCGACCAAAGATTCCGGCTTTGATGCCATTTCTCCAGCTTGTCGCTGATTGGGTATTATCATACAGAATGAAATCGCCCCTGGTTCGCTTCTCGAGGGGAAATCTACCGCGCATTGCCGAAGAAAACGCGTGAGAATCTGGGGATCGACGAACTCCTGAAAAATCCAGCCACCGGCCGTGCCGGCATCAAGCAGACCAAACAAGCTGTCTGACTACGACAGAGCGATCGACTTTTTCAAGTTGCATTACACCGGCAGGGACCCGGAGATTTCGTTGTTTGTTTTGCTACAATGGCTGCGTTCGCTCAGGCGTGAAGATCTTTGGCAACGCGAATATGAAAAAGCTGGTATGACTTGCGATTCTTACTGGATTTTCTTACTTTGCCAAGATGAGAGCACGAATCACTACGAAGGGGCAAGTCACAATCCCGAAGGAATTGCGAGAACAGTTCGGCATCGAGCCGGGGTCGCTAGTTGATTTCGTTGCCGGGACCGATGGCATTCGTCTGCGCAAAGTCATCGACCGGACGAAACGGTCCGCTGTCCTTGGTTGTCTGAAAAAGGAACTGGTCGGACGCAGCGTAAATGAATTGTTGGATGATTTGCGCGGGCCGGTTGAACTGCCTCCGGCGCGTCGGAAGGAAAAGCGGGCGTGAGCGCGGTGGCGGTCGATACATCGGTCTTGCTGACGATTTTCAAAGGCGAACCGAAAGGCGAGGGCTGGTTGGAGTGCCTGCAATCGGCGGCGGAAACCGCGACGCTGCTCGTCTCGTCCGTTGTCTTCGCGGAGATCCGTTCGTTCTTTCCATCCGATGACGCGTGCCGCAAGACCTTGCGCACCATCCACCTGAGGCACAGTCCCTTCACCGAAGAAGCGTCGCTTCTGGCGGGGAAGCTATTTCGCATCTATCGCGATCAAGGCGGACCTCGAAAGACGATCCTGCCCGATTTCCTGGTGGCTGCTCATGCGACTACTCAGGCCGATTCGCTGGCGACAGAGGACCGCGGCTATCTCCGAAGATACTTTCCGGCTCTGAGGTTGCTCACCCCGGATGCCTCAAAATAGCCCGCCCATCCGTAGCGCTCCATCGTCTGCCAGTTCTCTGTGTGTGACGTTCCGACTTGTCGTGAAAAACGGAGTTCAAGAAGCGGCCAAGGACGCACCACCGCGCAGTCGGGATTCAAGCGACACGACGCGGATATCCAGATGCACAAAAGGGACAAAGAGATCGCAAGCGCATTCGATGATTTTCGGCGTTCGACCGATATCTTCCAGATTGCAATCATTCGAAAACTCGGTGTCATCACCGACGAGGAGTTTGGGCGGTTCAGTGAGTCAACACGCGCTTTGCTTCTAATCGATGTTTGACCTGTCCCTTGATCCCACCCAATAATCGAAACAGTCACGAACTCGCCATGCCAATTTTCTGCGCGGACAGCCAGACTCTGTTCCGGCTCGTGACCGTTAAGATCAGGTCGCGCTTGCCTGCGAGCCCTCGCGCGGCTTCCAGCACGCCGCGGCCCGAGTCAGGGGTGCGCCCGGCGTCGATCACAAGCACTGACTCGCTACTCTCTAAAAAGCCGATGTTCGGCACGAGAAAGGTCCGTTTGTCCCGGAGACCCAGACGCCGTCCGCGATCCGGCACGGAAACCGCGCATCCACGATGGGCAAAGGTGGCTGGCTGACGGTGGGCGTGGCGGCTTCCGCCGCCGGCGAAACCGCCGCAATCCCAAAGGGGCAAACTCTCGCTGGTGCCCGAGGCAAAATCATAGGATTTCGTAGCTGTACGGCTCCGACCTTTTTTTCGACACTCTGCTGGTGGCATACCGGGTTACGACCGTAACTGCACCTTATAAGTATATGCCACCACGCCCGAACTCGTCGAGCTTTAGGCTTGGGCTGAAACGGTTCGACCATATCGTCCGGCCTTAGCGTGGTCCACCAACTAAGGACAAAAAAACTCATGACTGCTCCCGCTACGAATATGCCCGAAAGATTTGTGGATCAAGGCGATCAAAAAACAGACTACGCCGGGAAGGGGCCACCTGGCGATGATCCCGGCCAATCCGAGCGCGCCGATCAGCCAAGGCAAGAGGATAAGCCGGTTCCTAAGAAGAAGAAAAAACGGCGGATCCTCTTGTTTCTGATCGGAGGAGTGATTCTGCTGATAATCCTCTTCTTTGGTTACCGGTACTGGGAGCACGCTTCCACTCACGAGGATACTGACGACGCTTACATCGCGGGTAACACCCACCAGATTAGTCCGCGCGTCGACGGAACCGTCCAGCAAGTTTTAGTGGACGATAATTGGCACGTCGAGGAGGGTCAGCCGCTTGTTAAGCTGGATCCCCGTGACTTCGAGGTCGCATTGGTCAAAAATCGTGCACAATTGAAGCAGGCCAACGCGCAGGTCAGCCAAGCGGAGGCCGCGATGGAGCAAGCGAGCGCAGAACTCCTGCAGCGCCGTGCGGAGGTTAAACAAGGGGCGGCCCAAGTGATTCAGTCCCAGGCGAACTTTGACATTGCAAAGATCAACTTCGACCGCAGCCAAAGCCTCTTGCAAAAAGGTGCGGTTTCGAAAGAAGACGTCGATACCAACCGGGCGACTTTTGATGCTGCTCGGGGAGCGTTGGACGGAGCGAAAGCTACTAACGAAGCGAATCAGGCGCAGGTTGCGGCGGCCCAGGCAGCAGTTGACAGCGCAAAAGTCCAAATTGAGAACGCGGTTGCGAACGTGTCAGTTAGCGAAGCGACTGTGGTCGAAAGCCAGCTGCAGCTTTCCTACTGTACGGTGATAGCACCTGTTTCCGGCCGAATCGCGCAAAAAACTGTTCAGAGCGGCAACCGGTTGACGGTTGGGCAGGCGCTTATGGCCGTGGTCGAAGACGACGTCTGGATTCTGGCCAATTTCAAAGAATCGCAACTCGAACGGATTCAGATAGGTCAACCCGTGGACATCAAGATTGACGCCATGCCCCATCATAAATTTTCCGGACGCGTCGACAGCCTTCAGACCGGCACCGGGTCTAATTTCGCTTTGCTACCCCCCGATAACGCCACTGGCAATTTCATTAAAATCGTCCAGCGCGTTCCGGTCAAAATACTTTTTGACCCTTACAGTATTACCGATGTGCGCGAAAAGATCGTCCCTGGCCTTTCGACAGAATGCAGCATCGCGATAACCGAGAGGCCAACACAGCGTCATCAACCAATTACCCACGAAAAAGGACAGCCTGTCCCGGGGGCTGTGCAATGATCAGGGGCGTCTCCTGTGCCTCTGTGGAGCGGCAGCGGTGTTCCTGATTTTGTTCGGTTGCATCGTGGTTCCTAAGTATTGCGCAGTGCCACCGCAAGCTACAGCGGACCGCCCGAGGGAGAGCGCCGCTTCAAAGATCCTAATTCACTTCCACTAATTCATGGCCAATCAACCAGACGAAGCGGTCAGTCTACGCACTTGGATAGCCGTGCTCGGCACGATTCTCGGAGCTTTTATGGCGGTGCTGGACATCCAGATCACCAACGCATCATTACGCGAAATTACCGGAGGGATCTCTTCAACCGCGGTCGAGGCTTCCTGGATTTCGACAAGTTACCTGATCGGTGAAATCATCACCATTCCGTTGACGGCCTGGTTATCGCGGGTTTTCGGTTTACGCTGGTATCTGCTCACCAATGTCGCTCTTTTCCTCGTTTTTTCGGGACTATGTGGCACTGCAACGGAGTTGACTCAGATGGTGCTTTATCGCGCGCTGCAAGGATTTTTCGGAGGCGTGATGATTCCGATTGCGTTCACTGTCGCTAACACAATGTTGCCTCCGAGTAAGCGTCCGCTCGGCCTGGCGCTGTTCGGGATCACGGCGACACTAGGGCCGGCGATCGGACCCTATATCGGCGGTTTGCTGACAGACAGTTTCGGATGGCAGATGGTGTTCTACATTAACTTCTTTCCAGGGGCCGTCATGCTGGCGGCAATCTTCTATGCGATTGACTCGCAACCGCCCAATTTTAAACTGCTGCAGCAGGGCGATTGGTTCGGAATCCCTTGCATGGCCATTGGGCTCGGTTCCTTGATCGCTTTTTTGGAGGAGGGACAAAACCAGGACTGGTTCACCAGTACTTTCATCCAACATTGCTTCGAACTGGCCGCAGTTTTCATCCCGCTCTTTCTGATCATCGAATGGGTAGGCAAACATCCCGTGGTCAATCTGCGCTTGCTCCTCGAAAGAAATCTGGTGTTGTCATGCGTCGTCAATTTTGTGATGGGAGCAGGCCTTTACGGTTCAGTTTTTCTGCTTCCCCAGTACCTCGAACAAGTTCAGGAATACAGTGCCCGCCAAACTGGCGAGTACATGGTTTTGATCGGGTTACCTCAATTGCTAATTTTTCCTTTCGTGCCGCGCCTGATGAAGACGGTCGACCTGCGGTTAATGGTTTTCATCGGGGCGGCCATCTTTGGTGGGAGCTGCTTTCTGAACACTCATATGACACCACTATTTGGCGGACCGCAATTTCAACTGGCTAACGTGATTCGAGCTTTAGGGCAGCCTTTTACGATTGTGCCTCTTTCTGCAATCGCGACCGCCGGCCTCATGCGAGAGCAACAGGGAGATGGTTCCGCGCTTTTTAACATCGCGCGTAACCTGGGTGGAAGCGTGGGTACGGCACTCCTCAGCGCGTTGATCACTCAACGGGAACAGTTTCACGATTTTCGGATCGGTGAACGAGTGACGAGTTACAGTCTGCTGGTTCAGAGCTTTCTTAATACCAAGGCGGCTCAGTTCGAGCAGCAAGGGGGCGATCCGGTTCTGGCGATGAAACGCGCCTACAAAGCTCTGCAAAGTGCTGTCCAACTATCATCTTTTGTCATGGCCTTCAACGAATGCTTCCTCGTGGTTGGAAGCATTCTCCTGGTTGGATCGGTGGTCGTTTTGTTTTGTCGAAAAGCGAAACCAGCCGGCGACGCGCCGGCCGGTCATTGACCCCGAGGTTTTTGATTGGGATCGCAAGACCTTGGATCCTGTGTCACCGGCCGTAGTGACAGACAGCCCCGGATCCCGCTATCAATCTCCGTTAAAGCGTATTCTTGATCTCGCTAACCGGTCTTGCCGCAATCCTGAGCCAAGGCTCTGACGAGCATTCCCCGATCCTTTTCGTTGGTGAAGATCCATTCAAGGCGGTCGCCACGTGCCATTATGTGATAAACGGCCCCGGGAAACTCAACGCGAACTTGCCTCGACATCGACTCCCAACTACAAAGCCTCGTCAATTCTGTCAAGATTTGTTGACTGACCCATCGACTGACCCCTTTCCCACTGTTCCTGAGTCGCATTTTTTAATAAGCTGACACCAGCGTTTTTTTGTCCCATTCGACCAAGATGCCCGCTTGCGAAGTCCGAAACACGCGTCCATTGTCATGAATTGCCGGTTGACCGCTTTCACACTGCTGCCTGTGCGAGCCGAAGAATTTCAACGTTATATCGACGTTCTGCCTTATGGGAAAACCCTTCCCGAAGCACGCTATATTTTCCGCCCAGAAGGGAGCAGTTTGTCCGAGTCATTCCTAACTATAGTTAAGCGTGCAGAGTGTGCGGCTTCTCCACTGCCAACTGGAATCTCCTAAAGCTGCATCGAAATGAGTTTGCTGTAACGTTTCTGAGCTATCCAGAGTTTGACACAGATCCGCATCCTGCGCTCGCTGAGGCGACGAAGATTAACCTCAATACTGGCAGTGTAATTCACATCGACTATCGCGAGCGGGCGAATCCTCCGATTCTTCATCGTAAAGAATCATTTCTGGACCCGAAGGATCCGCGTGCTGCCAAATATTCAGCTCTTACAACGCGCGAAGAAAAAGCTGGACTCTACCAAAATTCATCAAAAATCGGCCTACGAATCCACTGGTTGACGCTGTTGAAGCGAGCTGGACTGACTCACGACGGACATGAGCTCGTCCCTATTCGGAAGGAGGTCATCGAGACACCAGTGTCGGAAACCGACGCTTGTGAGATCCACCGGTACCGCACCGCGATTAAGCGGTATGATCTCTCTAAGCCGGTGAAGCAGCTCTTGGAGCGCGGACTATTAAAAAAAGGAGATACGTTCTTCGATTTCGGTTGCGGACACGGAATGGACATCACGGCGCTGCAATTCTCGGCCCCTGTGATCCGCGAGCGACGTAGACTCGATCGCTTCGAACTGCACAGGGAGTTGTTTGAGGAATTCTGGCAGAGTATCGTAGAGCCGGGGCGTGTCCCTGAGTCCGGGGAGTTCGACCGCCTATCAGATGTTGCAAGGGCCGCGGGAGGAATGAAAAGGGCGTTCGCGTTGGTAATCTCGCGCCAAGGCGAGCAGCTATTGAAAAAAACCAGGGCCGCACGCACTGAGGATGTGCTCGTTTATCTAGCGATGACCAAGTTGAGGAGGCGCTTCCTCCATCGAGAGATCCCGCTTCGCATCAAGAATGACATCCGGAGTTTCTTTGGCGACTTTGCTCACGCTCAAGCTAAAGCCAAAGACCTTCTTTTCGCGGCCGGCGACCCCGATGAGATCGATCTTGCTTGCGAAAATCTCGACGTCGGCTGGCAGGACAAAGACTCACTGATGATCCATCGCAGCCTGCTCGGGGAACTTCCTCCTATCCTCCTAGCGCTTGCCGCATATACAAATGAGAATTCCAATTGGGATCTACTTCTTGATGCAAGCGGTCGTTCTATTGCGTGGAGAAAGAGGGATTTAGTCGAAGCGGCGTTGGCTCTGAATAATTCGTATTCCCCTGAGACTGCACTTTCCTGTTTTTCGAGGTTGTTTTCATCCTCTTCTGTTGAATCTGGATATCATAAGGACTCCATCGCTTACTCGCTCGAGGATCTGAATGAAAGCGATGGCATTATTCCACGAAGGCTTTTAGTCGCAGCTTGGGCATCGCCTCCCACCGCAGAGCTGGTGAGGAAAGTGGCAAGTTTGTCGTTGGAGAAAGTGTCGGAGTCTAGAATGGCAATCTTGCTGTCGGCTCATGCACCGGACGAAGAAACTGCGGCCGTACTGCGACGTTTGCAAAGCTCGCTTACGTCCAATGTAGTCGTGATGCACAGTGGCCAGCTTTTAGAAAGTGCGCGGATCAAAGATGCACCACGCAACACCCTCGCTAGGCAGCTACTCGAGCAATCAGACTTAATCAAAGCCAGTCCATTTGTCGTCAACAGCGTTACGCCGAATAGGATGTTTTACGGTAGAGAGACCGAGGAGGCCGACATGGTTGCAACGCTCAGATCCAATAGCATAGCTTTGCTCGGTGGTCGCCGCATCGGGAAGACCTCGTTAATGAGACACGTGGACGCACGACTCAAGGATGGCGGGTTCACCACATTCTTTTGTGATTGCCAGACTGTTAGAGATTGGAATGACTTTGCAGCCATGGCAAGGAGGATATGGGGGGTAACTGTGGATGAGCAATTTCGGCCGACCTATTTATTTGAGTTAGTCAGACAGCTGAAACCATCCCCAAATTCTAAAGTTGTCATCTTGCTCGATGAAATAGACCAGTTACTCGATTGGGACAAACGACACGCCGAGGATCAAGTGCCCGAGGCATTTTTTAGGGCTTGTCGAACAATATCTCAGGAGACAGAAGCCCAGTTTGTTTTTTCCGGTGAACGTACGATCGCTGGTCGCCTTTGGGACGCCGAATCACCACATTGGAATTTTTGCCAACCTCTGATGCTTCGGCAATTAGACCGAAGCGCTGCCAGCCAGCTACTTATTAAGCCGCTTCATTTCATGCAAATCTTGACCGAAGATGAGGAGGCTTTTTCGATTGTCGCGTGGGACCGTACTAGCGGACACCCGCAGCTTCTGCAAACCCTCGGAGACAGGCTGGTTCGTCAGCTGAATGAAAGGCCTCCCTCGGCGAGGGCAACCGTCTCATCAAAGGACCTAACTGACATTGCTGACGTGCACTCCTACGCTGAACACTATTTGGAAACCTACTGGGGCCAAGCAACGGATTTAGAGCGGCTGTTAAGCCTCTTGGTGGCTACCGGCATCGACAAACTGGAGAGTTGCCGCGACTTTCTACGCGAGAGCGACATCACACGGTCGGATGTTGAAATTAGATCAGGATTGCGGATGCTCGAGATGTACGGAATCACAGACTCCATTGAGGCGGGCTACCGAATGAGACTGGAGTGGTTTGTCGACGCGATAGGGTTCTACGGAACTGCGGAAAAGCTGATAAAAGAAACCAAGAGCAAACTAAAGTGAGCGAATTTCACAACCAGGGTGCTGTTCCCATTTCGTCGGGGGCCTATATACCTAGAGCTTTCGAGGAGCAGGTGTTTGGAGAGGTCGCAGTTGGCCGCTGGGTGCTTTTACTTGGCCCTCGGCAGCACGGCAAAACTACGGGCTTGGTCCGCCTTAACGCCAGGTTTCGGGAAGGGGGATTTGCGTCGGTGTTGGTCGATTTACAAGGCCTCCCACCGTGCGCGGACTTCCGAAAACTTCTTCTCTGGTTTACCGATCAAATAGGCAGAAACCTGGGCCGTGAGATACCGAGGCCGCGAGATGAGAATCAAGCTGATGTAGCTGTTTGGCTAGACGCCGCATTTGCGCATGGTGGGCCGCCTGCCGTTGTAATCATAGACGAAGCAGGTAGCATCGAAAACACAGATTTTCGGAACTCATTCTATGGTCAAATTCGCCAACTTTCTAGCCTGCGCGCCGACGCTCCTGAGGGCGCTGGCGGAAAAGCTCCATCCAGAGATCGAACAATTCGTCGAAAAAGCACACGCTCATTTGAACGGCCAGCCATTTTTGCTGCAAACAGTATTTCAGGAAACAGTGCAACGGAGCGAGGTTTCACCGGACGTGGCGTTTGGAGAGGCTTTGGAAAACCTTCCTTATTTAGTCGCGGGGCATTTGCAGGGTATTTTTAGCAAGGTCATTGGTAGTGCCGGCCTGACCAAGAAGGTGGCGATGATGATTCAACAAGGTTACACTGATTTGAGCCCTGCCGACAGCGATTGTTCTTTTCTGCAGATTCTTGGACTGGCCAAGCGACAAGGCTCAAGATTGGTATTCCGAAATGGTCTTTACGCGGACGTCGCTAGATTGAGTCCGCAGATTGTACCGATGGCACATACGCAATCGGCCCAAACCGCCGTATTCGGGATTCAAAAAGGAGATCTCGGATTTATGAAGAGTCCTGACCTACGTGAGATTTGCTTTACTGCGTATGACGGTGCCGCGAAAGCTCATTGCGCCGGCAGCTATAGACTCGCGCTGACTGGCTTCGGGTCCGCGATGGAGGCGATGCTCCTTGATTTGTTAAGCGGACTGCACGCTACGGAGTTACAAACGGCAGTGGCTGCCGCTAGCGCACAAAGAGACCATGCAAGACGGCCGCAATTTTCGCAGTACGAAGATCGAACGAACGCAATGACGTGGAGGTTGGTCAATCTTATTAAAGTAGCCATGCAAGTGAAAGTAGGTGCAAAGCCTCCCGAACCGAGCCACGCCCTTCGGGAGTGGAGAAATCTGGTTCATCCAGCCGCAACGATACAACATTTCGTAAATGAATCGGATTTACAACCCGAAAGCGTGGCGGCATCGGCACTATTTGCAATTTTGCTGCGCGACATATCATGATCGGAAAACAAGGGACAGAAAGAAAAAGAGGGACAGGTCAGATAAGCGGGGAAACGAAACGGAAATCAGGTTGGAACGGATATCACGGGTGCGGACGGTCGACTGCGGAGGCAGACGAAAGCCTTCGGGGAGGAATTAAACAGCCAAGCGGCCGGGAGCCAAAGGGGTCAGCCGTCGGGTCAGTCCTTTGCCTTAGGAATGAGAGACCCGAAGTGACCGACATTCTATTGGACCTTGGTCCATGAACGCTACGACGTACGGCCCAACATCGCCAAGCTCTCAGCCGCCTGCGCGCTTCAGGTGTGCGCCGGCAACATGAACTGGAAGGTCGCCCCAAAATCGGCGTTCGGTGTGGCCCATAGTCGTCCGCCGTGCGATTCCACGATTGAACGACTGATAGCCAAACCCATACCCATCCCTTCCGCTTTTGTTGTGTAGAAGGCTTCGAAAAGCCTTGGCTGGTCCTCCGCCGACAGGCCGATGCCTGAGTCCGTCACGGTAATCAGAATGAGCGCCTTGCCCTCCGAGACATGCGACTGTGCCGCGATAGAGAGATGCCGGCGGTCTGCTGGAATCTGGTGCATCGCCTCCATGCCGTTTATCACCAGGTTCAACAAGACCTGCTGTAGCTGGATGCGGTCCCCCATGACCGGGGACAAATTGTCGGATAAAATGGTTTTGAGTACTATCCGGCGTCCATTTAACTCATGTCGAACTAGTGGCAAGATTTCAGCGACCAGGTCCTTGACCTCCAAAACCACCATCTCAGGAAGGGCCTTCTTCGAAAGCGCCCGAATCTGGGCAATGATAGCACTCGCTCGATTGGCATCATTTACAATCTCCGACAGAGCGGTCGCGATATCTGTTAGGTCAGGGGACCCGGTTGTGATAAGTCTAAGGCACGCATTTCCATAATTAACGATTGCCCCAAGTGGCTGATTAATTTCATGGGCGATCGAGCTGGTTATCTCGCCCATCGTCATAATTCGCGTTATATGGGCCAGTTCAGCCTCTCTTGAGCGCAAAGATTCCTGCGCCTGTTTCCAATCATGCAGATCCACGACGCTTCCGTACCATTTCAGGATGCGCCCCTCCCGATCGCGCAACGGCAGAGCGCTTGATACGCACCATCGGTACATTCCGTCGGCGCCACGTCGACCGCGAAATTCGAACTTAAACGGAACTCCCTCCGCGACGGCAGCCGTCCAGACCTTGGTCATGGCGTCCCGTTCGTCAGGGTGAATCGGTTTAATCCAACCCGCGCCCCGTAGTTCGTCCATGGATAGCCCTGTGTAGTCGAGAACGCGCTGGTTATAATAATCAATTGCGCCGTCTGGTGCGGCGCTCCAGAGCATCTGGGGAATAGTCTCCATGAACAAGCGCAGGTTGCGCTCACTTTCCTGCAGTTTCTTTTCCTCCCATTTGCGCTCGACGCCTTTTGCGATGGTATCCGCCATCAATGCGAACGTCTGCAGAAAGGCCGGTTCTAAAGATTTGCGCGCAAACATCGCTAACACGCCAACCAAACGTCCGTCGACTACCAGAGGGCAGCCGGCAAAGGCCACCATTCCCTCTCGTTTCGCCCATTCGGGGTGGCTTATGCGTTCGTCGTTCTGGACGTCGTTGGTCAGGTGCGGCTTACGCTCCTGGGCAATAAGGCCAATCTTGAGCTTGCCAACCGGCACGCGGGCGTGTTCTCCGTCCAACCGGGTGTACTGACCTGCACTTGCCTGCAACTCCAGCATGTTCCCTTGGTCGTTGATTGTCCAAATCCTGGCGAACGCCGCGTCCAGGTGACGCACAACCGACTCTGCACTTAGCTGGAGGATAGTTTGCAAAGAACTTTCTGTCAGGCCGGAGAAGGCCGCGTGAATTTCCGCATGCAGGGCCGTTTCACGCGCAGACCTGATCCGCGCCGTGATGTCAGTGGCAATTCCGCAGATCGCATACGGCTTATCGAGGTGATCGCGCAACAGAAATTTAACGACGACATAGTAACGAGCGCTTGCCTTCGATGGCACAACTTCTTCAAACTGCAAAGGTCCACCGGTTTCGATGACTTGCCGATCGTTAGCTCTGAGCGTTTCGGCCACACTATGCGGGTGAACGTCAAAATCGGTTTTACCTCGGATTTGATCGCGTCCAATGTCAAAAAGGCGTTCATATTCGCGGTTGACTAGAACGTACCGGAGCTCCAGATCCTTAATGAAAACGAGTGCAGTTGTGTTGTCGACGATTGCTAGCAAACGCTGCTCGCTCACTCGAAGGGCCTCCTCCGATCGCTTGCGGTCCGTAAGATCGCGCACTATGCCGGTGAAGAAATGCTTGTCTTTCCGAACGTCCTCGCCAAACGAGATCTCGATTGGGAATTCTCGACCGCTCTTGTGTAGGCCGACCAGTTCAACTGCTCTCCAAGAGATGTGCCTTTGCTCCGTGGCCACGTACCTCCTCAAGGAGGTCTGATGAATCTGCCGGAAACGCTCGGGCATGAGAACTGTAAGGCTTTTGTCTAGCATTTCGGCTGGCTCGTAACCAAACATTTGCCCAGCGGCAGGATTTACGTACCGGATCGTGCTCTGATCGTCGATCGAAATGATGCCGTCCGTCGCCGTTTCTGCCAGAATGTTGAAGCGGCTTTCGTTCTCATGCGCAGCCTCTTCCTCGGGCTTGCTGTCTTTAGCAACCGCCTCTAGCTCGTCAACAACACTGGACAACATGTCCACGGCCTGCCGAACCTGCATCTCTCTGCCAGGCGTGCCGTTGCTCAACTCCGACAGCTCCGCCAAGCGCTGCCGCGCCGCCGCGATCCGCTCAATGGAGACTGTCCCCTTCATCCGGTCCTTCTCAGCCGCAACACAATACGCGACGAGCCTCTGTGGTCCACATCATTTCTCGCAACGCCCTCCTGGAGCGGCCTGGCTTGCGAGGCTAGGACTAAAGTCCAATAGGCTAGGACCAAGGTCCAACGGCAACAGGTTATCCCGTGCTCTACGATAGACCCCTCGAGAAGTGTACAATCGAACAACCAAAGTGCCCAATAATAGCGTCAACCCATCCACCGCCCCGTTGGTTTGCATTGTGGACGACGATTCCTCGATGGCAAGCTCGACCCAATTCCTTGTTCGCTCTTTTGGTTTCAGGGCTGAAGCCTTTCTGTCTGCTCAGCAGTTCCTGGATTCAGGCCTAGTCAAAGAGACGAAGTGCTTGATTCTAATCCTCGACCTTCGGATGCCCGGAATTGACGGCTTGGAATTGCAACGAACTCTGATGAGCGCTAACGAACGCATGCCGATCATTTTTATCTCCGCCCGCGCGACAGAAGACGAGCGGACAAAGGCCATCGCCGGAGGTGCGGTGGATTTCCTGTGCAAACCTTTCAGCGAAGATGCATTGTTGAACGCCCTCCAAGTAGCGCTGAATCAGAGCGATAGCAAATAGCAAAGTTTTTTGGCAAGAAGTAGAGAGAAGATTTTATTTGCTTCTGCGATTTGCTATCCTCAGCGCTAAGCGTGAAAGAGCCGGGAAATCCATCTTTGGTGTTTGTCGTCGACGACGACACCTCTTTCCGTAGATCCACTGAGTTTTTGATTCGGTCGGCTGGTTTTGACGTCCAGGGCTTCAACTCGGCGGAGGAATTCTTGCGAAGTCATCCACCGGACGTGCCCTCTTGTCTCATACTCGATGTCCGGCTGCCGCACCTAAGTGGTCTCGACCTGCAGCGGCAATTGTTCAAAACCGACGCACAAATCCCGATCATTTTCATCACCGGTCACGGCGACATCCCGATGACGGTTCAAGCCATGAAGTCCGGCGCAGTCGAATTTCTGACTAAGCCATTCCGGGAACAGGAACTCTTAGACGCAGTCCGTCGAGCCATCGATTCTGACCGGGCTGCGCGCTTGCGACGGGCAAAGCTGGCGGGTTTGCGCCGGCAATATGAATCGCTCACGCCTCGCGAGCGCGAAGTAATGGGGCGGGTAGTACGAGGGATGCTCAACAAGCAGATCGCCGGCGAAATCGGGACTGCGGAAAAAACAGTGAAGGTGCATCGGGGCCACATCATGCAGAAAATGGGTGCCAAGTCTTTGGCCGAACTCGTGCAGATGAGCCAAAGGCTGTTCGGATAACTTGGAGAGTATTTCAAACCAAGGGGCTACGCGGCCTTCTTCTGAATTTCCGTCTCCTGTTCAGTTTGCATTCCCGAATTCCGCACCTTTGGCGATGCTGTCGGGCCAGCGCTGCATGACGCTCTTGTAGCGCGTGTAAAAGCGCACGGCTTCCTGGCCGTACGCGTGATGATCGCCGAAGAGCGATCGCTTCCAGCCCCCGAACGAATGCCACGCCACCGGGACCGGACTCGGCACGTTGATGCCCACCATGCCCGCGTCAATCTGCCG
>Ga0209656_10001225_pt1 | contig 16778 bp, 12 predicted proteins | sample BogFormECP12_OM2_FD_188239 | JGI IMG/M metagenome (GOLD analysis project Ga0209656, IMG submission 188239) | Bog forest soil microbial communities from Calvert Island, British Columbia, Canada - ECP12_OM2 (SPAdes) (version 2) | ecosystem: Environmental > Aquatic > Freshwater > Wetlands > Bog ... | reverse complement strand
GCCGCTCGTGCTCCTCGGCGCCGGAAGCCGACTCGGCCATCGCCGACCGGGCGAGGAGGGCGGCCGCGGTGCCGAGACAGAGCACTCCCAGGGCCGTTAGCCCCGGGATCCTCCAAATCCAGTCCACGAGCGACTGGCCGAGGAACGTCGCCCCCGCCGCGGTCAATCCACATGCGCCGCGGCGGGCACCGATCGGGGCAAGCCGCCACCACCGTTTGAGCGATCCCACGAGCCCGACGAGGATCGCGGCGAGCAGCAGCAGGCCCACCACGCCGAGTTCGGCGCCGAGCTGGAACAGCAACCCGTGCGGATCGCTGAGGTTGCGTTCGGTGCGGCGCAGGCGGTAGTAGCCGAATTCGTAGGAGCCCTCCCCGACGCCGCCCACCGGAGCCGAGCGGAACTCGAGCGCCGCGACCCGCCACAGGTCATAGCGCTGGCCGCCGGTCGAGGTGTAGCGGACTGCGGAGCTGCTCGTGCTTTCAAGGCTCTTGAACTCGCGCCACTTCACCTGAAGCTCGTGGACCGGGTTGCCATGCACGGCGACCGCGCCTCCGAGTACCAGCACGAGCAGCACTGCCAGAAGTCCGACGCGAGCGACGGCGCGCACGCGCATCATCTGCGGGCTGGCGGGCCGCAGGCCGGCGTCGAACACGGCGAACAGGAAGCACAATGCAATGCTCGCCAGCACGAGCACCAACAGGGCGACGCCGGCGGCGGCGATGTCGCCGGCGCTGACCGGCACGTGACCGCTCGTGAACGCGTGATAGGGCTTCAAAAGCCACGGCGAGGCGCAGGCCAGGAGGGCCACGCTCAGGAGCGCCAGCCAAATGCGGCGCATCCGGTCGGGCCGCAACGATCCGGCCACGAGACCGCCACATCCCAGCCCGATCAGCACACCACGCGACTGCGTGAGGAAGGCGAGTCCGAGCATCAGCACCGCCAGGCCGAAGCAGACCGCGCGCAGCGCCCGCGCGCGCTCGCGGGTGGCCGCGGTCACGATCAGCGGCCAGTAGGCGATACAGAACAGCAGAGCCGTCGCATTGCGGTATTCGACCGGACCGTTGAGCCGGCCCGCAAGGAAGATCGACGGTCCATCGAACAGCATCCTGGCGAGGATGTAGAGCCCGATCACGGCGATGCCCCCGACCACGCCGCGACCTGCCATGCGCAGCGAGCGGACGTCGCCGACCGCCACCAGCGGCAGCGTGAGGATCGCGGCATACATCGCCTGGCGCCCGGCGCCTTCAAGCGCCGCCCCCGGAGCGCCCGACCACAGGGCCGACAGCGCGGCCCAGCCGGCCAGGCCCCAGGCGCCCGCGAGCGCCAGAGCCAGCCAGCGGTCGGGCAGCCGGTGCGTACCGCCGCACAGCAGCAGCGTGATCAGCATCAGCAGGACGAATATCGTCGGCGGCGCCCATTGGGCCACGTTGAACGCTCCGGCATAGACCGTGGCCAGCAGGAGCAGGGCGAGCACCAGCACCGTCGGCGCCAGAACGGGCCAGATCGAGCTCCGCCGCGCTCCGCTCTCAGACCTCTCGGGGCGCTTCGCCCCGTCACCAAAAAGCAACGACTTCGCGGTCAGCTCGTTTATATTCGTGGCCATGAGGAGACTTGCATTCCTGGGGGCCGCTGTCGCGGCACTTGCGCTGATGGTGCTGGCTCAGACCGCGGCGGCCCGCAACGACCATGCGGTCCAGACGGACCCCAACGCCAACAGCCCGGCAGGGGTCATCTACCAAATACCCCTGAATAGTGCCCGACGCAGCGCAGCGCCCGTGTTACCTGCTGGTAGCCATGGTGGCGGCCCGGGCGGTGGCGGTGGCGGCGCAGGCTCCGCCGCCGGCTCCAAGGACCCCTCCTCGATCCACTCCGAAAACGGCTTCGGATCCTCCTCGAGCGTGCCCGGCGTGAATCCGGCCGCACTGCGCATAGGAGCCGGGGTCCCGGCCGCCCACACGGCCGGCTCCTCGCTGCCAACGTTTCTGCTGATCGCGATCATCGCCGCCGCTGCGATCGTGGCCGGCGTTCTCGCAACCACTGTCAGGCGCCGCCACTCTGAGGGTACGGACTACCCTGCAAGTCCCTAACCGCAGCCGGAATGGGGTACGACCGCCCATGGCGACGCAGGGCTCGGCGATACGCAGCCTGCTGCTCGTGCGCAACGGGGTCGACCACGACGCCCGCGTGCTGCGAGCGGCTCGCGTGGCGGAGCGGACGCTTCAGGGAACCGCGCTCGTGGTCGGCGTGGCAACGGCCACCGCGCCCGCCGGTCCGGCGATCGTGGAGGGCGTGCCGGTCCTCAGGCTGCCGGCGTACTCGCCGGGCCTGACTCACCTCGCCGAGAGGCTCGTGCGAGCCAACATCTCACTCAGGCGGATCTCGGGCTCCAGGGCCGCGATGTCCGGCGCCGAGGACACCCCGTCTGGCACGGGTGCGCCGCGCGCAACTGATTCTGCGCCCCGGCCGAAGCTGACTTTGGGGGGACGGATGCGGCGCATCTTCAGCGGACTGTCCTTCTCGCGACAGGCCGTCTCGGTGGGTCTTCAGACGCGGCCTGAGCTGGTCCACGCGAACGACTGGAACACGATGTGGGCCGGCCTGGCCATCAAGCTGACGTGCGGGGCCCGCCTCATATACGACAGCCACGAGCTGTGGCCCGACCGCAACGGCCGCTGGGAGTGGCGGCCGTGGCTGCTGGCCGGGGAGGCGCTGTTCGTGCGCGCCGCGGACGAGGTCATCACCTCCAGCACCGGCTACGCCGACGCGCTGGCAGGGCGATACCGCGTCGCGCGACCAGCCGTCGTCCGTAACATCCCCGAGCGCACCGAAGGCGCCGGCGGCGCCCCGCGCGAGGACCTCGAACACGACCACGAGGCGCCCCGCGTCGTCTACGTCGGCGGGCTCATGCCGGGCCGCGGCCTCGAGCAGATGATCGACGCGCTGATCCACCTTCCCGGCGTCCGTCTGTGCGCGATCGGCCCGGGAGCGACGCACTATCGCGCGAGCCTGAGGAGGAGGGCCGCGGCCGCAGGGGTCGATGACCGCATCGAACTGCGCGACCCCGTCGCCCCCGGCGAGGTGCAGAGGGTGCTGGCCGGTGCGGCGGCCGGCCTGTGCCTGATCCAGCCGATCTGTCGCTCTTATGAGCTGTCGCTACCCAACAAGCTGTTCGAGTACGCCGCGGCCGGCGTCCCGGTGCTCGCCAGTGACGTGCCCGTGATCGCAGCCGTCGTCCGTGGCGAGGGGCTCGGGGAGGTCGTCCCGGCGGGCGGTCCGCGAGCGGTCGCGGCGAGCCTCGAGCGCCTGCTGGCGCCCGATGGCTGGCGGCTGGCGGCCCGACGGTCCAGGGAGTTCGCCGACGCCCAGAGCTGGTCCGCCGAGGCGTGCACGCTGGCGGGGATCTACGGGCGCAGCGCGCGAATCGCCGCATGATCACCCACGCGGGGGCGCTCGGAGCGATCGCGAGCAGGGATCCTGCCTCGAACGACCGCCGTGCCGTGAGCATCGCCGGATGGCTGTTCGACGCGCGCGAGTTCGAGCCGACGCCCGAGCCGACACCCGCCGATCTCGACGCGATCGTCACCGGCCTCACCAGCGCAGCTGCGATGTGCTCGGCGCTTGGACTCGTCTATCTGCCGGTGCTCGTGCCTGCCAAGCGAAACGCGGTCAAAGCCGCGCCAACGAGCGACCGGGGCTGGGTCGGCGAGCTGAATGCCCGCATTCGCGACGTCGACGAGGTGGACCTGTTCAATCTCCTGACAGTGCTGCGCCACGCCGCTCGCCACGGACCCTGCTACCACCGCACCGACGCGGAGTGGAACGGCCTTGGAGCGTTCTTCGTCGCCCGCGCGCTGTTGAAGGAGGCGCACAAGTCGATTCCCGCATTGCGTCCGGCGCCGCCTGAGGATCTTCACATGCGCCCCGTTCACTCCTATCGCGGAACGCTGATCGGCGCACCGAGGCTCGAGTGGCTGAACGGCGAGCTCGTCGGATCCGAGCATGACCTCGAGCCCGAGGAGGGCGCTGAAATCGACGCGAGCCGGCTGCACGCGCGGCGGATGCCCGTCGAGCCGGCCCTCGGCGAGGCCGGGCCGGTGCCTGTGCGGGTATATGCGAACGCCGCCCGTGACCGGGACGCGCGCCTTGCCGTGGTGGGCGGTCCGGCGGCGCTGCCGGTCGCCGTATGGCTCGCCGAGCGCACGTCGCGCACCGCGTTGTTCTCCTCGCCCGCGCTGCCGCCGGCAGAGCTCGAGATCGAGCGACCGCCGCTCGTCATTCACCTGATAGGCGAAACCGATCTGCTGATGAGCCGCGGGTCTGGAGCAGAAGGATGGGCGTTCGCCTCCGCCCGGCAAGATGCGTGAAGCCGAGTGCAGGGCGTTTGCCCAAGTGTTCACGCCCCGGCGAGCGCAGGCCATGACGATCGCGTGAAGGTCGCTTCAGGACGGCCCGACCATATGCGCCAACTGTGTCCCATCTGCGGCTCGGGCCACCTCGTGGAGTTCGCGGGACGCCCGAATGCCCGCTGCGAGACCTGCGACGCGCTGGAGCGTCATCGCGCGCTGGCCCTCCACATGTCGGAGATCCTGAACGACGGCGCCGGTCGCACGGCCCTCGAGGCGGGTCCCGTCAGCCCTCGCGTCTATGGCGACTTCCTGCGCGAGCGCGGATGGCTCTATCGGAGCATCGATCAGTCGCGGCGCGGACACCCCAACGACCCCCGCGCGGTCGGCTTCATCGACCACGAGGCCGACCTCTGTGACCTCTCGATGTTCGCGGAGGATTCGGTGCAGCTGGTGATCGTCCAGCACGTGATCGAGGAGATCCCGTCCTATGAGACGGCACTGAGCGAGATCGCCCGGGTGCTCGCGCCCGAGGGAATCGCGCTTCTGGAGATCCCCTTCAGTCCGGCGCTCCTACGATCCGAGCGTCAGCCCCCCAACCACTTCGGCAACGTCTGGCGCTTCGGCGCCGATCTGCCCGGCACGATCGGCGAGCACTTCGCGAACGTGGGGCTTCTCGAGCTGCGGGAGGGCTCGTACTACGGCCGGCTGTTCGTCTGCCGCCAGCTGCCGTAAGCGTGGTCTCGACCGTGAACATGTTGTTACCGAGGCGAAACCACCGTCAAAAGGCGATAGCCGGCATATAACCTCATTCCATGGCGCAGTCGGCGGGCACTGAGGATGGTGCGCCCAACGATCGGGGAGTGGGCCACAGGCTGCTGACCCTGACGGGCGGGCGCCTGACCCGGCACACCGTCATCTACATCGTCGGGATGCTCGCGGTCGCGCCGTTCAGCATCGTGAGCGTCGCGGTGCTCACGCGCCTCCTGGTTCCGGCCCAGTACGGCAGGCTCGGCGTCATGTTCGTGTTCGCCGGCTTCCTCACCGTGTTCTACAACACGGGCAGCCTGCACGGCACGTTCATGCTCGTCTACGGCGCCTCCGAGGGCGAAGGCGACGATGTCGGCGCCGACACGGAGATCACCTCGGCCCCGAGGCGCGCCCTCGGCACGGGTGTCGTGCTGACGGCGCTGATCGTCACTGCGGGCACGGCCGTGTGCTTCGCGCTGGCGCCGAGCATCGCCCAGGCGCTCGTGCACCACCGGGCGGGCGCCCGGCTGGTGCGATGGGCGGCGGTCTCGGCGGCCGCCGGCTCGCTGTGGCGGCTGACCGTGAACGTGTTCAGGATGGAGCGCCGGCCAGGGCGATTCGCTCTGTTCAACGCGACCCGGCCGCTGTTCGTGATCGCCGGCGTGGTACCACTCGTCGCCCTCGGATTCGGCGCGGAGGGAGCGCTCGCCGGGACGGCACTCGGGACGCTCGGCGCGACCGCGGTGTGCATCGCGATGGCGCGACACAGCTACGCGCTGGCCTTCTCCGTGACGGACCTCAGGAAGATCGTGCGCCTCGGCTCGATGGTGGTCGTCCCGGTGCTGGCGCTGTACGTGGTGCACAGCGCGGACATAGTGCTGCTGTCGCGGTTCGCCACCGCCCACGAGCTCGGCGTCTACCGCGTGGCCAGTCGCTTCGCGGTGATCCCGTCGTACTTCGCGAGCGCCCTGCTGATGACATGGGCGCCGCTCGAGCACGGTGTGCTGTTCCGGGCTACCTACAAGCACGTGGGCCAGGAGCGCGTGCGAGGCGCCCTGCTCACCTACTACCTGCTGATCTCGATGACGATCGTCGTGCTGCTGGACGTGGGCGCGAACGTGCTCGTGCTGCTGGCCGGACCGGAGTACCGCTCGGCCGCGCCCCTGATCCCGGTGATCGGCGTGGCGTTCGTCTGCTACGGCCTCTACATAATGCTCGTGCGCACCATCAAGGTGCAACGGCGAATGCTCTGCTACAGCCTGGGCGCCGTCCTCGCGGTCGTGCTCCAGATCGGGCTCAGCGTGCTCATGATCCCCTGGCTCGGCGCCTACGGCGCTCCGCTCGCGGTGATCATCGGCCTGCTCGTGGCCTGCTCAATGTGGATCGCACTCGCGATCAGAGCGAGGGCCCGCGTCAGCCTTGCCGCCAGGCCATTGGTCGGCCTGGCGGCCGCGGTAGCGGTCGCGACGACCACCCAGGTGGTCGGCCTGGCCCTGTGGCCCAACGCGCGGCCGGTCGTGCTCACCCTGGTGTTCGCGGGCTATGCGATCACCCTGCTGGCGCTCAAGGTCATACCGCGCAGGCACTTCAAGCCGCTCTCGCGCCTTGTCCGTGCCGCAATGCGCAGCGAGCTCGGCTCGAATAGCCCGACGACGGGACTGGGGCGCCTGGACCCGGCGCGGCGCGAGCTGCTCGCGTCGATCGAGCGCGACGGGGAAAGCGTCGCCGTGCTGGCCGAGCGCCTTGGACGCTCCCGGCGCGAGATCGCGGTCGAGTACGTCCGCGCCTTGCGCGAGCTGATCGGCGCACCGCGGGCGCCTGCTGGGGCCGAGGAGCAATATCCGCGCATCGCCGGCTATCTGCTCTCCTCCGAGCCCGAGGCCCAACGTGACCTGATCGGCCACAAGCTGATGGAAGAGGGCGTCGACTCGCTGGAGCTGGTCGAGCTCGACGCGGCCGCGCGACGGCTGCGCGGCCTCGCGGCGCAGGCCTGGGCTGACTGGACGACCACCGCGCCGCTCGTCGAGCCGCGCCGCAGCAGGGCCATCGCGGTTCTGGGCGACGGCCGCACGACAGCACAGGCCGCGGCGCAGGTCGGGGTGGCCGAGTGAGCGTCCAGGTGCCGGGCGCCTTCAGCCCGCCCGCTTTCGCCCCGATAGCCCATGAGCTGCGCGGCGAGATCATCGAGCACTACGAGCGACGCCGCGAGCGGCTCGACACGCCCGCCGGACTTGTGACGCTCGACACCAACTCGATGCTCGCGCCCGGCCGCGGAAGGTTGCTGTTGCGGCTGCTCGCAGAGCAGGGTGCCGGGGCGATCGCCGGAAGACGCGTGCTCGACCTCGGCGCGGGCTTCGGCGCGCTCGCCCTGTACTTCTCGCACCTCGGCGCCGAGGTCGTGGCCGTCGACCCCAACGACGAGCGCATGCAGGTCGCCCTGGCGATCGCGGGGCGCCGGGGGCTCGCCGTCAGCGCCACGAGCGCACATGCCCAGTCCCTGCCGCTGCCCGATGCGAGCATCGATCTGGTCGTGGCGAACAACTCCCTGTGCTACATCGTCGACGAGCGCGACCACCGCCTGGCGATGGCCGAGATCCACCGCGTGCTGCGTCCCGGCGGCTGGCTCATCATCCGCAACCCCAATCGCCTGTACCCGCGCGACCAGTTCACCGGTCTGCCGCTGCTCGGCCTGCTCCCGCCGTCGCTGGCGCGGCGGGTGACCGCCGCGCTGGGACGCCACCGCTCCAACGTGCGGCTGCTGTCGCCGGGCGGGGCCGTGCGACAGCTGCGCCGGGCGGGCTTCACCGACGTGCGCTGGCGTTCGCTTCCGGGACGCAGGCTCGGCGCCAGGTTCGCCGGCTACCATCACGTGCTCGCGCGCCGGCCCGACCTCGCACGCCCACCGGCGCGGGGGCCAGACGAAGTCGATCGATGAAGATCGAGATCGGAGCGGGGAGCAAACCGACGCCCGGCTATGTTCACGTCGACGCGGTCGCCGGACACGGCGTCGACGTGGTGGACGACGGGCGCACGCTCGCCACCTTCCAGGCGGGCGTGGCCGCAGAGATCTACTCGCACTGGTTCTTCGAGCACGTCGCCCGCCACGAGATCGCACCGATGCTCGAGCGCTGGCAGCGGGTGCTTCAGCCGGGAGGCAGGATCGGCATCATCACCAACAACCACGAGGCCCACAACCGCTGCCTCGCCGCGGGCGAGATCACCTGGAAGGAGTGGTCCTACCTCATCTACGGCAACAAGAAGGACTACAACCTCTGGGACATGCACAAGTGCGCCTGGAACCGGGAGTCGTTGACCGAGACGCTCGAGGCCTCTGGCCTGGTCGATGTGACGGTCGACGCCCAGTGGAAGTGCCGAGAGGACGACGGAAGGCTGAAGTGTCCGGCGCTGATCGCAGAGGCCTTCAAGCCCCGCTCGGCCCCGACTGGCGCGTGAGCCTCATGAGCGCCAACTCGACGAGCTTTGCCGTCACCGACGCGTCGTGTCGCCTGGCCAGGCGCAGGCGTGAGACGAAGCGCTCGTGCTCGCGCCTGAAGATCCTCTCGAGCTCCTGCCCGTCGTCGGCCGCGAACCACCTGGTGCCGTCGGGCAGGTGCGAGATGAGCGGCTCGATGGCGCTGGCCGCCACCGGCGTGCCGCACGCGATCGCCTCCGTGCACGGCATGCTCCAGCCCTCGCGGTTGGCGTTCTTGATGAAGAGCCACGCCCGCTGATAGAGCGCGCGCATCTGATCGGGTGACAGAACCCCGTCGAGCACCTCTATCTCGGCCGCGTCCTGCGGCGTCACGCCCAGCTCGGCCAGAACCGCCTCGCGGGCCGCATGGAACTCCTCGGGCTTCCACTTCCACGTCTTGATCAGCAGGCGTACGTTGTCCCCGCGTCTGAACGTCTGTAGGTACACGCGTAGCGTCTGGCGCCAGTTCTCGCGCGAGTTCTCCCCGCCGAGGTTCTCATGCACGCACAGGAACGTGCAGCGCAGGCCGGTGACGGGGTAGTAGAGCTCGGGGTCGATGCCGAGCGGGACCACCTCGATCGGCGTGGTCACTCCCGCGCGGCGCCAGACCTCGCGGTTCCAGTTGGTGGGCGTGATCACCAGGTCGAGCCGGTTGAGGATGGCGGGCCAGTCGCGCTTGTCGGGGGGTAGATGGTCGAGCTCGTGCATCGTGATCGCGGCCGAGCGCACGCGCCGGGCGAACCTGATCCGCCCGGGCGGGCAGATGAACAGGATGACCTCCATGCCGGGAAACTCCTGAAAGCGAACCTCGTGTCCGAGCTCGACCAGCCCGCGTGAGACGGCTACGGACAGCTGTCCGTAGCCGCTGCCCTCGTCCAGGCGCCTGTCGCCGTCGCGGACCCAGATGCGCACGTGTCCTCAGGCCGCCGCGCGCAGGCGACGCACGTTGGCGCCCTCTCCCGTGCGCTGTTCGACGATCGTGAGCAGCCGATCGACCCGGTGGGCGAACGTGTGGCCCTCGATCACGATCGAGCGTCCCAGTTCGGCGCGCCGGCGGCGCTCCGCCGGGTCCGACAGCAGGCGGTCGATCAGCTCGCGCAGCTCCTCCCCGGAGCGGTAGGTGGCCACGGCTTCGCCGAAGCGCTCGGCCAGCCCCGGCACCTCGTCGCTCAGTACGAGCGCCCCGCACGCCAGCGCGTCGTAGACGCGGTTTGAGACGTACCCGTGCTCGCGCATGTCATCCCAATGGTCGTTCAGGACGATACCCGCGGAGCTGTACACCTGCCGCAGCGCCGAGTTGGGAACGTGCTCGGCGATGACGCGCGAGGTGTCGATCAGTCCATCCCAGTTGGCTCCCCAGATGGCGAGGTCGTGCTCGGTCGGCAGCAGCTCGCGCACGACCGGCCGCAGGACGTTACGCGAGTTGGCTACGTAGACCAGCTCGTGCGCGAGGGCCTCGCGCGGGTCCGGGTACATGATCCAGGGGTCGGCGGCCTGCTCGAGAACGACCACGGGCGTGGAGGTCCACTCCTGCAGCCGCGCTGCGAAGCTGGGCGAGGCGACCGCCACGAGATCGTAGCCGTCGCACTCCTCGCCGCTCAGCTCGGCCGGATGGCTGATCGACCACAGCACGTTGAACTGGCCGGGCTTGGGGTGAAAGTGGGACAGGCCCTTGAGGTGGATCGCAACGTCGTATAGCAGTCCGTCCTCATCCTCCCACTCGTCCAGTGTCTGTACGAGCGCGCGGTGTCCGCGCCGGCGCAGCTCGCGCGCCACGGACTCAGCGAAGTGCAGGTCTCCCCACGTCGGGGCGACCTCGCGGTTGGGCGCACCGATCTTCAGGCAGAACGTGAGTTGCCGCTCGTGCTCCAGCAGCAGCTCACGCAGTCGGGCCGCCCGGTGCGCGTAGGTGTGGCGTGCGAGCACGACCTCGCGGTAGCGCGCGGCCAGGCTCGCGCGACGTCGCTCGTCGGCGAGCAGCTCGTCGAGCTTCGCCCGGAGGGTCTCGCGGGAGCTCCACACGGGGAAATCCTCGTCGAACAGCTCGTGCACGCCCGTCTCGCAGTTGGTGATCGGAAGCGTGCCCGCCGCGAGCGCGTCGAACACGCGCGCGTTGACCGCGCCGTAGGGCAGAGTGGGGCCCTGCGTGTCGTCGAGCACGATCTTCACGCTCGGATACAGGAGCGCGAGATCCTCATAGGGCAGCTCTCCGCGAGCGTATGGCGCGCACTGCACGACCTCCTCCCAGCCCTTGCCGTAGATCGCCAGCCGCTCACCCTCGCGCGGGGCGAGGGCGTGCTGGATGTCGCGATCCTTGCCCCAATGGTTGCCGGTGAAGACGTAGTCGGCGACGAACCGATCCTCGGCCGGACGGGGGTGAAAGCGCTCCGGATTGACGGCCAGCGGGAAGCGGATCGTGCGGCGCCCGGTGCGCTCCTCGATCAGCTCGGCCGAGCCCTGCGAGGAGGCCAGGAGCACGTCGGCGTGGTCAAACCAGGGCCGCTCCAGCCAGCGCTCGGTCCAGTTGCGAATCCATGCGATCGTGCCGACGTGGTCGGGCACGAGGCTCAGGTCGAATGAGTCCATCAGCGAGAGCACGTAGTCGAGATCCTCTGGAAGCTCATACCAGCGGTCGCCCTTGCGCTCCACGTAGCTCACGCGCCAGCCGAGCTCCTCGAGCGCGTCGCCGATCTCGTGGCCGGAGTACCAGTCTCCCCACCCGTCCGCCACGTCGAGGCTGGTCAGCGTCACCGCGACATGCGCGCCTGCACCATCGGTCCAGAAGGGATCGCAGCGCAGCCTGGCCAGGCGATACTCACGCACGACCTGCGGACCCCACCTCTCGAGGAACACCCTGCGGTTCTCCTCGCGGTTCAGGCGGCGGAAGTCGCGGCTCGCACGGTTCTGGCTGGATGACTCGTTGTGGATCAGCACCGCGCGGCCCACCCCGGCGCTCTGCGAGCCGCCGAGCAGGAGCCGCAGGCCCAGATCGACGTCCTCGGTCCCGTACCGGTAGGCGGTATCGAAGCCGCCCATTCGCGCGAAGGACTCGCGTTTGATCAGCATGCACGCCGCGGTCACCGCCGGCGCCCTGAGCTCCAAGCCGAGCGGTCCATCCCACAGCATGTCGCCGTCGCCGTCGTTGAACGCTTTGATCGTGCCCTCCTGCCAGCGAAAGCGGATCGCCCGATGCTGAACGCGTGGCTCGCCCCGCGGGCGATCGGGGTCTTCCCCGTGCAGGAGCGTCGCCCCCACCACCTCCACCCCACCGCTGCCAAGGGCGCACACGAGCTCCTTCAGCCAGCCCGCCTCGAACGGCTCGACGTCGTTGTTCAAGAACAGCAACAGCTCTCCGCCGGCCCGCTCGACGCCGCGCGCATTGGCCTGCGCGAACGAGAGGTTCTCCCCGGTGGAAAGGACATGCACCGGAAACGGCGTCTGGAGCCCCTCCAGGTAGGAGACGGTGTCGTCGCGTGAGCCGTTGTCGACCACGACTACCTCGAGCTGCGGGTAGCTGGTGAAGCCGGTCAGGCCGGCGAACATCCTTTCGAGGTCCCGGCGCCCGTCGCGCGTCGGCACGATGATGCTGACCGGCGGCCAGCGCTCGCGCTGCGGCGGCGGTCCCAGGCGGCGGCGGAGCTCCCCGGCAAGCGTGGCGCGGCGCCGCTCGAGCTCCCGGGCCTGGGCCGCAGACAGCGGTCGCCGGGGCACCGGGGCCAGGGGGGCGCTGGTCGGGGGGGAGCCAGAGCCACTACGCCCGCTCGCGTCCGGCGCACGCGGAAGCAGATCGATGTGGGTGGCCTCTTGAACCCGCTCGATCCGAGCCAGGGCGGCCACGAGCGCGCCCTCGGTGCGCACGGGGCGCCGTGCGATCCGCGACAGGGTGCGGGTGATGGAGTGCCCCAGACGCCACGCACGCGAGTCGAGTGCGCGTTCGATGTCCGCACCGGTCTGGCGCAGGGCGACCGAGAGGGCCGAGACGGTCTGCTCGAGCCGGCGCGTTCGCGCGAGCTCGCGGGTCTGCTGGGCCAGACGCTCGGTCAGCCTCATCATCTCCCGGCGCGCGGCATGCTCCTCGCGATCGCGGATCTCGAGCTCGCGTTCCAGGCGCGCCACCCTCTGCTCCTCCAAGCTTCCCGTCACCATCTTCTTTCAGCGATCTCGGTGGGACTGGCGCTCGGGATCTCTATGATCGCGCCGGTGCGGGTGGCGGCCAGGCCATGATGTGAACGAGTGTAAAGGTGCCGTCCAGCATCATGACCGCCGATAACCAAGTGATAACCAACGGTGCGCGACCTGCCCGCACACGAAGGCGATTCAGCCGCACCCTGTCGCGATCACGCTGGCGGGAGTACCAAACGCTCCTGCGGGTCGCCCTCGAGCAGGGCTACTCGGTGCTGTCGCTGGAGACATGGCTGGCCGAACCCGAGCTGTCCGCCGGACGGCCGCGCCTGCTCCTGCGCCACGACGTGGACCAGCACCCGGCCTCGGCCCTCAGGATGGCGGCGATCGAGGCGGAGCTGGGCGTGCTCTCCACCTGGTATTTCCGCTGGCGGACCGCGCTTCCCCGGGTGGTCGAGACGATCCGCGCACAGGGACATGCGGTCGGCCTTCACTACGAGACGCTGACCCGCGAGCTGCTGCGCCGCGGCCTCGGCCCGTCGCACGCCGACGAGCTGGTCCCCGAAGCCAGAGGCCTGCTGCGCGATGAGCTGGCAGCGTTCGCCGAGCGCTTCGGACCGGTCCGCTCGGCGTGCCCGCACGGTGACACGCGCCTGCCGGGGGTGCGCAACGGCGTGCTCCTGCTCGACCAGGATTGGGCTGACTACGGGATCCGATGGGACGCGAATGCGGCGATGCGCGAGCGCCGGCTCGATGTCTGGCTGACCGACCGCAGCGTCGCGGAGGGCCGCTGGAAGGAGGGCCTCGACCCGATCGACCTGCTGATCGACCGGCGATCGCCGATCCTGGTGGTCGTGCACCCGAACAACTGGGCGTCGGGTCCCGCTCTGTGGTGGGACCGGACGATGCCGGGCCATATGCGCACCGGCTCGGACACGCCCCCCGTCGCTCAGGCGCGGCGCCAGACCCCCCAGAGGTAGTCGGAGGCAAGCACACCGGTGTCGGTCAGCAGGGCGTCGAGCTCCATCAGCACTCCCACGAGATCCGGGCGGTCGGCGAAGTTGCCCATGATCCGGTTGAACAGCTGATGGAACACGGCGCCCCCGTAGAGCGATACCTCGACGCGCTCGAAGCGGGCGTCAAGCGCCGGAACGACCGCGTCGCTGCGAAGGGCCTCAGTCGAGTTGGCGGCCACCAACCTCGCCAGGGACGGACGCTCGACCCTGCGCTTCTGACGCCCGTCCGTGGAGCTCAGGTCGGTCAACAGCTCCGGCGGCAGGCATGCCAGCAGACGGTTGATCACCTCGAGCTGCGCGTCGGTCCACTGAAAGCGCGCCGGTCCCACGAAATCCTCGACGAACAAGAGGCCGCCCGGCACGAGCATCGCGGCGAGCCGGTCGAGAACCGCCTCGAGGTCTTCGCGGCGATGGAGGTACAGCCGGCAAACGGCGGCGCCGAGCGGCTCCGGCGGCTCCCATCGATCGAACGTCCCGAGCTCGAAGGAGATCCTGTCGCGCAACGGCTCGGGCACCCGTCCTCGAGCCACCCGCAGGCGCCGCTCGTCGTCGTCGAGTCCCGTGACGCTCTCGCATGAGCCAGCCTCGACGAGCGCGATCTCGAGCTTCGAGTCGCTGGCTCGCAGCGAAACGACGTGGGGTGCGGCGATCGACGGACCATGACGGCGCGCGAGGTAGGTCTCCGGTCCGAGCTCGGGATCCCCGGTGATCCGGCGGTTGATCGCCGCCCGCGCAACCGGGCTTTCCCAGAACGAGAGCTGCGGGTTCTGCGCGGGCGCTGCCGGCGCCGGGGAGTTCGCGGGGGCTGCCGGGTTCGCGGGGGCTGCCGGGTTCGCGGGGGCTGCGGGCCCGGCCGGCGTCGTCGAGCGCGCGGAAGCGTTCGGCGCGCGCAGGCTCGCGGCGTGCTCCCTGAGCCTCTCGATGAAGGCGCTCGCGCTCATGGTGCCTGAACGGCCGATGCGAGCCGCCGCCGGCCGGCCGCCGCAGAGAACAGCTCGAGCTGGCTGCGCGCCGCAAGCTCGACCGAGAAGCCCTGGGCGCCGAGCACGCCGGCACGCCTCATCGCGTCCAGCCGTTCCCGCTCGAGCGCCAGGCCGACGACCGCGTCCGCGATCGCGTACGGGCTGCCGTCGGCAAGGATCATCGCGTTCTCTTCGTGAACGGCGTACTCGTGGACGCCGCCGAGGGCGGGCAGGATGGGGACCGCCCCGCAGGCCATGGCCTCCAGGCCGCTGCGCCCGAACGCCTGATAGGCGGACGCATCGATGAACACGTCGCAGCGGCGCATCAGCTCGGCGACCTCCCGCCGCTCGAGCAGCCCAAGGTGGGTGAGGCCCGGCACGTCGTGTCCGTGCACCTCCGCGAATGAGCGCTCATCACAGCCGAACGTGTACAGCTCGGCCGCCTCGCCGAGCGCGGCGGCGATCGCCGCCAGGGAGGCGAGCGTGGCCACGGGGCGCCGGCGGGGCGTGCGGGGGCGGGCCATCGCGGCGACGCGCAGGACGCCGTCGTCGTCCGGCCGCTCGAGCGCATGGAACAGATGGCGATCGAGGCTCGGAGAGACCTTCGCCACCGCCACGCCGTGCAGCTCTGCGACGACGTTGCGCAGCCAGTGGCTCTTCGCGAACAGAACCTGCCCAGGAATCGCGCGATAGGACAGGAGCGCGCGGTCCGAGCGCGAGCTGCCCGGCGCGGCGAACAGCGGTTCGTAGTCCTGTACGTAATAGGCGCACACGAGCTCCGGGCGCTCGCGCGCAAGCCTTCCGAGCAGTTCGACCGAGGGATACTCGCTGGCAACCGCGACCTCGGCGTCCGCGACGGCGTCGATCAGCGAGGAGTCGCTGACGCCGGGGAACGCGGGGTCGCTGCGGTAGGTCGCGAACAGGCCGTCCTCGTTGCCGTACAGCGCCGCCGCAGTCGTCAGCGAGTCCATCGGCACACAGATCCTCGCATCGGCCCCGAGCGCGCGCAGGCCGCGTGCCTCCTGCACCAGCGAGTGCGACCCACCCGAGCCCTCCGGCGGCAGCCCGGGCAGCAGGTAGGCCACGCTCGGCAGGGACGCCGGCGGCTGCCCGGCGGGCGCGGTGGGCGCGGCGGCGTCGATGTCGGGCCGGGCCGACCACCTCCAGGGGAAGGCCTCCTCATCCACCGAGAGCTCGGATCGCCCGGGTGCCGCGCCGCCGGCGGCCAGCTGGAAGAGCATCGCGACGATCGACTCCTGATCGGGCTCCTCGGCCAGCGCCCGCGCCGTAGCGCCAACCGGCGTCGGGTGGTCTGGATCGGAGGAGATCATCGCCCGCCTATGATGCTGCACACGCGGCGCGCCAGGGTGCTCGCGTGTGAAGATGCGGTGAATCCCGGCGAGCGAGCGCCCCCGCGCGGGGAGCCCCGGCCGTACACTCGCGGGACCGAGGCACCGCCCGATCGCGGACCGAGGCCACCATGCGCCGGTTTCTGAAGCTCTTCATCGATCCTCTGCTCGACGCGCTCCGCCCGCGGGTGATCGTGGAGGTGGGAGCCGACCTCGACGGCGTGACCACTGCTCTGCTCGGCTGGGCGAAGGCCAACGGCGCGGTCGTGCATGCGATCGACCCCGACCCGGCGTTGAGCGTGGAGGGGCTGCTCGCCGAGTCCGGCGAGCAGCTGCGCTTCCACCGCACGCGCAGCCTCGGCGTTCTCCAGGAGATCACGAGCGTGGACCTGGCGCTGATCGACGGAGATCACAACTGGTACACGGTCATCAACGAGCTGCGCGCGCTCGAGCGCCGTGCGCGCCTGGACGGGCGCGATCCCCCCGTCGTGCTCGTGCACGAGATCGGCTGGCCGTACGGTCGCCGCGACACCTACGCCGACCCCGAGGCGATCCCGGAGCCCTACCGCCAGCCCCACGAGCACCGGGGAGTGGTGCCCGGGCAGATCGAGCTCGACGCCGGCCTGGACGACGACCGCGCGAACGCGCTGCTCGAGGGCACGCCGGCCAACGGCGTGCTGAGCGCCGTCGAGGACTTCCTCGGCGAGTCCGAGGGCCCTTGGCGGTCTTGGTCGATCCCGGGGCTGGGCGGTCTGGGGATCCTC